>JAABUO010003225.1_pt1 | contig 19530 bp, 16 predicted proteins | sample 5559291 | NCBI WGS metagenome assembly JAABUO01 (sample SAMN10711878, study PRJNA513372) | rock metagenome | isolation source: Antarctica rocks | place: Antarctica: Victoria Land, Finger Mt sud
GACGTTGCAACGTCGGCCCACGGCCATGGTCTTTTCAGTCCAGGCCCACGGCGCTCGCTACCCCACGGCTGCGGCTGCCCCTATCGAAAGGGTAGAAACAGGGTAAAACGTCATTAATCGCCCCTTTTGTGATGGAAATGGCCCGCTACACGGTCATAATTGTCACACTACGAGACCTGTCAAGGGATACAATGGTAATGTTATGAGTATCCTGGTGGTCACGGGAGACGACGTGGACGCGCGTTTCACCGCCTATCTGCTAGCCCAAATAGACGGCGACATCGCCATCGCCGGCAGCATCACGGCCGCCCAGCACCACGTCGCGCGCCGCGCCTGGGCGGCGATCGTCCTCGATACGCACCTACCGGATGGTGATGGCCTGCACTTCCTGCGGACACTCGTCCAACAGGAGTTCGAGGGCGCGGTGCTGATGCTCAGCGCGTCGAAAGCTCTATCGCTCAAAGTGCGCGCGCTCGACGAGGGTGCGGATGACTACATCGTGCGGCCCTACGAACCGGCCGAGTTGCTGGCGCGCGTGCGCGCGATGACTCGGCGCGCGCGCCGGCGCGCCAGCCATGTGGAGAGCGGGACCATGCGGGTGGGACTGGTGCAACTCAATACCAACGATCTGGAGCTAATATTACCCGGCAACCGGCGCACGCGGCTGACCCCCAACGAGATGCGCGTGCTGCACTACCTAATGAAGCACGCGCAGCGCGTCGTCGATCACCAGGAACTATCCCACCTACTCTTCGGGATGGACTCGTACACGGGGCACTCCAACGCCGTCGGCGTCTATATCCGTCGGGTGCGCCGCAAGATTGAGGAGGACGTCAGCCACCCGCGCTACATTATCACCGTACGCGGGAACGGCTACCAATTTATCGTCCCCGAACAAACGACCGTGGAGGCGAACGCGCTCACCACCCCGGTGGCGGCCACGCCAGCCCTACCCCACCGCATAGGGGTATAGGATATCTCTACACTTGGTCGGGGTGGCCGGCCCACTTCTCGACACGTAACAGCAACTCATCGGTCGAGAAAGGCTTGGTCAGGTAGTCGTCGGCGCCCATCTCTTTGGCACGCAGGCGCAGGTTGCCCCCAGCTGAGAGGGCAATGACGGGGATAGTGGCGGTACGCGGACTCGCGCGCAGATGCTGGCGCACCTCGACGCCGTTCATGTCCGGCATATTAATGTCGAGCAGAATGACCGCAGGTAGGATCTGGCGGGCCAGCGTCGGCGCCTGAGGTCCCACACCGCACGTCACGGTGTATCCGGCCACGCGCAACACCTCGGTCATCATGTCCAACGTCGCACGGTCGTCGTCGACCACCAAGATATCCTGCTGTCCTACCGCGCGGCGGTCGTCCGTCCGTGGCATGGCGCGCGCGTCGAAGACGTACCCCCGCCCATGGGCGGTATGGACGTAGCCTTGCCCGTCCTCGCACTCACCCTCGCGGCGCTTGAGTTTGGCGCGCAGACGGCGCACGTACACGGCGAGCGCGTTCGCGCCCCCCCTATCGTCGGCTCCCCACACCCGCTCGACCAGCGATTGGTGATCCACGACCCGTCCCGGTTCCATCATCAGGGAAGCGAGCAACGCGGTCTCACGCCGGGTGAGGCGCTCACTCCAGCCATCACTATCGGACACCTGGCGGGTCGAGGTGTTGAGCAGCAGGCCGCCCGCGCGCGCCGTTTCTCCGCTAGCGGCCGGCATACCGGCAAGCGGCGCGCGCGGGCCTAGCGTGGCGCGCAGGCGTGTTTGCAGGTCGTGTGGGGTGATGGGGAGGGACACGATATCCTGGACGCCCCGAGCGAAAGAGCCGCGGCGCAGCGTCAGGCTCACGTCCCTCGAGAGCAGAATCATCGGCGTGTGCGGCCACGCAGTGCGCGCGCGGCCTAGCACGGCCAACACATCGCTCTCACGCTCATCCGCGACGACGACCAACAAGGATACCTCGGCGTTGCGCGGCAGCGATAATCCTGGACCAGGCTCCGCCGTTTCATAGACGGTGTACCCATCGCTCTCGAGCAGGAAGCGCAGCATCGCGTGCGTTGGGGCGTCGCTGCCGATCAGAAGGGTGACGGGTAGAGGCTTTTCGTCCATCGAACTCTTTCAATGAAACCATTTGTGTCCGGTAAAGTCTATCTGGCCTTGCTATAGTATGACAAATTACGGCGGCGGCAATGTAAGATTTACTGGCACATATCGTGCCGTTCCATGACATCTTGAGAACATTCAGCGGCGCTACTTCTTACAGACGAATGCCAATGTTGTCATGTACATGACAATAGTGTTGCGCTCATGGGGTAGCTACTGTCATAGTCGAGCGTGGGATTGTGGATGGACCTATGATAGTTGTAGCAGCAGGCGCAGTGTGTTGGCGACAGCGCCGAGTGTAGCTGACGTGACATCACCCCATCGGCGGATGAGGCGATCCCGCGACATGGTACGCACCTGCCCACACAAGATGTCGCTTGCCACCTTGAGGCCGCCTTCCGGCGCGTTGATCGGTACCCGATTCGGAAGCCGCCGCACGTTACTGGTCAATGGCAGCGCGATGACCAGCCCCACGCGGCTCGTATTATAGGCGTCCGCCGACACGATCAAAATGGGACGCCGACCGGACTGCTCGTGCCCCAGCGTCGGGTTCAAGTCGGCGAACCACACCTCGCCCCGCCGCGGCGCTGCAACAGGGCGAGGCGTATCCGCGCCGCTCATACGCGCCGGTCCTTTTCTTCACCCGGATGGAGCACATCCCCGTCCTCAGTCCACAGTTCGTCGGGGTCAAGCCCATCCATCAACGTTCCGTCCAGCGTTTGGCGCTCGGCCATCTCCTCGCGCCAGGCGTCGGGGTCTTGGCGCAACGCCGCATAGCCACGGTCTAGCTCGGCGAAGAATCGCCGGTGATACTCGTCCACCGGCAACGCGACGGCCGGACGGATCAATACCCCGTTCTCGCTCTCCTCGGCAATGACCAGTGAGCCTTCCTCGATGCCAAAGCGCCGGCGCAATGCCGCCGGGATAACCACCGCTCCCCGCTTACCGACCTTGCTGACTTCCATCAACCGTCATCCTTACAACGTGTATCCAATCAAGGAACATGTCTGATTATCGGGCGTTTAGTCATTAGTATAGGTCTGATAGACGCGCCTGTCAAAGTGCGCCGTCCGTTATCATATAAGCGTTATGACAACCACCGATGATCTCACGACCGTGTTCGTCCGGACGCTGCCCTTCGCCCTCGACCCCTTCCAGCAGGAGGCTTGCGACGCCCTGGCGCGCGGCCACTCCGTGCTGGTCGCCGCGCCGACCGGCGCCGGCAAGACGCTCGTCGCCGACTACGCCGCCTTCCGCGCCTTGGCGCTGGGACGCAGGCTCGTCTACACCACCCCCATCAAGGCGCTCTCCAACCAGAAGTATCGCCAACTCGCGGCGCAATACGGACCAGAGAGCGTGGGCATCGTCACCGGCGATACGTCGATCAACCGCGACGCGCCGCTACTGGTGATGACGACCGAGATCCTGCGCAATCTGCTCGTGGTCGCCAAAGACCCCCTGGAGGACATCGGCTACGTCATCGTCGACGAGATCCACTTCATGGCCGACCGCGAGCGCGGCGTCGTGTGGGAAGAAACGCTCATCTCGTGCCCGCGCCACGTCCAGTTGGTGTGCCTCTCGGCGACGATCAGCAACGCGCGGGAGGTGACGGGGTGGCTCAGCGCCGTCCACGGCGCCACCGAGTTAATACGCCACGACCGCCGCCCCGTTCCGCTGGAGGACTACCTGTGGTACGATGGCGACATCCAGCTCATCCGCGACGAGGCGGGACGACGCGTCAAGAGTTTCCCGCAGGTCGGCGTCCCCGACGACGAGCGGCGCGCTCGCCACGCCCGCGAGCGGGGACGCCGCTACCAGGAGCGGGCCGAGGAGGAGCAACCGACGCCGCCGGCCCTCGTGGCGCGCCTGCGCGCGCGCGGCTTCCTGCCCGCCATCTACTTCCGCTTCGGGCGCCGCTCGGCCGAGGAACTGGCCTGGTCGATCGTCAACTCAGGCACGCTGCCCCTGCTCTCCGCGCACCGGGCGGAAGCCATCGAGGACGCCATGGCGCGCACGCTGCAGGACATGGACGACGACACGCGCGCGCTGCACGGCGTGGCCGACCTCATGCGCATCCTGCCGCACGGCATCGCCTACCACCACGCCGGCCTGATCCATCCGCTCAAGGTCCTCGTCGAGGAACTCTTCGCCGCGGCCCTGCTCGACGTCGTGGTAGCCACCAGCACGCTGGCGATGGGTCTGCACCTCCCCGCGCGCTCCGTCGTCATCGGTGAACTCAAGAAGTTTAACGGCGTCTCGTTCGAGCCGCTCACCGCGACCGAGTATCGCCAGATGACCGGACGCGCCGGGCGGCGCGGCATTGACACGATGGGCGCGGCCGTGCTCGTGCCCTCGCCCTACCTGCCCTTCGAGGACGCCTTCCGCCGCATGAGCGGCGAGCCCGAACCCCTGCGCAGCGCCTTCGAGCTGCGCTACAACACGCTGCTCAACATGTACCGGCCGGACGACGAGGAGCGCATCCTCTACCTGCTGGAGAACAACCTGGCCGAGTACCACCGGCGTCAGAACGAACGGGCGCCGGGACGCGGCAAGGGCCGCCCGCAGCGTCGCGGTGCGCGGGGGCGCCTCTACGCCATGCTCGATGTCCTCATCGCCGAGCGCTTGCTCGACCGTGGCGGCGACCTCAAGACCAAGGGACAGGTGGCCCGCCACATCTTCAACCCTTGGGAGATCGCCGTCGTGCAGACGCTGCTCGATGGGTCGCTGGCGGGCCTGGACGCGGCGGACGTGGCCGAGGTGATAAGCCTGTTCATCCCCAGCAAGTTCGCGTCGCCCGAAGGCGGGCGCGACGGCCGCGATGGACGGGATAGCTACCACGCGCGGCGGCTGCGCTACAACCGCACGCGTGAACTGACACCGCGCGAAGAGATCGAGGCCACGATCGAGGCCACGGTGGCGCGCCTGCGCGGGCGCGAGGGGCGACACGGCATCGAGTTGACGCCGGAGTGGAGTAAGCCGGACCACCGCTTCGTACGCGCATGGTGTGGCCACGGACTGCTGGGCGAGCTCGTGGAGCAGTTCGGGGTACCGGCCGGCGATGCGCTACAGCTGCTTGGCCAGACCCTCGACCTGCTCGACCAAGGCATCCACGCCCTCGCCGACGTGTTCGGTCCCGACGACCATCATGTCGCCGTACTGCGCCGCGCCGCCGACGCGCTCAGCCACGGCGGCAAGGTGGAGCGCCTACTGGGGTTGTAACCACCCTTTCAAGGTCCGTCCCCTGCCATGACCTTTTAAGGCCAGGCCAACATCGCCCGTTGTTTTCACGTAACCAGTACCCTAAAGGCTGCGGTTCCCCGGCGCGTCCGCGTCTATCGTGGCCGCATCCCAGTAGAGCAAGAAAGCAGCGCGATGACAGATCGACAGGCCGGCGATCACTCTTCGTCACGGAAAGGCTTCCTGCGCGTGGCCGGCGCGGCGGCCGTGGGCGCGCTCATCGGTATGCAGCGCCCCGACGCGGCGCGCGCGGCCACCAGCGGGTTGGCCGTCTACGATGTCCAGGGCTACGGCGCCAAAGGCGACGGGACGACCGACGATACGGCGGCCATCAACGCGGCGATCGCGGCGGCGGCCGGCGGCGGCGGCGGGATCGTCTATCTCCCCGCCGGGACCTACCATGTGGCGCCGACCCCGCACCCCCAGGACGGCTCGTACGCCGTCTGCCTACTGATGCGGGGCGGCGTCACCTTACGCGGCTCCGGCACGGGGGCCACGACGGTGCGCCTGGCCGCCAACGCGGCGCTCCCGGCGGGGAGCGACAGCATCTACCTCGTCCTCAACGCCGCTATCAATCCCGCACTCGCCGCGCCGGCGCGCGACACGGACATGGCCGTGGAGGACCTCACCGTCGACGGCGGCGCGGCGGTACAAACCGTTCCGACGCACGGCGTCTTCTGGATCGGCTGCCGCGATGTCCACCATACCCGCGTGCGCGTGCAGGATGTCTATGGCACGGGCAGCCTCGGTGGGCTCACCGAAACCTTCTTCTACGAGTTCCAACTCGGCGCCGCGGCGTCCTACAGCTTCTGCGAGGCCGTCACGACCGGCGGCGGCAGCACAGCCAGCGGCTTCTCGGCCGACCGCGCCACGGGCGTGACCTACGTGGGCTGCGTGGCGCGCGGCATGAAGACGAGCAATGGCTTCACCCACAACACCTGCGCGCTGCTGCGCTACAGCGACTGCCACGCCTATGCCAACGGCATGTACGGCTTCAACAGCGAGGATTCCGAAGACGTGCGCTACAGCGACTGCGTGGCGGGCGGCCGCGCCGACGCGGCGGGCCAGGGCTCCTTCGCCGTGGCTCAAACGCTGGGCAACACCAGCGCGGGCTTCATGGTCAAGGGCTCTCAGGTCGTGGATCTGACCGGCTGTTCCTCGCGCTACAACGTCAGCCACGGGCTGTGGCTGGCCAAGGAACCCGACGGCGTCCGCGTCGTGGGCGGCGAGTACTCGGACAATAGCGGCTGGGGCATCACCGCGACCGCGGGCGCGACCAACGTGTCGATCTCGCACGAGACGCGCCTCTCCAACAACACGGCGGGGGCCTTACAGGCGCAGGCCGACCTCAATACGGGCTCGCCCTTCCTGTTCGACTCCGGCTGGCTCACCGCTACGAGTACGACGTTAACCGTGAGTCACGGGTTGCCCAACCGTCCGCGCGCCCTCACCGTCTACTTCGGCGCCGGCCCCGGTCCGGCGCCCGGCGACGACGCCTTCGTGTCCACCTACCCGGGTCCCGTCTTCGCCAACAATGCCCAGATCACCGTCCCGGCCGTCACGGCAGGGGTGGCGTACCGCATCGTAGCGATGTATTAGCAATCATGAGGTCAGTCATCAGCGATCAGCCGGCGGCTGATCGCTGATGACTGACCTCATGATTGCTAATTTGACAATCGGGGGAGCAGCACAGGCGCGTGGTAGAATACATAAGCACTTTGTGCCCCCGTTTTATAGGAGGATGACCGACGTTGAACATTGTCGTTTGCGTCAAGCAGACCCCATTGGCGACCGCCGACAAGGCGGTGCTCCCCGACGGGCGGCTTGACCGTGAGGATAGCGAGAACGCCATCAACGGCTACGATGAAGTCGCCGTCGAGGAGGCGTTGCGCGTGCAGGAGCGGCACGGCGGCGAAGTGACCGTGCTGACGATGGGTCCCGAGGACGCCACCGATGCGATCCGTAAGGCGCTGGCGATGGGAGCCGACAAGGCTGTGTTGATCAGCGACGAGGCTCTCGCCGGCTCCGACGCCTGGGTCACGGCCCATGTCCTCGCCGCCGCCATTAAACAGTTGAACCCTGACTTGGTGATTATGGGCATGCAGAGCGACGACGCCGCCACCGGCGTCGTCCACCACGGCGTGGCCGAGCACGCCGGCCTCCCCGCCCTGACGCACACCATGCAGCTAACCATCGACGGCGACACGGTGACGACGCGCCGCCGCCGCGAGGACGGCTACGCCACCTTACAGGCCACCCTGCCCGCGCTCGTCGGCGTGATCGACGTGATCAACCAGCCGCGCTACCCCTCGATGAAGGGTATCATGGCCGCCAAGCGTAAGCCCGTGGAGACCCTCTCAATCGAGGACCTGGGGCTCGACCCCAGCGCGGTCGGCTTGCAAGGCTCCAAGACGCGCGTCGTCAACGTCGACGAGCCGGCGGCGCGCCAGGCCGGCGAGGTCTACGAGGATAAGGGCGACGCGGCCGAGCGTATTATCGAGTTCTTGATCGCGCGGAAGGTGATATAACATGCCGGCAACTACTGATATCCTCGTCTTCGGCCAGCAGGACGGCGGGACGCCCGCACGCGTGGCCCTCGAACTGGCAACCGGCGCGGCGGGACTGGCCCAAGAACTTGGCGGCCGCGCCATCGGCGTGACGCTAGGGCGCGGCGCGCGCGACGCGGCGCGAGAACTCGGCGCCTATGGCCTCGCCACCGTCTACTACAACGCCGGCGACGCGCTCTCCGACTACGGCGTGCACGCGCAGGCCCATGCCCTCGCCCAGGTCGTGCGCGCGCAGGGGCCGGCGGCCGTGCTGCTGCCCGCCACGAACGACGGGCGCGACGTCGCCGCGCGCCTCTCCGCCATCCTCGACTGTGGCGTCCTGTGCAACGCGGCGCGCCTCTTCGTCCACGAGGGCAAGGTCGCCTCCGAGCAGGGCGCTTTCGACGGCGCGCTCTTGATGGCCTGCGTCAGCACCGACGACGCCAACCCGACGATCGTGACCGTGCGCGGCAAGGTCTTCGCGGCGGAACGCGGCAGCGGCGAGGCCGCGCTAGAAGAGTTCGCCTATACGCCGGCGCCGGAGAGCCAGGACGTGCGCGTGCTCGAGGTCGCCAAGCAGGAGACGACCGATGCGATACCGCTGGAGGGCGCCAACATCGTCGTGGCCGGCGGGCGCGGCGTCGGCGGCCCCGAAGGCTTCGCGCCGATCCGCGCGCTGGCCGACGCCATGGGCGCGGCCATGGGCGCGTCGCGCGCGGCGGTCGACGCCGGCTGGGTCCCGTACGCCCTGCAGATCGGCCAGACCGGTAAGCAGGTCAAGCCCAAGGCCTACATCGCCATCGGCATCTCGGGGGCCATCCAGCACAAGGTCGGCATGCAGAGCGCCGACACCATTATCGCTATCAACAAAGACCCCGAGGCGCCTATCTTCGCCTTCGCCGATCTCGGCATCGTCGGCGACCTCAACGACGTCGTGCCGCGCTTGGCGGACGAACTGAAGAAGCGCCAGTGATCAGTCGTGAGTCGTGAGTCGTGAGTTAGGTACAGGGCGATAGCTCCCCAACTACTGGAGCCATTAGTAGCCAACATCCCTCCCACGAGAACTCACGACTCACGACTCACGACTAGGGAGGACACATGGATTTCTCACTCAGCGACGAGCAAGAGGCGATCCGCAACCTGTGCCATGAGTTCGGCCAGGAGGTGGTCGCGCCACGGGCCGAGGAGATGGACCGCACGGCCTCGTTTCCCTACGACATCGTGGAGCAGATGGCCAACCTGGGGCTGCTGGGCATCCCCTTCCCCGAGGAGTACGGCGGCGCGGGGGCCGACACGGTGTCGTACGCCCTCGCCGTGGAGGAGATTTCGCGCGCCGACGCCTCGACCGGCATCACCATGGCCGCGCATACCTCGCTCGGGGCCAGCCCATTCTATCTTTTCGGCACTGACGAGCAGAAGCAGGAGTTCCTGACGCCGCTGGTGCAGGGCAAGCGCCTGTGGGGCTTCGGCCTGACCGAGCCGGAGGCTGGCTCCGACGCCGGCGGCGCCCGCACGCGGGCCAAGCGACGGGACGGCTCGTGGGTCGTCAACGGCAGCAAGGCGTTCATCACCAACTCGGGCACGCGCATGACCGGCGGCGTGACCGTCACGGCCGTGACCGGAAAGCGCACGGACGGACGCTCCGCGATCAGCAACATCATCATCCCCAGCGGCACGCCCGGCTTCACGGTCGAGCCGTCCTACCACAAGATGGGCTGGAAAGCCTCCGACACGCACGGACTCTCCTTCCACGACTGCGTGGTACCCGAAGAGAACCTGCTCGGCGAGGAGGGGCAGGGGCTCAAGCAGTTCCTGCAGATCCTCGACGGCGGCCGCATCTCCGTGGCCGCGCTCTCGGTCGGGCTGGCCCAGGCCTGCTACGACGCCGCCTTCGCCTACGCCAGGGAACGCAAGCAATTCGGGCAGCCCATCAACAAGTTCCAGGCCATCCAGTTCAAGCTGGCCGACATGGCGACCGAGATCGAGCTGGCGCGCACGCTGACGCTCAAGGCAGCCTGGCTCAAGGACACCGGCAAGGACTTCCGCCTCACCGCCGGCATGGCCAAGCTCTACGCCGCCGAGACCTCCAAGCGCGCGGCCGACCAGGCGGTACAGATCCACGGCGGCTACGGCTTCATGGACGACTACGCCGTTTCGCGCTACTGGCGCGACTGCAAGATCAATGAGATCGGCGAGGGCACCAGCGAGGTGCAACGTGGGCTGATCGCAAAGCTTTTAGGTTGTTAGCTGACAGCTATCAGCTATCAGCTATCAGCTTGCGGATGTGAACATGATGCCGAATGGCAAACGGATAGCGCTAGAGATGTTTGGATTGCAGCGACTAATCGCGGGCAAAAGGCTGATAGCTGATAGCTGACGGCTGATAGCTATCAGCTAAGGAGGAGGTATTTATGAATGCCAACGATGTCGTCATCACAGCGGGCGTACGCACGCCCTTCGGCAAACTGGGCGGCGCGCTGTCGTCGCTCTCGGCGGTCGAGCTAGGGGCGGCGGTGATCCGCGAGGCGCTGGAGCGCTCGAAGGTCTCGGGCGAACAAGTCGGCCACGTCATCATGGGCACGGTCGTTCCGGCGGGGCTGGGGCAGATTCCGGCGCGGCAGGCCGCCTTCAAAGCGGGACTGCCGGCCGAGGTCCCCGCCTTATCTATTAATAAAGTATGCGGTTCCGCGCTCAAGGCGGTCAACCTCGGCGCGCTGTTCATCAACGCCGGCGAGGCCGAGATCGTCGTCGCCGGCGGCATGGAGAGCATGAGCAACGCGCCGTACCTGCTCGAGAAGGCGCGCTCCGGCTATCGCATGGGCGACGGCGTATTGGTTGACGCGATGATCCGCGACGGACTATGGAGTCCCTCCGACGACGTGCATATGGGCGTCTACGGCACGGTCGGGGCACGCGAGTTCGACATCTCGCGGCGGGAGCAAGACGAGTGGGCGCTGCGCTCACAGCAGCGCTACGGCGCCGCACTGGCCACCGGCAAGTTCGCCGAGGAAATCATGCCGGTCGAGGTCCCACGGGGCCGTGGCAAAGTCGAGACCGTCGACGCCGACGAGGCGCCCCGGCCCAACACGACGCTTGAGGGTCTCGCCGCGCTCAAGCCGGCCTTCGAGGAGGACGGCACGATCACGGCCGGAAACGCGCCGGGCGTCAACGACGGCGCCGCCGCGCTCGTGCTGATGCGGCGCGACACGGCGGCGCGGCTGGGCGCGCCCGTGCTGGCGACCTGGGTCTCCAGCGGCGAGGCGGCCATCGAACCACGCCGCATCAGCGCCGTGCCCGCCTACGCCATTCAACGCGCGTTAGAGCGAGCAAAGTTGCAATTGAAGGACATGGAGTTGGTCGAGGTCAACGAAGCCTTCGCCGCCGTCACGCTCGTCGTCAACAAGATTTTGGGACTGGACCCGGAGAAAGTCAACGTCGACGGCGGGGCCGTCGCGGTCGGCCACCCTATCGGCGCCTCGGGCGCGCGTATCCTGATGCATCTGATCTATGAGATGCGACGCCGCGGCTCGCGCTACGGCGTGGCCGGCATCTGCAGCGGCACGGCTCAGGGCGACGCCACGATCGTGCGCGTCGGCGACTAGCTATCAGCGGTCAGCCGTCAGCTATCAGCCTTTAAGCTGATAGCTGACGGCTGACCGCCAGTTTCTTAAGAGTTCACGATGGTGGTTAGCGGTCGGCCATCGGGAGCCAAAAGCTGACCGCTGATTGCTGAAGGCTGATAGCTTTATGACCTACTATCCCCTCAACGAAGATGAGCAGCTCATCATGCAGACCGTGCGCGACTTCGCGCGCGAGCAGGTCGCGCCGCGCGCGGCCGAGATCGACCGCACCGGCGCATTCCCCCACGACCTCGTCAAACAGATGGGCGAACTGGGCTTGATGGGCGTCTGCCTGCCCGAGGAGTACGGCGGCGCCGGCCAGAGCTACGTGCTCTTCGCCATGATCGTCGAAGAATTATGTAAAGCATGCGCCAGCACCGGGCTGATCATGGACGTCAACATATCGCTGTGCGCCGAGCCGATCCTGCTCTTCGGCGACGAGGAACAGAAGCACCGCTTCCTGACGCCACTGGCCAGCGGCGAGAAGCTCGGCGCGCTAGCCATCACCGAGCCTGAGGCCGGATCGGACGCCGCGGGGATCAAGACGACAGCCGTACGCCAGGGCGAATGCTACGTGCTCAACGGCAGCAAGATCTTCATCACCAACGGCGGCGTGGCCGACACCTACGTCTGCACGGCCGTGACGGACCGCGAGAAGGGGCACAAGGGCATCACCGACTTCATCGTCGAGAAGGGTATGCCGGGGTTGTCGTTCGGCGCGCCGCTGCACAAGATGGGCATCAACGGCTCGGCCACGACCGAGGTGTTCTTCGACAACGTGCGCGTGCCCGTCGCGAACCGCCTCGGTGAAGAAGGCATGGGCTTCAAGATCACCATGGACACGCTCGACGGCGGGCGCGTCGGCATCGCCGCGCAGGCGGTCGGCATCGCGCAGTCGGCGCTCGACGACGCGCTGGCCTACATCGAGCAGCGCAGGCAGTTCGGCAAGAAGATCTCCGAATTCCAGGCCATCCAGTTCATGGTCGCCGACATGGCGACCGAGATCGAGGCGGCGCGCCTGCTGACCTTGCAGGCGGCGGCGTTGCGCGACAAGAACATTCCGTGCGCGCGCGAGTCGGCCATGGCCAAGCTCTACGCCGGCGATGTCGCGGTCAAGGTCGCCACCGACGCGCTGCAGCTCTTCGGCGGCTACGGCTACATCAAGGAGTACCCGGCCGAGCGCCACCTGCGCGACGCCAAGATCACGCAGATCTACGAGGGCACGCAGCAGATCCAGCGCATGGTTATTGCTCGAAGTATCCTCGGCAGGTAACCTGAGAGCAGATCCACCATGACTAAAACCAAGAACTTTGAACAACTCCGCTCTAAACTCCGGGCCGATCCAGAGAGCCGTATCCTTGGTGAGCAATACGAACGAGCCATACGAGATGCGCTTGCTCTTGGCAAGCTACGAGAGTCACATGGCGGTGTGCAGGAAGAGGTAGCAGACATCCCCGCGAACTCGCAGAACAATGCGGCGCGCGTTGAACTCCGGGATAATCCGTACCTTTCCGCCCTCAGCGGCTACATTGCCGAGCTTAGTGGACGGCTCGAAATTACAGCTGTCTTCCCCGGTCAGCGCATAAGCCTTGTCCTACCGAGTGGCGAACAGACGGAAAGCGGGGAGGAAAGCGAGCGGAAAGTGTCAGTGAGCGGATAAGAGACCACGTCATGACCAAGACTTTGATGCAAATCCATGCGCGCCTTGGCCCAAGTTGAAGCACTATAGTGAGGAGTCGAAGTATGACTGCAACACCCTCCAACAGCATTGTTCTAACTCCGACGGATTGGAACCATGTGTTAGGGCGACTTGGATATGGTAACCCCGCAGCGCCGTTGTGGTTCCTTGGCATGGAAGAGGGCTTGGGTGATGAACTGAATGCGGTTCTCCGCGAGTTCCTCAAGCGCCCTCAACCATTCGACTCCTTCGAGCATATGCGCCTTAGCCTCACATATCCTCCCAAAACACCAACTTGGCGCATCATGGCCAAACTCGCACGACGCTTGCAACTCAAAGCGACGGACTGGGACGACCCACGAAGGACACTGGAATACGTTGTTGATGATTTAGGAACGGCCAAGGGCGACACGCTGCTGCTCGAAATGCGTCCGTTACCTGCCAAGAAGTTTTCCCGGAAGCCTTCCGACTGGCCGGAACAATATAAAAGTCGATTTACAACGCCATACGCTTACGAAGAGGAAATGCTGGGCAAACGCATTCCGATCATTCGAGATTTAGCATATAAGCACAGGCCACACGTTGTTTTCTGCTACGGGGAAGGGTATTGGCCTCATTACGAGGCAATATTCCCACTTCGAGATGTCGCCTCATACCATTACACGGTCAAGACCAAACAATACACTGCGAAGATAGGCGTTTGGGAGAATAATACCGTCGTTGTGCTCGCCCCTTTCTTCGTCCCATTCAAGTTGCCCAATCGAGAGTTAGGAAATTTGGCGGAGCGCGTAGAAATAATGCAACACGCTCTGGCAAAAGCTAATGGTGGAGACCGCCCATGAGTGTGGTTCTGACTAAACAAGAAACGACAAGCTACTTCGACCTCACGCCCGCGCAGCTTGACCTGCGCGAGCGCGTACGGGCCTACGTACGGGAGTATGTGGCGCCGATCGCCGATGAGACGGATCGCGACAGCCGCTTCCCAGCGGAGGCGGTCAGGGAGGCGGCAAAGCGCGGCTTCCTGGGCCTGATCGTGCCCCGCGCGTACGGCGGTCAGGAGGCAGGCCACCTCGCCTTCGCCCTCTTCGTTGAGGAGGCCGCCTACGCCTGCGCCGCCTCGTCGGTGATCATGGACGTGCATACATCGGTCGGGACCGAGCCGATCGTCCTATTGGGCACGGAAGACCAGCAGCGCCGCTACCTGCCCGACCTCGCCGCCGGCCGCATGCTCGGCGCCTTCGCCCTCACCGAACCCGAAGCGGGTTCCGACGCCGCCGCGCTCAAGACGACGGCGACGCGCGACGGCGACTGCTACGTGCTCAACGGCTCCAAAACCTTCATCACCAACGGCGGCAAAGCGGGGCTCTATACAGTGATGGCTGCGACCGATCGCGCGAAAGGGGCCAAGGGCATCAGCGCGTTCCTGGTCGAGGCGGAGACGCCCGGCTTCACGATCGGCGCGCCGCTGCACAAGCTGGGCCTGCACGGCTCGCCCACGACCGAGTTGTTCTTCCGCGACTGCCGCGTCCCCGCCGCCAACCGCCTGGGCCAGGAGGGCGAGGGCTTCAAGGTGGCCATGCTGGCGCTGGACAGCGGGCGCATCGGCATCAGTGCGCAGGCCCTCGGCATCGCGCGCGCCGCCTTGGATGAGTGCATCGCCTGGGCGTATGGCCAGACGTCCCGACAGCAAGGACAGGGCACGCAGTTCGCCATCGCCGATATGGGTACAGCCATTGAGGCCGCCCGCGCGCTGACCTGGCAGGCGGCGCGCCTGTGCGACGCGGGCCGCCCCTTCAGCGACGCCGCCGCGATGGCCAAGCTCAAGGCGACCGACACCGCCATGGCCGTCGCCGACAAAGCCATGGCCTTGGTGGGCATCGAAACAGGTGGCGCACATGTGGCCCGGCTCGACCGTTTCTTCCGCGACGCCAAAGCCACGCAACTCTATGAGGGAACCAACCAGGTGCAACGCATGGTCATCGCGCGCCATGTGCTGGGGGCGCGCTGATGCGTTACCACTCTCAAGTATCATGCCCTGCACTCCTCCTTGCCCGCTCTTTCCTCCTCCTCGCCCCCCCCGCCCCCTCCGGGGGAGCCTGGGGAGATGCCTCCCCCCAGACCCCCGCCAAAAAGACAGTGCGGCAGATAATGGGAAGGGTACTGGTAAGCGCGGTAGCGGTAGTGAACGCGACCGGCCTAGCGGTAGTGGACGCGACCGGCCTAACGATAATGAACGCGACCGATCTAACAGCTAGGCGCGGCGCATGGACGGGACGCGGGCAGATGCGGCGTATGGATGGAAGCGGGGACCGCAGGCCGTCTCCCATCTCTAGGCCCCGTGCTGCCCGCGATGAGTGTATGGCGGGGGTCTGGGGGGAGGCATCTCCCCAGGCTCCCCCGCAGGGGGCGGGGGGGGCGAGGAAAGAAGCCCAGGCGGCGGTCCCAGTCGACGCGCTCTGGGACATGTCAAGATGGTCTTAGACATGCAGGCGCGGGCGGTGGACCTGGTCGAGCGCGTGCTGCGCGGCGACCCGCGCGCGATTGGCCGCGCCATCTCGGCCGCCGAAAACGACGCGCCCGGCAACGAGGAGCTACTGGGCGCGCTGTACCGGCACACGGGACGCGCCTATGTGCTGGGCATGACGGGGCCGCCCGGCGCGGGCAAGAGTTCGCTCGTCGATGGGCTGGTCCGCCTGCTGCGCGCGCAGGGGCGCGGCGTGGGCGTGCTCGCCGTTGACCCTTCGTCGCCGTTCACCGGCGGCGCGATTTTAGGCGACCGCATCCGCATGCAGGCGCACGCCTACGACCGCGGCGTCTACATCCGCTCGATGAGCGCACGCGGACACCTGGGCGGTCTCGCGGAAGCGGCGAATAAGGCCGTGCATGTGCTCGACGCGGCCGGCAAGGACGTGGTGATCGTGGAGACGGTCGGCGTGGGGCAGTCCGAACTGGAGATCGCGGGGACGGCCGACACAACGGTCGTCGTGCTCACGCCGGCCGCGGGCGACATGGTGCAGATGCTCAAGGCCGGCATCATGGAGGTCGCCGACATCTTCGTGGTCAACAAAGCGGACATGGAGGGGGCGGGGCGGCTGGCGCGCGACCTACGCACGATGCTCAACATGGGCGAGCACCCCGCCCCAGGCGACTGGACGAAGCCGATCATGCAGACGCGGGCCACGGCCAATGTGGGCATCGATACGCTGTGGGCGGAGGCTGAGCGCCATCGCGCCTTTCTACACGAGGAAGGCCGGCTAGAGCAGCGCCGCCGCGCGCGCCTGCGCGCCGAGATCCTCGACCTGGTGATGTCGCGCGTGCGCGCGCGCCTGTTCGACGACGTACGCGGCCGAGATGAACTCGAAGACCTGCTCGACCGCGCCTACGCGCGCGACCTCGATCCGTACGACGCCGCGCACGCTATCATGCGCTCGGGCGCCCTGACCGAGTCGAAAGTCGAAAGTCGATGGTCGATAGTCGGAAGTCGATAGTCGATAGTCGATAGAAGGACGGTATCGCCGAACAGATTATCTGCTGGCGCCTGCCGCGCCAATCCACCGCCGGTTACTTCCGACCATCGACCATCGACTATCGACTATCGACTATCGACCATCGACTTTCGACTTTCGACTGCCACATAGTAGCCGCCGCCCGCGCGCTTGGCCGCGTACATCGCCGCGTCGGCCTGCTGTAGCAGAGTGGAGACATCGCAACCGTGCTCAGGATAGACGGCGATGCCGATACTGGCCCGCGCGGCGACGGACCGGCGCTTGAGGATGACCGGCGCGTCGAGCGCGGCCAGGATGGCGTGGGCGACTTCGACGGCGCCCGTCGTATCTGTCGTTGGGAGCAACACGGCAAACTCATCACCGCCGAGGCGCGCCACCGTATCACCGGCGCGTAACGCGCCCCGCGCACGGATGGCGACCTGTTGCAGTAACAGGTCGCCGTAGTGGTGCCCCAACGTATCGTTGACGTCCTTAAAGCGATCGAGATCCAGGACTAAAAGCGCGACGCTGCCGTTCGCGCCCCCCATCCCCTCCGTTTCAGCCAGTGTGTCGGAGGCGCCAGCGGCGGCGTGATAGCGCTCGGCACGGCGCAGCGCTTGCTCGGCGCGGTCATAGAACAGGGTACGGTTAGGCAGGCCGGTTAGAGCGTCGTGCAGGGCTTGCCGGCGCAATACGTGCTGGGCCTGCTCCGCCGTGGCAAGCTCCACGCTCAACTGTCGCTCACGCGCCCGCGCCTCCTCCGCTTCAATGACCTGCATCACGATGCGCCCTGCTAGCGCCAGCAGCACTGTTTCGTCCGTGGAGATGGCGCGTGTTTGGCGATGGGCCGTGCATAGCGTGCCGTAGAGCCGGCCATCGGCCCGATAGAGCGGCGTCCTGCTATAGGCGCACACGCCCATAGCGCGCACCACCGGGCGCCTCCGGAAGCGCGGGTCGGATCGAGCGTCCGCGACGGTCAATGAGGGCAAGTCGTCGGATACTAGCGCCGCGCATATCGTATCACAAAGATTCATGGAGAAACCAGGGAGTATGCCCACATCCGCGCGATCGTGGATGTACTCGAAGTGATAGAGGCGCGCGTCTTCGATACGCGCTAGTATCGTGGCGTCTACATCGAGGCTTTCGCCGATGAGCGCCAGGATGAGGGGGATCAGCCCATCGGCCTCGTATGGCTTGATGGATACCGTGGCGGCGAGGCGTTGCAGCCCCGCCGCGACCGCGGATGAGCGGTAACCGCCCGATTCGCGCGTCCCCTCGAGTTGACTGATTGGGGCCATTGCGCCACCCGTACTCCCTTGACTGTCGTGGCCATACTCGTGATAGAGCATGGGCGACCGTTATCGACGGGAGACCATAGGCATCTCCCGTCTACTATAAACGCGGGCTGGTTGTTTATAGCAATCGGCGTAAAACCCACGGCTTTAGTCGTGGGATAGAAGACGTGTCCGCCAACAAGGCGGGCACGCGTGGGCGCCCGTTTGTGATATACTGCTAGCGGTGATCGCCTCTTCGGGGGCCACCATGACGCCCAACGGCGTTTCTACCGCGGGGCACACGGGAAGTCACGCTTGGGGAGATTGTGTCAGACATCGGAGCCTCCGGGTCACGATGCAACGGTCGCTGAACCAAGAATCCCACGGCTTTAGCCATGTGGAGTGTCAATAGTCGTACTATAGCACGATCACAAGGTCGCGCAACGTTACAAAAACGTCGCGGTGAGGGTCTGTGAAAAGTCGGCATCTGCCGTTGCTAGGACCGCCGGCTTCCAGCCGACCCCCGGTCGCGACGGGGATATGCGCCGTCACCGACGCGTTCGCCCGCGCTAGCTTGCCGGCTGGAAGCCGGCGGTCCCAGGACTTTTCACAGACCCTGACGTCGAGATGAGGAGTCAGGTCAACGGGCCAGCGGCAGAAAGACGCGGAAGCACGACCCCTCGCCGAGCGTACTCTCGACCGTTACGCGCCCGCCCATCAGCTCCACGAACTCGCGCACGATGGCCAATCCCAGCCCCGCCCCGCCGAGTTCGCGCGTCCTTGCCTGGTCGACGCGGTAGAAGCGGTCGAAGATACGCGTCAGATGCTCCGGGGCCATACCTTCGCCGGTGTCAGCCACCGCCATGACGACCCCGTCCTCGCCCGCCGTCACCGCGAGGGCAATAATCCCGCCATCGGGCGTGTGGCGCACGGCGTTGCGCACCAGGTTCTCCAGGATCTGGCGCAGCCGGCCCGCGTCGGCTCGCGCGTACGGCAAGCCCGGCCGCGCATCCACGGTCAGCGCGATCTGCCCTTCACTCTGGGCCAGGGGACGCATCAGCGCCGCCACCTCGTCGACCAGCGCCGCGACGTCGACCGGCTCGCAGCGCACCTGCAGCGTCCCCGTCTCGGCGCGCGAGAGCGTGAAGAGATCGTCGACGAGGGCAGCCAGGCGCTCGGTCTCGTGCCGCAACGCGCGCAGCATCGGCTCCGTCAGCACGACCTCGCGCTCGTCGTCATACACCCGCTCGTCTACAACGCTACCGACCACGACGGGCTGGCGCAACGCCAGGTTGTCGAGGTGGGCGCGTACGATAGCAAGTGGCGTGCGCAGTTCGTGCGAGATGCTCGCCACCAACTCTTGCCGCGCCCGCAACGCCTCCTCAGCCTGCGTCCGTGCCCACTGCGACTCGGCCATCGCCGTTTCCAGATTCGCGGCCATACTATTGACGCTCGCGGCCAGGCGTCCACTCTCGTCCACGGCCCGCACATGCACGCGCTGACTCAGATCGCCCCCCGCGATGGCCGTGGTCACGCGCGACACCGCCTCCAGGCGCCGCGTCAGGCCGCGCGCCATGAAGTACCCGAA
>JAABUO010003226.1_pt1 | contig 19525 bp, 25 predicted proteins | sample 5559291 | NCBI WGS metagenome assembly JAABUO01 (sample SAMN10711878, study PRJNA513372) | rock metagenome | isolation source: Antarctica rocks | place: Antarctica: Victoria Land, Finger Mt sud
TGGCAGCCTTGCACTGCCTGCCGTTGCCCCTGCCACCATCTTGCCTGGCGCTCACCTTACCGGGGATCAGCTTGGTCCCCATCTGGTGGGCGCAGCTGCGTCGCCTTCAGCTTCCCCTGTTGACACAGATCTCCTAGAGAAAGCTTACCAGCTGTACCAGGACACTTGCTTGTCTTCAGACCCACTACACAGCTGGGCTGGACTTGTGGAAGACAGTTTGCGTGCTGCACAGACTTTTCATGCGCCCAACATGCAGGAGCTGCTCGGCAACCATGCCATCGGCCCAGAGTTGTGTTGCAAGTTTGCCATTGCCTACATTCATACCTTGGGTGTGGCTGGCAGTGCTGACAAGCTCAGCAGTATACAGCAAACGACAAAGCGTCAGCGAAAAAGGAGCAATGCAGAAGCCTGGCAGCCCTTGTACGCAGCTGCAACAGCTGCACTGCAAGTGGCCTTTGACAAGGAGCTGAGTCAATTAGAGTCAAGCACACAGAGGGCTCTACAAGGTGTACTTCAGGAACATGCTGCTGAGCTTGCGGCTACGAGGCCAGAAGATGAAGCCTCAGAAGCCCCATCTGCACTTCCCGCTCCCGTCAGCCTTGCTCCTCATGGTGACAACCTGCCCGATGCTGAAGCACAACCTACAAATGTTGATGCAGCAGAGCCCATGAAGGTCGTTGCCCAGGCTGAGCCAACAGGTTCACCTGCCGTAGAGGTGTTGCACAGAGAGCTGCTGCTGGGATTGCTTGGACTTCTTAGGAAACTTCTTGCTTTGTGGAAGTCCCTTGGGTCCAAGGACGTAGACCTTTCGCAAGGACAAACAGTCAGAGCTGATATACAGAGCAGCAATCTTTTGAGCAGGTAATCTCCTGCACAACATGATCCAAAACACCCAATTTGGCACTGATTCAGACAGCCGATTGCACTAGTGCATGTAAAGGTGGCTTCAGCTGCAGATGCAATCGTTACTGACTAAGCCGATCACCAACAGGATTTGCTGACTTTCTGTGCACTGCTGTGTGCAGGGCTTACACAGCATATCTGCGCTTGAGCTTTCCCAGTGAGGCCTTCACACCTGTCACAGCAACAGTTGCAGCCACTGGTGTTGATTTTCTGATGCAACAGGTCAAGTCTGGAATTCAGGTTCCAAAACCAGTCCAGCCAGAGGCCAATGCACAAGAAACAGATGTGGTTCCTCACACTGTCCAGGCTCCTTTGAGCTAACAGCATTTCCATCAGCTGTTTTGCATTGTATACCAGCCTTAATGACAGCTTCAAGGGACACACTCTGGCTAGCTGCAGCCTGATTGCAGGCATATGCCAAAGTTGCGTTTGCAACATGTGTTTGTGCAGTACTGTTAGTGTGCTTTTTACACCCAATTTGCAACTCAAATTATTCTGTGACATTGTGCATATTCCCTTGACTATAGGCCTGGTCGTGCCCACGTGTGCTGTATAAGCAACCCATGTGTGTCATACATTGATTGCAAATCTAGGACCTTCAGCCGTGTGTGCTCATGCATGAACTTTGTCCTAGCTTTCGTACCTGCCTAAACTTCATTACATCTGTAGTATTGGCGTAGTGTAATAGGCTTCCACATACTATCAGTTTGCACTTCTTGGTGGATCAGACACCCAGTACTTGATTCTGACAGCATCAGAGTTATCCACATCAACTTTTGGGCCACTGAACCAAAATCTGGCAGACAGCAACCAAGATGCTACTATCAGCACCAGTGATCCCCCCACTGCCACAGGGGCATAGTTAAAGGTCTGTGATGTGACTGGATATGCCGTTGGTAGCATGAACATGGCAGTCTCAAACAGTAGCCAGGCACAAGCAACTATCGCCACTGGTATGCTCCATCTGCATGCATCAACTTAGTTGAGATCCAATATCAGCACTTCTGCAGACCAAAATTGGATGCTGGTTCAAACGTAATCACAATTGTGATGCCCACAGTGCACACAGTCAAGCAGCATTGCAGCTGGTTCCCATATCACATCAGTTGACTGGAAAACCACATGCATGTCTGGCGCAATGCAAGGCAGGCAGTGCAATTGTGGGATCTAAGGAGGTGCTAAGGAGGAGGGCACTTGGAGGGTTTACTGCACACCTGCCAAGTGTGAAAGGCCCAGCCTCCAGGTAACTTGCTCTGAACAGAATGCGCAACAGAATTGGCAGACAATATGTGAGGGCTAGACCAGCACAGGCTATGGAAGTGGTTGCAGAGAAGGCAGTTACGCCATTCAAGAGCGGCAGGCCCAAAATGAATGATGCCCCTGTCACACCCCACACTGCAGAGAACCTAGCATGCTGAGTCAGCAATGATGTTGGTGAGGGCGGACAACATTTGAATTTAATTGTGAAAGTGATCACAGTAGTGACAGCGGCAGTAGCACCAGCACTGGCAGGGATGGCAACACTAGCAGCAGCGATGCCTCAAATTGACTCAAGCACCCCATTATTTGACTGGCACTCACAAGTTGAGCTCATAGACCATTACAGCGTACAAGTGCAGCAGGTGTCTGATGTCAGATTCAGACAGCTACATGAGGACTAACCTGCACAGTGAGGCACACCAGATGACTCATCAACCTTCTGCCACGTGCTTGAGAACGGTACTGCCTGATCCCTTGAGAAGCCAAAAAGCATTCTGCACACAGAGAGGACCGTCAGCATTATGAAGCTGTCAGAAAAAACAAGAGACGCAGTTATGCTTCTACAAATGTGCGTGATAATGAAATAGTGCACAAGCTGCATAGTAACAGAATCTTACAGACAAAAGTTGTGGTGTGAGCAAACCCAGTTTGCAGCCTAGCTTGCAGCATGGTATGTGGCATGCATGGCATAAAGCTGGCTTCAGCAACCTGTCCAGAGTTGTACTGGACAGTTGTTGAAGTCTTCCCTGTGAGTATCAGAAGTAGCAACCTGACCTGCTAGCTGAGGTGATAGCATACAAAGCAGAAATGAAGTTGGCCCCCAGAGGAATAGCAAATAAGGATAGACTCGCAATTCCTGTGTTGAATCTAGTCTTGTATGCTTGCCACAGCAGCTGGGCAACGATGTTGATGCCATCAAAGCCGTTGTCTGGGTCAGTCAGTTGGTCCACATCCTTCAAAGCGTGAACAGAAGGTGTGGCAACTCATGACTCAAGAAAGGCAGAGACAATAAGCAACATAAGCAGAACCAGAGTATTTTGACATAAAGGTGGCTTTGTGTTGCTGCCAGGAACAGTATTGCAACACACTCTGGGCTCATCATTATCACAAGTGCTGCTTGTGCAAGGAAAGCATGGAGAGCACAAGCCGTGGAATGCCAACTTTTGGGCGCAGTGTGTGATGTGATGCAGATACAGCACTCACATGACACATGAAAGTTGATGCAAGCGCTACCTGAATGCAAAGAGTCAATGCAATCAGAAATGGCAAGCCAGATATGCCACTGAGGGCAACTGCATAAGGCATTGGCCAGCCAGCTACGGCATCTGCTTCTTTAGTCTCTTCAATCATGTGTGCTGTGGAGTCATACCCTAGCAGACTCCATACAGCTGGCAACAGGCCCAACAAGCAGATGTACATGTTGCTTGAGATCCCTGAACTTGGGTTGCTCTGCATTGACAATCCAAGTGATGCATATTCCACAGACTGGCATGGAGAGAAGCAGCAGGTGCAGTGTTGAGTCTTTGATCATGCAGGACCATGTGGTACAACTTGACAGCTTGCACAAAGCTTGCGGTAGGTCAAGAACAGAGAAATGTGTTTGCTCGATTTGCAATTTAGGCTGAAAACCTGCAGGCTTGCCGTGGCAAAGGATGACAGGAGTGACCAACAGGTTCCATGATTCAAGGTTTGTGAATAGACAGCAGCAGCACATGCTGTTACTTGCATGATTTTGGCACAAATGCTCTGAGGTCCACCTGATAATGCGTCAGTACCCAGCTGAAATGCTGTTGTTTCTTTGTAACCAGCAGCAACACTGCAACAAACACAATGGTGCCTGCACAAGTGCACATAACTGGGAATATATAAGGTCTTTGTGGGCACATCAGCAGTGATGCAGCATAAAGCCACATGTGAGGTCTTTTTCGCCGGTGATTGCTATACAAGCTGCCAGCAGCTGCAATCTGTATTCCACACATAAAGGCGTAAATGGTCAAGCCCATGCAGCAATATGCAGCATGTGTCTGACAAGAATCTGCATGCAAGTAAGGAGAGGCAAGGTGCTCAACTCATTGGCAATGACTGCAGCGACAAAGCACAAGTGGCAGCCTCACCTAAAAGGTTGAAGAGAGCGCCAAGCTCTGATAAGCGACCCACAACACTCAGTGGCTGAACATTGATGATTGCAAAGATCAACAGCAAGCCTCCAAACAGGTACAGTTGCTGCATGTCATAACACACAATTGCAGAACTCAATGAAATACCACAGAAACCATGACCAGATGCCAACTTGGTGAAAAGTTTGCCAGGCAACTGACCAAGGCGTTGCTGGGATAATATCCTGAAACTGAACTGTCCATGAAGACAAGATACAGAAAAGACAGAAATAGTTGTACACAGCTGAATGTGTCAGCAGCTACCAAAGCAATCTGCAGCACAAGGAAAGTACTCTGGTGAGTGAAGTACATGCCTGGCTTGATACCGGTCGAAACTTGCAGCTATTAGAAGCGACATTGAGTGCAAGCTGATAAGACTGTATCAGATCAGTCTTGCCTGACCAAGAAAGTGGGTCCATCCAACGCACCAACTAGCAAAAGGCCCTGTCTGTCGGCCCAACATGAAAGCCCAGAAATACAGGCCACCCGAGACTGGAAACGCAGAGGACAACTCACTGAGTGCCAGGCTAACACAAATGGTGAGTACGCTGGCTAACACCCAGCCCCAAAAAAGCACAACTGGGCCTCCATACACAAGGCCAATGCCATACAGCCCTGCAAAGCACAAATCGTGCTTGAAAAACTACCCTATCAGTTTTTGGTGCTGAGACACTTACAGGCTTTTCTTTTGGAAGAGCCTGGCAAGATGTGAGTCATTACCACTAATGCCAGTCAACGGAGACATGACACAAAAGCAGATACAGCAGTTTTGACGCCAGTGCAGCGGCCGCTGTAACCTCGATCGAATACCCAACTCTAACAGCCGTTTCTGGTCTGTCTCTTTACTCGGCATTGAGATTTGAAACGTTTTGCTGGGCACGCTGATGCAACGTGTCAGTGTGTGCAGGTAAGGTCAGCTTGAGCGCCCTTGCGGACTCTGTGTTACACCGGGTGCAAAAAAATATCTCAGCATCTGCAGTGCTTTTGGGTCATGGACAGAACACTGACACGAATCTGGGTGAAGCATATTGCTCCAGTAATCTGGGTGGACTGCCGACTCGAGTCAAGTCGTACAACTCGTAAAAATAGTGCATTCTTCCGAAGTTCGCGCCAAAAGTGAAACGCTCGATTGGCCAGATGAAACGCCAAAACGTTCAATTTTCTTGGCTTTGTGTACGTGAAAACAGAACGCAGAACGCAGGCTGCTGGGGACCGTAATAACCATCTGGCCGGGAGACCCCTAATACTCTTGGTATAGCTGGACAGATTGCCGAACGGGACGTTGATCTTCAGATCGATGCCGCAAGCTCAACTTGCCCTCAGGCAGCTTCAAAGCTCTCCTCAGCATGTCAACTTTGAGCCTGTCTGCGCAAGGTCAACTTCCTGAACGCGCTGCATCGCACTGCCGGGCTCCAAGACGGTTGACAGAATTCAGCAGCTATATCCTGACTGACTGACTTGCTCGCACTTACTGCTCGAGTGCTCTCACAGGTTGAATCCGCACTTAGACAAACATGCGGTCGTATCAGACGAAGCTGGACTGCTGCATCACGTGCTTCTGCACGGCAACCACTTCACTACAGACTCAGTCTACCAGCTGCAGTATGGGACTGAGCTGCTGTATCAAGGCACTGAGGTTTCAGAAGTTCCCTGTATGATTGAGCGGCAGTGGTCGTCCTTTGAATTTGTACCAAACAGAACAGGGGGAATACTGTTCCATCAGTCCGGCAGCACCAAACTGCTGTACACAATTCTGCCAGATGCAAGAGCTGTCTCCTCTCCAGTTCTACTGTTTGGCTCACATACAGGTCAGCAGCTCTGCTGTTGACACAGACCTGCCTCACTGCTTGGCACATATGCAACCTTGACAGCATGCTGGTTGTGCTCGGTGCAAGCCACTGGCATTGATCTCACAAACCTTTTGAACCAAGCCCAGCACACCAGGAGACTCTGCCTGCAGGACCTATCACATGCTTCTCAGTATCCCAAGCGGGCAGATACATGGTCTCAGGATGCGCTGTTGGCTCCATCAAGCTGTGGAGTCTGACTGAAGGCATACAGCTGGACATGCAGTCAGATGCACACCCTGGTGGTTGCTCATCCCTTGGCTTTCTTGAGCCCAGCATAGTCAGTCACCGGACCTCTTTTGTCTAATTTGCTCCTGTGGAATTTGCCACTCTCATGTTGCTGCGCATCATAGACGACAGATCACTTGCATGACATGGCTGCTTATCAATAGTCATTGCAGTGGCCCAGCTCAACATCTTTTGCTGCCCAACAAGCGTGCTCCACGCATGCGCAAAAGTCACAACGACCACCTGTGCACAGTTTATGCAAGCAAACTGTACTGTCACAGCTGACAGTAGACTGACACAACTTGAGCATGCAGGTGCTGAGTGGAGGCATTGAAGGCGGTGTGACCATCTGGGAGGTCCATCAACAGAAGCTGCTTGCTCGCCAACATCTAGACACTGGTCCATCATCTGTAGGTAGCACTACTTCCTACCTGCTTGTACGATGTCACTGACTCTCTTCACTCACCTGCAAGACAATCAGCACTGTGTTGACTAGCCAGAGGTCGGAACAGAGGTCTGTGGGGTTGCTTGGCTGACACCGCTGTTGCAGTGAATTCATGAACTTTGGTCACAATGCACATTGGTACATCTCAATCACATGTTCTTGTGCTTGCACGGCAGTGTGTTGACCAAGAAAGCAGCGTGCAGACAACACAGTGTGTTGCAAGCTCTAGCTTTCAACTTGATCACGGCAGGTAGCAGAACACTGCAAAACTTGCCAGCATGTCTCCTTTCCAACACATGAAGGTTCAAGACTTTTGCAATGCATGCAGGGAGCATAGCTGGATTTCAGCCCCCTTCCATCAACCAGACCAACTTCCTTGACAGCAAGCGCCAGATGCCCTGGCAGCAGCAACACAAGAAGGACCTCATCTCACGGACTGGAGCTGTATTTGTGGTTGCTGGCAATGATGCTGGGCTGGTGCATATCTGGGCTGGCACTGGGACTGGCCAACACACCTGGCAGCCTGTAGCTGTGAAGCAGCAGGTTTGTGCTTCTCCCTTGTCAGGCATTTCATCAGGCATTACATGAGTAGTCAGCTTGATTGCATGTGGCCGCACATGTTGCTGCAATGGAGTCCTGTGTGACTGCGGCTTGCAACTTCCCCCTAAACTTGCAGGGCAGACTGCATGCAGTCATGCAAAATTCTGCAATGCACGAAGCCTCAAAGCTCAGGCCATCCTGAGATGCACAATTTTGAAGTGATCTGCCTCTTGTTGAGATGAGCTGCAGTCAGCAGGGCAGCTCCTTTCAAAGCTTTGTCTATATGCCTGTGAAATGTCACAAATGGCATGACTGTATTTTGTTATAGAAAATGGCAGCTGCACAGCATATAGCCTGTGTTTGCATGCAGGGTGAGGGGCATGCTGTGAAGGCCCTGACATTCAGCCCTGATGGCACTATGTTGGCAGTTGCTGCAGGTAATTTTCCCCCTACTGGTTTTGCAATCAGCCACAGCTTTCTGACTGCATGCAGCATACTCTGATCCTAATGCACTTATCTCATGACATAACCTAGCCAAGTAGCAGTCCCGTTTGGCATTTCATGCAGAGTCAAGCTTTTCGCACACTAATCATGCAGCCTGCAGTACATTGTGTTGCTTGATCCAGGCATGCCATAATAGACCTGACCACCACAATGCGCATCACCCAGCATTGCTGCACAGCCCAGCGCAGCGTGCACAATCGCCTTCCAACTTGATATCATACCTCACTTGCCGGTCTCTTTCCTTTCTATGGCCTGAAAAACTAAGCAAAAGACATCTTTCCACGCAACAATCTCCAAATTGCTCCTTCTCTCCAGCCTGATACCATCAACAGCTTGACCATCTGTCTGCCAACCTCAGGGTGTGGTGTGGGGCACATCTGGCTGTACTACACCAAGGACTGGTCATGCCACCGCATGGAGGGAGGCTTGCTGCGCCCACCGGTTGCCTGCTGCTTCTGCGACTGGTCTGACCTCACACAGCCGCCGCAGCTGTTTGTCGCGCCAGGGCCATCTTCCGCCATGCAGTGCTTGCCTGTGCCTGGTGTGTGCCAGGTACAGCCTACACCTGTTTGTGAGCCGCATTGTTAGCTTTATGTTAAATTACATTGTTTATGGAAGCACAAAGTTTCCTAGGGACAGACAGACGTGTACTCATGTCAGCTGCTATACAGCTCTGGTTTTTACTGTCTCAGCCAGACTTGCAGCCTCTAAGCCGTATGTGTGTGGTGTGATACACAAATTCCATAAGACATTGCTGATGCGGCAAGCATATAAGATTCTATAGACCTTTTACTAATTGTGATCAGCTGTGTCGGCACTGTCCTGATCTTGCATACTGTCTTCTGACTTCCGTACCTTGGTCCATGTATGCATGTGTGCGTGTAATGCTGGTCTTATATCATCAATACAAAGTGTGCATGCCGGGAATCGTTTTGAACAGCAGTAGCCAAGAGCATCTTTGCATGGCATGCGCACATGCACTGCAATGCAGTCTCCCATGTCATGAATGAAGGCTTGCTGGCTAAGTGCACTGTTTTTTGCCCTTCAGGGCTTCATGAGGCAGGATGAAGCGCCAGTGCCTCCTTATATGCACTACCATGATGCGGCAGATGAAGAAGAGTCATGCCCTCAGCCCAGTGCCCTTCCACCTGCTTTGGCAGCTTCTCGACCTCCTGTCAATCAAACAGCTAATGATGCTTTCCCCAGATTTCATTCTCACCCACCATTGCCGCCTCATCCCTTGTCCAAGCTGTCTCTCCAGCACAGACCCGAAGCGAATGGCGGCAACAGCCCTGGGGCTGCTGACAGTAGCCTCAGGTATGCTGGCAACAGCCCTGGCTTCAGCAGCCATGCTAGCGATGTCACTGCTGAGAGGTGCACAAGGGCTGTTTTCAACAGCCCTGGGCATGCAGATTCCAGTGCAGTAAGGGCCACCCATGCTCACAAGAGCCCCACTGCTTTGAGGGCAGACTTCGGTATGATTAGCCCCAGTGGCAGCAGCCATCATGGCAGCCACCTTTCCAACTCTGCTGAGCGACAGCAGTATAGCACGCTAGATGACCTGCCTGATCAGCAGCAACATCAGCAGCCACAATCCCATTCAGCAACCCAAAAGCAGCAGCGGCAGCAACTGCCATCTGCCCAGCAGGATGGCTCAGAGTCAGAATGCGACTCATTTGATGCATGTGGAGATGAGTCAGACCTGGCTGTGGGTGATGATGAGTTGCTGGAGCATGAGGCAGACGCCCTGCCTCAATCAGCGCTCTTGCATCATGGTATTGCCCAGCAGACTGTCTTGCAGAGCGATAGGGGCTTGAGTCAACAAGACTTGGCAAGTGGGCAAATGCCCTCTGCACAGCAGCAGCAGCAGGATTTCCAGCAGGACGACGCACTGACTCAAGGTCATCGGTCCTGGGGATTGCCGCGACCCCAGCAGAACCAGGGAGTGAATTTGCAGAGCAGGGGACCAAGTCGTCCCCAGCAGGATGCAAGATTCAGGCATCCTGACCAAAGCAGACTGTGCATCCCTGCTCAGCCGCAGCATCCCCAAATCAAGCAGACTGCAGTGCCCAAGATAGGCCCAGGTGGTGTACTGTTACCACCAGGGTCAGGTTTGGCAAGTCAGGAGCTTGTTTACAGGCAGCCAGGCAAGCTGAGTGCTGCATACAGGAGTCACTGGGGCGACCAGCTGCAGGAGCAGTCACAGCAGCAGGCACAGCAACAGCAAGGGGGGTTGCAGCAGGAGGGCTCTGAGCCTGTCTCTTGTTATGAGCAGCCCTCCATGCAGACTGTGTCGCATGTTCTGCCTGCCCCCACTCTTCCTACTAAGGTGTGCACCTCCAAAGACTGGACTTCCACAGCCAGATCCTGATACTATTGGCACGATTTTGGTTGTTGCATCATTGCTTGAATTACGCTCATTACTGCATTGTCTGTGAATGTGCAAAATGTGTTTGGGAACAGTCAAGCCTGGCATGCAATGAGTACAGATCTGTTTGTGCAGCCTGCAAGGTTGAGTTGCGAACCCATGTTGTATTGCGCAACTGACCCTCTGTGATTCCCAGATGAGGGTGCCAAAGCAGCTGTTTGTCAGGCCTCTAGCATCAGCAGAGGCTCTTGTAGAGCAGCCAGCTTACCCCAGCCGCACCCCTGCCGGTCAATTCTGGACAGCTGGGGGTCAACACCCGAGAGAGCCGTTGACACAGATTCAGCAGGCTGCAGGGCCACCAGCATCTGCCCTAGCCCAGCCTCAGGCTAACTCCACAGCTCTGCTGGCAGCCAAAGTTGACAAGCTTCAGGGGGCAGTATTTGACGCTGCAGCTGTGCTGCAAGACCCTGAAGTGCAAAGGAGAGTGACACATGCAGCTGCAGTGGCTGCAAATGTGCCTCATGATGCTGTTTTGTTTCATGATTTGCAACCTCTGGATGAAGTGGCAGTGCCTGTCGAGGCGCCTAAGCTTGTTCAGAAGCAGCTGCACCCTGCTTGGGTGGCAAAGCGTCATTTGAAGCCTGAGCTGACTGACTTGTGGACAGCAGAAGAACGGCACAAGCCCGTAATAACAACAGCTGTCGCTGGGAGTCATATCAGAATGTCCCGTAGCAGGGTTGCTGATTGTCTGCTTCGATTTTGTTGAGGCTTTGACCTCAAGACAGTCTAAATGTAGCTTGCACTTTGCATGCAACTTAGGCTGGACTTTGCTTTGCTTGCGCGCACATGCCTTTGTAGCAAACATGTACTGCATGTTTCGACCAGGCGCCCTGTGCATCAAATTTCAGAAAGTTGCATTCACAAACAATTTTGGTCATGACTGTGTGTTGTCGACTTTTTCCAGATGTGCAAACTTTGCTTGACCATCTATTTTTTTGGAAAACACATATTGACACTTAGCCATACATGCCAAAGTGAGCACGAAGACCAAATAGGGTTGACCTGTAAATTACATTAAAATCAATTCTTATAGCAGCTACTTCTTGTTGCCAGGCGATGATTGTGACCAATCTTAAGGCTGTATCGTATATAGAGTGTACAGCTGTACATATGCAGGTAAAGATACCCATGGCAGGTTGCCCTGTGTGAAGAGATAGTTGTCACCAAAAAACCATATGTGGTACAAGGACACTAACACACTCAACACTTGCATCGCTGTGAGAACAGAGACGCCACCTGCTCAAACCTGACTAGGTCCAGACTTGCAGCAGAACGACTCAACAAAAACATACAGGCATGCACAGACAAACACTATATAGCACGAGTTGAAATGACAGCCGATGTCAATCAGACTGCAATGGAGATGTACAAAGGTACGACAGCCATTGAAAACAGGGAAACAAATTTGTTTAAACAGACCAAGACTGCTAAGAACAGGTACAAATGGTAAAGGTAAATGGCGTTGTCAGGCATTGTCTATGCAGATGTCCTCCAGGCAAGAGATGTCATCCGCTGAATCCAACGCCATGATGCAGGACTTTTTGCTGTTGACAGCTATGTTTGGACTATATTGCTGTGCTTTGTCGCCAGTTTGACAGTCAGTTCCTCTGTCCCCGTAGTAAACACCATAATGATTGAAAGCGCCCTCATTGCTCATTTCTTGCGACGCTTGTATGCACGTGGCAATCTCTGCGTCACCTTGCTCTGACTCCATCTGTCTGGCTTCCAGCTGGGAATGTGTGTCAGCCCTTGCAACTTGCCGAGCCTGTACATAACTCTGTGTGGCTATATCTGGCTGTTTGTCCTGAGACGGTGGCAGCGAATTGTGAGCATGATCCTGGCATGCATCTGGCCCTGAGGCATCCAGCTTGGTCTTCAGGTTGGCAGCTGTCATGTCTGCATCAGCATCCAGCAGAACCTCCTGCACAAGCATATTCAATCCAGTCACACGCCTGCCTGGACAATCATGAAACAATCCTGTGCGGTTGCTGCCCCTGTTCTGTACATGTACTCTGTAGCCCTTGTCAATGCCAAAAAGTTTATTTCAGAAACGTTCATTCCACAGTGGAAATCTAAACTCAGAAAGGCCTGGGGTGTAAACGCTTTTCTACATTGGGGAGATGTTTTAGATCCAGGCAACTTTGTAGACTGTCAGCCAATCACGCAGAGGCTCTCCAAGACCTCATCATCAGTGCATGCTTTTAGTAAGCTCACTATTACCAACAATGTTATTGGCTTGATTATCACCACCGTCAATATCACTACTGTTGTTTTCTGGTGGGGTTTCACGGCCTGGATGCACACACAAAACAGCAACTGTCTTGGTGCAAATGTATCATCGACAATCCTGTCCCACCAATATACACCAATGCCTAAAGCAGTTGAAGCAGCATGCGTTACAAGCTGCCATGTCTTCAAGTGACAACCTGCAAAGCCAGACTGTGACAACTGATTCAACACAGACTCTACTCAGAACGTGTTGTGAGCCACACATGCTGTCTTCCTACCATCAGCAACAGAAGGCACTTCTCATGTCCCCTTGGTGTCTCCAGTGCCATGTGAGCACACCAAGTAATAGCACAGCACACCCTTCAGCAGTTCAGCCATCAAGACTGCTTTGCAGGAGCATAGAGATCAAACAGATGCAGTCACGGCAGACTCATTGATGAAGGTGATAGCAGTCATAGTGAGTGACGCTATTGTCAATGACGTCACTGACAATGACTGCCACCACCTCAGTCAGTGACTCAGCTTTGACTGCATCTGTTTCATCTCTATGCTCCTGCAGCATGATGGCATGACTTTATGTGTCTGTCAGGTGCGGACCAGGTGTTGCACCATTCAGCAAAATGCATCCAGCCCTTACAATCCGAAGTTTGTCGTCTCACAAGCAGAGTAAAGCACCTGCTGGGCCAGAATGTGCAATCTTGTAGGCTTCCTTTTTTGTCTGTAAACAAGGGCGATTCTTGTGGCTAACACCATGCAAAGCTGCTGACAGCAAAGATAGGAAATCCAATGAGTGTCAGCACTTAGTCATCATAGCTCTTAGTCAGCACTGGTCATCATAGCTGAACACATGGCATCCAAGAGGAGGAATGAGATAGCCTCTAGCATAAGCACCACACCACATGACAAAAGCCTTGGACAGTGACTCGCATGTTGATACTGTACTTTGTTACATGACTTACCTTGAGAGCCACACTGTCAACCAAGTCCATCACCCCTTGAAGGACAGTCACTTGCATGTTGATAATGTATTCTGTTACATGACTTACCTTGAGGGCCACACTATCAACCAGATCCATCACTCCTTGAAGGACAGTCACTCGCATGTTGTTAGGGTATTCTGTTACATGACTTACCTTGAGGGCCACACTATCAACCAGGTCCATCACCCCTTGAAGGCCTGGCTCAAGCCTCTGGCTCTTCACCTGAGCCCTGAGTACCTCAACCAGTGATGCCCGATATGATGTCAGCTTGTGACGCGACACTCTTCCACCTGACGAGCCAACACACGCAGAGTCACGCGGACAGATGCAGCCCCCAGGAAGACACTTGTCAGGCTAGCTTGTCAATCATGGCATGTCCCAGACAGACGCAGAATCGCACAGACAGATGCAGCACAGATCGGTAGTCAGCATACACACCCATACTGTGCTTCAAAGAGTCAGCTAGGTTGTACATTGCGCCTCATTGCATACGCTTTGTGTGTCAAATTGTTTTGCAAAAAGCAACAGCACCAATTACCAATTGCATCAGGAAATCCTAAGCGCCGACCAAAAAAACAGGAAGGCAACAACGGCGCCTTCACATACTCAAACTCCCTAAAGAGACAATGGTAGGCAGAGCTGCCAACTTCAGCGGGCGAGGCTGCCTCAAACCACGAGCAAGGCAATTCACCTCGTCTGTAGCTCTGCAGACGCACATCCAGGGGCGTCGGACACACAATCATGTCCCCATCTTTGTACAGCAGCACCTTGTTTCCCGGGCGCGCATACAGGAACCAGAACTTGGCCATTTGGGGTATTGGATCCTGCACCATGTGACGCATGTGACCCCTCACTCAGCACAGAAGAAAAGAAAATAAAAGAAAATACTGCACCTTTCGGCGTCATTTCAATGAGAGGCCAAGTATTATACCGGGCTGCCCAGGACTCAGCACAGAACAAAAATGCTGTCGCATGGTTCACCACGACATGTGCGCAAGTTGCCACACCTACATCACTGATGTGGCCCAAAACAGCATCAAATGACTTGTTTTCATCCAAACTTTCATCCAAACATCCAAACATTCCCAGAGTTTCCAAGTGGTTAATCGTTGACTCCCCGAATGATTGCCATCACTGTTTCATTCTTTTATCAAGCACATGTCTACCCTCAGGGTCAGGTATATAACGTCCGAATTAATTCCAAATACAGGTTTCTGTTTTGGCAGTCAGCTACTTGCAGTAGCGCAAGTTGATGCTGCATGTGCACCACTGCTGCATGAGCAGCAGCACCAGAAGTGTAGGTCTCACCCGGTAGTTGATGATGCCCCAGGTGTCAGGCACCAGCTTGTTGTACATCTTGGCATAAGCATGGTTGCCAGCCCTGGGTGCTCCAACGGTGTACACTTTGACAGAAGCCCACTCCATGGTGTTGGCAATGTCCACTGCTGCCAGATTTGCCATTGCACCTCCAAGGCTGTGGCCTGCAGCCTTGACATTCTGTGTGCACAATTTACACACACACGCACGCACGCACGCACGCACGCACAGGGTTGTGCAGGCAGTCACACAGACAGCAGATCAACAGACACACAGGCAGGCATGCAGGCTGATGAACGCACAGAGAGTCAAGAGACAGCATCATATGTTGCTGTGTGCATGGGAGCAAGGTGATCCACACACAAGCATCTTTGTGCATGTACACAGAGGCTCCTAGGACAAAAGCACACACTGTAGTTTTGCATGACTACAGAACTGCTTGAGCAAGCATCTGCTTGTGTGCAAGCGTGCATGCATCTGTCCAGAAGTCAGTCACATAATGTGACCGCTCAGTACAGCCACAGTACAAGCTGGTGTACAAGCATTAGTCTGTCAAGGACTGCTTCCACCTGTCAAGAAGACAGTCATATGAGGGGCCTGTTCCTCTGGTATCTTGTCCTTGATGAGCTGAGTGACTGCAGCTTGGAGGCCACTCACATGCCAGGCTGCATGGAAGCCTGAGTGCACCTTGGGGGTGCTCTGCAGGAAGGCATGCTGCGTCACGGGTGCCTGACTCACCATCCAAGCCTGCACATCACCTCAACATGTGGCCTTTTCTATGGTTTGCTAGCATGATTGATGATGGCTGCATGAGTATATCAGCTCATGCACCATGGTCCGGGCGCACTGGATTGCTGAACATGCTTTTACAGCTGCTGCGTCAACAGAAACCAAATTGGTTGGAGTTGCCTGAAAAGCTCTCCGATTCAGCGCTGCTGCAAAGGATGCTTAAGATTCCACAACACATAACAACATAGCAGCAAGACTGGTGCCTTTCACCTGAGGCCAGACGGTTCCATGTAAACTTTACAGATGCCAGTAGCAGCCACCACTCTGACCTGATACCTCTTGAGAGCACTTTTATTCAACACAGTATCGATGTCTACTCAGTGAGTAGACAGCACGTCCTACCCTGATATCAGCAAACATGTTGGTGAGATTGGCTGTGCCTCTGAAGGCCACAAGTAGAGTCTCACTGCTCCAGGCCACAATGCACTTCACATTGGCTGCCTTGCACCGTACCAGCTCAAAGTGGTCCAAGTTGAACAGGCCTAGCGCCGTCTTGGGTGACAGCTTCAACACCTTGCGGCCCTACACATGGACAGACATGCCTGGGTAACACGTACTGCATAAATATACACACACTGCAACAAGGGGACAGCTGAAGCTGATGTAGAATTTACCATTGTTGCAGAAGATGACTTTGTGCATGTATTGAGGCACAGTCTGCATGTCAAGTACGTGCATGACATACTAGATAGTACGTACGTACTAGGTTTTGCAAGCTGCATGCTGGGTATGGGCCAGCAAAGGGTCAGCATGGTACAAAACGCCAGGTACAAACTGACTTGCCTTGATGAACGGCAGGCAGCTGCAACAACAAGTTCTTTCTGAGCTTCATGCCCAGCTACCTAGAGAGAGACTAGTGCTCACCTCATCATGCTCGTAGACAAAACCACACCAGTACAGCAGCTTGATGGCAGTCTCGAAGCAGAAGATAGGGTGCTCCAACAGCATCTTCTGCTGCCGCTCAGGCATGTGACTCTGCCGCTCTGCATGCTTGGCGCCCTTGGAGTGCTCAGTCCATGCAAAGAACTGCATCCATTCCTACAACACAGGCCACAGCAGGTGTCAAGCACTGGCTGCTATTACCACGAAATGACTGATGGAGTGCAATAAAGTATGAGAAAGCGCTATGTGGCTGAGCACGAACTTACAGGACAGCTCAAAACATGTCATATGCATGAAGGATTCCCAGCAGTCGTGTGCACCAAGCAGCAAGCAATCTGCCTGAGACAAGAGTTTGCGAGCAAGAGTTACATGAGCAGTTGTGCACGTGAGCTGACCTGGACAACAATTGGATTATTTCTGGAGTTTCTTTTTGGTGTGAAGAAAGCAGACTGCGCCACGACGAGCCGCATCACAGCTAGCATCACTGCAGTCAACAAGAATATCCAAATGCATACTGTGCCACACCTACAGCAGGTATTGAAGCATGCTGTGGTCATATATGCATGCTGTGTAGCAGAATGTAGGCAGACACAGAGACAGACAGACAGACAGACAGACAGACAGACAGACAGACAGACAGACAGACAGATGGGCAGCCGTATACCAACAAGAAGGCTTGCAGATAGACCACAGAGGCAGGCGACGCAGCCTGGCAAGCTGTGTCACACTATAAAGCTATGGCACGCCGTAAAGCTATGGCACCAGCAAAGAAGCTTGTTTGAGGAGCAGGCAGCAGGGAGTACTCACATGCAATGTGTGTGGAAGCCTGCAGGCAGGGTATGCAAGCAGAGGGGCGGAAGATGACTGTAAGAAGCCAGGCCGCCACTGTGAGCAAAAAATTGGATACTCCCAGGCTGTTGCCCTCCTGAGTGCGCATCAGCACCAGCCCAATCCTGTACAGCACTGCTGGTGGGAACATATGCTGCCCATAGCATACAAGCTATGCTACATCAGTCAATTGGCCCCAGGCCGGATAGCAATGGTAAGAGAGGAACATTGGACATGGCTGTTGCACCACAGCTGTGGCCAGAGGATGCAAAGCAGGTGTGGTGGTCTGCGCACTCAGCATTGCCTGAGTCATCGATGCAAAGCTGCCTTGGAAAGCACATGGGGACATTGTTTAGTTGCAGCAGAAGATGCAGTTTGAGTTGATTGGATGGAGTGAACTAGGTGAAGTTGACCTGATTTGATGAGGATACGTTGAAGTGCAAACATGGAGGTTGACGCTGCATGCATTGTGCGAATGTGACTGTATGCAGCCGGACTGGGGTTACCTGAATGATGAGTAAGGAAACACGCTGTGATGTCTGCGCCCCATCCTTACATACCATGTATGAAACCAAAGATACAGCCCCAAGCCAACATATGCTACAATCCTATGTGACTTGTATGTGCTGCTTGTGTGGCACGGAGTATGGGACGCAAAGCTGACATCAGCAGCACACGCTTTGGCTTGACCTGCATGCCACACGTGAACCTTTGTTACACATAATGTAATCCTCCCCATCATCATTTCACTCACCATGCAAGCCAACTTTGATGCAGCCCTAAACAGCCAGCTCTGATGAAAGTGCATGCTTGCATGATCCTGTCACAGCAAAACTTGCAGCGATGCTGGGTCCAGCCCACTGACCACTTTACGATGCCCTGTTAGAAGTTGCTTGCCTTGTGGCTGCCCAACAAGCTCCAATATCAGTGATGTCTCCAACACTGCCCTGCAGTACATGAGTCTGTGGACAAATGGTCACAGAACACAGCGCAGCATAGCCCAGCGCATTGCATTTCAGCACAGCCCAGCCCAGCACAGCGTAGGCCAGCACAGCACAGCACAGGCCAGCACAGCACAGCACAGCACAGCACAGCACAGCGCAGCACAGCGCAGCACAGCACAGCACAGCACAGCACAGCACAGGCCAGCACAGCACAGCACAGCACAGCACAGCACAGCACAGCACAGCACTGCATACCAGGGCACCAGCTTGGTCAAGTTGACAGCCCAGGGAGCATCAAAGACCAGAGCAGGCTTGTGTTGCACGTTGGCCAACCAGCTTTTGCCTGCAACATGCTAATTTTCTTCACACAAAGGATCAGGACAAAAACAAGCCACGCATGCATGCACAGAACAAATGTCAAACCAGAAATGCCTGAGAATGGATGCACGAGCAGCCTGAACAAGTGTTTGAGAAGCAAGGTGGTTTATTTGCATGCAAGGTGACCCTTACGCTGTAAAAGCAGGTGCTGCAGCGGCTTCCCATCAGAGTCTGTCCATGTGGTTGCTGCATGTGCCAGCACAAGCTGTAGAAACAGCCACTGCACACATCAGAGTACACATGTAACGGGGAATGATACTGTTGTGCACTTGTGCATTTTGCCAATGCAGCAACTATGGGGGTTAACAAGGTGACTTGCAAAACTGCGCAGGTGTGCAGTGCCAATGCCAGTGGGTATTGACAGGAACCCATGACCAAGCTCTCAAAGATGACTGCTATCAGACTACTTGATGAAGTCCTGCCGCACACAAGCTGTCTACAGTCATGACATAACATCCTCAACCACTGATTGCTCAAATTATATCTCCATGCAGCAATCAGCTTATGCAGAGATGTGCTCAGTCATCTACTCACACAGTTGAGCATGGTCCAGACAATGGACTCGGACCATCTGCAAAAAGTTGCATACATGCGACAGTTCTCCTTGCTGGCAGCGTATGCGTTCTGGGTCATCCAAAACACATTGGCTATGAACTGCAGCACACAAATTGGCATCATGATTTACAATGTGTGCAATGATCTACAGCTTGGCAATAAAGTGCTGAGCTCAATTGTGACAGAAGGTTGCAAGATGCAAGCCAAAGCGGACAGCAGCAACCATGATGGCAACGGCTTGAAGGCGCACACATGGTTTTGCAGCACAGCTTAAGGGTGCCAAGGCTATCATGGCGGACTTGTGAGAGGTGA
>JAABUO010003227.1_pt1 | contig 19522 bp, 17 predicted proteins | sample 5559291 | NCBI WGS metagenome assembly JAABUO01 (sample SAMN10711878, study PRJNA513372) | rock metagenome | isolation source: Antarctica rocks | place: Antarctica: Victoria Land, Finger Mt sud
ACGCGCACGGCCGGGGAGGCCGCGGCGGCGGTGGGGACGACGGAGGGCCGCATCGTCAAATCGCTCGTCTTCACCGCTGGCGACGATGGCGAGCCGGTGCTCGCGCTCGTTTCGGGCGACAACCACCTGGACACTGCTAAACTGGCGGCCCACCTGGGCCAGGCCGTGCGCCGCGCCGACGCTGATAAGGTGCGCGAGGCCACAGGCTTCGCCATCGGCGGCATCCCGCCGCTCGGCCACGCCCGCCCCCTCCCCGTCTACATCGACCATGACCTGATGGGCTACGACACGGTCTACGCCGCCGCCGGTACCCGCAACTCGGTCTTCCCCATCGCCCCCACCGACCTCCAGCGCGTCACCGGCGCGACTGTGCTCGATCTCGCCGCGGACAAGTGACCTAAACCATTGCACATCCCTGGCCGTGCTATAGTCGATGTAGACGTCATTGCATCAGGAGCACGGTGGTTTGGAGATGACTGTCGAGGAAGCCATCGTCGATACTGTGTGGTCGCTGCGCCCAAACCAACAACAAGAGGTCTTGCACTTTGAGGAGGGGCCATGAACATGAAACGGGGCAAGATCGACTACCGCTGTTCGTTCTGCGGCAAGGCGCAGGACGCGGTGCACCGCCTCATCGCGGGGCCAGGCGGCGTGTACATCTGCGACGAGTGCATCAACCTATGCCGGGAGATCATCGAGGAGGAACAGGTCATACGGGCGCGTCCAGTTCCAGGTGATGCCCAGGGCGCCCACTGGGTCGGCGCGAGCGGCCGCGCGCATACCAAGGCCGCGGCGCCGCCTCCACCGCAACCGTCCATGGGCGCGCGTGGTCCCGAAAGCATGGAAACGGCGAGCGTCGCGTCTGCCCACGACGGTGACGAGGACCTGCCGGCACACCTGGCCCCGCTGGTCGCCGAGCTCGCGGCCGCGCGCACCGCGCTCGAGCGGCTGGCGAGCGAGAACGGCGCGCTGCGCGAGCGGCTGCGCCTGCACGGGCGCGAAACAGACTAAAAGCTCACCAAGCTAGCCCGGATCTTGACATCCTGATCACCGCCGGCGATGCGGACGCGGTGGCGGAGGATTTAGGTTGCATTGACGCGACCCGCTTGGGCGACCACCCGACCGAGGGGAGTTGCTGGATGCTTCCCGCCATGCTCGCGACGGATCTCCCCGCATCCGCGCTGGCGTGGCGTTAGGGCGTGTGGGATGCGCGCATATCGCTCATCGCGTCGTTTCTAACCGGCCGCGCGACCGCACGAATGGGCTTATCGGCCGACACAGCGCGCGCTTGCCCCACCGGATCTTATCCCCGCCCGAAGGCGTAAACTATGGGTATGCGCGCTACCTCATCCCGCGCTCGCGCGGACCGGGGCCGAACAGGGCGCATGGCGCGCCGAAACGGACTGCACGGTGAGGACTCATGGCTGATCAAGGTGTGGCCGCCGCCGACGCCCGGGAGACAGACGGGCCGGACGCGCTCCTGACGACCAAGCTGTCGGCGCCGGAGACCCGCGCGCCTATCCTGCCCCGTCCCCGCCTCCTGGATCGGCTCGACGACGGGACGCGATCCGCCCTCACGCTGGTCTGCGCCCCGGCCGGCTATGGCAAGACGACCCTGCTGATCGAGTGGAGTCGCCGCAGCGACCGGCCGTTCGCCTGGGTCTCGCTGGATGCGCAGGACGACGACGCGGGGCGTTTCTGGGGCTACGTGTTCGCCGCGCTGGAGCTGCTGCGGCCGGGGGTCGGCGCGGAGGCCCTGGCCCTGCTGCGCTCGCCGCAGCCGCCGCCGATCGAGTCTATCCTGACGGTGGCGATCAACGGGCTGGCCGCCCTGCCGCGCGCCGGCGTCCTGGTCCTCGACGACTACCACCTGATCGAGGATCGCGCCATCCACGCCGCGCTCGCTTTCCTGCTCGCGCACCTGCCGCCGCGGCTGCGCCTGGTCATCGCCGGCCGCGCCGACCCACCCCTGCCACTGGCCCGCCTGCGCGCCCGCGGCCAGCTGACCGAGCTGCGCGCCGTCGACCTGCGCTGCACGCCGGAGGAGACGGCCGCGTTCTTGCGCGACGTGATGGGGCTGGCCCTCGCGGCCGGCGACGTGGCCGCGCTGGAGGAGCGCACCGAAGGCTGGATCGCGGCGCTGCAACTGGCGGCCCTCTCCCTGCGTGGGCAAGCGGACGGAGCCGCCTTCGTCGCGGCCTTCGCGGGCAGCCACCGCCACGTCGTGGACTATCTGGTCGACGAGGTGCTGGCGCGCCAGCCCGGCGACGTGCACACCTTCCTGTTGTACACCGCCATCCTCGACCGCCTGGGCGGCGCGCTGTACGACGCCGTGACGGGGCGGGGCGACGGGCAGGCGCTGCTCGAGGGCCTAGAGCGGGCCAACCTTTTCATCGTCCCGCTGGACGACGAGCGCCGCTGGTATCGCTATCACCACCTCTTCGCCGACGTGCTGCGCCAGCGCCTCCGCCGGGCTGACCCCGCGGGCGTACCCCGGTTGCATCGACGCGCCGCGGCCTGGTACGAGCGGGAGTGCTGGGTGACGGAGGCGATCGGGCACGCCCTGGCCGCGGGGGACATGGCGTGGGCCGTGCGCCTGGCCGAGGAGCACGTCGAGACGGCGGTGCTGCGCAGCGAGGTCGCGGCAGTGCGGCACTGGCTGGCCCTCTTGCCCGGGGACGTGGTCCGGTCCCGGCCCCGCCTCTGCGTCGCCGCGGCGGTCGTCGCGCTGGTCGGCCACGACCTGGAGGCGGTCGAGCCCTGGCTGCGGGACGCCGAGCGCGGCCTGGGTACGGGGGATAGGGATGAGGCCCCCCATATGCATCAGGCTAACCCTGCGAGGGAGGGCTCAAGGAGCAATTGATAGGTATTGGGCTTCTTTTTACGGCGGTTGAGGCGGCAGCCCGCCGCGACACAGCGCTGGACGACAGCGAGGACGTGGTCCAAAAACGCGGGAGAGGCGAGGGCACTGGCGACGGACAGCGCGTGCTGACGCCTGGTCTGGGCCGCTGTAAGGAGGCTGCGGTCAGGGAACGCCCAGCAACTGACCAGACGGAGCCACTGGTGGACGACCAGCGCGCGTCGTGTGGCGCAGACCTCACACAGGACGCGCCAGGGCTGGGCGCGACGCGACGCGGCGCTGTGCGCGTGGCGTTTCCACAGGGTGAAGAGGAGTGCGCTCTGCCACCGCGCGCGTAGCAAGACGAGCGCCTCGTGGAGGGAGAGCAGCGTGGACGGGACGCTGGTACCCACGCTGGTCCAGGCGCACCAGGCCCGGTGGGCCGCGCTGGGTGTCCGGCCCCGGCGCGTCGCCTCCGCGCGCAGACGGCGACGGCGCTGATGGGCTCCCTCCTCGGGGACGCGTACGGCGCGCAAACGGGCGGGCACGCGGTGCGCGACGCCACGCGTGACGGCCAGGTCCACCGTCGCTGTGCCCTGCGCGGCGCGTCGTTCACGCACGTCCCACCGTTTGCCGTCGGGGGTAGCGACGGCGGTCCCGGGGGCCAGACGTGAGAGCCAGGAGACTCCCTGCGCCGTCAGCGCGGCGCATACCCGCAGCGTGAAGAAGCCCAGATCACTCATACGCAGCGCGCCACGCGGCACTGGGGCGGTCTGCCGCACGGTGCTGCGGTCGGAGAGGCGCCCCTCCTGCACCCGCAGCCCGTTGAGCTGACCCCGCCACAGCTCATAGCGCACAGGCAGCGTGAGCGCGGCCGTGCCCGCGCTACAGCCCGGCCACCACAGCGCGCGCGCCGCCGGCCGGGTGCTGGTCGAGGAATCCAAGAGCACCACGGCCGTGAAGCGCTCCCGCAGGGGCAGGGCGACGGGGGCGGCGGCGATCACCGTCTGCACCGCGCGCGCCAGCAGGTTTTCCAGGAACACCGCCGCCCCTGCGGTAAACCGCGCGTCAAGCGCTTGCGCCCTGCTGGTGACCCCCACGGCCGCCGCGACCGGGGCCCGTCCGTCGAGCGACGCCTGCGGATTAGACAGCCACCCAAAGACCAGCGTTTGGGCAAAGAGCGCCCCCGTGAGTTTGGACGTCCGCTGGACAAAGCCCGTCCGCCGCGCGAGCGCATCCGCTGTCGTCGTGAATACCTCCTGCACCGCCTGAGTGAGTTGTGTTACGGTGGTCAGAGGGACGCTCCTTTGACGTCTAGGGTCATCTACACCCTTATGATGCCAAAGAGGCGTCCCTCCTCATTTCTTAGCCTGATGCATATGGGGGATAGGGATGAGGCCCCCCCCGGACCCGTCGGCCCCGGCGGAGGATGGCCCCTCCCAAGGGGCAGGTACGCTCGCCGACGAGTTGTTCGCCGACCTGCCCCTCGCCATCGTCGTGATCTGCGGCACGCTGGCCCGTCTGCGAGGCGACGCCGCGCGCGCCATCGCGTGTGCGCAGCGGGCGCTGGACCACCTGCCCGACACGGGGTACCTGCGCGGCGTGGCGGCCTGGGACCTGGGGCTCGCCTACTGGATGGGCGGCGATCTGGCGGCCGCCGACCGCGTGCTGGGCGCGCTCAGCGCCCGCGCGACGCCCACAGGATCCGTCGAGACCCTCTACGCTCCCCTCCTGGGCCTCTAATACCAGGGGCAGGTCCAGATCGCCCAGGGCCGGCTCCACGCCGCGGCGGCGACGTATCGGCGGGCGCAGCGCCTCGGCGCCCCGGAGGGCCGGCCACGCCTACCGGCGGCGGGGTGGGCGGAGGTGGGGCTGGGCGAACTGCTGCGCGAGTGGGACGATCTGGATGGGGCGGCGCGCCACCTGCGCGCGGGCCTGGACCTGGGCGCCCGGGTCGGGGACGCGGCGCCCCTTGCCCAGGGCTACGTCGCGCTGGCACGGGTCCGGCAGGCGCGCGGCGACGCCGCCGGCGCGCTGGATGCGATCGAAATGGCGCGCCGGCTCGCGCCCGGCGCGGACGTGATCCACCTCTTCAATCCTGTCGAGGCGCAGCGGGCGCGGCTGTGGCTGCTGCAAGGGGACGTCGCGGCGGCGGCGCGCTGGGTGGAGGAGCGCGGCCTGCGCCAGGACGACGCGCTGAGCTATGCGCGAGAGGCCGCGCACGCTGTCCTCGCGCGCGTACTCCTGGCGCAAGGCGCGCCGCGGGACGCGCGGGCGCTACTGGACCGGCTGGGCGAGCAGGCCGAGGCCGGGGGGCGTGTGGGGAGCGCGATCGAGATCCTGGCGCTCCGCGCGCTCGCCGAGGAGGCCTGCGGCGACATGGCCACGGCACTGGCCACGCTGGGCCGCGCGCTGGCGCTGGCGGAGCCGGAAGGGTACGTGCGCCTCTTCGTCGACGAAGGGATGGCGATGATGGCACTGCTGCGCCGCGCCGCGGCGGAGGGGCTGTCGCCGGCGTACGCGCACAGGTTATTGGCCGCCGCTGCCCCACCGGGAGCGCCCGCGCCGCCCGCCGTCGCGCGGCCGACGGCGGCCTCTCCGCTCCCCGAGTCCCTCACCCCGCGCGAGCGCGAGGTGCTGGAGCTGCTCGCCGCCGGCGCGCAGAATGGCGAGATCGCGGCGCGGCTCTACGTGACCCTCGACACGGTTAAGAAGCACGTCGGTCACATCTTCGGCAAGCTCGGCGTGGGCAACCGCACCCAGGCCGTGGCGCGGGCGCGCGCGTTGGGGCTCATCCCGTAAGGGCCATAGACCGGCACGCGTTTCCCGGGACCCCACCGGCCCGCGCCGCGACACAGCCCGCCCCCACCACGGGTCGCCTCTCGCACAGGCGCGCCACCACCGCGCCTCGGTGATCCGACGAAAGATTCCACCCCCTGTGGCACTTTCGGGTGACGCCCTCGTCGCGGTCAGGCCCTATAGTGAAGGCATGCCCCGCGCGCCGCCCCGCCTACCGTAGAGGTGACCGGCGTCGGTGCGCCAGGGCAAGAGACTTCTCCGCAAAGAAATGGGGGGCAAACTATGCATAGTCACAAACGCGCTGTCGCGCGGCGATGGAGACAAGTCCTCGCCATTGGCGTCGCCATCGCCCTGGAGGGGCTGGGGCCGCGGAGCACGGCGCGCGCAGCCGCCCTCGCCCCGAGTCGCCCTGGTTCGCCTCATGACGGCGCCCCACCTGCGGACCGCCTGGTTCACCCCCGCCTTCATCGGCCAGGTGAGCGTGGCGCAATTGGAGCAGGCCCGCGCCGCCGTCGAGCAGGCGCTCGGTCCCTTCGCCGATGTGCGACCGCAACCGGGCGGCTCGTATCTGCTCGTTTTCCGCGCGGGGGTCGTGCGCACGCAGGTCGCGCTCGACGGGCAAGGGCGCATCGGCGCCCTCGGCTTCGGCTCTCCCAAGCCCGATGTCAACCGGGTGGATGTCGGTGGTTACCGTCTGTACCTCCAGTGCATCGGCGCGGGCAGCCCGACCGTCGTGCTGGAGGCGGGGCTCGGGAGCCCATCGGAGGTGTGGGGCCTGGTCCAGCCGGGCGTCGCTCGCTTCACGCGCGTCTGCGCCTACGACCGCGCGGGCGTCGGCGGGAGCGACGCGGGCCCGCGCCCGCGCACCAGCGGGACGATCGTCGCGGCGCTGCACACGCTGCTGCGCCGCGCGGGCGTCGGCGGACCCTACGTGCTGGTGGGCCACTCCATCGGCGGATTCCATGCGCGCCTGTACGCCCACCGCTACCCGCGCGAGGTTGCCGGGATGGTGCTGGTCGACGCGTCGCATCCGGACCAGTTGGCGCGCGAGCTGGCGGCGCTGCCGCCCTACCGGACCGGCGAGAGCGCGGCGTTGGCGGCCGTACGCGCCGACCTGGCCGACGTGCGGCCGGATCCGCAAGAGGGGTTCGCGTGGGCGCCGACCGAGCGCGGCGCAGGTGCGCGCGAGCGGTACGCTCGGCGCCCTGCCCCTGATGGTGCTGACACGAGGTCGGTCGCCCTTGCCGCCGCCTTTCCCGGCGCGGACGGCGGCACGCCTGGAGGGGGTGTGGCGCGCGCTGCAAGACGAGCTCACGCATCTCTCCGCGCACAGCGTCCATGTGCGGGGCACGGCCAGCGGCCACTTCATCCAGGAGGACCAGCCGGCGCTCGTCATCGCGGCCATCCGGCAGGTGGTCGATGCCGCGCGGCGCCACGCGGCGCTGTCCCCCTGCGCGCCGACGTTCCCGGCGCTCGGCGGCGCCTGTATCCGGTGAGGCCGCCGCGCGTCGGGCGTCGGAATAAAGCTATGCGACGCCCCATGGCACTCCATTAGTGACGCCGTATAGAGCGTCAAACGCAGAGGAGAATACGGGTATGGATGCCACGGGGGAGTTGCGGGTCCTGTTGGTCGGGATGCGCCAGGCGGAGATACGCGCGGAGGTCGCGCGCGACCGGCTCGCGCGCATGGCACGACAGGGACGGGAGGGACGGCGCACCCGTCCCCCTGGAAAGAATGCCTGGCGGAGCCTTGGCGCGACGATAGGGGAGGCGGTCGTCGATGCGTGGCGGTGCGGCGGCGCCGTGCTGTCGCGCGCGGTCCGGCCCGGCGGATAGCCGTCGTCCGACACCTCACTGATCCATACCGCGCGAGCAGTCACACGCCGTTGACACCTTGTGAATGGTGACGCTGATCCGCTGGGCCAGCGCGTCTTGTTCTTGTCCACGAAGGGAGGCGGACGTGGGCGATACACCCCCCCTGATCTGTCACATAACGGTCGGGGGCGCCCTCGGCGACGAGTGGTCGGAGTGGTTCGACGGCCTCGCCGTGACCAGTACGGCGCGCGGCGAGACCACGCTCTCCGGACCTGTTCCCGACCAGGCCGCCATCCATGGCCTGCTCGCCAAGGTGCGCGACCTGGGACTGACCCTGCTGGCCGTCAGCTGTGTAGCGCCGGAATGACCCGCGTGACCGCTCGAGCGATGGCGGGGCGGTATCGTCACGGATGGTGAGACGCAGCGGTCATCCCGTGCTGCGCGCACAACAAGGGTCTGGCCGAGATCGGAGACGAAAGAGACGGAGATGAAGGAGGATGGCATGTTTCCGCTGTACGATGGTTTGGTCGGGCGCGTGACGCGGGGGCGTCGCGCTACTATGCGCCGACCGGCCCCCGACACTGTCACAGGGCGAGCGCCGGTGGGCAGCGCCCTCGAAGATCGCCCGACATCTGTCGGGCCGGCCGAGGAGGAAATACGCCCGCGCTGGACGGAGGCGTTTGCCGGGGCGCCGGGTCACCAGCCAATCGCGTGGGTCGGGACCCTCGCGGGCGTGGGCCTCCTTGCCGCGACCCTCGTGGTTGCCGTGATCGGAGCGGCCACGCCCCTGCTCCTGCTGGCCCTCCTCACTATCGGCGTGGCGGAAGGGGGCTGGGCGGTCGAGTTGTTGCCGCGCGGGTGGGTCGTCCTGGCGCGCTGGGGCCGGCTGGCGCGCTGGGCGTGCGCGCTGGCAGGCCTGGGCTTGGCGGGCCTCAGCCTCGTGCGCGATGGCGCGTCCCATCGAGAAGGGGGGGCGATCGTCGCGTTCACGGGGGTCCTGCTGGCCCTGGAGATGGCCCCGCGCCGGCGCGGCACGCCAACGTCGCCGACCTAGCGTACATCCGTCGCTAATGAGTAGAGGAGGCACAGTGAGCGACAACGGGACCAACATGGCGGAGATCGAGACGCGCTTCGTCGCGTGGGCGACAGCGGACCCGGCGATCCGTGCGGCGGTCGTGATCGGCTCTCGCGCTCGCGTCGATCACCCGGCCGACGCCTTCTCCGATCTTGACCTCGTCGCCATCACCACCGCGCCTGAGCGCCTCTTGGATCGGACCGATTGGCTGCGTCAGCTGGGCGCCCCCTGGCTGACCTTTGTCGAACCGACAGCCGTGGGCGCCGGCCGCGAGCGGCGGGTGCTCTTCGCCGATGGCTCCGATGTGGACATCGCCGTCTTCTCGCCTGAGCAGTTCGACCAGTTGCCCCCCGCGGTGCTCGCAAGCGTCGTCCGGCGTGGCCTCCGGGTCTTGCTGGATAAAGACGGACGCTTCGCGCACGTGCAGGCGAGTCAGGTCGCGCCGCGGGCCACACCTGGCCCACCCACCCGCGAGGAGTATCGCGCGGTCGTCGACGACTTCTGGTACCACGCGCTGTGGGCGGCCCGGAAGCTGCGGCGGGGCGAGCTCTTCACGGCGAAAGAGGCCTGTGACGGGCACATGAAAGACCTATTGCTGCGGATGCTGGCCTGGCATGCGGGCGCCACCCGAAGGTGGGCCTACGACACGTGGCATCGCGGACGGTTCCTGGAGGAGTGGGCGGACCCGCGCATGCTGGCGGGACTGGAGGAGGCCTATGCGCACTACAATCGCCCCGACATCGCACGGGCGTTAAGGGCGACCATGGGGCTCTTTAGCGGGGTCGCGCGTGAGACCGCCCAGGCGGTGCGCTGTCCCTATCCATCCGAGGTTGAGGAAAAGCTGGCCGCTCTCGTAGCGACCCTCCTCGACGAGGCGGCCGCCCCTTGTAGAGGCCCTGTGTCGTAGCTACCGGGGCGTGTGGGCCAGAATTACGAGTAAGGAGAATGACTCGACACATCTTTCACCCCTAAGCAACAAGCCGTCAATGACAAAAGGAGTAACCTGATGGGCGCTACTGTGAGCCATCTGCCTGGCGAGAAAGTCATCTCCCATCCACGTTTTGCCACTTTTTACATGTGGATGACCGATCGGCCTCTGGTGCGACGGACGGAAGATCCTTTGCGCCGTGAAACCGTCGGTCAGGCCCATGGGATCGTGTTGGAAGTTGGGGCTGGTGGTGGTCAGAATCTCCCTTTCTACGACGTACGTCGCGTGGTGCGTCTAGAAGTCACCGAGCCAGACGAGGCGATGCTGGTCGTTGCCCGTCGGAGGCTTCCGCAGGCCCCCGTCCCTACTGCGGTCACGAAGGCTGCGGTCGCGGCACTCCCCTTCCCCGATGTGCATTTCGACAGCGTAGTGGCAACCCTCGTCTTCTGTTCCGTCGATGAGCCGGAGCGTGGCCTGCGTGAGATCTGGCGCGTGCTCAAGCCAGGAGGTAGCCTGGCGCTTCTGGAACATGTTCGCGCGCAAGGAAAGATCGCGGCATTGGTTCAGGGCGCGGTGGTCCCGGTGACGACCCACGTGTCGGGCAATTGTCATTGGAATCGCGATACGGAGGCGACGGTGCTCTCCGCGGGCTTCCGGGTCACACGAGCGCGCCTGGTGAGAGGAGGACTCCAGCCTGTGCTGTGCCTTTCAGCGATCCGTCCTGCAACCGGAGAGGCCATGCCATCCGCCGCGCGCACCGTGTGAGACAGCATAACGTACAGGGGTGTTTTCATGATGTTATCGTTCGACCTGGCCAGCCCGCCCGACGCCCCGGCCGTCGTCTTCTTGCACGGGGCAGCGTTTACGCGCCACACATGGCTGCCACAGATGGAGGCGCTCGCGGACGAGTTCCGGCTGATCGCCCTCGACCTCTCGGGGCACGGCCAGTTGGCCGGCCAACCCTTTCGGCTCGCCGACGCCGCCTGGCAGGTTGCCGCTGAACGCGCGCACGCTCCGGCGCATGCTCCCGCCCGACCTGGCCGCAGCGCAGATCGCCACCGGCTTCTCCGGGCGAGCGGCGGGGCAGGGGTTCAAGGCGATCGCGGGGGCCGACCCGCGGACGTGGCTCCGCGCCTACCCCGGCCCAGTCCTTGTCCTCAACGGTGAGGACGACCGACCCAATCGCGCGAGAGAGGCGGTCCTGGTCGCCGTGGCCCCCGCGCCACACTGGGGATCATCCCCCGTGCCGGCCACGGCTGCAACCTGGAGCAAGCCGAGGCCTTCAGCGCGGCGGTCCGCGACTTCGCCCGCGCGCACGGCGGCATGACCCGTGCGTCGTCATGATCACCGGACATGCGTGCGTATCCCTGTGCCGAGGGGATGCGCTATATGTGAGGCTTTTGTCACCCGCACGCGACGGCGCGCGAGCTATCGGCGCCCATCGCTCGCATAGCTATACTAAAAAATTGCCGAGGGCAGGCTACTTGCGTGATCAGTAGCCGATCGATGCGCTGCTGATCAACTAAAGCTCCATGCAAACCCTTGCATACCGATGCATGTTTCGGTGCTTCCCATTCACCACAGATGCGGCCCCATACCGTGAGCAAGGGGCATTTTTGCCGCCCCTGTTGCCGGGCTCGACGTAGGCCTCCCGTTAGCATCCGCGGGAGGCATGTAAGATTGTGAGGCGTAGGTCAAACAGCATGGGGGAAGGCAGCGCGTCACGCGCTGCCTTCCATATCGCCGGCTATTCACTACTCCTCACTCCTCGCGCGCCAGCGCAGGTCGGGCTGGCGGGCGGCGCGGGTCTCGTCGATGCGGCCGACGAGCGTCTGATGCGGCGCGCCCTTGACCACCGCGGGCGTCTCGTCGATCTCGCGCGCGATGGCATAATGACATGGGCTGGCGATAAGGCAGGGAGGGTAGCTGCATGCCCAAGGCGGCGCGGGTCCTGGCCGCGCTCAAGCGCGACGGATGGGTGCAAGCCCGGCAGAAGGGATCGCATCGCCAGCTCGTCAAGGATGATAGGCGTGCTACATTTGCCTACCATGACTCGCGCGACCTGGGGAATACACAACTGCGGGACATAGCCGACGATTTCGGCTACACGTTGGACGAGTTGCGGCGGCTGATCTGAGGGGGTCCGATGGAACTGCGCGTCGAATACTATTACGATGAGGAAGCGGGCAACTGGGGCTTCCGAGTCCCGGCGCTCGCTATTGTTGGCGGCGGCGACGACACGCGCGCGGAGGCCGAGGAGCACGCGCGTGAGGCCATCCTGTTCACCCTCGCCGACGACACGCGCGATCACGACGAGCCCGGCCGGCACGTCGGCTACTTCCGCGTGTCGCTCGACCCAATCCCTGCCGCATAGCCTGTGGCGGGGCTATAATTGGGAAATGGGCAGGTCTGCCGCCCGGTCTGGGGGGAAGATGCGTGTAGATGATAGACTGGACGTGCGCGATGTGGGGGCGACTAGCGCGGGGCTGCCCTACGATGATGACATCCTTCTCGATCCCCAGCGCGATGTGCGCCTGCGCGAACTCAGGGTGTTGCGCGATCGGGGTGACCGCCCCCTCACCGAGGCGGAAACGGGCGAGCTGGAAACGCTGATCGCGGCGATAAGGCACGCCTCGAACGAGCGCGGCATACACGCCGTCGCGCAGCACCTGGGCATCCCGGTCGAGGTGGCGCGTGAGCAGATCATGGCTCAGGTCAAGGACGCTGCGGATTATTATGCGGCTCTCGATGCGGACCCTGACCTCATGGCGGCCGAGGTTAAGGCGGCCAAGGAGCACTGCCGGGCGCGAGCCAGTTAATCGAGGCGTGGTCATAATTCGATTCGAGGGGCCAAGCGGGCATTCGAGGCGCTTTTCAGGCCGTTGCCGGCCCCGATAGGGAGCGTGATGCCGCCTTCGGCAGGCTCCCACACGAGGTTGCACGCCTCTCGCACCCTCTCCAGATCGCTCGAATGGCCCCTTCGCCCCGCTCGGAGGCGCTCCCTGACGAATTATGACCAGGCCTCAGTTAATCGGTGCCAGCCCCTTACCTGATGACGCAACCTTCTGCATGAAGTGTGGCAAGCCGCAACAGGTCGAGGGTGCTCGTCCACAATCATAGAGGACAGAGGAAACCGAATTGGCCCGTATCGAAACTGGGCTTAACACTTATATTCTGACGCCGCGCCGCGTGGTTGAAAAGTCCCGGAAAGGTAGTACGGTTAGACAGATACTATTAAGCGACATACAAAAGGCTAACGTTTATCATGCCTGGCCGCTTGGGTACAGCGTACACATTTGGCAGGTCAGTGGCGGCGTCGACATGATGATCAATTGCAAAAAGGAGGTAGCGCGCGACTTCGTCGCACAAATTGAGTATGCCATGTTGAACTTTTGACACGAATTGGTATGGCGTCGCCTTTTAGAATAGTCCGGCGGGAGCCACTGTATTCGTGCAATACTCCGAGGCAACGCGTACGACACCAGGACAAACAGCACGGGGGAGGCGGCGCATCGCGCGCCGCCTCCCCCGTATCACCGGTTATTTGCTACTGCCCGGACGCCACCGTAGATCGGGCTGGCGGGCGGCACGGGTCTCGTCGATGCGGCCGACGAGCGTCTGGTGCGGCGCGCCCTTGACCACCGCGGGCGTCTCGTCGATCTCGCGCGCGATGGCGTGTAGGGCGGCGGCGAAGCGGTCGAGCGTTTCCTTGTCCTCGGTCTCGGTCGGCTCGGCCATCAGGCACTCCTCGACGACCTGCGGCCAGTAGACGGTCGGCGGGTAGTAGCCGTAGTCGAGCAGGCGCTTGGCGATGTCGAGCGTGCGCACGCCCTTCTCCCGCTTGTAGCGCCGCGCCGAGGCCACGAACTCGTGCATGCACGGCCCTTCGAACGGCAGCTCGAGGACGCCGGCCACGAGGGCGCGCAGGTAGTTGGCGTTGAGCACGGCGTCGCGGCTGGCCTCGGTCAGCCCATCCGGGCCCATCGTGCGCACGTAGGTGTAGGCGCGCACCAGCAGCCCCACGTTGCCCCAGAACGAGCGCATCTTGCCGATCGAGCGCGGGTAGTCGTACGACAGATAGTACCCCTCGTCGTTTTGCTCGACCATGGGCACGGGCAGGAACGGCGCGAGGTGCGCCTTGACGCCTACCGGCCCGGTCCCGGGTCCGCCGCCGCCGTGCGGAGTGGTCATGGTCTTGTGCAGGTTGAAGTGCACCACGTCGAAACCCATGTCGCCCGGCCGCGCCAGGCCCATGATGGCGTTGAGGTTGGCCCCGTCGTAGTAGAGCTGCGCCCCGGCCGCGTGGACTAGTGCGGCGATCTCGGCGATGTCGCGCTCGAACAGCCCCAGTGTGTTGGGGTTGGTCAACATCAGGGCCGCCGTCCCCGGCCCTACCAGGCGGCGCAGATCCTCCACGTCGACGCGCCCCTCGGGGGTGCTCTTGACCTCGGCGATGGTGTAGCCGGCCGCGGCGGCGCTGGCGGGGTTGGTGCCGTGCGCGCTGTCGGGCACGATGACCTGGCGGCGCTGCGCCCCCTCGCTGCGGCTCTCGTGGTAGGCACGGATCATGGCGATGCCGGTGAACTCGCCGTGCGCCCCGGCCGCCGGCTGCAGAGTGAAGGCGTCCATACCGCCCACTTCACACAGGTACTGTTGTAACTCGTAAAGCAGTTGCAGCGTGCCCTGCGCCGTTTCGTCGGGCTGCCACGGGTGTACCCCTGCCCAGCCGGGCTCGGCCGCGACCTTCTCGTGTAGCTTGGGATTGTACTTCATGGTGCAGGAACCGAGCGGGTACATGCCGCCGTCGATGCTGTAGTTGCGCTGCGAGAGGCGCGTGAAGTGGCGCACCACCTGCAGCTCGGAGAGCTCGGGCAGGTGCGGCTCGGCCCGGCGGCGGTACCGCGCCGGGATCAGCTCGTCGAGGGGTCTGGCCGGCGCGTCGAGCGTCGCGCCCGGCGCGGTGCGGCGGCCCGGCGCGCCGAGGTCGAAGATCGTCGGCTCCTCGGCGCCGGGCGAGCCGGGCGGGGCCGCCTGCGGCGAGGGCTGCACAGCGCCCGCCTCCAGGAGCGCCGCCACTGCCGCCGGGACCGGCCGCCCCGGCGTGGCGGCTTGTTGCTGGGTCGTGGGTTCGAGGGTACTGGTCATGCTAGCGAGTCGCCTCCTCCAGCCCGGCCACGAGCTGGTTGATGTCGTCTTTGCTGTTTACCTCGGTCACGCACACGAGCACGCAGTTCTCCAGGCCGGCCCCGCTCTCGGTCTCGCCCTCTCGCGCGACGAGGCGGCCGTTGGAGCCGCCGCCGTCGAGCGGGATGCCGCCCAGGATGCCCCTGGCGAGCAGGTCTTTGGCGACCTCCGCCGCGGGTGCGGGGCAGCGCACCACGAACTCGTGGAAGAAGGGGGCATCCGGAAAGCGCAGGCTGTAGCCGGGCAGCGCGGCGATCCTGTCGGCCGCGTAGTGCGCTTTCTGGACGCAGAGCGTGGCGGTGTCCCGCAGGCCCGCCTTGCCCTGGTGCGCCAGGTAGATGGTGGCGATGGTGGCGCAGAGGGCGTGGTTGGAACAGATGTTGGAGGTGGCTTTGTCGCGCTTGATGTGTTGCTCGCGCGTCTGCAGGGTCAGCACATAGGCGCGGTGGCCGTGGCTGTCCAGGCTGGCCCCGGCGATGCGGCCGGGCATGCGCCGTAAGAGCGACGCGCGCGCGGCCAGGAAGCCGGCGTAGGGGCCGCCGTACTGCAGGGCGATGCCGAAGGGCTGCGCGTCGCCGGTGGCGATGTCGGCGCCCACCTCGCCGGGCGCGGCCAGCAGGGCCAGCGAGAGCGGGTTGACGCAGGAGATGTAGAGGGCACCGCGCGCGTGCGCCGCCGCGACGAGCGACTGCTGGTCCTCGATCAGGCCGTAGAAGTTGGGCGACTGCACGATCACGGCGGCCGTGTCGTCGTTCATCGCCGCCTCGAGACTGCCGCCATCGATTACCCCACCGGGGGCCGGGGCCACGCGCAGGGTCAGGTTCTGCGTGGTCAGGTAGGTGCGCAGCACAGCCAGGTAGTCGGGATTGATGCTGCCGGCCACCACCACGGTCCCGCGCCCCGTGGCGTTTACGGCCATGGCGGCGGCCTCGGCGCAGCCGGTCGCGGCGTCGTAGAGCGAGGCGTTAGAAACGTCGAGCCCGGTCAGCTCGCAGATGAGGGACTGCCACTCGTATATGACCTGCAGGGTCCCCTGCGAGAGCTCAGGCTGGTAGGGCGTGTAGGCGGTCACGAACTCGCCGCGCGCGGCCAGCGCGCTCACGGCGGCGGGGATATGGTGGTTGTAGGCGCCGCCACCCAGGAACGACACGTGGGTCTCGGTCGTGGCGTTCTTGCGGGCCAGCCCCGCCAGGTGGCGCAGTACGCCGGACTCCGTGAGGGCGGGCGGCAGGTCGAGCGGGTCCGCGCGCAGGGCGGCCGGGATGGGCGCGAGGAGGTCGTCGAGCGAGGAAACGCCGATCGTCTCCAGCATCGCGCGCCGATCCTCGTCGGTGTGCGGGGTGTAAGTCATGCTTTAATGTCCTGGTCCGACGTTCTTCTCGTAGGCCGCGGCGTCCATCAGGCCGTCGAGGTCCGCCGTGTTGCTGAGCTTTAGTTTGATCAGCCAACCCTCGCCGTAGGGGTCGCTGTTCACCGTCTCGGGGGCGCTCGACAGCGCCTCGTTGACCTCGACTACCTCGCCCGCGGCGGGGGCGTACACGTCGGAAACAGTCTTGACCGACTCGACCGAGCCGAAGCCCTCGCCCGCCGTGAGCGTGCGGCCGACTTTCGGCAGGTCGACGTAGACGAGGTCGCCGAGCTCTTCCTGCGCGAACTGCGAGATGCCGATCGTGGCCGGGTCGCCGGAACGGACCCACTCGTGGGTCTGCGCGTATTTCAGGTCGTCCGGGTACATAATTCTCTCCTTAGGCTCCTCATCTCCCGCACCGGGAGAGGGGGTGGGGGTGAGGGGTCAGTTTCCCCCTACGTCTACGTTACTCCTCTTATAGAACGGCGTTTGCGCCACGCGTGCGGGGTGGGGCTGGTCGCGCACATGCACGTCGAGGCGCGTGCCGGGGGGGGCTAGATGCGCCTCGACGTAGGCCAGCGCGATGCCCTTATTCAGGGTGGGCGAGAAAGTGCCGCTGGTGACTTTTCCGACCGCCCGGCCGTCGTGGTAGACGGGGTAGTGCGGGCGCGGGATGGCTCGATCGTCCATCTCCAGGCCGACCAGCCGGCGCGTGAGTCCCTCCTCTTTTTGTCTGCGCAGGGCGTCGCGCCCGCGGAAGCCGCCCGCATCGAGCTTGACGAAGCGGCCGAGGCCGGCCTCGAGTGGCGTGGTCGTGTCGTCGATGTCGTTGCCGTAGAGCGGCAGGCGCGCCTCCAGGCGCAGAGTGTCGCGCGCGCCGAGTCCCACGGGCAGCAGTCCGTGGTCGCGCCCCCGCTTGAGCAGGAGGTTCCATAGGCTGGGCGCGGCCTGTTCGTTGACGTAGAGCTCGAAGCCGTCCTCGCCGGTGTAGCCGGTGCGCGAGACCATGGCCTCGATGCCGTCCGTGACATCGCCGGCCAGCATGTGGAACGGAGCGAGTTCGCGCAACGAATCGACCATCAGGGGGTCGAGAATATCCACGGCGCGCGGCCCTTGCAGGGCGATCAGGGCGGTGCGGGCGCTGCGGTCGTCGATGTCCACGTCGCGCTCGATCCCCAGGCGCCGCGCCGTCTCACGCACCCAGGCGAGGTCTTTGGCGATGTTGGACGCGTTGACGACGAGCAGGTAGTGCGCGGAGAGGTAGCCCGGGCGGTAGACGATGATGTCGTCGACGATGCCGCCGTCGTCTTGGCACATCGGCGAGTAGAGGGCGCCGTCGACCGGGAGCGTCGCGACGTCGTTGGTGACGAGGCGTTGCACGAGGTCCCCCGCGGCGGCGCCGGAGACCAGGAACTCGCCCATGTGCGAGAGGTCGAACAGCCCGGCGGCGGTGCGCGTGGCGCGGTGTTCCTCGATGATGCCCGTGTAGCGCTCGGGCATCTCCCAGTCCCCGAAGGGGATCATGCGCGCCCCCAGCCTGCTGTGCTCCTCGTAGAGCGCGGTGTGCTTCATGCTGCCCTCCTGGCTTTCAGCCCTCAGCTATCGTCAGCTGTCAACCGTCAGCCCTTTCGTAACCCGACTCTGCTCATGAGTAGCAATGCCCTTGAGTAGCAATGCCCTTGCCGTGCAAAAAGATGATAGCTAAAAAACAAACAGGGTGAAAAGGCGCGCTGCGCTATGCAGCGGCCCCTCCACCCTGTCCACGGTCCACTGGCCAATAGCCACTGGCGCTATGTTCAGAGCCCCGTCCGGCCCGGGGTCCGTCTGCCTGAGAGTTTCGCCGCGACCTGCCCCATGAGGCGAGCCTGCGCGACTTTCCCCTTCGGCGCCACCAGGGGCGGGCGCGCGGCCCTACCCGGTGATCTCTTCCCCGACCATCATCCTCTCCTACTACTGTATACCGGCTGCCGTGGCGCGTCAAACAGCGTGGGGCGCGCCCCATCGCGCCAGGCTTGCCGGTCCATTGCCCGCAGCCGGGAGCGTTGTTACACTGATAGCACGACATCAACTATCTTTTGATACATACACGCGCTGCCGCCCGTCCCCGACAGAGTTGAGGCATAGATGAAGAGAAACCTCCGCCGCAGCGTCCCCGTCCCGCTCCTCCTGGCCCTCGCCCTCCTGACCTTGACCTGGGCTACGGCCCTGCGCGCCGCGCCGGCGCCGGCGCCGGCGTCGGCGGGTACGACCGCTCGCCAGGGGGCGATCCCGCGCGCGCATCCTGTCACCGCGGGGGCGCTGGCCCTCGCGCAGCGCGACCAGCAGAGCCTGGCCCTTGCGCGGCCCGGCGAGCGCGACCTCTACGACCTGACGCGGCGCCTGAAGCTGCGCAGCCTCACGCCTATCAGCCCCTACATCCGCGCGGCCTCGCCGGACTACCCGGTTGGGCGCGTCGATACCTTCTACGTCGCGCAGGCCACCAGCGGCTACTTCCAGACGCGCGCCGAGCTTATGCTCAAGACGCCGCACGCCTATTGGTACGTGCAGCAGGGCATGGGCATTCCGCGCGACAGGCTGCTGGCCGGTTTGCAGGCCTCGGCCCGCGACTTCGAGACGCACGTCTACCCCACGAATCACCGCGCCTTCGGCCAGGAGTGGACCCCCGGGATCGACCGCGACCCACGCATCACCGTGCTCAACGCCAACTTACCCGGCGTCGGCGGCTACTACTCGGCCGAGGACTTGTATCCGCGCGCGGTCAACGCCTACAGCAACCAGCGCAAGATGCTCTACGTCAACATCACCTCGTTCCAGCTGGGTACCCCCAGCTACGCGTCCACCGTCGCCCACGAGTTCCAGCACATGATCCACTGGTACCAGCACGAGCGCGACGACACGTGGATCAATGAGGGCTCCAGCATGCTGGCCCAGGTCGTCAACGGCTACACCCCTGACGGGCAGGACAGCGCCTTCGCGGTCGCCCCGCACACACAGGTCGATAGCTTCTGCTACGGTGCGCCCGAGTGCAGCGACAACGACGCCTACGCCTACTACGGCGCCGCCTTCCAATGGATGTTCTACTTCTACCAGCACTATGGGGGCGACAAGGCCATGCAGACGCTGCTGGCCGACAAGAATCTGAGCGGCATGGCCCTCTTCGACGATGTGCTGGCACGCCTCGGCTCGCGCGACAACGCGCGCGAGATGTTCCGCAAGTGGTCGATCGCCAATCTCGTCGACGACCCCGCGCTGGACGGTGGCGCCTACGGCTACCGGCCGGCCTACCAGGGCTGCTGCATCCACTCCACGGTCACGCTCTCGACAAATCACTACCCCTACACGCATCAGGGGCATCTCAACCAGTTTGCCAGCGAGTACGTCGAGCTCAAGCCCTCGGGCTCGGGCGTCTCGACGCTGCGCCTGCGTTTCGACGGCGACCCGACCGTGTCCGTCGTGCCCAATAGTCCCGTGCAGGGGGGCGGCGAGTGGTGGAGCAACCGCGGCGACGAGATGGACAGCACGCTGACCCGCTCG
>JAABUO010003238.1_pt1 | contig 19486 bp, 16 predicted proteins | sample 5559291 | NCBI WGS metagenome assembly JAABUO01 (sample SAMN10711878, study PRJNA513372) | rock metagenome | isolation source: Antarctica rocks | place: Antarctica: Victoria Land, Finger Mt sud
CTGCGCCAGGGAACGGCGGCGCTGCAAGGCGGAGGGCCGCGTGCCGATCGACCCCATCACGCCCGACGTGCGCCAGGTGTGCAGCAAGCGCGCGTTCGACGGCCAGGTCAAGAAGTGGCGCCGAATGCTGCACGCGTACGACCCGCCCGCGGCGCCGGCGCCGCAGAACCCGCCGCCGCCGGCCAAGCGGCGAGCGGACGCCGGCGCTGAGGGCGGCAAGCTGCGCGCGGACGCCGGCGCCGAGGGCGGCAAGCGGCCGCGCCTGGGGCCGCAGCCGGCGGACGCGGCCGCGCGCGCGGGCAAGGGGGCAACGGCGGCCGCGGGGGCGGCAGCCGACGCCGCGCCGGCTGCGCCTGCGGAGGCTGCGGTGGACGCGCCTGCAGAGGTGCAGCGCTCCATCTACGACGCCTGGGATGAGGAGGATGTGGGCCTGTAGGCGAGCGCGCCTCGTACGCAGGCCGCCTGCGCGCGCTGGGCGAGGTGCAGGTGGCGGGGTGAGGCGCTGGCATGATGAGGTCGCGGGGCCGCTGAAGGTGATGTCGCGGGGGAGGAGGACGCGGGGCGGGGCATTTGGAGTAGAGGCGCGCGCCGCGGCGCCGGCCGTGACGGTCAGGGTAATTGCGAGCCCCACATACGCTAAGAGTTTCTTCAGTGCCTGTCCGCTTGGGACAGCGCGAGCTCAACTGAGGAGCTTGCGGTGAACTCACCGATGTGCTCGTTGGAGATGTGAACGACTTGCCTGTTCCACACCAGATCAGTTTGTCCCTGTACTTTCAGTCTGTTGCAGTATTGCAGCATGCTGCCTGCTGCACCTGCAAGGCCGTGAAAGCTGTGTGCAGGCATGACGTACTGCTTCTCAGCACGTGACGAGAAATGCTGCCAGGTTTTCATGGCTTCAGTGATGCTGGCAGCGCTTTCGGAAACATGGCCAGTGCATCACCCATGTGAGGTCAAAGGCAGGCATGAGCGTGACGGCATGCCATGCTACACAGGGTGCATATATATACACTTAGAAATCGCGGCACTGACATTGAGTCTTGGCGGACCATTAGCTCAGTGGACCAGAGTGTGTGTTTCCGAAGCACAAAGTCCCGTGTTCGAACCACGGATGGTTCTAGAACGCTGGCTCTCCTTTTGCCCCCTTTATGTTTTGCGCCCGTCTCAAGCGAGCCTGACAGCCTCAGAGCGCGGCGTGCCATCAGCGCGGCGTCTGTCCTTGACCTGGTCACCTATCTAACGTTGAGCAGGTGAGGCCCATACCTCTTCCGCGGATCCAAGCGCGTTGAGCATTGCTGCCCCGCTTCATGCGCGTCAGACTCTGACTGGCGTGGCACCCAATAGCTGAGCTGATGAGCTCTGAAACCTGGCCTGGATGCAATATCTCTCTCTTCTCTCTCTCTGCCATTTCCTACCCTGACAAAGCGTTGCAAACTAACTGGCCTGAAAGCGATGCCACTACATGGCCTGCAACCTGCTACAGACAGGCGCCACAGCGCACTGGCGATGCCGCTGCAGTCTTTGAGTAGTGAAGAGCGCTCGAGCGATACAACGGTACTGACGTCCTCAACATGCTCTGACAGCAACAAAGAGAACAGGTAGGCTCTGCCCCATCCTCAAACCTCGCAGCGGTGTAGTGGGTGTACGCTCTCGTCAAGCGGCAGCTGCCCGTGCGGCGCACGGCCACTGTCCACGCCCTGCGTGCAGCTGCCTGCGTATCTCGCCGCATGTGCAAGCACGTGCACACGCCCTGGGCCCCTGGGCACACCGGTCACGGCCGCCTTTGCTGACGCAGTTGCTGCGCGAGCTCCTGGCCATCAGCGGCATTCTCTGCCGTTGTGCAGGCCCTTGGGCGCGTGCTCGGGCAGCAAGCCCGCGCGCGCCGACGCAGCCGCCGGCCAGCTGGTGCACGCGCCCGCGGAGTCCGGCGAGCTCGCCGCCTGGCTGAACCATGCCGCGGTCGCCAGCCCGGATGGCAGCGCAGGCCGCGCGCCCGCGGCGGCCGCGCAGCCGAGGGCCGCAGCCGTGCACGGTGCTTGCGCATGGCCCGCTGCCTGAAAGCGTAGCGGGCCAGCCAGGCGGCGGCGGGGACCCAGACGATGCGCCTGCGGCACAGGCTGGTCGGCCGGGTTGGAGCGCCGTGGTCCGGCCGCGACCGCTGGAGGAGGAGGCGCACGCTTGCGGAGCGCAGGCCGGCGCGTTGGTGTGCAGCACGGCGGGCGGGCTGCCTCTCCCGGGGGGCCGCGATGCGGGCGCGGCACAGGACGGCCTGGGTGACTGCAGCCCGGCAGGCCAGCGGCCGCATGCGGCTGAGGACGCAGCCGACGGCGCGGCGGCCGGCGAGGGCCTGGGCGGGCTGCTCGCCTACCTGGACAGCCTGGAGGCGCCGCACGCCTGCCCTGCCACGGTGCGCGGCCCTGCGATGGCGCTCCTTGCGCCCGCCTCGTCGAGGCTCGAAGCTTTGCTCCGACTCGCAGCAGTGACGTGCAACCTTCTAGGGAATGGAGTTTCCTAGTTGCAAGTGTGTTCAGGACCGCAGGAGGCTCTTCTTCATCGCGAACCTCTTGCATGGCCGCAGTCTGCATGCTAATGTGCAGGAGCTGCCTGCTTTCATCTGCAAGGGATGCGGAAGATGGTGTTTCATGGCGGCATGGAGTCGGCAAACGGCTGCAGGGGCGCAGCAACGGCATGCCCTTGTTATCGTCATTGTATCCTGTTCAGCATGTGATGCGGGTTGCCACCCGTGGACCAGCCTCGTATCTGGCCTGACACCCATGCGGGTCAATGCCCGGACAGGGGGTGGAGGCTGTGGACGAGGCTGGAGCAACCTGGTCGGAGCAGGCATATGCGCACCCCCTCGCGGCGGAGGGCGGTGCGGAGGGGGCCTCCCCGACCGGCTGCCCTGTCCACGCGCCTGGCTTGCAATCAGAGCGTGCTGTGCCAGTGGCGCCCTGTGCATGGACTCGGATGACGGTAAGCATAGGCGGTGGTAGCGCCGCATGAAGCGGCGTATGCCTCAAGTAAACTGTAAGTGCTCAATGTGCGCATCATTTTTCATTTCTTGCAGGCGCGCCCGGGTGCGCGCCTGCTGCGGTCTTGGTAATGATCGGTGGAAGGCTTGCGTGCACGCACGGCGGCGCCGAGGCAGCAGAAACTCATGCATATGCCGCTGCGAGGCTCAAGCGCACGACTTGGCACACTCACAACACCACACGCTCAACACGAACCTGAACTCAGTTGCAGCGCTGAGCGGGCAGCCCGCGGCAGGCGCGCCCGCGCCCGGAGCGGACCCGGCCGCGGTGTTCGAGGGCGTGCGCGCTCGGCTGGCCGGGCTGGGCGCCGAGGCGGCGCGCGCGCGCGGCGACGCGAACGCGCTGCGCGGCCAGCTCGCGGCCGCGGCCGAGCGCCACGGCGCCGCGATGGCCGACGCCGAGCGTCGGCGGCAGGCGCGCGCGCGCAGCGGCTTGCATATACTTGCTGACGTGGGTGGCCCCCGCGGCCGGCCGCCACTGAGTGCGCACTGACCGGCACCTGCCGGCTGCGGTCTTGAGTGCAGGACCGCCGGGAGCAGGTTGGACGCAGCCTGTCTGACCACCACGCCATCGGCACTGCACGGCGCAGAGCAGGGGCAGCGCGGCTGGCAGCCTGTGCACGCTTGAGCACCCGTGCTGCTGCGCGGTCATGAGCGCGCCTTCCGTGCACTGTCCACCCCCACCTGTGCTGCACGCTGGCTGGGAGGGGTCGCGGCACGCGCGCGCCGCTCGAGGGCACCGAGCTGCTCGACGCAGTTGCTGAGCGCCGCGGCGCGGCGGCGCGCAGGCTGCCCGGGCTGAGGCGGCGGCCGCTGCGGAGGCCGCGCAGGCGCGCTTCCGGGCGGCCGCCGGCCGGCTGCTGGCGGAGAATGAGGCGCTCGCCGCGGCGGCCGCGGCCGACGCGGCGGCCGCCGCGCAGCAGCTGCGGGTGGCTCCGCACGCCCCTGCCTGTGTCGTACGCATGATGCTGCCGATGCAGAGGGGCCGTGCTCCATGCGCACCGCATGACCGCCGTCTCACTCCGCCTGTGCGCTCAGTCTGAGTTTTTTTGCATTCTGCTAAGCAGGATGTGGTGAGCGCGTCACCCAGTGCCAAGCCATGCGGCGCCTGGAAACAGGGCAGTGCGGGGCCCACACGGAGGCGCCGGCCGGCAGGAGCGCGAGGCGCGCGGCGCGGCGGCGCTGGTGGACGCGCGCGGCGCATGGGAGGCCGAGGCGCGACGCGCGCGCGGCGCGTGGGCCGCGGGCGAGAAGGCGCGCCGCGAGGCCTGGGCGGCCGGGAAGGCGCGCGAGGTGAAGGAGCTCACCATCAAGGCGCGCGCCGGGGGGCCCGGCGCTCGTGCTGGCTGCAGGGTTAGGGTGGCCTATGCGGTGGATGCTTGGGCGACCCTTGTCAGGAGAGCGCGAGGCCGAAGCCCTTCTGACCCACAACATGCCCATGAGATCCTCTCATCACCAGATCCCTTGTGGCGCGGATGTGGGTACAATCAGTTGCCACAGCACACACGCGCCAGTTTGTGCGCGCTCACCCCCAACTGTTGCGCCCTTTGCCCTGCGGTTAACCCTTCCGTGATTTGAGCCACCGGGTTTCCCTTCAAGAAGCCCTGTGTATTGCGCAGGGCCTGGAGCCAGAGATCGAGCGCCTGGTGCAGGGCCATGGCGCAGAGCTGGAGCGTGAGCGCAGCGCCGCGGCCGCCGAGCGTGCGCAGGTGCGTCCCCGTCTCCCCATTACATGTGTTCTCAACGATCTTCAGCCCAAGCGTATAGCGTGCGTGCAGCCCAAGCGCATCGTGTGCTCCCACGGACACAGATAGCTGGAACAAAGTGTCTCACCTAGCCTTGTTCAAATCCAGTCCAAGCGCTTGGCCTCTCCATCCGTCGGCGTCTGTCACCTAGGCTAATGGTTGCCTATTCCCGCTCTCATGGGGTTCGCTCTGCCAGCAAGCGAGTGCACATGGGTGGGCAGGCGCTGGCTGCCGCGGCTGCCGCCGCAGAGGCGGCTGCAGCAGCGGCGGCACTGCAGGCCGCGCGCAACGTTGACGGCGCAGTTGCTGCTGAGCGCGCTGCGGCGGCGGCGGCAGCCGAGGCACTTGCTGCCATGTGCGCTGCTCCGCTTGTCCCTGAAGCACTTTTTGCAGCATGACATGCGCTGGCCATTGCAGCACCGCATGAGCTCTTGCTCGCCAAGCACCAGCGGTGGCGCTGCATGTGAGGGGCTGTGCCGTGTGATTTTCATTCTGTGGCAGCTTACGAGCCCCACAAGGATCACAGGCAGTAACTCTATGTATGCCCTGCACACACACGCATTGTAGTTGCGAGCTGTCCTCATGTGATCGCACAAGGCAGGCAGGCATTCTGTCTGCACGTGCTGGAGCTAGCATCGTGTTCTGCCGGGCAGGCACAGAGATGAGCTGCAAGCGGTGCGGCAGCGCACCAGCCTCGAGACGGAAGCGGCCTCCGCCGCCGCTGAGGCGGAGCGCCGGGAGGCGCTAGCCCGCCACGCAACAGCTCTGTGCGCCCTGCAGCAGGTGCCGAAGCGGTACTCCGGGTATTCAGAACTGCAGCTGCAGTGTCGGGCCATGCCTGGCGCACGAAGGCAGTTCAGCACTACCAAGGCTGCATAACCAGTTAGCATGTGTCAGCATGCTCATTGATAGGCCAGACGAGGCAATGACATCTGTGACTGTATGTCAAGGCATCCCTGTGACGCTTGCAGTGAGTACACGCACGAGCGGTGTTTTGTCAGGAGGCTCCAGATTGATCAACTGGTGCAACATCCTGCCGCGTGTTGACGCAGGAGGCCGAGCGACGCGAAGCGAGGCTGGTGGAGAGCGCGAACGCGGCGGCCGCGCTGCAGGAGCGTACGCATGAGGCCAGGCAGCTTGAGTATGATCAGGAGCATGCGCGCCACCAGGTACAGCCCAGGCAAATACGTATCGGTATATGGGTATGCTGCGGATGCGCTGCATGCTTTATGCCCGTCATGATGCAGCCGCGGAGCCTCAGCCTGCTTTGTGTCTAGACTATGCCATCCTGCATGTCATAGCCATTACACCTTTACACTGCTTGTGCAGGGCGCGCTGCTGCAAGCAGCACACGCCCAGCACGCCAGGGATTGCAGCGGGGCCCTCGAGGCGCAGGCTGCATGCCTGGCAGCTGAGCACGACGCGCTGCTCCAGGCACGCCCAGGGCCCATGCCTCCGTCACAGCAAAGCTTCGGCGCACTTGCGCGCATACCATGCGCTGTCTGATTGCAATGGCCGACAGCATGCCTCGCACTCATGTCACATGTGTAAAAACCAAATTGCCTCTGTTCGCAATGGGCACGCTCCAAGCCAAATGGAAAGGAACAAAAACACTGCATCACCTCGGGTTCCCACGTGATTCCTCAACGCAGTACTGGTGAGGCCCAACCCAATTTGACTGCGGTGATCGGACGGGAACCGGTATGTTGTGGGTGGTATGAACGCAGCATACCAACGCCTGCTTGTTACAATATATATCTCGTTTTTCGTTGTTTAATGCACGTCTTTTAACTGTTTGATGCACGTCTTGTGGACGGCATGTGTCTCCTGCCACAGGCCGCCTGTGAGAGCCTGAGGATGGAGGCCGCATCATCGGCCCAACAGGCTGCAGCAGAGGCGCATGCTGCTGCCCTGGAGAGCCAGCGGCTGCGCGCGGACGCAGCTGCGGCGCATGGATGCGCACGAGCAGAGCTGCAGGACAGGTGCATCATGTGATCTCATGCGCCATCAGACGTCTCTGAAGAAGCACTCGTGATGCTACTAGTGGTATTTTTGTCATGCAGTCCATGCAGTCCCGCCCAGCAGCCTGTGCATGCCATGCACTGCATGGCATGCAGTATCCCGACTGTGCCCTGTGTACAGCCAAATCCGTGTGCGTGATCCAAACAGTGGACATCCTTCTGTGTTCATGCAGGTGCGCAGCGCTGGGCAGGGATGTGCTAGCTGCAGAGGCGCTCGGCGTGACAGCCGAGGCCGCGGCGGCGCAGCTGCGGGGCGACCTGGGCTGCAGCGCAGACGCGGTGACTCAGCTGAAGGCCGAGGTACGGAACCAGGGCCCATGTCAGCTGAGGAGTGTTGCCCGTGCTGTGTTGCCGTCATGGTCTCGCTTGAGTGATGGCATGGCCTGGTGCACTGCAGGCTGCGGAGCGCGGCGCACAGGCGGCTGCTGCTGCGGATGCAGCTGCAGCGGCCGCGGCTGGACATGCGCAGGCGCTGCAGGCCCTCTCGCGCGACGTGGCGGCGCTGAGCGCAGAGGTCAGCGTCCAAGTCACGTCCGTTCTTGGCTGTGCCCTGCCTGGAGCATCAGCTGGGCAGTCCAGACAGCCATACCTGTTGACACTGGTGGGCGGAGTAAAATTAGAGCCTGGTTCGAAGAGCCAATGCTCCGCATTATGCACCATCAGGGGCGCGACATGCTACCGAGCATGTTACCCTGACGCTCGCTGCACCCTGTCATTCAGCCCAAGGCAAGGGCTTTTTATGCCCACCCAAAGTAAGGCCCGCACGCAGTGGCGGTCGCCAGTATGGCAGTGGTGTTGCGGCATTATGGGCGCGCTCAAACTGAAGGAGCTTAATGGTCACCGCCTGCTCAGGCAAACGTGCGGGTGTGGCCGCCCACGGGCGCGACACCGCGCAGAACGCGGCCCTGCAAGCCAAGGCGGCGGCCGACGCGGCGGCGGTGGGCGCGCGCGTCAGGGGCGTGGTGGGGGCGCGCGACTCCGTCAATGCCGAGCTGCGGCGGCAGCTGTCGGCCGCCGCGGCGCGGCTGGCGGCAGCCGAGGGCGTGCTCGACCGCCAGCGCACCGAGCTGCTGGGCTAGGCGGCCGCCTGGCCGCTTGCACCTCAGAGGCTGGCTTCGGCCACTACATGTATTGCATCACACTCTGCAATATAGCAGACTGTGCTTGCATTTGCATACAGCGAAAGCACGCACCTCTGACCATGGCTGTCGAGGCGGTTGTTCCTGGTTGTTGCGGGTGCTTGTGCAGGGGTAGAAACACTGGTCATTAACGCCATGTACAGCCCTGCTAGGATACACCACAGCGCTCATGATGCACTCACAGCATGCTCTCACCCTGAAGCCTTTGCTGGGCGTGCGCGCCATCCTCCCAGTATTCTTCACGCGACACATCTCATGCGAGTCTGATACTGTAGTGATCATGGTCCATGCAATACAGGCCATTACAGGAGCACACCAGGCAGGGTTGCATGCAGGGCGCGTGCCGCGTCACAGGGGGTCCAGCAGCAGGTTTGCATGCGCGCGCGCATCCAAGCTTGTCGCGCAGGGCAGGCAGGGCACGCGCAGGGTTGTCTAGCTAGTATACAGCAAAGAGGGTGCTTGCCCTGCACCCAGGCCGCCCAGGCCTTGAGGTGCGGGAACACAACGGCTGTCAAAACTGTGGCCGCCGCCGCCAAAGGCGGCGGCCGGCGCTCCTCCCCAGGATACAAGTTCTGCAGTTGCTTGATAGGGTAGCTGCACTCTGTTGCAGCTTGGAGGCAGGCCATGCGGGGTTGGTGACGGGGCGCAGATGCGCTCCCGCTTGTATCTACACACAAGTTCTTGACCCCGCGGCGCCCGCTTATGTGCCGGGAGATCGGCCTCGGGCTGCCCAAACAAACCAAAATGCCCTGCCCGCACGTGGCGTGACATGAGAAAGATGCCCCGTCCCAGCACTCGGCAGCCTTCCGCGCGCTTTGCGACACGCAAAGGGTCAAACCGCGGGTCCATCCCAAAAGGCCCCACCGCTCCCGCATGATGGCGTTGAGACCGCAGCCGAGCATCGCAAAGTGCCCCGCAGCCCCTCTCTGAGCAGCGGCTCTGTGCAGTGCACGTCCAATGCAGCAGGGAAAGGAGAGGAAAAAAAACTGAGGCCAGCGACCGAGCTCCGGCCGCCTAGCACAGACGCCTTTGGAAGCCCCGGCTCAGCACACAGCCCAGAGACCCGCTACCACCCACAGCCCCTGCCCACCCTGCTCCGCACGACCAGCCTGCCCAGCATCTCCCACGCAGAGACTCGGCGACGCATGGCCGCATGCAGCAGCGGCGCGCGGCTTGTTCTGGCAGCGCAAGCAGAGCCGGCCCTGGGACTGCGTTCCCCCTCTCACCGCCCGGCGGGTCCTGATGCAGGCGCTCGAACGCCATAACCCTGTAACCCTATGTGCGTGGCGCAGGAGCTCGCACGCCAGCAGCGGCCCTCCTGTCAGCCCCGTGCAGCCGCGCCCCGCTGCCTGCCTTATCGCCGCCCTGCCGCAGCGCGGCCGCGCTGCGCTGCACGCCCTGCAGCGCGCGCGGCTGCCCGCCCTTTTGTCCGCTGGCGCGTCCTCGGCGCGGTCAGCAGCGGGCTCCGGGCCAGGCGCAGGCCCGCCGCGCCGCCGGGCGGGGTGCTCGGCGGGCGCGAGACGTGCGCGGGGGCGCGCTGCGCTACGCGGGCAGGCGGTCGACGGCGGCGGTGTGCAGGCGTGGCAGCTGCAGGCGCAGCCGGTCGGCCGCGGCCTGGCGCACGCGCGTGCCGCGCAGCACCAGTACCTCCAGCTCCTGCACGCGCGCGCGGCCGCGTGTTGCGGTGAAGTGCCAGGACACGAGCGCAGGTGCCCCGCGCGGCCGCGGCCGATGCATGGGCGCGCGCCCTGCTTTGCACCCAGCTCCTTGGGGTCTGGCAAGGTGAAAGAAGGGGCGATCAGTGTCAGTCTGCATACACGCAAGGCTTGGAATAAGAACGTAAGCGGACGGCGCGAGTGCATTCTTCCTCCTCAAATCAATGCTGCATGGTCCGAGTGAGGAGTCCAGCGCCATGCAGACACCTGCATGGCACCACATGCACGCTTGGTTCGCTGCGAGAGAGGCGCGATGGCAGCGCACACAGTCGCAGACGCAGCCGCCAGCGAGCAGCCGACACCAGGCAGGCCGGGCTGGTCGAGCGCGGCGAGCGGGCCGCGCTGACCCCCGGCCGGACCGCGTGGCGCAGCTGCCCGGCCCCTTAACCGCCGCGCGCGAGGGCGGGGCGCCGGGCGGGGGCGGACGCGCACCAGCAGCGCCTGGAACAGCAGGATGCCGTTGCCGGTGATCCGCCGCGCGCCGGACAGGTTGAGCTCGCGCAGCGCGGTCAGGCGCGCGAGCGGCGGCGCCGCGCGGTCCGACAGCGCGCCGTTGTTCGCCAGCGACAGCACGCGCAGCCGGCTGAGGCCGCCCAGCTCGCGCGCGCCCGCGTCGCCCACGCCGCCGCCGCACAGCTCCAGCTCCTCCAGCGCCGTCAGCGGCCTGCGCCGGGCTTCCGGGGCCGCGTGACGCCAGGACTGGGTGGCTCGCAGGCTGGTGTTGAATTGGGTCGGAAACAAATTATCGACCCAGATCCTGAGCGCCTCACCAGGCCATCCGAAAGGGATGACCATGTGCCGCCGCCCGTGCTGCTGCGCAGCGGGGATGGCGTGGAGCCCCGCCGCAAACCAGACGGCGAGTGGCGCATGCATGCAGAGAAGATCTGCAACAGAAAAAGGTGTCTCCGAGCAACGCTCGAGCACGTGCGAGCGAAGCGGCGTGCGCTCGCCTACTCATGCCCGCCAGGCCACGAGCGGCCAGGGGCGGCGGCCGCGTGCCCTGGTCCGGCAGTACGTCCAGCGCCCCCGCGCGGCATGCCGACGCACTGGCTTGCTCCTGGGCGGGGCCGGCAGGCGCCCCCCGGCAGCGCACTGTTCCCGAGGGGCAATGATAGCGCGTCTTTGGCAGCAGAAGCGGGTGCCGCCTGTAGGGCAACGAAAGCGCGTCGCCGGTGGACCTTACCCTACCCTGCCGCCCGGCGCGCCTGAGCGCGGAGCAGCCGGCGCTGGTGATGTGCGCGGAGTAGAGGTCCAGGCGGCGGAGGCCGGTGAGCGGCGCGAGCGCAGTCAGGCCTGCGTCGCCGAACTTGCGCGAGTCCAGGTTCAGCGACGTCAGGCCCGTCAGGCCGGCCAGCGCGGTCAGGCCCGCGTCGCACACGCCGCCGCGCACGCCTGCGCGCCGCAGAGCGCGCGGCTTGGCAGATGGCTGGGAGGGACGTTTCCGCTCGAGCGCCAAGGCAGCAGCACTGCGCCCATGCATGACAGTCTCGAGCGGTACGTTGGCAGGAGCTGCGGCGCGCTTCGCGTGCCGGCAGGCACGTTGGAGCGCAGCGCCGGCCCTGCGCGAGGACCGATGCCGCGCGGGCCTGACTGCCCGCCCGGCGCGCGGCGCTGCGGCAGCAGCGCGGGCGCCGACAGCGCACCTCCGAAGGACAGCGCGAGCGTGTGCAGGCCGCGCATGCGCGCGACGGCGCCCATGCCGGCGCTGGTCACCGCCGTGTCCGACAGGTCCAGCGCGCACATCTGCGTCAGCGCCCCCAGCGCCGCCACGCCCCTGCGCGGCCGCCACGTCACGTAACGGGGGCGACCGTGCAAGCAAGGCAGCGCACACTACTGGCAGCGCCACACAGGCGCGTAAGCAGACTGGTGTGCAGGCGTGCAGCCAGACACAGTGAGCGGAGCCTCACTGCTGCAGCACTGGGCGCCAGCCCTTCACGGCAGACGAGCCCGAACGCAGCTGGACGTGTCAACCAGCCTCGCGCATGCAGCAGCAGCCCAGGGAGCAGCCTAGACGCCATTTTAGAAAGTGCTACCAGCGCTGCGGCATGGAGAGCGCGTGCCTGTCAGTCACGGCAGTGGAGTCGAGGTTGAGCCGCGTGAGCGCGGTCAGCCCGCCCCATGCCGCCAGCGACGCATCGCCGGCGGCGGTGTTGGCGACGCTCAGCTCGCGCAGGCTCACCAGCGCGCCCAGCACCGCTAGGCCGCGCGCGTTGGCCAGGCGGCAGTGTGCCAGGTCCAGAGCGGCCAGGCCGGCCAGGCGCCCGGCCGCTGCGCAGTGCGCCAGCGCGGCCAGCGCCGCGTTGGTCACGCCGTCCTCGGGCCCGCCGCGCGGCGCCGTGCGGCAGCCCGCCAGGCCCAGCGCGCGCAGCTGCCGCCCGCGCACCGCGAGCGCCATCAAGCTGCGCGCGCCCACCTGCCGGCGCGCGCCCCCACCTCTCTTCCCGCCCACACGTGCGTCTGTGCTGCTTTCTCAGCGTGCTTGAATTTGCAGCAGCCATGATACCACATGTCAGGCTCCTAACCACCAAGTGGGTATTTTACAGCACCCCAGTGCAAGGAGTTCCCACTCAGGACGCCACTATGGTGACCCGCAGGGTCACGGCCGCGGCATGGTGTCTGTGGTTTCCGCGCTGCCTGCCAGCGCCCTGCAGGAGCGGGCGGACCGGCAAAGCGCAGGCGGCCCGTCACGCCGCACACGCGCAGCCGCCGGCGCGCGCGCGCCCCTGCGCCAACGCTCAGGGGGCAGCGGAGGGCGGGCAGCGCGCCTGGACGCGCGCGAGCTGCAGGTGCGTGAGCACGGGCAGGCGCGCGAGCGCGGCCACGTCGCATCCCGCCACGCCGACGCACCAGCCGAGGTCCAGCCGCTCCAGGCGCACCAGGCCTGCAGGTCAGGTCTGGGGTTGGGCATGCAGGGCAGCGGCCGCACTGTCGCGTCTGAAGTGGTGACGAATGCTGCGTGGCCGCCTCAAGCCGCCACTGCTGGGTGCTCGCAGGTCAAGAGCCGACCGGTTTCTCAGTAGCGCCGGCGGCGCACAGCTGGGCCAACTGAGCCGCTGCGGCGCCGTGCGGGGGCGGGGGCGCACGGCTGAGGCGCGAAACGCTGGTGAGCCGGCAGCACAGCGCGAGCGACAGCGCCTCCAGCCGCGTCAGCTCCGCCAGCGGTGCCGCGCTCGTCAGCGCCTCGCACCGCTCCAGGCGCAGCTCGCGTAGGCTCACCAGCCCTGCAGGCGCACCGCACCGGGCTCGGACCAAGGGGGCGGCTGAGGCGTGACCGCCCAGGCTGACAGCGCTGACAGCGCGGACTCGAGCTGCTCTGAATTCACTGCTCACGCTGACTCAACGCTGCCGGCGGTCCACAACATCACGAGCCAGGCATGGCGAAGCACATTGGCGGTGGCCATGCAGGTTTACGCTGTGCCGGAGTTAGGCTCTCGATAGCTGCCCGTGCACCGCGCTGCACCAGGCGCTTCTCACATGCGCCCCAGGCGCGCACGCGACACGCTGGTCAGGCCCGCGTCCGTCAGGCGGTGGCAGCCGCTGAGGTCCAGCTTGGTCAGGCTGTGGTGCCCTCCTAGGTATGCCATGCCCGCGTCGCTCATCTGCGCGCGCAGACGCACCACGCTTGCAGCGTGGCGTAATCTGCGCGTCACTCTCGTTGAGCATGCACTGGCATACCAGCGCTGCACGCACCGCAACATCACACCAAGAACCGGGTCGATGCAGAACACTCGCCCTGTGACGTCCTTCCTAGCCAGCCGTACAGGTGCCCAGGACCTTGTGGGTGCAAGCAAGGTGGTTGCTGCCGGATCAACAGGTGCGCAGCAAAGCACCACCATGGCAATTGAACACACCCGGCCGTCACAGACGAATAGGAGGCCACAGACCGTCTTTTGGAGCCAGGTGCGGCGAAGTGAAGGTGCGCAGCTAGGGCGAGGAGCTGCGCCCGCCCCAGCGGCCACTGCGCATGTGTGTCACATGACTACCTCTATTCTGTTTAAAACGCATCTGCAATGCCAAGTGCAAGCCAGCTGCCACGTCCGGCGCGCGAGACGCACGATGCGCAGATGGTCATCCGCGTCAGCATTATCTACTCGCTGCACAACAGCGCGCGCAAGTCAGCGGTGGTAGCACTGGGCCCGCACCAGCTCGCAGTTGCGCAGCGACACCGTGCACAGCGGCGCATGGCGCAGCAGCCGCAGCCACTCCGGCTTGAAGTCCGGGAACTCTGCGAGGTCCAGGCGGTACACCGACTGGCCGCCAAAGCGCGCCAGGCGCTTGAACGTCAGCTCCCCGGCGGCCACCAGCGCGTCCAGCACCAGCTGCGCGCAGTCCGGCGGCAGCGCGGCCAGCGCATCGCTGGCGATTGCATCAAAGTGCGCCGCCGCGGCCGCCGCGGCCAGCGCGAGCAGGCTGTCGGCCGGCGGCTGGCAGCGCTTGCAGCGGTACAGGCGCAGCAGGCTGGCGTGGCTGACCTGCGCGCGGTGCAGGGTGCCGGCATTCAAATCTTGCCGCTCCCTGCCTTGGCCTAGCCGGGGCAGAGCGTGCTGGCAGCGGCTGCGTTTCCCGCCGCTGGCGCACGGCGTGCGCGCTCCCCCAGCAGCGATGCAGCTCCGGACGTGGGTCGAAAGTAAATGCAATCGACACACCCTCGCGGGAGCCGCACCTCGCGCTCCACCCGGCCCTCGACTGCCTTGCGCGAGCACCGGTCGCCAAACAGGCCGCGCGGCAGCAGCTTGGCCAGCAGGGAGCCGGCAAACACGGCGGTCATCCTCTCGCCGAGAGACATCTTGCCTCTTCCCTCTGCTGAGCAGCACGTTGTTCATAAGCCACGGCAAGCCTGCCCAGCGGCCAGAGGGACTTGAAATGGAGTGGAGACCACCGTTACCAGCAAAGGGAAACCTAGTGTTACGAGGGCCTGGTCACACACTTTGCGACACGCTTGGAGGACTCCTGGAGGAGCAACACCGGCGTGTGCGACGCTAGCAGTACCCAGGAAGGAGTGCTGCAACTTCTTCAGGCCTGTGGTCAACAGCGGGCAGCCAATGCGTCACGCTATAGCACGCAGATCGCCTGCATAACCATTGCACATCTCCTGTGCGCGCAGACCTGTGTGTGTGATACCAGATATCCGTCAGCACTGAACAGTCATGCCAGCAATGCTTGCTACATCTGCCAGACAGACTCCCGTGCTGTGGCCCTCAGCAACGCTGTCGTCACGCTGAATGTTTGCCTGATAAAGCTGTGCGTGTGCACGACTGGGATATTGAAAGCTCCTGCGCACAGGCCAGATAACCATGCGCAAGCTACGCACGCAGCATCTAGACAGACGCACTCACTCAGGAGGCTGCAAGTTGCTAGCACTGGTCTGCTTGAACAGCGCCGCGTGCACTTGCTGCTGTGAGTCAGAGAGTCAGCGGGCTGGCTCGCGTCCTTGGGCAGCACAAAAAAAACCTGCTGAACCCAGCAAAGTACAAAACGCTTCGACAGCTTGCCGAGCGCGATCCAGCAAGGCCTGTACGGAGCTCGCACAAGGCTCCCGGCACTGTTGTAGGGGCAGCACGCGGCGCGGCTGGGAAGCTGGGCGGCAATGTGTATGTAACAAGATGGCCCCGCCACGGGCGGCTGCTGCAGGCGCGGGCGCCAGGGCCAGCGGCTCCAGGGCGCCCTCGCCAGAGCCGACCAGCCCCGGCGGCGTCAAGCAGCGCACGCAGGTCAGCGCGGCGTGGCGGGTGCGCTCCCCGTGCGCCGGCGATCACCTTTGAGGCAGAATCATGATAAGCCACGTCCCACTGAATCTGGCAAGCCATTATCGCCGCAACCGTATGCTCACACGGGAAGCAAGTGCAGCACTGCTTTTAGTGCATGTTGGCAGCAAGCAGCTGCTTGAGCGGCGTTACGAAGCTCGGCACGGCGTCCTGGCATATGCGTCCTCGCACTGAGCTCTGCAGCAGTGCTCCTTGCCTGTGCGCAGGCAGCATTGAAGCTAGCTCGTCAGCTTTCAGGTTTCCTTGCCGCCACCTGACTCGTGGTGGGCCTGCGCAGTTACAACCGGGCCCTTCTTCTCTGTGACATAAGCGCATCAAGTCGTTGCAGGGCACAGAGGCGCTGGTGCACCTGCCGGCGCACCTGGCGGCGCGGCTGGAGGTCTACCGCCGCAGTGCCAAGCTGCGCACGAAGCTGGAGCACGAGTGCCGCGAGGCGCGCCGCGCCGCCGCCTGTGCTGCCCCCTGGCTGGGCCCGCGCCCGTACAGCCCCCGCGCGCGCCTGCTGTCGCGGCCGTGCAGCAGCTCCCCCAGCCTGCCTGTGCAACCTTGGCTTCAAGCGCCGGGAAGCAGAGGAGGGCTGCCGAACCTCGGATCCGCTTCCTGCTGGGGGCGCCAGGTGGTCCGCGCGCGCGCCGCGCTGGCCGCCGCGCGTGCGCGCGGCGGCGTCGATCACATCGCGGCCAACATCCTGGCGGTTGCGCCGCTGCCGGACGCTGGCTGGGGCTGCCCCGGCTGGCCAGACACGGAGCCCTCGCGGCCCTGGGGCGCGCCGCACACGCCGCGCGGCCCGGGCCCCGGCTCGTTGCCGGCAGGCCTGCCAGGGCCCTTGCCAGGGTCCTTCCCCGCAGGGCGGCGCGCGTGGCCGCCGGGCGGCGTGGCCGGCTGGGCGGACCGCCCGGCGCAGGCGGCGCTGGCGGCGGCGGGGCGCGAGCGGCGCTGGCGGCGGCACATGCGGATCTGGGGCGCCGGGGGCGATCCACCGGACGCGCCAATTGCTGACAGCGCTGGCTCCGGGTCTCAGCAGAGACCCAGCACCGTTCCCGCCGCCGCCGGCGAGCGGGCGCGGGGGTCGGCAGCCGAGCCGTTCCTGGCTAGGTCCTCCGCGCGCTGGCGCACCACAAGTGGTGCCCTACGGCCGTCCTCTGCAAGCACGGGGTCGGCCGCGAGCGCAGCGTGTCGAGCCAACTCAGCGGGACCTGCGGCGCCGTCCGGTGATGAACAGAGCTCTACAGGGCCCGCAGCAGAGCGCGGCAGCGGCGCCCCGCCCGGACCTCGCCACGGCAGCGCAGTGGCCAGGTTCAGCCCCAGGGCGTCCAGGTTGGGGCCGTTTTTGGGGCCGTCCGCACCAGCCGGTGGAGCGTCACGGTCAGCACAGGCCGCCTCGCGCTCGGCCGCTGCGCTTCATGCTGGTGCTACAGGCGCCGTAGAAGAGCACATGGGAGGCGAACTTGCGGGAGCGGTGCCGTACGGGGACCAGCCACCGACGCGCGGCAGCACGCCGGGGCCCGGCCGGCCGCGGCGACCGACTGACGAGGCCCGCGACCCTGCAGCGTGGTGCCCGGCGAGCCTCGGAGAGCAGCCGGAGGGCGCGAGCTCCGCGCTGCTGGGGGGCGGCAGCTTTGCCATCGCGACGCGCTACGGGAGTGCCGCGGGCGCGCGCGGGAGCGCACGGCGGAGCATGCTAGCGCACCCTGCCTCGAGCGCCGTGCCTGGACTGCTGGGCGACGCCATGGAGCCAGATGCGGGCTCGGCGGGCGCCTCGCGGCCCGCCTCCGCAGCTGCGGCTGCCGCCACGGGCGGCGGCTGCGCAGTCGCGCGGCCGTCCAGCCACGCCTGGGAGCCCATGCCCGGCCCTGTGGGCGCGCCGCGGCCCGGCACCACGGCCCCTGGGCTTCCCCAGCCAGGCGCCTCGTTCTCCGGGCGCGCCAGCAGCGCGGCCCTGGAGGCTGCCGGGCCTGACGCCCGGCGTGCAGGGCGCGCCAGCAGCGCCGCGCCAACATCTCCTGGGCGTAGCGGGTCGCCATATGGCCGCGCGCTCGCAGGGCGCCCCGGCAGCGCAGCTCCTGCGCCCGCTGGGTGCGCTGGTGACCGCGACCGCTGGCCCAGCGGGCCAGCGCCCGCCGCGCCGCAGGAGCATCGCGCATCGGCCGCGGCCTGGGCGGGCCCGGCGCTGCTGGCGGGCGCGGCGCGGCCTTCCCTGGAGGGGGTCTGTGGGGCTTCGCAGGGCGCGCAGCGGGGCACTCTGGGGCTTGGACGGCCTGGCAGCACGGCCGTCTATGCACCAGCTCAGAGCGCTCCCGCATGGGGCGCGTCTGCACAGGGCGCGGTCGCGGCGCGGAGGCCGGGCACGGCGCCTGCGGCGCCCGGCGCGCCGGCGAGACCGCGGCTGGCGCGGCCGGGCTCGGGCGGCTCGCCTACCAGCAGGCGTGCCCGCAGCGCGCACCCCGCACCCCATCCTGCCACTTCGAACCCTGCAAATGCGCGCCATGTCAGCGTGCAAACAGGACAGGAGGGCGTGGAGGTACCAGCTGCAGGGCACCTGCGCGCAGTCGCGGCTGCTGTGATGGAGCGCGCCTTGCCAGCTCTTAGCATAGTGGCAGGAGTGTTTGGCAGTGGGAGCCCTCCTCCGCAGCACTCTCAGATGCGTTCATATACGCTAGAGCGCGCTGTCACATGCAGGCGCATGGTCAGCAAGAGCCTGCCAGCAGCCTGCACGGCGTCTCAGCGCGAGGGCGCCGAACACTAAGGTTGTTCGTGCGCGCGCGCGCTCTCGCGGCCCATCTGAATGCCAGCTGCATCCGCATCACCGGCGTCCTCGTTCAAGCGCGTACTGGACATGCAAGCACAACCTGTGACAGGCCTTTGTGCACTCACGCGGGCAAACGCCCGGCACAGCTGCATGACCCCTGGCGCACCCCAGGCCAAAGTACCTGGCCTGCCTGGCGGCCGCGCGGCAGCAGGCGGCCGAGCACGCCGTGGCCGTGCACGGCCGCCGCGAGGCCGCAGCCGCCGCGGCCGCCGCCGCGCGCGCAGAGGCCGCGGCCGCCGGCGACGAGCGCGCAGTGCGGCAGCACCGGCAGCGCGCGGCGTGGGCGGCCGCGGTCGCGCTGGCGCTGCCGCTCGCGCGGCTGCGCGAGCGCGTGCTCGCCGCGCGCGCCGCTGTGCAGGTACGAGCATCTAAGGGTACGGCAGACCAGAGGCAGACCAGGGACTGTGGGGAAGGTCAGCGACTGGGTTTCACACATGTAAAGGACTGGGCGGCATGGGCAGCCGCAATCACGCTGACGCGCAGGTGCAGGGCCGTGTGCTGAGTTTTGTAGAAATCAGTATGCGCATCTACGGTGTGCCTTGGATGGGGGCGGAACGGCAGGGACGCAGGGAACCCACTAAAAAAATTTAAAAATAAAAAAATTGCAAGCAGCGCATGCAGCAGAGCGCAAACGCGCGGCGCACTTGAGCGCAGGCCTGCTACGATCTGCACAGCAGCCATCGATGCAGTGCAGTGCGTGGCCTGGCCCTGGAGCCGCGGGTCCAGCACGCGTGCGGGCGCAGAACGACTGGCGGCGCGCCGAGGCGGCCGCGACCATTTGGCGCGCCTGGCGGCGCCTGCAGCGGCGGCGCGAGCGCGCCGCGTCCCTGCACACGGGCATGGCGCTGCTGCGCATGACCGCGCGCTGGCTGGCGGCGGCGCGGCGGCGCGCGGCGGCCGCCGCGACCGCGCGCGTGCTCAGCTTCCTGCGCCCGCTGGCGGGCGCCGCGCGCGGCGCCGCCGCCATCCGCGCGCTGCACGCCAAGGCAGGCGCCTGGCATGCGTCTCCGCGCTTGCGACATGTGCGCTCGAGGCTAGTGCATGCCGTGCTCGCCGGAAGACAGCTCGCACGGCAGCCCTGCCAAGAGCGCCTGACGTGTATGTCAGCGTGTGAGTCAAGCTGTGACGCAAGTCCGGCCGGCGCAGGTGGTGGCGGCGCAGCGTGCGTGGCGCGGCGCGGTCGCGGTGCGCCGCGCGCAGGCGGGCCTGCTGGCCGCGCAGCTGAGCGGCCTGGAGGCCGAGGTCTGGCGCGCGCAGCAGGCGG
>JAABUO010003240.1_pt1 | contig 19483 bp, 18 predicted proteins | sample 5559291 | NCBI WGS metagenome assembly JAABUO01 (sample SAMN10711878, study PRJNA513372) | rock metagenome | isolation source: Antarctica rocks | place: Antarctica: Victoria Land, Finger Mt sud
ACCGCCCGCATCCTGTAACGAAGCAGGATAGAAAGCAGAGACGCTTCCCATGCCCGCGACAACTATAGATGTTCTGCGTGATCCGATCACGACTGCTGGTCTCGCGCGTGTCGAGGACGCGATTCGTGAGACCGTGGCGGTCAACTATCCGGTCATGTCCGACCTGCTCAATGGCATCATCGCCGCGAAGGGGAAGATGCTCCGGCCACGCGTCCTGCTCGCCGCCGCGCGATCGTTCGACTACGACGTCGCGCATCTCGCGCCCGCCGCCGCCGGGATCGAACTCCTGCACATCGCCAGCCTGATCCACGACGATACGGTGGACAAGGCGCTCTTCCGGCGGGGCGCGGCGACACTGAATTCGGTCTTGCCGACGACAATTGTCGTGTTACTTGGCGACTATCTCTTCGCGCAATCCGCTGTGCTCGTCTCGCAGTCGCACAATCTGCGCGCGATGACGCTCTTCGCGGAGACACTGGGCGACATCTGCAACGGCGAACTGGATGAGATTTTTCAGACCCGCCAGTGGGATCAGACGCGACAGCAATATGACCGCCGCATTCATGGCAAAACCGCCGCGCTCTTCGCGACCGCTGCCGAGTTCGGTGGCATCCTCTCCGGCGCACCCACCGACGCGATGCAGGCGCTCCGCGCGTATGGAACGCAGATCGGCATGGGCTTCCAGATCGTAGACGATGTGCTCGACTTGCGCGAAACATCGGAAGACATCGGCAAACCCGCCGGTTCCGACCTCCGGCAAGGGACATTGACGCTGCCGATGATGTTCTACATCGAGCGGTACGCGGACGGCGACGACCTCGCCCTGATTCGCAAGGTCATCCTCGGCACAAAATCCGACGATACTGAGATTGATGCGCTCATTGGTCGCGTCCGCACTTCCGGTGCGCTCGATGACGCGATCAGCGAGGCGCAAGCCGCCGTGGACAGCGCGAAGCGGCACCTCGAATCGCTTCCCGTTGGTGAGCCACGCGACTACCTCGCCGCAATGGCCGATTTCGTCACGGCGCGGAAGTTGTAAGAATCCCTCTCCTGGCTCCTCCCCGGTCGCTCCACTCGACACGAGGGGAAGGGGCCGGGAGTTAGGGCAATCCCCGCAACTCCGCGAACCCTTGTGCAATGAATTGCGCGTCGCCCATGCGTAGGCCAAACACGAGTGTGTGATACGGCGCGAGGGAGCGGTAAAAGGTGACACGGTCGGCAAACGTGGCATCCACCGCGCCGCCGTAGTCAGCGAGTAGCGCAGGAAGCCAGGTGGCGGGCAGGCCACAGAAATCCTGCGCCGGGTCGCCGATCGAGACGTCGCCCCAGTCAATGACGGCGGCGAGATCACCGGTGTACGGATCGAGGAGGAGATGATCGCCGCCGAGATCGCGATGGAGCAGCACGGGCGTAAATTGGCAATGCGCCGAATCGTCGAGGTATGCGGCAAAGAGCGCCTCCGTCCGCGCCCGTTCCGGCGGCGTCATCTGCGGGAAGAGCGCACGCAGGTCCGCGCGCAGTACGTCGTACTGCGCGCGCCATGACTCTGGCGAAGCGTTCAGCACGCCACACGCCGCCGCCCGGTTCGTCGGGAAGCGATGTAGCACGGTCAGAAACCGGCCAATCTGTGCCGCGAGTCGTTCCGGGGCGATGAAAGCGGCGGCCATGTCAACGAGCGGCACACCGGGCAGTTTCGTGTAGCCAACGACAGGGAACGCATCTACATCCGCGCCGTCAGCAACGTACATGAAGCGTGGTACGGGCGCCGGAAGCATCGGGCCGAGCACAGGCAAGAGCGCAATCTCGATGCGGAGCCGGGTCGCGACCTCGGCGCGTTTCGGGAAGCGGAAGACAAGATCGTTGTTGACTTCCCAGACGACACTGTCCCACCCTTCGGCGAAAAAGCGGCAGGTCCGTATCGGGAGATTGGGGAAAGCCGCCGTAATCGCCGCGCGGTAGCGGCGTTCGTCGTCTACCATCAGCGCGTCGTGCGAGTCCAGGAGCGTACCGCCCGCCAATATGAGCCATGCCGCTGATGCCGCGCCTGCCAGCCGTCGAGCGCCCATCCTCCTACCCGCAAGCCGGAGCGCCGCCGCTTCCTAATTGCCTTCGCAAACCGGGCGCGGAAGAATAGCCCGCCGAGCAGCCACCAGAGACCAATGATCGCCGCCGTACCGAACACGACCGATTTCGGTACGGGGAGCGGATGGAAAATGGTAAGTGTGATGGCGACGGCAGCGACGATCGCGAAGGCAACCCATCCCCAGAAGTGCGGAATATTGATCGTCGCCTGCCGCGCGCGCCGTTCTTGTTTGTCCTCAATCACTGCCCATGTACTCCTATCGTCATCACACATTTCACTTCCACAGTATACCGCGCCCCAGTAGGGGCCAGTAGTCGGTAGTCAGAACGACAGGATGATGACCAGAGCCATGTCCGCGAGTAGTCCTCATTATACTTCCCGCATCCCCTTGCCGTGCCTGCTCTCCATCGCTATCCTTGCGGGGCAAGAGGGTGGGGATGGAGTGCGGAAGGAGCGGGGCATGCCGGATGCGTACGGGGGAAGCGAACGGTGGGAGAGCCGAATGACGGCAACCGAGATGGTCGAGGAGAGCGACATCACCGCGACAGTGAATCTGCTACGCGCCTTCGCGACGACGTCTCCCGCGCGCTAAAGGATGGATCATTGCCCACGCATAGCCCGCCACTGCCGTATCGTTGGGTCGGATGGTGGCCGGTGCGTCTGCTGCGGAGCATCCTCGTCGTCTGCTGTTACTACCCCTTCATCCGCATCTGGGTCCGGCGACTCGTTGTGGAAGGGCGGGAGCACATCCCACCCGGCCCCGTGATCTATGCTGCGGAGCACACAAGCATGGCCGATACACCGCTTATCCTCTGGGCGGTCGGCACGCGGAGAAATTGTCTCGTTGTCACAGCGGCGCGAGATTTCTTCTTTCGCAGTAACCGCCCTGGGTTCGGTCCATTCGTCGCGCTCGTCTTCGGCGCGATTCCAATTGATCGAACCGGCTCTCCGCGCCAGTCACTTTACGATGCAATAACGTGGTTACGTTCTGATTTCTCGGTCGTTATCTATCCACAAGGGATGATTCCCGGTCATGCGGCGGATGAAACGCGCTTGCATCGTGGCGTCGCGTTGCTCGCGAAACAGACAAACTACCCGGTCGTGCCGGTACGGATCGTCGGCGCGTCAGAATTCCTGCCCGCTGGAATCCACTGGCCTCGGCGCGCAACGGTGCGCATTACATTCCTTCGACCAATTCTGCTCGTTGACAAGGAAAACGCGAAACGTTTCACAGATCGGTTGAGCAGGGAACTTTTCAGCGTAACAACGGAATAGAAATATAAACCCTTTTTCCTCCTTGTCGGCACTTTAGGGCTTGCAAATGGCCTAAAGGCATGTACACTAGCAATACGTGATGTGGGACTTGCGCGCGAAATGCCGTCCAAAAGTGGGGAGCTTTTTGGACCCCTTCCGCAGTTCGGCATGAAACGTCTCGATCACGGTTTCGCTGGCGTGCATTATCAGGCCATTCAGAGGGATTCGTTATGCAGATTGCCACCACCACGGTGCTGATTCGAATTGGGATCGCATTGCTCTGCGGTGCGGTTCTTGGCTTGGAGCGCGAGCGGCTCGAACGCGCCGCAGGACTCAGAACGCATGCGCTCGTCGCGGTCAGTTCGTCACTCTTGATGATCGTCTCGACGTACGGCTTCGCGGATGTGATGGGTGTCAGCCAGGTGTCGCTCGATCCGAGCCGCGTTGCGGCGCAGGTCGTGAGCGGGATCGGCTTCCTCGGCGCGGGAGTCATTATCTTCCGCAAGAACACGATTAGCGGCCTGACGACGGCGGCGAGTGTCTGGTCGGCGGCGGCCGTCGGACTTGCGTGCGGTGGCGGACTCTTTTCGGCGGCGCTGATCGTCACGGCGGCGATTATCGCCATTCAGATCGTCCTGCGCTTCATTGAGCGCCGCTTCTTCGCCCACCACCAACCGAGCACACTGAGCGTGCGGATGAAGCATGCGCCGGGGCAAATCGCGGCAATCGAGCGCATCGTGCTCGAATCCGGCGTGCCGCTCCGCGGCCTGCGACTGCGGACGGGGCGGAATGAGGATCGGATTGAACTGGTGATGGGGAACGCCCGCGAGACGACGGTGCTTCGGCTCGTCAACCGCCTCGGCGCGCTCGAAGGGATCGGATCGGTGTTGTACCGGAGCATGAATGGCCGACTGCGGTCGGCAGACGAGCGCGAACTGGTCGAGGAAGCGCTCGGTGCGACGGAAGAGGAGCAGCAATCCGTCGCGTAAGGGAGGTTTTTTGTGCAGATTCTTCCATCTGAACGCCTGATACCGGCACCGCTCACATGCAGTGGTTGCCTCCACTGGGCACAGACCATTTTCTCGACGCCCCCGGACACCGAGATGACGGGCCGTTGCGGTCGCTTCGCCGAAACCCGCCCCGGCGCGGCCCGCCCGCGCTGCAACATCTGCTGGGAACCGGCAGCGGTCGTGCAACCGATTCGGACGGGGGTAATGACAGATAACTGATTGGTAGAGCAGGCTGAAGTCTGCTTCACCACCACGTTACACCGAAACAGAGCCGCCCTGTTTCTGGCCTTCGTCATCGCCTCATACCCGGAACGCTTCTCTTGCCCACCCCCGCGTTGCCCGATAGGATGCACGGGGCGATCTGTGGGTAAGGAAGCGGGGGGATGAATGGCGAGTGAACTCTGGGCGGTCGCGCAGTCGGCGGAAGTGCGGGACAGTATCGCGCAGTGTCGCGCCGACTTCGCTGCCTGTAACCGTATCGCACCCGATTTCGCCGTCACCTACGAGACGTTTGTGCGACGCAATCAGCCCGGTTACTGGAACGGTTATCTGACATGGGTGCTCGTGCAGGCGAAGGCGACCGAGCGATACACGCATCTCGCGTATTCAGTGCGTGAGACGGCGGGTATCGTCCGCCAATTCCTCGACGAGCCTGCCGAGGAACCGGCACCGCGCGGCCCGTTCGGCTTGTTGCGCTCCCATCCGCGCCCATTCCGCGAGCGTGTGCCGGAAATCGTGGCGCTGCTGGACCTCCTCATCACGCGCGGCGGTGCAGCGGCGGAAGAACGGCTCACCCTCCTCAGCCCGGATGCCGACCCGGCGTGGCATGAGGAAGGCGCACTCTTCTTCTCCGATACCGAACGCGACCATATCCTGCGGTCACTCCCCGCATTGCGTGACCTCCTGACCGAGCCCCCGCACGGCCCCCGTTTCCACTTCTGGATCGTCCGCCGTCCGGGCCTCGCCCGCCCAACGCGCGACATCCTCTGTGCGCCGCAGCAGTTCGTCACTGATCTCGAAACAATCTTTGGTCACGCCCGCGACGCCGACGCTCAGGTCTTCGTCCTCTGGGCGCCGTAACGGCAGAATCGAAGCGCAGACGACGCCGAGGACACAGAGAGCGCAGAGAAAAACGCAATGCTCACTTGCGCTGCCCGCTACCCGCCTGGTACGCCCGATCCATGAGCGACATGATATGCGCAACTTCCATGTCGCTGCCGTGCTGGCGGAGAATGCCGCCGACCTGGATCATGCAGCCGGGGTTCGCGGAGATGACGATATCGGCGTTCGTCGCTTCGGCATTGGCGACTTTCCGCTCGCCGAGGCGCGTCGCCATCTCTGGCTGCGTGATGTTGTAGATACCGGCCGAGCCGCAGCAGAGGCTGGATTCGTTCATCTCGACGAGCGTGACCCCCGGAATCGCGTTGATCAGCGCGCGCGGCTGCTTAGAGATACGCTGCGCGTGGCAGAGATGGCAGGGCTCCTGGTACGTCACCGTGACGTTCACGTCGCCCATGTCCGCAGTATTGATCGGGTGCTTCGCCAGCCATTCCGTCGCATCGTTGACCTTCGCGCCGAAGGCCACCGCACGGTCCGCATACTCCGGGTCGTGCTCCATCAGGTGCGTGTAATCCTTCAACTGCGCGCCGCAGCCCGCCGCGTTGACGATCAGCGCTTCCGCGCCGCTCGCCTCGAAGGCAGCAATATTCTTCTTCGCCAGTTCGCGCGCGCCATCGAGATCGCCGGCATGGGCGTGCAATGCGCCGCAGCACCCTTGCCCAGCGAAGGCGCAAACATCGTTGCTGTTCGCCGCGAGCACGCGCGCCGTCGCCCGCGTCACATCCGCGAACGCCGTGGACTGGATGCATCCTGCGAAGATGCCGACCGTATGCTCCGCCGCACCGTTCGTGGCGGGCAGAGTAGTGCCGCGCGGGATGAAAAACTTCTCGTCCATCTTCGGCAGCAGCAATTCCTGCTCCTGGAGATTGAGCAATTTGAGGATGCCGCTGCGCCGCGCAATCGTCTGCACGCCAGTCCGCTGGTAGAGCCGCATCATCCACGAAAAAGCGCGGAAGAGGTGCATATGCGGGAAGAGCAGGCCGAAGACCGCGCCACGAGTCACTTGGACCGGTGCGGGCTGTTCGCCCCCCTCCACTTGCTGGATCTGATCGCGCGCCGCCTCCACGAGTCGCCCGTATTGCACGCCGGAGGGGCAGACCGCCTCGCAGGCACGGCAGTTGAGGCACTGACTCATCTGACCCGTGAAGACATCGTCCTCGATGTCCAGATTCCCCTCGCTGACCATTTTAATCAGGTAGATGCGCCCGCGCGGCGATGACGCCTCGTGCCCCGTCTCGACGTACGTCGGGCAGGAGGAGAGGCAGAGGCCGCAGTGGACGCAGGCATTGATGATAGACTGCTCCGGCGCATCATGATCCGTGAAACCGCGAAGCAGATGCTCCAGCGGTTGATGGGTCTCTTCAACAGGCGCGAGCGTCGCCATCGGTTTCGTTCCTTCCCCGTTAATCGGCGCGCCCGACCAACCCTCCGGACGCAATACATTCATTGCTCCATTGTACCGCGTTTCACGATCAGCGGGAGGAGGGCGGAAACCGCATCCGCACACCAGCCCATAACACAGCGGTGGCATCATTTGTGTAGGAACGGGATTTGCTCGGGTCGCCCGTTCACGCAATCGGGGTGCGCGGTGGCACATTGGCAGAGGAGAAAGCAGATGGCGAACACGAGACCCGTCCGCCTGCTCACGATCAATACCGGTTCATCGAGCCTGAAGGCCGCGCTCTACCAGATGGCACACGATGAGCAGCGAGAGCTGGCGATGCAGGTCGAACGGATTGGCGATAGCGGCGCGCATATCCGCATCACGGACGTGGACGGCGCGACGTTGCTGGACGAGCAACGCGATCTGGCGGATCACAATGCCGCGCTGAAGGCAGTGTTTGCATGGCTGCACGCCCGGCGCGGCGACCGCCCATTCGATGCGGTCGGTCATCGCGTGGTGCATGGCGGACTCCACCATCGCGAGCCGCAGCGGGTCACGGCGGCACTCGTCGCCGCTCTCCGAGAACTGACGGCGATTGATCCCGACCACCTGCCGCAGGCGCTCGGCGCGATCCGCACGGTTGGCGAGGCGTATCCGAACCTCCCGCAAGTCGCCTGCTTCGACACGGCGTTCCACCGCCACATGCCCCCGGTCGCGTGGCGGTACGCATTGCCGCGCGACTACGCCGACGCGGGAGTGATCCGCTATGGATTCCACGGCCTCTCGTATGAGTACATCATGCAAGCGCTGCGTGCGAAGGATCGGATCGCCGCCGATGGCCGCGTGATTGTCGCGCACCTCGGCAACGGGGCGAGCATGGCGGCGGTGCGCGGCGGTGTCGGCATCGAGACGACGATGGGCTTCACGCCGACGGGCGGCCTCGTTATGGGTACGCGCACGGGAGATCTCGATCCGAGCGTCGTGCTCTACCTGCTCCACGCGCGCGGCATGGGGCCGGAGGACGTGAGCGCGCTGCTCAACAAGGCGTCCGGGATGCGCGGCGTTTCGGGGACGAGTGGGGACATGCGCGACCTATTGGAGAAAGAAGCGTCCGATCCGCGCGCCGCCGAAGCGGTTGACTTGTTCTGCTACCAGGCGAAGAAGTGGCTCGGCGCGCTCGCCGCCGCGCTCGGCGGGGTGGAGACGCTCGTTTTCACGGGCGGGATCGGGGAGCACGCCGCCCCGGTGCGCGCGCGAATCTGCGATGGTCTGGATTTTCTCGGTATCCGGCTCGACCCGGCGCGCAACGCCGCCCACGCCCCAATTATCTCCCCTGATGGCGCCCCGGCTATCGTCCGCGTCATGCCGACCGATGAGGATTCGATGATCGCCCGACACACCAAGCATCTGCTTACACACGGAGGGACCCATGAGTTTTCGGTTTGATGCTGCGATCTCCAGCGCCGTAACGAACGACGAATCAGCCCCGCATCCGCACGAGACACCAAAGACGAAGGGGCCGCTCGCGCCCGCACTGCTTGACCGGATGCATCGCTACTGGAATGCCGCGAACTACCTGACGATCGGGCAAATCTACTTGCAGGAAAATCCGCTCCTGCGCGGGCCGCTCGCGGTAGAGCAGATCAAGCCTCGCCTGCTCGGCCACTGGGGAACATCACCCGGCCTGAGCTTCATCTACGTGCATCTGAACCGCCTCATCACCGAGCATGATGTAGACATCATCTATCTGGCCGGGCCGGGGCATGGCGGGCCAGCGATCCTTGCCAACGTCTACCTCGAAGGGACGTACTCGGAGATTTACCCCGACGTCACGCGGGATACGGCGGGGATACGGCGGCTTTTCCGTCAGTTCTCGACACCGGGCGGCGTGCCGAGCCATGTCAGTGTCCCCACGCCCGGCTCGATCCACGAGGGTGGCGAGCTCGGCTACGTCCTCACCCACGCCTTCGGTGCGGCCTTCGATAACCCCGATTTGATTGTCGTCGCTGTCGTCGGGGATGGCGAGGCGGAGACGGGGCCGCTCGCCGGATCGTGGAAGGGGACGAGTTTCCTCGACCCGGTGCGCGACGGTGCGGTGCTGCCGATCGTGCATCTGAACGGCTACAAGATCGCTAATCCGACCGTGCTTGGCCGCGCCAGCGACGACGATGTGCGCGCCACCATCGAAGGGAATGGCTATGAAGTCCATTTCGTCGAGGGGAGCGATCCGGCGCGGATGCACCAGCAGTTTGCGGCGATGCTTGATACCTGCTACGCGAAGATCCGCGCCATCCAGACGGAGGCCCGCACGCACGGCTCTTCAGGTCGCCCCCGCTGGCCCGCGATTGTGCTGCGCTCCCCGAAGGGTTGGACGGGGCCGGAGGAACTAAACGGCCTACCCATCGCAGGGACCTTCCGTGCCCACCAGGTACCATTGGACAATGTCAAAGGCGACCCGAAGCAGCTCACGATGCTCGAAGCGTGGATGCGCGGTTATAAACCGGAAGAACTGTTCGACGCGGACGGCAGGCTGATCCCCGAACTCGCCGCCCTCGCGCCGCATGGCGACCGCCGGATGGGCGCGAACCCCCATGCGAACGGCGGCAAACTGCTCGTGGACCTCGCCATGCCCGACTTCCAGGAATACGCCATCCCGGTCCCGAAACCCGCCACCGAGCGGCACGAATCCACGCGCCAACTCGGTAAGATGCTGCGGGACATCTTCGCGAAGAACAAAGCCGCCGCGAACTTCCGGCTTTTCTGCCCCGACGAGGTGAACTCGAACCGGCTGGGCGATGTCTTCACCGTCGAAAATCGCTGCTTCGTCGGTACAACGCTCGACATTGACGACCATATCGCGCCGGATGGCCGCGTGCTGGAGGTGCTGAGCGAGCATTTGTGCGAAGGCTGGTTCGAAGGGTACACGCTGACCGGGCGGCACGGGCTGTTCGCCAGTTACGAGGCGTTCGCGATGATCGCAGCCTCGATGATCGTGCAGCATTCGAAGTGGCTCGAAGAGGGGCGCAAACTGCCGTGGCGCGAGCCGATCGCCTCGCTCAACATCCTGCTCTCGTCCACCTGCTGGCGCAACGACCACAACGGCTTCAGCCATCAGGGGCCGGGCCTGATTGATGTCATGCTCTCCAAGCGTGGCACCGTCGCGCGCATCTATCTGCCGCCCGACGCCAACTGCCTGGTGGCGATGGCGGATCATTGCTTCCGCAGCCGTGACTACGTGAATCTGATCGTGCAAGATAAGCAGCCGCAACTGCAATGGCTGGATATGGACGCCGCGATTGAGCACTGCGCGCGCGGCGCGTCCATCTGGCAGTGGGCGTCGAACGACGAGGGCGAGGAGCCGGATGTCGTGATGGCCTGCGCGGGCGACATCCCGACGCTGGAAACGATCGCGGCGGCGGCGTGGCTGCGCGAGAACATCCCCGAGATGAAGGTGCGGGTGGTGAACGTGGTGGACCTGATGGCGCTCTTCCCGCCTGAGACGCACCCGCACGGCATGAGCCACAGCGGGTTCGAGGAACTGTTTACCTCAGACAAGCCCGTCGTCTTCGCCTTCCACGGCTATCAGCGCGCGATCCACGAACTCGTCCACGGGCGGGCGAACGCCGACCGCTTCCATGTGCGCGGCTTCCAGGAACAGGGCACCACCACAACGCCCTTCGATATGGTCGCGATGAACGGGATGAGCCGGTATCATCTCGCCACCGAGGCGTTGCGACGTTCGCATCGCATCTTCAATCGCGCCCCGGCGCTCATCCAGACGTGCGACACCCTGCTCGCTAAAGCTGTCGCCTACTCGCGCGAGCGCTTCGAAGACCCGCCCGAAATTAGCAACTGGACATGGCCGGATGTCTGACAGGGCGCTCGGTAGCGCGGGCCGGAAGGCCTGCGCTACCACCCCTCAGTCCTACCACGCGATGCCGGCGCGCTCGGCCTGCATCGCCATGAAGGCATCATCGTCCATCGTGTCCCGCGCGTGGAGGCCTTGCTCGGCGTCGGGCGTGGCGGGCCAGCGCAGTTTGCCAGGTGCGGGGGCGGTCAGGGCGCGCACGATCGCATCCGCGACGACCGACGGTTCGGAGCCGCCCGGCGCGGTCGGGCGCAGCCGGTCCGCGAGGTCGGCATACGGGTTGCTCCGGTCGTTGTAGGTGCGCGACTCCAGATGCATATTCGGGATGAAGGCGGTCTTGATGCCACCCGGCTCGACGATGGCGACCCGGATGTTGAACGGACGCACCTCATACGCCAGCGACTCCGAGACAGCTTCCAGCGCGAACTTCGTTGCGGGGTAGTACCCATTGAGCGCCACCGCGACGCGCCCTGAGACGGACGAGACGTTGACGATCGCGCCCTTCCGCCGCGCGCGCATCGCGGGGAGCGCGGCGCGGGCGAGCGCGCACGCCCCGAAGAAGTTGACATCGAACATTGTGCGGATTTCGGCATCATCCCCATGCTCAAACGCACTGCGGTACGAGTACGCCGCGTTATTGATGAGCGCATCGAGCGGCCCGATCCGCTCAACGAGCGCCGCCCCCGCCGCGTGATCGGTCACATCGAGCAGCGCGACCTCGCATCCCGCTTCGCGCAGTAGCGCGCCATCCTCCTCTTTCCGTACCGTCGCCACGACGGACGCGCCCTCCTGCATCAGTCGCTCCGCCGTCGCTCGCCCCACGCCGGTCGATGCGCCGGTGACGAGAATGCGTGCGCCCTTGAGTTCAATCGGATCGCTCATACTGAATCGCCTCCTTGCACAGGTGTCCGAATCATCGCCATGTCAGCATCTATCATACCCGCTGATGAGCATCATGCGCGGAGCGTAGCCTGCGCGAGTACCTCACGAGTAATGGAGTACGGAAAGAAATGAACCTTCCTTCTTCATTGCTTCGTGTTGAGCCAGTCGAGGGCGACAGCGGCAGTCCAGGATTGGTCGAGGGAGCCGAGTGGTTCGCCGGTGAAGGGTTCGTAGTATTCGCCGAATACGCCGTCCGCGAGTTGGTCGAGCGACGCCTGGCGTAACGCGGCGGTCCGTTCGGTCTCCCCGGCCTGCACGAGCGCCCACCAGAAGAGCCAGTTCATCACCGGCCAGGTCGGGCCGCGCCAGTAGCGGCGGGGATCGAACGCGGGGTCCTCCGGGCTGGTGCTCGGTGGCACTGGCCAGCGGAGGCGCGGATGGCCCAGCCACGCCGGTGAATCGAGCGTCCCCAGGATCGCCGCGCGCCGCTCCGGGGAGAGATGCCCGGCGATCAACGGGGCAAACCCGCCCATCACCTGGACGCGGATCGGCGCCCCGGCGCGCAAATCGTAGTCGAGGCAGAGGTTCAGTGACGGGTCCCAGCGTTCGTTCAGGCCACGTAGCCCACGGTCGCGCCACTGGGTGATGAGCGCCCGATCCGCATCGGGTGCATCAATGATCGCCGCGATTGCCAGCAAGGCGTCGTTCGCGGCGACGAAGATCGCGCTGAACCAGACGACCTTAACGAGGAATGGGTTCGTCCGATAGGTCGTCGCCTCATCGTAGCGTCCCTGCTTCATCACCTCGACGATCCAGAGGTAGCGGTCGTATTCCGCCATCGTCGGTCGCATGGACGGATCAGCATGTTTGAGGTCGTGCCGCTCATAGGGTGGCAAATCCCCCACGGTAATCGCCGCCAGCGCGTCGTCCCAGGCGGGCGAGTTGTCCGCGCCGCTCTCCCACGGATGATAGATCGTCACGAGGCCGGATTGCTCCGGGTCGCGGTCGGTTGCGAGGTAGCGATGCCAGGCAAGCAAGCGCGGGTAGATTTCTCGCAAAAAGGCGGTCGCATCGCCCTCCGCCTCCGTGCCGCGCGCGGTCTGCCCGATGTACTGTACCGCGATGGCGTGGACGGGCGGCTGGCACATGCCGCTCGTCTGCATGCCGACGGGTGCGGCTGGCGCGGTTTCGGTTCCCCAGCGCGCGTGATCCGGGAAGTAGCCGCTCGCGGCGGGATTGAAGACGATGTGCGGCACCATCCCCGTCGCCCACTGCGCGGCGAAGAGTACGCGCAATTCCTGCGCGGCGCGGCGGGTATCGAGATGCGCGAGGCCGATGGCGATAAAGGCGCTGTCCCAACTCCACTGGTGTGGATAGAGCCGGGGAGCGGCCTTTGTCCAGCCGCCGAGATCATTCTCGCGCAATATCTCCGCTGCGCGGACGGCCATCTGCTCCGGTGATCCGCCAAACGGCTGATTCGATGTACTCATTCTGCAGCAATCTCCCGATGCGTCGCCGGATCGAACCAGCGCAATTTGTCCCATTCCGGTTGCAGCCAGAGCGCCCCGTTCGTCTCGATCGGGAAGTCGGTGCGCGTCAGCACCTTGATGCGCTGGTCACCGACGATTGCCGTGATGAGCAGGTTCGCCCCGACCGGTTCGATCACCTCGGCGCGAGCGGCGAGGGCGTCGGCGGTCGGTTGCAAACCGGCCTGTATATTCTCCGCGCGGATGCCGACGAGGATGTCTCCATCCGGCCCTGCCGCCAGCGCCGCCGGGGCGTTCAGCATATGCTCGCCGACGGCCACATGCGCCTGCCCGTTCTCGTGCCGGAGCCGACCCTGCAGGAAGTTCATCGGCGGGTTGCCGATAAAACTGCCGATAAACTCGGTCGCCGGGTTGTTGTAGACTTCCATCGGCGTGCCGCACTGGACGATCTCGCCGTCGCGCATCACGGCGATACGGTCGCCCAAACTTAACGCCTCGACCTGATCGTGCGTGACGTAGATCGTCGTCGTCTTGATCTCCTGCACCAGTCGCTTCAACTCGCTACGGAAGTTGAGCCGCAGGAGCGCGTCGAGGTTGGAGAGCGGTTCGTCCATCAAGAGCACCGACGGCTCCATGACAATCGCCCGCGCCACCGCGACGCGCTGTCGCTGCCCGCCGGACAACTGCGCGGAGAAGCGATCGAGGTACGGCGTCAGTTGCAGGAGATCGGCGGCGCGCTCGACCTTCGCGGCGATCTCACGTTTCGGCGTGTGGTGCATCCGCAGGCCGAAAGCAATATTATCGTGCACTTTCATGTGCGGGAAGACGGCGTAACTCTGAAAGACCATTGCGATGTCCCGGTTGCGCGGCGGCAAATCGGTCACATCACGATTGCCGATCAGGATGCTGCCACTGTCCGGGTATTCCAGCCCCGCGATCATCCGTAAGAGCGTCGTCTTGCCGCAGCCGCTGGGGCCGAGCAGGACCATGAACTCATTCTCCGCCACCGTGAGGTCAACGTCATTGACGGCGGGCTGCTTACTGCCGGGAAACGTCTTTCGCACCATTTGAATGTTGATTTCAGCCATATTCACCTCAACTCAGTAGTCAGTAGTCAGAAACACGCAATCGCGAGCAATCTGTGGCACATGAGACGGCGCCTTCTTTGACTACTGTCTACTCCCCATTGCCCACTACCGTACCACGCGCCCCCACAGATTCATCAGATAGCGGCGCATGAAGAAGATGAAGATGAGCGACGGGAAAACGAGCGCGAAGCCGCCAGCGAACTTATAATTGAGGGGCGAGTTACTGAGCGAATTCAGGACTTGTGCCGGGAGGGTCCGGTGCCGCACCGTCAGAATCGTCGAGGCGAAGACCTCGTTCCATGACAGGGTGAACGTGAAAAGCGAGGCCGCCGCCATCCCCGGCAGGGAGAGCGGCAAGACGACACGCCAGAATGCGCCGAGCGGCGTACATCCGAGGGTCAGGGCCGCCTCTTCGAGATCGTGCGGGACGGCGACGAAGATGCTGCTCGTGACGAGGATCGTCGTCGGTAGCGCGAGCGCGGTGTGCGCGAGGATGACCGCCCAGAGTGTGTCGTACAACCCCCACTTGATGAACGTCACCGCGAGGGGAATAGACAAGATAACGATGGGGAACGCGCGGGTGGAGAGGATGAGGATCTGGAATGCATCACGGCCCCGGAAGACGAAGCGGGCGAGCGCCAACCCGGCAGGCGCGCCAATCAGGAGTGAGAGCAGGAGCGTCCCAATACCGACGATCACGCTATTCTTGGCCGAATCGAGCACGCCAGTGGAGTCGAGGAAGAAGCGCATTGTCGTCATCGAGAGGTGGTGAGGAATGAGCGTCTTGGGAAAGGCGAAAATCTGCTGGCGCGGGCTGAAGGCGAGGATCGTGATGAGATAGATCGGCAGGAGCATGAACAGGGTAATGAGAATCGCCAGCGCATAAAGGCCCGCCCGCCCCATTCGTCGCCGCAGCGAAACCTTGCGGCGCACCATCGGCACGGCATCGGCGCGGGGAGGATTCGTCATCGTTACCGTACTCATCTCAACCTCACGGTCAGTACAAACGACTTCCTCACAAGGCCATCTGTTCGTCGCGCACGCGTAAGGCGCGCAAGTAGAAGCCGGTGTTCGCAATCGAGAAGACGAGGATCAGAAGCGCGTAGGCGGCGGCAACATTGCGGTTACTCAGGTTTATGGACCAGTTGTACGCTTCTTCCGCCAGAACAGGCAGGGTGTGACCGGCGAGCGCGACCACGACCGCGAAGACCTGGAAGGCGAGGATCGTGCGCAGGATGAGCGCGACTTGCAGACTCGGCCGCAGGAGCGGCAGCGTCACGTAGCGCAAGCGCTGCCAGAACGTCGCGCCGAAGACCTCGGCAGCCTCCGCATAATCCTTCGGGATGACCTGCACACCCGCGACGAGGATAACCATGACGAGTGAGGTCGCCCGCCAGGTCTCGGCCACGACCACCGCGAGAAAGAGGCTGACCGGATGCTCGAAACTGAGGAACGGGAACCCGTTCTTGCTGAGACCGAGGCTGTTCAGGATCGAGTTGAGGTAGCCGCGGTCGGTGAAGATCGCCAGCCAAACGATCCCAGCGGCCAGATCGGAGATCGCGATGGGGATCGCCCAGATGTAGAGAAAGAGGCCCGTGCCCTTCAGACCCGCCGTCAAGAGGAGCGCCATCACCAGCGCCAGGACGAGTTGGGAGGGCACGATAACGATCAGCAAGAGCAGCGTGTACTTGATTGACGGCCAGAAAAAGGTATCGCCCGTCATCCGGTGGAAATTCGCGAGCGTAAGCCCGCCCTTCTCGTCCCGGAAAGCCAGCACCAGCGCTTGCACCATCGGCCACGCAAAGAAGACGACCAGAAAGATTGCTGCGGGGATCAGCAGCAGGTAGGCAACGGGGAGACGCCTGCCCGGCCCGATGCGCCGACGCGCGGGTAGCGCCTCCCGCTGTTCCGCCGGAGCCGCTACTTGACCATGCATACGCCAGCACTCGTTGGATCAGGCGCCCAGCATGGGGCCTTCGTATCGTTCATAATGCCCTGTAGAATCTTCGCTTGGTCGTCGAGCACAGTCTGCACCGCCTCTTTGTTGAGCACGATTCGCTGGAAGGAATCCAGATACACCTTATTGAAGTCGCCACCCTTACTGCCCAATCCGACCGGCAGCAGCGTGGCCAGGGCATCCGGCGCGGCGGTCTGCGCCTTGACCCCGTCCGCCTCCAGTTTGATGCCCGGCGAGAGGTCCGTCGGGATCGCCGCACTCGTGACGGGGAAGAAAGCGACCTCTTTCACGGTAGTAATCTGCTGCTGCTGCTGCGTCAGATAGTCAATCAGCAGTTCCGCGCCTGGCCGGTTCGGCGCGCCCTTGGGGATCGCCAGTCCCGCAAGCACCGGCATGAACGAGCGACCCTTCGGCCCCGCAGGCGCCGGGAAGGTCACGAAGTCGTTCGGCTGATCCTTGAGCACGTTAATCCATCCGGCGACGTGATCCCAACCCACCCAGATCTCCTCGGCCTGCAACGGGGTAGAGATTTCTGCATAACTCGTGGACTGCGGGTTGGCAGTAGCCCAGAGGGCTTTGAAGTCCGTCCACATCTGGACCGCCTCGGGCGATCTGAATTGCACAACGACGGAATTTGTGTAGGCTGGGTAACTGTATCCCTGGAAGAATCGGTGCAACAGCCCCTTCGGGCCACCGGGGAAGCCGAGCCGCCGCTGGCCCGTCGCCTTCTGGATATTCACGCCCCACTCCGTGAGTTGCGCGTAGGTCAGCGAATCCTGCTTCGCGCCCTGCGGTAGGTACTGCAAGGCCTTCTTGTTTGCGCCCATGATGTAGGTCGCCTGCATCCACGGGATGTAGAAGACCTTGTCCGTCGTGCCGAGTCGCGCCAGATCAATGAATCCTTTCGGGAAACCGCGATCGCCGAGTTTCGTAAGGAGCGGTGTCAGGTCTTCCAGCAGGCCGTCATTGCCGAACGGTACCATGTCCCCATGCAGGCCACCGATGATGCTAATCGTCTGCTTTCCGGCCTGCGCCCCCGCCCGAATGCGGTCATTGAACGGGCCGTAATCTTCGGGCAGGAAGTCCACCTTGCCCTTGAAGTTGGCGAGAATTGTCTTGCGCATTGACTCCGCCTGCTGCACCGGTGTCAGTTGCGTTGAAGAGAAGGCGATCGAACCGGCGTCCGCGTTGCTGGTCGCGGATGCAGTCGTCGCGACGGGTGCCGCCGTCCCGTTCGTCGCCGCAACCGTGGCGGGCGTGCTCGCCGCGCTAACTGGCGAGGTCGTCGCGGCCGCACCCGCCGCTGTCGCCTTCGGCGCTTCGGTCGCTTTGCTGCCACCGCATGCCGCGAGGATGGCCGCTGCCGCGCTCGCCGCGATCCCACCGAGAAACCCGCGCCGTGTCAACCGACGACCACGGACCCTGCTCTGTTCCCACGTTTCCACTGCCATACTCCTTTGGCTAAACCGAGAGATACTTCGATGGAATGATGCATCAGTATCCGGGGAACCCCGGCGATGAGATTGTGCTCACGATCCCAGCATGATGACCTGTCTGTACTACCCAATGTAGCACGAAGCATACACGGAAACCGGCAATCGTCAAATACTAATTATTGGTAATTGTTAACGGCACGGATGGTACGACATGCATCCCACTCACCGCGATACTGGCGGCGCAGGAATAATGGCAGTTTATGAGTGACGAGACCGGACGCGAGGATGGAGCCATGCCGCGAACGCTGCTTCGGCGCCTTGCCGGTCGCTAACGCGCTCAGCGACGATCGTGAGTTGATCGCTCAAGTCGAGCGGATCGCCAGCATACCGGAGACCATTAAGGCGGAGAAAGGCGTCGGTCGCAATGTATGCAGTACGCTTGTCGCCCTCAATGAATGCTTGGGCTTGCGAGATGCCGACCGCGAGGAGTGTGGCGAGGGCAATCGGATCATCCTCGCCACCGAACGCACTCGCCATGCGGGTTCGATGGACGGCGGATTCCAGCGTTGCTTCGTCCCGCAACGGCATCGGCGCGGAACCGGTGCGCGTCATGATTTCCGCATGGAGCGCGACGACTTCGACGATACTCAGATGGCGGATCTCGGTCATCTACTGCTTCGCAAGCACGCGATAGCCCGCCTCGTTCTCCTGCCAACTCTCTTCGAAGACCGCTCGCAACTCCGGCGATAGGACCGGGCGCAATTCGAGTGGCTGGACATCAATGAGCAATGTTTGTCCTTCATGGAGGTTCAAACGCTCGATTTCTTCCTTCGGAATCGTGACGACGAGGCTATTTCCCTGCCGACGGAGTTTTTGCTGAATCATTCGCATCCTCTTTCTTGCGATATGTGTGTTCATTGGGCGTACGGTGACTACCGTTTACAGTATACATCGTTTTTGTATACTTCTCTCAAGTCGGCACATATGCCTGTTGAGGCGATGAACGGGAGCGAAAGGATACAAAACGCATGACTCATCTCTATCTGATCCGCCACGGTGAGGCCGTGTCGAATGTCGAACCGATTGTTGGAGGCATGAACGGTGACACGGGCCTCACGTCGCTCGGTGTACAGCAGGCGGAGGCTCTGCGTGACCGACTCGCCGCGACAAAGGAGATCGCCGCCGACATCCTGATCGCCAGCACCCTGCCACGCGCCCGGCAGACGGCGGAGATCATCGCCCCCGCGCTCGGTCTGCCGATTGTCTGGGAGGACGACGTGCAGGAGATGCGCGTCGGCGAGGCGGACGGCATGCGGTCCGACGCGTTCAGGGCGCGGTACGGTGTGCCGGACTACGAGCGCGCCCCCTACCGCCCGTTCGCGCCCGGCGGCGAGAGTTGGGCCCAATTCCTCCTTCGCGTTGGCACGACGCTGCACCGCATCGCGGATGAGCATCGCGGCAAGATGGTGGTTATCGTCTGCCACGGCGGGGTGATTGACGGCTCGATGATCTGCCTCTTCGGCATGAACACGCAGACCGCTCCGGCAGCCGATCTCCATACCAGTAATACCTCGATCACCCATTGGGAGCGGCGCGCCCGCCCCGGCAATCTCCCGCGCTGGCGGCTCACCACCTACAACGATGTGGCACATCTCCGCGACATCGGCGCGGTCGAGCACACCCACTGGGACGAACTGCGCGCCCAACCCGTCACCGGCGCTGATCGGCCCGCTGTTCCGCTTCCGACCGAGCAGAACTCCTGACCACCCAATGCGAATCGCCACGTTTTGCTGAAACGGCTGATCGTGTAGTGAAACCCTGTTCCATGTCGCTCTTGACGCCTCGTGCAAGGCCACAGTACCATCGCCATCATCAGCCAGTGATCGCGCCCCGCCCACTACCCACTTGGCGCATT
>JAABUO010003243.1_pt1 | contig 19474 bp, 16 predicted proteins | sample 5559291 | NCBI WGS metagenome assembly JAABUO01 (sample SAMN10711878, study PRJNA513372) | rock metagenome | isolation source: Antarctica rocks | place: Antarctica: Victoria Land, Finger Mt sud
CGCCCAAGAACACCTTGAGTTCGTCCGTCAGTTCCATTGCTCCCTCCCCTCGCGATGGCGCGTCAGGCACCTTTCGTGGGGATAGTATACCCTTTACGGGATACGTTAGTTTTTCGGCGTCCCTTACAGAGAGTCAATGACGCAGCCGCTGGTGCTGGATGATAGTGTGCTGGATACCCAACATGAACAAGCTGCAGACACAGGTTTCGCCAATGGCTGCCTTTGGCCCCACGGTCAGCAACACACCTTGCAACGATGGAAGTATCGTCCCTCCCAGTTGTCCAGCCATAAGAACGAGTGCTGTTGAACTGCCCATCGTGCCCGGTGATTGCGCGCTGGCCAAGCGTCCGGCGGCGGCAATGTTGAGCGGCAGTATCGGCGACAAGGTTAGACCCAAGAGCGCCGCTGTGATGACGGCCACGGGTATCACAGCGCCAAAGAGTGCCAGTGCCGCGGTCACGGCTACTGCGCCAGCGGCGGCCGTAGCGATGATGCGTGCAGGCAAAACACCTTGGTGCAAGAGAAACGCTGTCGGCACCCCCCCTAGCGCCAGAAACAGCCAATAGACCGAGGCAATGGGCGCTGCGGCGATGGCGCTCAGGTGTGCAATGTGCTGCAACACGACGACGATCCAACCGCCAAAGCCAATTTCAGTGCCCAGGTAAAAAAAGCTGAGAGCGGCGTGCGCCCACATCCGACGCTCACCGATCAAAAAACGGTCGGAGGAGTTGTTGCCTATGCCTCTTCCAGTCAATCGCCCCGCAGGTAGACCAACCAAGAATGGCAGCACCGGTAGCGCCAATAACGCCGCCGCAGCCATATAGGCCGCTTGGTATCCGCTGAACTGCACCAGGCTGAACCTGACCAGCAAGGGACCCAGGAACGCACCGGCCCCAAAGAACGCGTTCTGCGCATTGAGTGCAGCTTCGCGCTGGAGGGGGAACAGAGAGCCGACTGTTAGTGTGCTGCAGACAGTGACACTGCCCATGCCGCATCCTGCCAGCGCCGCGGCCACGGTGACGAGGGGTAAGGAAGCGGTTGTCCCTTGACCTAGCACGCCGAGCGCTTCGGCAAGTAGGCCAAGCGGCACCAGCCTGCGTGGCCCAAACATATCGATGGCTCGTCCGGCCAAGGGTGTGGTCAATGTGGCGGCCAGAAAGTTGGCGCCGAATATGATACCCATGTCGCTCTCGTGCATGTGCAGTCGTGCTGCCAGAGCGGGTACTGTAGGGCCAACTACCGAGGTCATGACGCCACTAGCCATGGCACTGAGTAGGAATAACCCGAGGAGCACAGGCCGTGGAAGGGGAGGAGTTGGGCTACTCGTGTTCGGTCGACCGGCTCCTCTTATCGACCCCATCACCTGCTGAACGTCCATCACCCTCCCAATACCTGCACGCGCGGTTATTGCGGGGCAGCGCCCTTGCCCGGCTGCTGACACCTGGCAATGTCATCGCCTCCCCACAGAAGGCCGGATGAGCGATGTAGCCAACATAGGGCTGCGATCATCGAGGCTACGGCCGATCTTATGCGGGTATGTTTCATCTGAATCGGAGCCTCGGGTGAGGTGACCGCATCAGGCGGACCAACCAGGGGCCGTCCTATTCAAATGAAACGCATCCATCTTATTCTTCGCGGAGTGCGCTCTGCTGGATGGATTGCCGGACGACCCGTTGCCGCGTCTGCTCCTCGGCGACGCCAACCATTGGCAGAGTGCCTCGTATGGCCTGCAGATGCATCGCCAACAACTCCAGCGGTAGCGCATAGACCAAGGGCGTAAGCGCCTCATCGATTCCCGACGCAATCGGAAAGAACACATCCGCTTCAGCAGCCAGGTCCGCTTCGGAGGATGAGGACACGACAACCGCTCGCGCCCCTACCGTCCGCACTGATCGTGCGATCTCCACAGCCCGATTTGCGCTCTTACCTGGTGGGACGATGATGAGCACTTGCGTGCCCTGGCGCGTGAGGAAGTACTGCTCATGCGCCCACTCCTCGAGCTCCTGGGGCACGCCATTGAGGTTCGGTCCCTCCAGTAGCTTCGCTGCTCCGAACATGGCGGTGGCGTAGTTTGGTCCCGCCCCCAGGAGGAAGAATGTTTCAGAGTCACGTACCTCCTCAGCGTAGGTTCTGGTCAGTCGCATGTTCGTCGCGACGGTCTCGTCCATAACGGCGGCGACCGCGCGCAGTTCCCGTCGGAGACCCTCCGCCTCCACTTCCTGTAGCAGCCCCTGGCCAACGGCGATCTGCGCCGCGATCACGTGGAGCGCGACCACGCTGGCCTGGTAGTTTGCCAAACCGCGTGTGCTCAGGCGCTGTTCATCGCCAGCCAGCACCGTGTAATGCACGATACTCTCCGGCGCGATCTGGGTGAGCTTACTACCCGCCCGTCCGGTCAGTCCCACCACCCAGCACCCGCGCCGCTTGGCCCATTCGGCCGCCTCCATGGTGCGGCTGACGCCGCCAGAGACCGAGATCGTAATGACCAGCGAACCGGCCGGGACGTAATCCACGAGATAGCGTGAGAATTCGAGCGCTGGGACTGCCTCCGTCGGGATGTGGGTCAACCGCTCGAAGACGAGCCGCGCGGCCATGCCAGCGTACAGCGAGTCACCGCACCCAACGAGATAGATGCGGGGGATCACTCGGACCGCGTCGGACGTGAACGAGCGCGCAACCTGCGGCGTGACCGTATCGAGGATGAGCGGCACCAACGCCCCCTGGGCCTCGACGATACCCAGGGGCTCACTTTGTCGCTCCCAGACCTCTGGTGGATGGTCGTTCATGATCTAACCTCCTCAACTGTTCCAGCCTGGCGCGCGCCTCACGACGCAGCAACGCCAGTTCCTGTATGGCGGCCAAGGCTCCCACCCGTTCGACGACCAGCGACGCCGACACCGTTGCCCGCAGCGCGGCTTCCAGCGGATCTCCTGTCTCGATGTACGACACCATGAATCCACCGGCGTACGCATCGCCGGCGCCCGTGGGATCGACAACTGTAGTTGGATAGGCGGACACCACCAGAGCAGCCGTGCGGCTCCGATCATAGATGACGCTGCCACGCTGCCCGAGCTTGACGGCTACCACCCGCGGGCCGTACCCTCCCAACGCGCGCGCGACCCTCTCCGGCTGTAGCGACAGGTCCGCCGCCAGAAACGCAGGCACCTCCATCTCTGACGGCAGGAAAGCCTCGACCGACCGCACCAGTTCACGCAGCCCGCGCTCGGAGAGGCTGGCGCTCTGTTCTTCGCTGGGATCGAGAAAGACGCGTAGGCCGTGCCGGTGCAGGTAGCGGGCATGCTCGCGCTGCGCCTCCAGGCCGTACTGGCAGCAGAGCACGACCTCAGCTTGCAGGTAGGCCGCCGGAAGTCGCACCATCGCGGGTAGAGCGCGTGCGCGGGCCTTGCACGGAGCCAGTTCGCCGGTGTCGACGTGGCGGTGGCCGGCGGCATCGTAGCTGGCTCGAAAGGTCAGCATATGGTCCTCACTGATCTCCTCTACTCCCGCCAGATCGATCCCTGTCGCCCGCAGCACCCCGATCCACGCTCGCGGATATGTCGTTCCGACCGTCCCCACGATTCCGATATCACCGGTTCGGCGCGCCCAGATGGCTGCGCCGATCGCCGCGTAGGGTGCGTTACCTCCGCAGAGGACCCGCGGCTCGTTCGCGCCGGGGAAGAGCAGCGTATCAATGCTGAAGCCGCCTACGATGATGTACCGGACCCCCATCTCAGCGTGACTCCTCGCCCACGGGGCGGTCACGCTGCTGTAGAAAAGGTGTCAAGCCCTGCGCGGCGATTAGTTTCTCCTGCTCCTCCCAGTGAGCAGCCGGCTGTGCGACATGGGAGAGTATCAAGGTCTCCAAGTTGTACTCCAGTGACTCGCGCAGGCCCATCATCTCATACGATCGGTTGACGGCCCGCTTCATCTGTCGCAGCGCGGCGGGTGGGAGTGCCGCGAGGCGTTCCGCAAGGCGGCGCGCTTCTGATCGCAGTTGATCGGCAGCGACCACCTGGCTCACCAGCCCCAGGCGCTGTGCCTCGGCCGCATCAATGGTTTGTCCTGTGAGCAGGAAGAGCTTGATCCCCTTCAGGCCGCCCGCGTAGGGGTAGAACAATCCCGCGACGCCTCCGCCGTGACGTATCTCCGGTACGCCGAACTTCGTACCCTCGGCGGCAATCGTAAAGTCGGCCGCCTGCGCCAAGTCACAAGCATGGCCGAGCACATATCCCTGCACAGCGGCAATGACCGGCACGGAGAAGTCCCACAGCGTCAGACAGCGTTCCATGAGGCTGCGCAGATGGCGCCGCTCCCGGCTCTCGGACATCGGTTCCTCATCGATCTCCTTCAGGTCCATACCGGCCGAGAATGCCCGGCCGCTGCCGGCCAGAATCACGGCCCGCAGACCTGGCGTGGCTGCGGCGTGCTCCAGCGCATCGTCTAGCTCAGAGCACAGTTCGCGGTTCAGAGCATTGAGAACCTCCGGGCGGTCGAGGGTGATCTCGATAATGCCGTCCGCCCCCTGCTGGTACGTGAGCAATCGATACGTCTGCATCTCCGTCGCCGCCTCCATGGTATGTCCCGGCCTCGCGGCCGCGCTCACATCCTCCAGCAGTGCATCCCGCTGCTGTACCGCTGCCTTCAATCCCTGCTCGCGCGTGGTGCGCAGAAAGACCGCTGGCGTCTCAGCGGTTAGGTGCGGCTGTAGCGCCAGTGTGAGCGCGAGCATTTCCAGATTTGACCGCGCGACTGCCCTGAAGCCGCGTCGCTCGTCGGTGAAATGCAGGGCCCGCTTCTGCGCCTGGATCGCCGGTACAGGCGCCCCTGCGAGCGCCAGAGCCACGGCCCGCGCCGCTTCCCGCACCTGCTCATCCGGTACGACCCGGTCGACTAACCCGAGCTCGCGGGCCTGCTCGGCCGTGGTTGCATCGCCTGTATAGAGCATCTCGCGTGCCCGCTTGTGCCCAACCCGCAAGGGAATGACCGGCACCAGCAGCGGATTGCCAAAGCGCACCTCGGGCTCGCCGAAACGGGCGCTTTCTCCCGCCACGATCACGTCGCACATGGCCGCCAGATGATGGCCGCCGGCGAGGCAGTACCCATGCACGGCGGCAACCGTCGGCTTATCCATCTGCCAGAGTCGCACGAACACCAGTCCATGCCGTCCTTCCTCCATAATCGCCTCGACAGTGGGCGGCGACTCGTTGGCGCGTTCCTTCAGGTCCGCCCCGGCACAGAACGCCCGTCCCTCGCCCGACAGCACAACGGCTCGCACCGTCTCATCCGCTGCGGCCACCGACAGCGCGGCGATAAGATCTAGATCTGTCTGCCGGTTCAGCGCGTTGAGCACATGCGGCCGGTTGAGTCTGATCTCCGCGACCGGCCCGCGTCGGCGGTACGACACGGTGTCGTAATCAATGCTCATGTGTTCGCTAGCGGTTCTATTGCCGTGAGATGCACTCGGCGACGGGTACAAAGCGAAACTCCTGTTCTGTGCTCTCTGTTCTGACGATTCGGCCGGGTGTGGCATCGTGCGTCAGAACGACGATGCTGTTCTGCTCGATAGCCTTTCGGCAGATACCCCGGCGGGTGCGCGCTGAGGTGGTCGGGTCCAGGTCCACCCCCGAGCGTAAGAATGGCCTCTCTAGGTGCAGGCGCGTCGGTGCCACGTCGCCCAGAAAGAGAAGCGAGCGGCGTCCGTCGCTCACCTCCACATACTGGTGCCACGAGGTGTGCCCGGGAGCGACGATACACCGAACCTCATCCGTCACCCCTGTGTTGCCGTGCAGCCAGACCACTCGGCCGGCCTGTTTTAGAGGAATAAAGTTGTCGGGCCGGTAGAGCGCGCGCTGCCATCCACCGACGCTGAACGCTTCGGCCCACTCACCACGCTGAATCCAGTAGTCGGCCTTGGGAAAGGCCGGCTGTACGACGCCGGGTATGGCTGTCGTGTTACCGCCACTGTGATCGGCGTGGAGGTGTGTGTTAATGACCACATCGATCTCCTCCGACCACCCATACGCGCGCAGCTCTTCGCAGAGACGGCGTGCGCCAGGCACAAACTCCACGTCGTCGGCATCGCCCGGTTTGTCTCCGAACCCCGTGTCGACGAGTACCCTCCTCCCACCTGACTCAAGGAGTAGGCAATTGAGCGCCAGCGTGATCTTGCCAGATGCTGCCGTGCCGGCTGAGCTGGCATCCGCGGCGAAGAAGATGGAGGCGTCGTCCACGAAGGCGCCCGCGCTGATGAGAGTCACCGTGGTGGCGCCTATAACCCAGCGCATGCTCGGTCTCCCGCCACGGCAAGCGCGTCGACGGCCACGACGCCGCTCCCAAGCCCTAGACTGATGACGGGGTTCAGGTCCAGGTGGTCGATCTCATCACCCAGGTCGTCGACCATGTCAGACAACGCGAGCAGGAGCGCGCTGAGTGCCTCTGTATCGACTGGTGACAAGCCCCTGAAACCGCGCAGGAGTTGCTGGTACGGCAGATCGGCCAGCATCTGGCGTGCATCGGCAACCCGAAGGGGCGGCAAGCGCAGCGTGAATGCACGCTGCATCTCTACGAAGATGCCTCCCCATCCCAGGATGATGAGCGGACCGAATTGCTCGTCGCGCGCTACGCCCGCGATGAGCTCCGGACCACCGCTCACCATGTCCTGAACAAGCAACCCTTCGACCTGGACGGATTGCCCGCCTGCAACCTCGGTAACCTGGTCGAATAGCCGCTGGGCAGCCGCCGCCACGTGGGCCGGCGACGAGAGTCCCAGTGCAACGAGCCCGTGCTCGGTTTTGTGGGGGAGTTGGGGCGAGAGGATCTTGAGTGCAACGGGGCGCTGCCATTGGGCGGAGACCCGTGCTGCCGCTTCAGGTGAGTCGACAACAATGCCACGCGCCAACGGGATGCCATAGAACGACAGTAGCTCGGCGGTAGTGACGTACGGCAGCACTCTCTCCCTGCTGATCTCCTGCCGGGTCCGTTGCAAGATAGGGAGCGCGCGCTCGCGCATGCTCGGTGCTCGCCGCCGCGGTGGCGCCAGCAGTGCCGGTCGCTCGGTCGCGTATTGAATGAGCGCGGCTAGGGCCGTTAAACTTTCACGGGCTCCCTGCAAGAAGGGAACATGGCTACTCCGCAAGGTCTCGGCAACTTCTGGATCCAATGCGCCAGACGTTAACGTACACGTGGCGACCAGTTTGTCGGTGTTCGCCGCGACAGTAACGGCAGCCGTCGCATGGTCGATATAGAAGGCAGTGGCTTCAGGTGTGCGTCCCCACGGCGTATTTTGCGCTATGGCCAGCACATCGACCATTGGGTCAGCGGCGAGCGCTGCAACACATCTCTGGTACAAGCCTGGCTCATCACCGGCTCGTGTGACGTCGAGCGGATTGCCAACTGTCTGAGCGGGCAGCAGCGCCGTGAGCGCGGCGTTGCTCTGTTCGCTTAGAGGGGCCAAGCTTAGGCCGATGTCTGCGGCCAGATCCGCGAGCAGCCCACATCCTGCACCTGAAACCGTCACGGCGACCATGCGGTCTCCTTGCGGCAGCCGACCCGCCTCCATCAAGATCATCATCTCTAACAACTGATCGAGATCGTTGACGAGGATCGCCCCATGCTGCCGCAGCGCGGCCGCAACCACGGCGTGTGATCCGGCCAACGAAGCCGTGTGGGCCAGAGCCGCTTGCCGTCCGCCCTCAGTGCAGCCCAGCTTGAGCACAACGATCGGCTTACCCAACTCAGCGGCGCGATCGAGTGCTTGCAAGAAGGTTGCGGGCCGGCGGATGTCCTCGATCACCAGAGCGATCGCACGGATGAGCGGGTCTTCAATCAGGTAGGCCAGGTAGTCACCTGCCGTGAGCACGGCCTGATTACCCACGGTAGCCAGCGCGGCAAAGACAAGGCCTCGCTCGGCGGCAGGGTCGGCGAGCGACGCAATCAGCGCCCCACTCTGGAGGATGACAGCCACGTGCGAGGGGTGATCCAGGCGCGGGCTCCTCTCCCAGTAGGCGGTGTGACTGGCCACGCTCCAGACACCCAGGCAATTGGGGCCGCAGAGGAGCATGCCGCTCTCGTGAGCGCATCGCACGAGTTCCTCCTGCAGCCGGGCGCCCGCTGTTCCCGATTCCGCGAAGCCGGCAGCGACGACGGCTGCAGCGCGGACGCCCTTGAGGGCACACTCGCGCATAGCCGCAACGGCGCCCTCCGCCGCTACGGCGATAGCTGCGGCCTCTACCGGAGCCGGGATATCACGCACGTTCGCGTAACAGCGCAGCCCTGCGACCTGCTCGTAGCGCGGGTTCACAGGATAGATATCCCCAGGGAAGCCCACACGGCGCAAGTTCTCGATCACCTCGAACCCCCGTTTCCCCGCCTTTTCAGTGGCGCCGATGATGGCGATTGACCGCGGCGCAAAGAGATAACGGAGATCAGGCGGCGAGATTTTGTCCGTAGATACCACCAAGGCGCCTCCTTTGCTTATGCTGATCATGGCGGCAGCGTATTACCGTATTACGAAGTGACGGCTTGAACGATGGCCTGGCCGCCGCCGATGCACATCATGGTCGTGCAGGTGGGCGGCAAACCGGCTTCAAGCACGCTGCTGTGTGCATTGAAGGCATTCGGGCCGACCTCGACCTGGCCCGCCGCCGCACCTCCTTGATGGCCGCCGCATCACGCGCATGTACAGGCGTGCTCTTGAAGACGCCACCGTACTCGCCGATCGGCGTATGGGCGCCGCCTACGATCCCAACTGTCCTCCAAGTCCGTGAGTCTATCGGTCCTCACTTGTACATGGGATAGAAGTCAAACGTGTAGCCGTAGATCGGATTGGAGTTGAATCCATGTAGGGTAGTGCGATAGACGTACGAGTTGCTCGCATCAGAGATGTACACGGCGGCAGGGTCCGACCAGGCCAGGATGTCTTGGATTCTATTGAACATCTGCTGTTGCTTGGCACGATCGGCCGTCACTGCAGCCTGGGCAAGCAGCATGTCTATCTCATGGTTACTGTAGAGGCCCATATTCACGGCGCCAGCACTAACTGTCCTGGTGTGGTAGAGCGGCGTGGTCACGTCGATTGGGTCGCTGTAGTCGGGGAACCAGTTGCTGACCCACAGATTCGGGCGCTGACCGACCGGCTCGGCACTGGGCGATTCACCCTGTGCATTGATGTAAGCGCTGCCGTCACGCTCAGATATCTGCACGTTGAAGCCGAGTTGGCCGAGTTGCGCCTGTGTAATAAGCGCGATCTCGCGCGCAATCAAGTCTCCGGAGATATACCATGCTGTCAGCTTCGTGCCTGGTTTGACCCCGGCTTCTGCAAAGAGCTGCCTGGCCTTGGTCAGGTCAGTATGTGGTATCGGCAGCGCGAAGTCGTGGCCGAAGATACCGTGCGCAACCGGACCCTGCGCCTGTATGGCAAAGCCCTTGAGGAATTGCTGGTTCATAGCATCGTAGTCGAAGGCATAGGCGAGGGCCAGACGTGCCTTAGGGCTGGCGAAGGGGCCAGCCACGGTTGGGACCAGCACTTCTTGCAGCACGCCGGGTGTGACATCCTCTTTGAGTTGTGGCTCCTTAGCCATGGCGCGCAGGTTTTGGGGGGAGAAGGTCAAGGTGATATCAGCGTCGCCCCTCTCGATCAAGCTACGCCGAGTGGCTTCTTGCGTCGCGAAGGTCACGACGATGCGGTTGATATGGTGACCGCTCCAGCCACGCCAGTAGCCCGGAAACTTGACCATGGTAATGCTGCTGTTGGGGACATAGCGACTGAGCATGTAGGGGCCACTGCCTGCATCGTGGTTGGCTAGCCAGGCCTGCCCTCGGTCGTGCTTGACGGTGTGCGCCGTGATGGCGGCCGGGCTGACGATCCAGTTGCCCCATTGGGATGCCATGGCAGCCAGCAAGTCCGGCGCCGGCTTCTTGAGGCGGAACTGAACCGTGTAGGGGTCGATAACCTTGACGTCGTTAGGTGTCATAAACTGACCCATAATGAAGGCTGGGGATTGATTGATAGCCAACGTGCGATCGATGGAGAAGCGCACAGCATCGGCTGTGAATGGCGTGCCATCATGGAACAGGACGCCCTTGCGTAGATAGAAAGTCCAGATCGTCTTGGCGGCGTTGGAGGTCCAGCGGGTGGCTAGCTCGCCTTCGTACTGTGTCGTGCTGGACCCTTTCAGGCGTAGCAGTTGCTCGTAGCAGTTGCGGAACAGCAGCGGTCCGAGCCCGTCGTAGGCAATTCCAGGGTCGAGGCTGGTTGGATTGTAGTTGTAGGCGACGACCACCGTTTGTGCATCCGATGTGGCGCCCTGGTGCTGGGCACTGGCCCACGACGGGGCTATGAATGAGCCAATCGCCAGCGTGGCTGCTAGCAGAAACGTGTAAACCAATCGCGCATGGTTCATGGTACTACTCCTTAAAGGCGTTAGGATGTCACGGAAAGAAATTCATGCCGCACGGTGTGGATCTACCATGTCATTCAGGACATCGCCGAACAGGTTGAAGCCCAGCACTGTCACTATGATGGCGAAGCCGGGAAAAGCCCCTGCCCACCAGACCGACTTGATATTGGCTTGCGCGTCGGCGATCATCAGCCCCCAGTCAGGCGCGGGTTGTTGCACGCCTAGGCCAATGAAGCTGAGGCTCGATGCGGCCAGAATGGCGAAGCCAAGGTCGAGGCTGATCTGGACAAGCAGTGGCGCGAAGGTGTTAGGCAGCAGGTGTCGGAGCATCACGCGCCATGGCGGTACGCCTACCGCCCGTGCCGCCTCGATATAGTCCCGCTCACGCAGCGACAACACCTGCCCGCGGGTCAAACGCGCGTACCAGGGCCACCAGAGAGCGGTGAGTGCCAGGATCGTGTGGCTCAGGCTGGGTCCCAACATGGCCGCGATGGCGATGGCCAGCACTAATGGCGGCAGTGCCAGGAACACATCCGTCAGGCGCATCAGCAGTTCATCAATCCATCCTCCCGTATATCCCGCGATCAATCCGATTGCCGTACCGACGCCGGCGCCAATGCCCACCACAATCACGGCGACCTCCAGAGCCAGGCGGCCGCCAGATAAGACGCGGCTGAAGATATCACGCCCGACCTCATCGGTGCCGAAGAGGTGTTGGAGAGAAGGGGGGGTGAAGGTGGCGCCGTAATTCGGCATAGTCGGCGAGTAGGGCGCGAGCGCCTGGCCGACTATGCCATCGGCTACCACGGCCAGCACCAACAGTGTCCCCAGGCTGTTGAGCGGACTAGACCAGCAGACGTGCAGCGCGCTACGCCAGCGTGAACGTCCCGACGATTCGACCCCGATATCATCGACGACGGCCAGTTCCCCCTCCGTGCCCGGCCGTGTCATCATGTGTGTGCCTCCCTCGTGAATGCGCACCCGACTAATGTAGGGACGGGGCGGAGTGCAGCCTTAGCGGGCGCGGATCCGCGGATCGGCGACCACGTAGCTCAGATCGACAAACAAGTTGGTCAGGACATAGAATGCCGCGATGACAACTGTCACTGCTAGGACCGGATTGTAATCGGCTGCGACGATAGACTGCTCTAGATAGAGGCCGATCCCCGGCCAGGCGAAGACGATCTCGACCAGTATCGTGCCACCTAGCAGAGCGCCAAACTGAAGGCCGATCGTCGTCAACGTGGAGAGCATGGCATTGCGCATTGCGTGGCGCACGACCACAATCCGTCGGGGTAATCCCTTGGACCGGGCGGTCCGCACGTAGTCCAGTCGCAGGACTTCAATCAGACTGCTGCGCATCATACGGGTGATAGACGCCAAGACCGGGAAGCTCAGGACAAGCGCGGGCAGTAAGAGATGCCAGCAGGCATTGGCAAAGAGGTCCAGCCGCCCGGACAGAAGGCTGTCGATCAGCACGAAACCGGTGACCGTAGGCGGTCCAGTGACACCGATGTCAAGCTGGCCGCCCGACGGCAACCAGCCCAGGACATCGTAGAAGAGCCACTGGCAGAGTAAGCTGAGCCAAAAGACGGGCACAGTCAGGCCGGAGAGCGAGACCAACCGAGCCGCGGCGTCGATTGGGCCGTTACGGAAGACCGCGCCCAGTGTGCCCAGGCTCACTCCTCCCACGATGGCGATGACCATCGCGACAACGACCAGTTCAATGGTCGCTGGTAAGTATTGCTGCAAGTCGAGACCGATGGTGCGCTGGGTGTGTAGTGACTGTCCGAAGTCGCCATGCACCAGGCCATTGAGATACAGGACGTACTGCACAGGTAAGGGGCGATCCAGGCCGAACTGGCGGCGCAACTCGGCGATGTGCGCGGGCGTGGCATGCGCACCAGCCATCAGCCGTGCCGGGTCCACACCTGATGCATGCTCCAGGGCGAACGTGAGGATCGTGGTCACGATGACGACCAGTATGAGGAAGACGAGGCGTCGCAGGATGAACTGGATCATAAGTGGCCTCTCTCGCTCGCCTCGTATACGCGCCATCTTGGTGGTGGCCCCCGTTGGGGGAGCGGGCGTGCGTCCACGGTGCTATCGATGCGGCAGCGAACTGTTGTGCTGAGGAGAGTCTGCCTGCCCTTACGACCGGGTCTCCTCAACTCCTGAGTTCACGAACGGATGTCCAAAGTAGCCGTTACATGTAATGATGCCGTCCTCCTCTCGACGACTCTCGATGAAAAAGCGATAGCGATCGGCGCGATACAACACCTCGGCATACTCCACGACCCGGTCGTGCTGCTCATAGGTCACGCTTTCAACGCGGATTAACGGTGTTCCCAGGCCGACAGACAAGAGTGCGCTCCCCTCTTCGTCGGCCGGGCATACCTCGATGTAGCTCTCGGCACGTCGGAGCATGCAGCCATACTCCGCCTCGAGCAGATGATAGAGTGACCGATCTTCTAACCTATGCCCTTCCAGGTTCGGAAACATGGCCGCCGGTAGCCACGATCGCAGGAGCGTAATAGGCTCTCCTTCAAGGGAGCAGCGGCGCTGTAAGGCGACCACCATATCATGCCCGGAGAGCCCTAGCTTGGTCGCGATGCCTTGAGGCGGCCGTTGCCGCTCTAGACGCAGCACCTCCACGCCGACGGGTAGCCCTGTCTGGTGCATGCTGTCGGTAAAGCTGGAAAGCGCCGTGATCTTCTGGTCGATCTTGCGTTGGCGCACAAAGGTGCCACGGCTCTTCACCCGCTCGATGTACCCTTGCTGGGCGAGTTCGCCCAGAGCCTGACGGATCGGCGCCAGGCTCACTCCAATTTGCCTGGCATATTCGCGTTCGGTTGGCAGGCGTGTACCAGGCGGCAGATCACCGGAGATAATCTGATCAAGCAGCATCCGCTTGAACTGGTAGTGAAACGGCACGGCGCTCTGCCGGTTCAACATGAATACTGAGTTAATAGGTTGGGAGGTAATCATATTTGATTATAATAATATGACTTAGAGAAGTTGTCAAGATACTGGGCTCCAGATAGGTGGAGAGTGCGTACTTGACGTTGGCAACGGCCTTCACGCCTGCGTCGATTAGGCGGCCACGCGGTCCTCAATCCGTCCATCCAGCCGCCGCCCGCGACGACACAGGGCCACGGGCGGTGGCTGGGTATCCGCGGTTTCTTTCCGGCGATACGCGCGTACTTTCAGCGCGCCTTCGATCGACGCGACACTGCGCAAGTTGAAGTGCGGCCCTTGTCGATGCCGAAAGCCCGGCCCGGCCCGGCCCGCTCCGCTCCGCCCCATTGTGCGTTGCCTCCCAGGCCGGATGGCGTAAGAACTGGCTCAGCGGGACAAACCGTTCGGGGGTCATCTGTGCCCGTGCCCGTGCGCGACGCAATGGAGCCACCTCCTCGTAGCGCTCGTCGACGCGGACGGCCAACACGGCGGGGTGGTCCAGGTCGATGGCGATGGCGGTACGGGTCGCGACGTCAACGCGGCTAGCGTCCTGACCGCAGCGATCACAGGGAACCAAGGGCGGCAGGCAGTCGACCTGCCGGATCTGACAGGGGGTGTCATTGAGCGAAGGGTATGTTTGGGTCAGACCTCAGTATCCCGCCGTGAGATAGTTGCTTGCTGGCATACGTGGAAACGCTCTGGAGCGCGACGACTGACACCCGCCAACGTCAAGTACGCAGTCTCACCCATCGTGGTACAGTATCGCCCGACGGATGACACCTGTCGGCTAGCCCCCGATGGTCGCCGCCATCGCTTTGTAGAGGACGAAGCAGAGGGCGAAGCCCGTGAGCGGGCTGATGGCCCAGCCTTTGAGGATGCCCCACAGAGCTGCCCGTTGCACGGTCTGCCGCCCGCGCGCCAGCCCCGTCCCTGCCATCGCGCCCACCAACGCCTGGTTCATGGAGGTGAAGAGGCCCTGCGTCACCGCCAGGAACACCACCAGGGCCTGCACGCCCTGCGCCGCGCTGGCCATGGCCCGATCCATCGTCACGATGTCGAAGGCCACCCGGTTGAGGATGCGTTGCCCCCACGTCAGCGCCCCGATCCCCATCGCCAGGCCACCAACCAGGCCGGCCACCACCACGTCACCGACGTGGACCGCCGTCCAGATCCCGACCGCGTTGGACACGTCATTGGCGCCCAACACGAACGACGCCGCGAGCCCCACCGCGACAAGCAGCCGGGACAGGAGCACGAACGTGTCGGGGTGCTGGCCGGGGATCGTGGCCGCGCCCGCGGGCAGCGCGGCGTCGAGCAGGCGCGTGAACAGGAAGCCCAGCAGGCAGGCCGCGGGCGGAGCCAGCACCCAGGTCACGGCGAGCCGCGCGATGGTGACCCAGTGGACCGGGGCGCCGGCCGCCACGCCCGTCCCCACGACGCAAAAGATCAGGATTTGGATCGTGGAGGTGGGGACCTTGTAGTAGGTGTAGACGGTCGTCAGGGCGAACGCGCCCAGCACGATGATCGTCGCCCTGCGCGCGTCGAGGCGCGCCGCGTCGATGATATGCAGGCCCACCGTCTGCTGCACGCCGTGGCTGGCGAGCGTCGCCCCGACGACGGTGAGCAGCGCCAGGCTGCCCAGGGCCGGCCACAGGCGGATGGCGCGCGCGGCGTAGGGCATGCCCATGACCGCGCCGGTGTAGTGCGCGCCCATGCTCCACGCGAAGGCCAGGCTGACCACGACTAAGGCGACGACCGCGCCGCTCACGCGCCGTCTCCGCCGGCGGCGGGGTCGGCGGGGTCGGCGGGGTCGGCGGGGTCGGCGGGGTCGGCGGGGTCGCGGCTCTCGCCCGCCACGGCCTCCCGGTACAGTTCCGCGATTAGGCGCTCGGCCCGCGCCAGCTCCTCCCGGCCGCCCGCCGTCGCCGTGTAGTACTTGCGCACGCGCCCGCCCGCGACGCGCTCCTCGCGCGCCAGCAGGCCCTCCCCCTCCAGACGGTGCAGGATCGGGTAGAGGGTGCCGTAGCTCACCACATAGCCGTGCCGCCGCAACTCCTCGACCATCCACGACCCGAAGATCGCGGCCCGCGCCGCGTGGTGCAGGATATGCACCCGGATAGCGCCCAATTCCAGATCGCGCAGGACCATCGGCCGCGCCTCCTTCCCGTTCCCCCTGTTGCGCTATCGATACCCGATAGTGTACAACGATAGCGGCATCCGATACAACTACAACGGGCCGACACCGCAAACGTCGGGGAGGTCGCATGTCCCAGCTGTCCCTCGCGCGCACCGTGGTTGCGCTGCCGACGCCGGCGCGCGTCCTCTTCGTCGGGACCTTCATCAACCGGTTCGGCAACTTCCTGGGGCCGTTCCTCGTGCTCTACCTGACGTCGAAGGGCGACTCGCCGGGCCAGGCTGGCCTCGCCCTCGGCGTCGTCGGGCTCGGCAACACCGCGGGCAACGCGCTCGGGGGCACGGTCGCCGACCGGCTCGGCCGCCGCGCCACGATCGTCGTCTCGATGGCGGGGTCCGCGGCCTGCACGCTGGCCGTGCCCCTGGTCGTCCCCCTCGCCGGGGTCATCGCGCTGGTGGGCCTCGTCGGCGTCTTCGCGCAACTGTACCGCCCCGCGGCCGGCGCGCTCCTGCTCGATGTGATCCCCGACGACCAGCGCGTGACGGCCTTCGCCGTCTACCGCCTCGCGATCAACCTCGGGATGGCGCTCGGCCCCGCCGTGGCGGGCCTGCTAAGTAGTCGCTCCTTCCTCTACCTCTTCGTCGGCGACGCCGCGACCTCCGGCGTGTTCGGCTTCCTCGCCCTCACGCTGCTCCCCGAAACGAAGCCAGCCCCGGACGACGGAGCGGCGCAGGGCGGTGGCTATGGGACCGTCGTGCGCGACCGGCCGTATCTCCTGGTGCTGCTGGCGATGGGCGCGGCGTTCTTCATCTACGTGCAATCGACCGCGACCCTGCCGCTGCGCGTCAAAGACGCGGGGCTCTCCCCCTCCGTGTATGGCCTGCTGCTGGGCCTCAACGTCCTGGTGGTCGTGCTCGTCGAGCTGCCCCTGACAGCCTACACGCGACGCCAGCCGCCACGGCCGGTGATCGCGACCGGCCTCGCGCTGCTCGGGCTGGGCTTCGCCCTCACGGGGCTCGCGCACACGGTGGCGACACTCGCGGTCACGGTGCTCGTCTGGACGGTCGCGGAGATGATCTACTCGCCCGCGGTCTCCGCGTACACCGGCCGCTTCGCCCCGCCGCACCTGCGCGGCCGCTATCAGGGGGCCTACGGGATCGCGCAGATGGCCGCGGGCGCCGTCGGCCCCGTCGTCGGCGGCTATCTCTACATGCGCGACCCGGCCGCCTTGTGGGCCGTCTGCGGTGTCGTCGGCATCGTCGCGGCACTCCTCATCCTCGCCGTCAAACCGCACCATGAGAACGGCCACACGTAACACGGGTCCCGTCGTCCTATCTATTCGACGAGGCGACGTGCGCGGGACCGCCCTGGCACAGGCCGTACAGGCCCTGGGGCCGACGCCTCGTCACGATTGCCTGGCCCACCCTGGGGCTGGGTGTGCTCCCTCTCGTCCACGAGGGCGACTAGACGCGGGCCGTCGTAGAAGCGGTGGTCACTGGCGTTCGCGGGCGGCGCGCCGTGGCAGGCATCGGCGCGCCGCAGCACCTCTTCGGCGCAGAGGCGGCCGTGGCGCAGGCGGTCTGTATGGTGTTTGTGCGGATCGAGCATCAGCTCAACCATGTCGCACATCTCGATGAGGGCTTCGCTCGCCACGATGCCTTCGGTTCCCCGCATCGTGCGCAAGAGCGCCCAGCGTTCCGCGGTGTCGGGCTCGTTCATACGGTCCCCCTCTCGTGAGAGGTGTGTGCGGACAGTCTTGGCTCAGTGTCGCAACGCTGCACGGGCAGCGGCGGCTCCGCGCGTGTCTCTCGGTGGGGTGGGACGTCCGAGCCAAGCGCGTGGGCAACGTTGTTCGCATGCCCCTTGTGCGCGTCAATTCATCACTGCTCTGTCCGCTCCGCCAACCACGCCGCGTGCAGCGCCAGCGCGCGTAGCTCGTCGCGCAGCTCAGGCGGGTGGAGGACGACCAAGGGACAGCCTAGCCCGGCCAGGGTGTGCGCCAACTCGCTCAGATAGCGGGCATCCTGCGCTTGCCCGCGCACCAGCACGCCGCGCGGTGTCTCCTCCAGCGTCGCGTACGCTGCGGGGACCAGGCGCCGCGCCTCGTCCAGCGTCGTCTCCAGCCGCACCTCGACCGGCAGGGCGCGGGGCGCCGTCGCCAGGGCGCGCTCCAGGTGCGCGAGCGCGTCGAAGTCCGCGGGCGGCGTGAAGATCTCATCGCGTATCCGCGCGTCGAGCACGCGGTCCAGCCGGAAGGTGCGCAGGTCCGACCGCAGGTGGTCGTACCCGATCGCGTACCACGTCCCCTCGCGGCAGACCACGCCGTAGACATCGACGAGGCGCGCGGTTTCCTCCCCCTGCGCCGCGCGGTAGCGCAGCCGGACGCATCGCCGCCGGTGCGCCGCCTCGCTCAACGCACCGATGATCGTCCCCGCTGTGCGTGTATCGCGTGCCGCGCCGGTGAGCACAACCGCCGCCTGCACGGCGTGGACCCGCGCGCGCAGGCTGTCGGGCATGACGCGCTCAACCTTGCCCAGCGCGCCCTCCGCATCCGCCGGCGTGCCGATCAGGCCCGCCTGCCGGACCATGAGGAGGCCCAGGACGAGCGCGAGGGCCTCGTCCTCGCTGAACATGAGCGGCGGCAGCTTGTAGCCGGGGCGCAGCCGGTAGCCGCCGTGGTGCCCGCGCCCGGCCTCGACGGGGATGCCGAGGTCAGCCAGCAGCGTCATGTAGCGGCGCACCGTGCGCTCGCCCACCCCCAGGCGGCGCGACAACTCGGGTCCGCCCACCCGGCCGTACGTTTGCAGCAACTCCAACAGGGCCAGGACGCGTGTTGTGGGATAGGACGGCTGAGACTAGTGATTTTCCCTCCTGCCGCCAGTGTACGCCATAATCAGGCACGCTTCTGTCCGCTTATGACGTTACGATGAAGAAAGAGGACAGGATGTGCCCTCGTTGATCAGCATAGAGCCCCCGCCAAAGGAGCCGCGCCATGACCACCAACCACGGCGCCACACAGACCACGACCGGGAGCACCGGCGCCACGACGGCCCCCGACCACCCGTTCACCGAGCGTCGCCTCAACGGCGTCGCCCTGGCGAGTGTGCTCGCCGCCCTCCTCTTAACCTTGTTGCTCGAAGCACTGGACCAAACCGTTGTCGGCACTGCCCTCCCGCGCATCATCGCCAGCCTCCATGGGTTCGATCGCTACACCTGGACGGTCATCGCCTATACCCTGGCCTCGACCACCGTGGTCCCCGTCGCGGGGTCGCTCTCGGATCAATTCGGCCGCAAGTGGTTTGTCGTCGGCGGCGTCCTCCTGTTCCTCGTCGGCTCGGTTGCCTGCGGCGCCGCACAGACGATGAACCAGTTGATTGCCTTCCGTGCCCTGCAAGGGCTGGGCGCGGGCATCGGCATCGGCTTGAGCTTCGCGGTCGTTGCCGACATCTTTCCTCCACAGGAGCGCGCCAAGTGGGGCGGCTTGTTCGGCGCCGTCTACGGCGTGTCGAACCTTGTCGGCCCGACTCTCGGCGGCTGGCTCACGGATCACGGCCCCCTCGTGGGCGGCCTGGTCACGACCGAGACGCGCTGGCGGTGGGTGTTCTATGTGAACGTGCCGATCGGCCTCATCGCCCTGGCCGGCCTCCTGCTCTATCTCCCCCGCGACCTGTCGATCCGCGCCACGACACGGACCGGCTGGGCGGCCGTCCGGCGCATCGACGTCACGGGCGCCGTGCTGGCCGCCGCCGCGACGACGTGCCTCGTCCTCGGGCTCACCTGGGGCAGCAACGCCACCTATGCCTGGGGCTCCGTCCAGGTAGTCGGGACCCTGGCGGCAGCGGTTGTCTTGCTGGCGGCGTTCATCCTGGTCGAGCGCGTCGTCGCCGAGCCGATCGTGCCGCTCGATCTCTTGAAGAATCGGGTCTTCGCGCCCGCCGCCGCCCTCTCGCTCGTGGCGTTGATGGCCTTCATCGGTCTCGTCATC
>JAABUO010003244.1_pt1 | contig 19474 bp, 18 predicted proteins | sample 5559291 | NCBI WGS metagenome assembly JAABUO01 (sample SAMN10711878, study PRJNA513372) | rock metagenome | isolation source: Antarctica rocks | place: Antarctica: Victoria Land, Finger Mt sud
AATCGTGCGAGTGCGGACCCAGTGCGGCCCGCGCTTTTCGGGGTCAAGCCCCTGCCCATAGAACTGCGACGCCATCTCGGACATGCCGTATTCGCTGAAGCAGCACACAATCGGAACGCCAAGACGCGACTGAAATAGTCCGTATAGCTCGTCGCGCGGCACTTCGCGGGTCCGGCCCTTGAAGCCGCCGGTTTCCACCACGACGCTGCCTTCCGGCAGCCGCCAGCCTTGCAGTGCGCCATCAAAAAGCTGCACAAACGCAAACGCCGTTCCAAACAGCGTCACAGGCTTTGTCAGTTCCGAAAGCGCTGCCGCAAGCGCGGCGTCATTGTCCCAGAAGAAACGCTCTGCGCCAAGCGCCCCCAGCATGTGCGACAGCGACGAATTGGGCGCTGCCGGCGGCTCCGGCATCATCGCCCACAGAGTCTTGGAATGCTCCGGCAACGCGGCGCTGAACCCGGCCCGCAGGCTGATTTCGTACAGCGTCAGTGCGTCACGGTCAAAATAATGCCGGCTGGTCTGCGCTCCGGTCGTTCCCGATGAATGAAACACCGCCGCCGTTTCGTCCGTAGGAACACAGGAAAGGTCAAACACTTTGAACGCGGCTGCGGGGACTGCCGGAACGTCCTGCCAGCGCTGAGTGGTCTCCGGCGATGCGCCTTGCCCCAAACAGAGCCGCCGGTACGGGGCGCAGAGGGCGTACTGCCGGGCAAACAGCGCCAGTGCCAGCCGCTCAAATCGAGCGTCCCCGCCCGTGCCGTTTTCTATGAAGTCGATAATCTGCTGTGCCAGCGTATCCATAGGTCTATTGTACCCGCTGGTATACTGGGACGGTGAAGAACGGGCAAAGGCGTGGAACTGAAGTTCTACGCTGTGTGGCGCAGACGCCTACCGTCCGCCTTCGCGGACGAAGAATAAGACAGGGCAAAATGCTTCCGCTTGCTCTACTCCTTCTCCACGCAGGTGGAGACCAGGCGTCTGCGCCACACAGCGTAGGATTTCAATCCCACGCGCTTTGCTTTCTCCAAACTACCGCCTATGAAATCGCCCAACCGCAAAACCGAAGCCCTGCTGCTGCTGGCCGTCCAAATCGTCCTGCTTCTCGGGCTGGCGCTGGTCTTCTTCGGCAAAAAAGTCTCTACAGAGTACGCGCCGTCGGCAATCAACATCAACGCGGCGACAGCGGGGCAGCTCACGCGGGCTATGTCGGTTAGCCCGGAAACAGCCGCCAAACTGGTTCAGGCACGGGGACATGGCTGGACTTCGGTTCATAGCCTGCGCCATGCCAAAGCGCTCAAAGGCGTCCAAACGCTGCCGATTACCGACGCGGGGTTTGTCGCACGGACGCCCGCCGAAGCCGCCCGGCTCTTTTGGAGCGGCGCTCTGGCATTTCTGCTGGCGTTCTGGGTGGCCCATCTCGTTTTGCGGAAGTCTGCGCCCAACGCCGACCCGTTTCTGCTGCCCTGGGCCGCTCTGCTGTCCGGCATTGGATTGATGCTGGTGTACAGCGTCAAAGACCCGTACCGGGACGCGCCCGCGTTCTCCGGGCAGGTCTGGGGCGTGGCTTTATACGGAATGCTGGCCCTGCTCCTGCCGCTGACCCGGCCTTTCGGGCGGCTGCCTTTGCGCCGCTACCAGTATGCCTATGCTGGGGCGGCTGCGCTGCTGATGCTGGGTCTGCTGGTGCTGGGGCATGGGCCGGGCGGCATTCATATTGAGCTGCTGGGCGTCGAACCTGTCGAGTTTATCAAGCTGCTTCTGGTGCTGTTTGTCGCATCGTATCTGGCGGAGCGGCGGGGAATGCTGGGCGACCCGAAAGCAATTCTGCCGCGCCTCACGGACTTCGGGCCGCTGGCCGCTGCCTATGCGTTCTGCTTGGCTTTGTTCCTCTTAGTCAAAGACTTGGGGCCGGCCGTCCTGCTGCTGGGCGTGTTCGCCGCGCTTTTGTTTTTGACCACGCGGCGCTGGATGTACCCGGTCGTTGCCGCGCTGCTTCTTCTGCTGGCGGCGGGGGCCGGTTATGCGCTGCACTTCGGGTTCTTCGCAACCCGCGTCGTCATGTGGCTGCACCCGTGGGACAACGCCGACAAGAACGGGGCGCAGCTCGCTCAAGGCTTGTGGGGAATGGCGACCGGCGGCCTGTGGGGCAGCGGGCTGGGGCTGGGACACCCGGAGTTTGTGCCGCGAGCGGGGTCTGACTCGATCTTTGCGACGCTTGGCGAGCAGACCGGCCTCCTCGGCAGTTTGGTCATCCTGGCGATTTACACGTTGCTTGTCGCGCGTGGCTTGTCCATTGCCCGCCGCGCCGGAACGGAGTTCGATAGATTGCTGGCGGCGGGGCTGACCCTGCTGCTGGGCGGTCAGACTATGATGATTTTGGGCGGCGTTTCCGGCCTGACCCCGCTGACGGGAATGACGCTGCCGTTTGTGTCGTTTGGCGCGTCGTCGCTTGTCGCCAGCTTCTTTGCGGTCGGCCTGCTCCTGCAAATCTCCGGCAAAAGCATCCCCGCAGACTTCGCCGACAAAGCGACTCCCGAATGGAGCCGGGCGGCCCGGACGCTTGCCCTCGGCACCGCCGCCTTCTTGTTAGTCGGCGTCGGCATCGGCCGCATGGTGGTCGTGCAGGGCATTGAGGACACGCAGACGGCGACGCGCCTGCTTCGCACCCCGGACCGGGACACGCTGCCCGGCGCACCGCTGCCGGCCCACGTCAACCCGCGTCTGCTGGCTTACGCAAACGCCATTCCGCGCGGCACGATTACGGACCGCACCGGCGCGGCCCTGGCGCGAAATCCGGTGGACACAGCGGAACCCGGACAAACGGCGCTGCTCAACCCGGAAGGCAGGCCGCGTGTCTATCCGGGTGGCCCGGCGTTCTCGCAAATCGTGTGGGCCGTTGAGCGCCCGCGCTCCGCTTCTAACCCGCTGGGGGCCGATGGCCGCCTGCGCGGTTTTGCGAGTTATGCGGACTTGCTGATGCCGTACCGGACGCAAAACCTGCCGTTCCATCAGACGCCGCACCCGGAGAATGTCACGCTGACACTGGACACCGGCCTGCAAACAGCCGCCACGGACGCGCTTTACAAGTATGCCGGGCAGGTCCGGGACCGACGCACCGGCAGGCCGAAAAACAAAGGCGCGGCGGTTCTCCTAAACGCCGCGACCGGAGAGGTCCTGGCGCTGGCGTCTACCCCGACCTTTGACCCGGCAACTCTGACCCCCGAACGCTGGGCCGCGCTTCAGTCTCAGCCCGACGGCCCCGTCTTCAGCCGCGCCGCGATGGGCCTATATCCGCCGGGATCGGCGTTCAAGATTGTCACGGCGACGGCGGGGTTAGAAAACGGCCTGGCAGACAAGACCGTCGTCTGCCGCCACACCGACACTAACGTCTTCTGGCACTTTGGCGGCCACAATTATTCCCGTAAGCGCATCACCGACGAAGATGGCTTCCCGCCGCACGGCGTCACCGACATGGCAAAAGCGCTGCGCGTCTCGTGCAACATCTATTTTGCCCACTTAGGTATCAGTCTCGGCGCACCCGCTTTGGAGCAAACCGCCCGGCAGAAGTTTAATCTCTCCTACCTGCCGCCGCTCCAAAAGCTTGCGGAAGACCTGCCGGACTGCGCTTACGGGCAGGGCGCGGTGCAGGTGACGCCTCTCGAAATGGCCCGCGTCGCGCAGGCCGTCGCAAACAATGGCCGTCTTCTGCCGTCCGTGTTCGTCAAAGGCCAGGCGAAGCCCGCGGGTGGAACCGAGGCAATGACCCCGGCGCAGGCGGCGCAGATGCAGGCGATGCTGGCTGGCGTCGTCACGGACGGCACGGCGCGAGGCGTCTTCGACGGCCTTCCCGTGTCGGTCGCGGGCAAGACCGGCAGCGCCCAAAACGGACGCGGCGACGGTATGACTCATTCCTGGTTTGCCGGCTTCGCCCCGGCGGTCAATCCGACGCTTGCATTCGCCTGCGTTGTCGAGAACGGCGGCGCAGGCCGCGCCGCCGCCGCCCCGGTCTGCCGCGAAATGCTCCGCAAGGCATTTGCCAAGTAGGAGTGTGCTATAATCTTGCAGGAGCCGCTTTATGAACCCATTGGTAGAACCAAAGCCCTGGACGGTGACAGCTTCCCAGTATCTGCTCAAAGATAAATGGCTGACTGTGAGGAAAGATCAGTGCCGGACTGCGCGGGGAGTGACCATTGACCCGTATTACGTGCTGGAATATCCGGACTGGGTTCAAGTGGTCGCCTTTGATGCCGATTACCGCGTTTTGGTGACACAGCAGTATCGCCATGCGGCGGGTTCCATCTGCCTGGAACTGCCTTGCGGCATTGTGGAAGAGGCTGATGAAACGCCTTTAGCCGCCGCCAGGCGCGAGCTGCTGGAAGAAACGGGGTACGCTTCCGATCACTTTGAGCGCGTGGGCTGCTTTTCGCCGAACCCTGCGACCCATACGAATGCGCTTCATTGTTTCGTCGCTCATAACGTCTACTGGTCTCGGCAGGCGAGCCAGGACGAGACGGAAGATATTTCCAGTTGTTTTATGAGCATCGAGGACATAATGACCGCTATTGGAACAAGCCAGTTTGCCCAAGCGCTGCATCTCGCCTCGCTGCTTCTCAGCCTAAAACACGCTGGGCTTCTGGTTCTCACCGACAAGACAAATATCCCTGATTTTTGACGGGTTGAATAGAGCAAGGAACGAGAACGATTGACATTGACAACGAGAATTTGGGCGGCAGCGGCTGCCGCGCTTTGGATAGGACTCACGGCACCGGCGGCGACTGCCGATGACCTGCGGGCGGCCTATGAGTCCCAAGCGGGCTATGCCCTGCACCTGCTGGAGTCAGGGCGGTACGGCGAGGCGGAGGACGCGGCGCAGAATTTAGTCACAGCTTACCCGGATGCCGCGCTGCCCTACGAAATACGCGGCACGGCGGCGCTCTATGTCGGCAGCCTGAAGTTTGCCCGCAAAGACTTCGTCCGGGCCGACCAGAACACGGCGAAAAACGCGCCGGAACCGGCGGCGCTGTACGGCCTGGCGCTCTGTGACTTGTTCGGGCAGAACTCCGGGCTGGCCTCCGACCGCCTGGCGGATTTGCGGCGTCTGCGGTCTTTGACGGAAGTGGAAACAAGTGATGTGGCCGGAACTCAGGCGTATGCCGCTTTTCTGGAAGGAAACAATGCCGGGGCAATCACGTTTGCCGGGCAGTCCGGCGAAGGCAACGGGCTGGCGACGGAAGTGGCGGCGATGGCGGCTTACCGGGCCGACCCCAAAGACGGCGCGATACGGCTGGCAAAGTTCCTGGCGACGCCGGACGGCGTGCCGCAGGTCCGGGAGCAGGACGGCCTGCGCCCGCTGTTTGAGCCACAATCGCCGCTGGAGCCGAGCGTTCTGGAGCCGGAGCTGCAGCAGATGTACGCGGACCGCTTGTCAGGAAATGTGGCCGCCGTGCATCACACCGGAGCCGTACCCTCGTGTTCGGGAGTCGTAGACCTCAACCCGCCGCAGACGCTGCCGAGCCGGACGGCGCTTTTATCTTATTCGGTCGATGGGCAAATGGCGGCAATGGTCAGCCAGCCGCCGTTCACGTTTACTTGGAATACGGCGCGGGTCGCGAACGGTACGCATGTGGTTGAGATTCAAGCGGTGGACGTGTTAGGAAACGAGATTGCAACTCAAACAGAAACGGTGCGGGTCAGCAACCGCAATGGAAATGTCGTGCGCCAAGCGGACGACCCGGCGATGGACGCGCTCAAAGTGCGGCTTTGGAACCTTCTCGCCCTGCGTCCCAGCCGCAAGGTCGCCGAATGGACACTTGCCCAGGCTTGCCGTGCTGCCGGGGATACGGTCGGCGCGGGTACGCATCTGGCGAACGCGGCGGCTTTAGACCCCGGCTACAAGAATGGCCGGAACACGGCAGAAGCGCTGTTTGGACCGCCGCCAAGCCTGCTGAGCCTCAGCAGCGGCAGCGGTAAACTAAAGCAAATCGCGCTGACGTTTGACGACGGCCCGAGCCTTGCCAAAACGCCTGCGCTGCTGGATGCCCTGGAAAAAGCACACGCCCCCGCGACGTTCTTTGTCGTCGGCTCCCGCGCCGCCGCCCCGGCGCTCCTGCGCCGTATGGCCGAACGCGGCGACGAAGTGGAAAACCACTCGTACACGCATCCGAACATGAACCTTGTTCTGGGGTCAAACGCCGAAAGTGAAATTTTGCGCGGCAGCGTCACCATTGAAGCGCTGACCGGCCATCAGCCGCATTTCTTCCGCCCGCCCGGCGGCAATGCCAATGCGGCTGTCCAGCATCTTGCCCATCAGTACGGCCTCACCGTCGCGTACTGGACCGTGGACGCGCTGCATTACGAAGACCTCGGCTCACCGTCGGGCCTGGTTCAGTATGTGCTGGCCCATGTGCATCCCGGCTCGATTGTGCTGATGCACAACGGTCCCGATGTCACGGCGGCGGCGATCCCTGCCCTGGTCAGCGGCCTGCGGGCGAGAGGCTACTCGCTGGTGACGCTGGCTCAAATCGCGCAGGGGCAGACAAACACGCCCGCGAAGCCCCTGCCGAAGATGAAAGAATAGGCTCAAGAAACTATAAAGAGCCAGAAATATCCCCCTAGCCCCCAATAATGGGGGAACAAGACGCAGAAAGTATAGCAAAACCAAGAGGGTGCAGCAAGCAGCGCCCCTACAGGTTCTTCTCGGTCCTAAATCCGGTTCCCCCATTATTGGGGGCTAGGGGGAATCTGAACGGGACTCTCTGAAACCTTTTTGCACGGTTTCTAAAAAATAAGCATTAACGCCCTGTCAGCCTTGTCTTCAGAAAGCCCAGCGCGGATTGAACCTGAATGCTGAGCGGAACGATAAGGGGTGGCCTGGACGGCGAACGCACGGCAAGCCCGCTCTGGTAAGTGCCGGGGGGCAGATCTGCGCTCGGCACCGTGACCTGAATGGGCAGGCTTTGGCCCGGTGCAAGAGTGCCTTCCGGCGGCAGGGTCCGCAGCCCCTCTATTGGCCTGCCGATACCACCCGTTGCGCCTTCGGCAAGCGGCGCGATTTGGAAGTCAACCGGCGACTCGCCGGTATTTGTCATCGTGAAGCTGCCGGAAATGTCCTGCCCGCGCCGTCCGGCCAGCGTCAGGGGCGCAAGCCCAGCTTCCTGGCCGCTCACGACAATCTGCCCCGGCGACGGCGCGAAGCTGACGCTGCATTCGACCGACCATTTATCGCCGGGGATAGCCTCCCCTTGCGGGCCGGTCTGGTCGTCGCTGCTGATTTCCAGACGCCCCGTGACAATCTTACCCCGCTCGGCCGTCTTGGCCGGGTCAACCCGCACGGTGATTTCGTTCTCGTTGCCGGTAAAGCGTTTGCTGGACACGGAAATCCAGGGAGCGCGGGCTTTGAGCTCGCCGCTGATCCGGCCGCCGCCGGCATTGTAAAATGAGACCGTCATCGGTGAGGCGAGCCGGCCGCTCGGCACTTCGCCGTAGCGCAGATGCTTTCGGTTGACCAAAAGCACCGGCGGGGCGATCTGGCGCAGCTCCTGCAAGAACTCGCCCGCGCTGGCGTAGCGGTACTCGGTATTATAGGAAAGTGCTTTGTTGATCAGCCGGGCCAAATTGAGATCAGCATTCGGCCGCTGAATCAGCGAGTTCGTGATATACATGGAGCGCTGATTGATCATCTCTTGATCCGGCGCGGCCCCGGCGACCATTTCATAGAGAATAGCGCCCATCGCAAAGATGTCCGTGCGGACGTCGGCAATCCACCGGCCATCGCCCTCAAGCTCCGGCGGCAGGTAGCCTTCCGTGCCGTACAGCTCGGCGGGCGCGTCGTTTTCGTGGCCCGCGCCGAAATACTGGGCGGCTCCGAAGTCCAGCAGGGTTAGATGGCCCTGCGGCGTAATCCGAATGTTGGCGGGCTTGAGATCGTGGTGAACAATTTGCCGGGAATGCAAAAATGCCAGCGCGTCGCACAGGCTGACCGACCACTTCAAAGTCCAAAGGCGGGGCAGGGGATGACGCCGGGCGATAATGTCGTCAAGCGTTGCGCCGGCAATGAACTCCTGAGCAATATAGTAATGGCCGTCGCTTTGGAACGCTTCGTAGAACGTCGGCATCAGCGGGTGCGGGCTTGCCTGCATCCCGACCATCCGCTCCCGGTCAAAGAGCGCCTGCAGCGGAGCCTGGTCGCGGGGGTGACGCGCCGGAAAAAACTCTTTCAGCGCGATTTGCCGGCCCACCGCCTGCGGGTCACGGGCCAAATACACCGCGCCGTAAGCACCCAGCCCGACCACGCTCTCAATGGTGTACCGCGTTTGATGCCCCGGCACTTCCTCGCCGGCTGCCAGCAGCATGACATCGTCGTACCGTTTCCGCTTCGCCACAGGGATACTTTCTCCACAATTTTCTTGACAATTTCTTGTCTTTTGGGTATTATACCTCTCGGAACGCAAAAGGCTGCTGCTTAGTGCGCTTTCTTGCTTGTGGCCCCATCGTTTAACGGTCAGGACAGCGCCCTCTCACGGCGTAAATCGCAGTTCGATTCTGCGTGGGGTCACTTTTCGCATTTTTCTTCGCATTTTTATCTTCCGCATTGCGTATGCCGTGCGGAAGATTTTTGCATTCTGGGTATCCCATAAATCATGGAACGACTCTACGCGCCGTGGCGCATGGCCTATATCGAGCAGCCGGAGAAGCCGGAAAGCAAGACGGGCTGCGTTTTCTGTGATGCGGCAGCTTCCACAGACGATGTGCAGAACCTGATTGTCCATCGCGGCGCGTCGGCGTTTGTTATTCTGAACAAGTTCCCCTACAACAATGGGCATCTAATGGTCGTGCCCTACTTGCATACGGCCAGGCTCACCGAGTTAGACGACGGCGCGACTTTGGAGCTGCTGACGCTGGCAAAGACCGCGCAGGCAGCGCTGAATAAAGCCATGCACCCCGAAGGCTTCAATCTAGGCATGAACCTCGGGGTCGCCGCCGGGGCGGGCATTGCCGACCATCTGCACCTGCACGTTGTCCCGCGCTGGAACGGCGACACAAACTTCATGCCGGTCTTGACCGATGTTAAAGTCATGCCGGATGCGCTAGAGCATTCCTGCCTTCTCCTGCGCGATGCCTGGGGAAGCTAATCTACGCGGGGAAGCTAATTTAGATTGAGAAGGGAACGAAATGGCGGACGAACAGCAAGTGGCAAGCGACAAAGCGCGGATTATCCTCGAAATGGCGACCGAAGCCGGCACCTGCCCGGCCTGTGATTTGTCGGAAACCCGAACGAAAGTCGTTTTCGGTGACGGCAGCGCCGACAGCCCGCTGATGCTGATCGGCGAAGGGCCGGGAGCCAACGAGGACGCCACCGGCCTGCCGTTTATCGGACGTGCCGGCAAGCTGCTCGACGAGTGCCTGCGCGAAGCCGGAATGCTCCGCAAGCATATCTACATCACAAACGTCGTCAAATGCCGCCCGACACTGGAAGAAGCAGGCAAAATCAAGAACCGCCCGCCTCGCGCCGACGAAGCCTCCACCTGCGTCACGCTCTGGCTGGACAAGCAGATCGCCACCATCCAGCCGCTCGTGATTCTGTGCCTCGGCGCACCCGCCGCGAACGCGATTATCCACAAGAACTTCAAGATGACCCAGGAGCGCGGCCAGTGGTTTGAGAGCCGCTACGTCCGCTACGCGATGGCGGCCCTGCATCCCGCCTACATTCTGCGCCAGGAAGGCGAAGCCTACGACCAGTCCCGCCAGACTCTCATTGATGATCTGATCGCCGCCCGCGACAAAGCCAAGACCGCCAAAGCCGAGCCGAAGTCTACGCTTTTCTAGGCCAGGCCGGAAACAGAACGCGTGGGAAAGAAGACGTGGGATTGAAATCCTACGCTGTGGGGCGCAGACGCCGAGTGTCCACCTTCGTGGACAAGGAGCAAAACAATGAAGAGCAAAATGCCGAATTCATTTCCGTGTCGGCGAAGGCCGACAATAGGCGTCTGCGCCCCACAGCGTAGGATTTCAATCCCACGTCTTCTTTCCCACGCGTTCTGTTTCCCACGCTTCCTCCTGCTGCTTTCTTGCCTCGTTTGCCTTCCGTCTCCCGCTTCCGCCGCCAGCCCCGACCAGCAAATTCGCGCTTCTTACGCCCGCCTCGACGCTGCCTACTCCCGGCGCGATGTTCCGGCCATTATGGCCTGTCTCGCGCCGGATTTCAAGCGCGTCACTTGGAACGCCGTGCTGACCCCAACTCAGTTCCAGGCGGAACTCACAGATGAATTTGACGGCACATCCTCTGCGGCGGCGACCACGCGCCTCAAGTCGCTTAATATCCACGGCGATACGGCGGACGCGGTCGTCATTCGCCGCCTGGATTGGACATACCCAAAGCCTTCGCCTTTGCTGCTCCCTCCTTACTTTCAAGTCTGGGTAACGCAGGATGAATGGCGCAATGACCAGGGGCACTGGCAGATGACGGAGATGGCCGACACACCTTTGGTACAGACGCTGTCTCTGCTAAATGACCGAGATCAAGGGATACGAAACAGCTACTTCGCAAATCGGAAGAACCACGCGATTATCGCGCAGATGGGCCAAGTGGACGCGGCGGACCGGGCGCGGCTGAAGCAGATTACCCGGCAGTACGGCTGGCCCGGCTTTGATCTTCTTGGTACGGATGGCGAGTCAGAGGCTTTTGAGGTGGTTCAGCATTCCGACGACGACAAAGCGTTCCAAAAGCGTTGCCTGCCACTGATTGAGGCTGCGGTGAAGCAGGGGCAAGCAATGCCGAATGATGCTGCTTATCTCATTGACCGAGTTTGCACCGGCGAACATAAGCCGCAGGTTTACGGAACGCAGTGGAACGTGCCGATAGAAAATCCCGCTCATGTGGATGAGCGGCGGGCGTCTGTTGGTCTCGGCCCCCTCGCAGAATACCAAAAAATGCTCAACCCAATTTACCAGCCGAAACCATAATGGAAACCTATGACTTACAAACTTGCCGCGATTGATTTAGATGGAACGCTCCTGCACAGCGGGACGCATGGCATCACGGAAGGCAATGCGGCGGGGGTGCGTTCAGCGGTTCATAATGGGGCGCAGATTGTGCTGGCGTCGGGGCGGCAGTGGGTGACGATTGACAAGTTCGCGGCGCAATTGGACTTGCCAGCAAGCGCCCCGATTATCGCCTATAACGGCGCGATGATCCGCACGCACGGCGGCGACTTGTGGTTTCATCAGCCGCTTCCGGCGGACGCGGCGGCGCAGATTACCGCGTACTGCGCGGCCAACGGCTACCATCTGAACTACTACTTAAACGATAAGCTCTATGTGCGAGACCACACCAAATGGGTGGATATTTACGAGAAGCGCACGGGGACAGTCGCGCATATTACCGGCGATTTGGGCGAGATGGACGGGCAGCGGCCAACCAAGCTGCTTCTGATAGACACGCTGGAAACGACGAACCGCCTGCTGACATACTTCCAGGGCGTGTTCGGCCACACGCTCTATATCACGAAGACCGAAGACGAGTATCTGGAGTTCATGGACCCGGATGTCAGCAAAGGCCGGGCGCTTGCCGAGACTGCGTCGCGCCTCGGGCTGACGGCGGACGAATGCGCGGCGTTCGGCGATTCGTTTAACGACCTGCCGATGCTGGAATGGGCCGGCATGGGAGTGGCGATGGACAGCGGAAAGCCGGAGCTAAAGGCCCTCGCCCAACGAATCGCCCCGCCCGCCGACGACGACGGGGTCGCCGCCGTGCTGGCCGAACTCTTCCCGGTCCATCCATAAGACCAGCAAAAAGTGCGGGAACGTCAGCGCGGCAATCAGCGACAAATACAGAAACACAAAACTGCCGACGCCGTGACTGCTGACGCCGATATGCGTCCGTCCCTGCCACCAGAACAGCCCCGCTAGAAACGCGAGAGCGCCCAAAGTCATCGGCAGGGCCTGCACCGCCGACCGCAGAACGCAGCGTCCGACCTGCCCGAGCGCCAGCGGCGCACGGTCGGCGTCGTCCAGCAGCATCAGCCGGGCAATATGCCGGGCCGAGTGCCACACGCAAAAGTAAATCCCAACGGCTAAAATCGCCGGCACGACCAGAAAATAGACCAGCAGCAGCGCGACTTCCCCGGCGTCCCGCCGGAACGCGCTTTTGCTCAGGTGCCACGACTGCCACAGGTACGCCGCGATTGCCAGAGCCAGCGCGGCCAGCCCGATGTCGCGCTCCGGCCCGGTCAGCGTCCAATCCGCCTTGCTGCCATACCAGCTTAAAATGCCGCCGGCCACCTGCGCGAACGCCTGCGGGTGCGCGAGAGGCGGCAGCAGGATCGGCAGCCCGCCGCGCACGGCCCAGATCAGAAAGCGTCCGCCCCCGGAGCGCGGCGCAGGCTGCGCGTCAAACACCCGCAAAAAGTAAGCATCCCCCTGCCCCCAGTGCAGCCAGGAGCAGAGCAGAAACACGGCCAGCGCCGCCAGGGGAAACAAGTGCCAGAACATTAAATAGACGATAACTAAAGCCGCGTAGCCAAGAACGAACAGAGCCAGGTAACGGAGCGTCAGACGCTTGTGCAGGATAAACAGCGGCGCAAGATGGTCCAAAGCGCCGTGCGGCAGGCCCAGGAAAACCATGCCCAGCACGAACGGCCAGAACTGCCAGCGGACGGCAAGCGTGGGGAACGCGCAGGAGAACAAGAGGACGGCGGCCAAAACCAGCCAGGCAGGCAGGGTCAGCCAGGCGCGGAGAAGCGCGGCGGCCGCTGATCGGTCCGGCGCGGCGGAAGCAGCAGCGGCGCGGCCCGCAGCGCCGCTGCTAGAAATGGCCGAAGCGGCAGAGCGCGAATGATTTGAAGATCGCCGGTCCATGTGCTGGTCTCCGAAAGAAAGGCCGTCAGCGCGTCCGGCGGTACACGGGTGAACAGGCGGTGGAAGTAGCCGGGGAACGCGGCTGGGGCATCACGAAGCGCCTGCAAAAACACGGCATCAAAAAAGCGGTAGCGGCTGGAAGGCGGCGTCTCGCGAAAGCGTTCCAGCGTTCCCGCTTGGACTGCGCCGGCAATCTGCCGGCACTGCTCCTGAATGCGCGTAAACGTATAGCCGCTGGACGGCTTGGAACAGCCGCCGGCGGTGCCGATGAAAAAGATGCGCTTATCTCGCTTTGGGAATGGCTGGGTCGTCATGGGGATCGCCCCGGCTTCTTCGCGCTGAACGTCAAAACCATCCAAAGAGTAGGCGTCCGCAAGATACGCGCAGATTTCCTGCCGGTGCTGCTCGGCGGAAATTTTTGCGGCGCTGATCGGCTGGATGTAGGTATTCTCCACCAGCGCTTCCGTCGGCGAGAGCGGCAGAACATACACAAAATGCAGCCCATGCTGCTGCGACACGCGGAAGTCCATCAGCGTGCAGCGCGAAGGGTCGAACGCCGGGGCCGGAGTGCGGAGAAACTGGCCGAAAAAGCGCTGCGAAAACGACAACCCGCCGGGCGGGGCCGGGCGCGGACGGCTGTCAAAGACCGCGTCCGCGTCCCAAGTTTCGCCCCCGGCTGTCACAGCAATACTAGAATCAGTAGGCTGAAGGTGTTGAACCGGGCAGCCGAGCTTCAGTGTGACGTTGGGAGCGCGTCCGGCAATTTCTGCAATATGCGTGTAGAAGTCGATGCCGCGCAGGCAGGCATAGCCGCCATGAGCGGACATTTGAGAGGCAAGCCCGTCTTCTGTAATGACGTCCCAGCGCGGCCAGCAGAAAGACGCAAGACTGCGAAACGGGTGGGGAGCGGTATCCCAAAAGCACCAAGTCCGATCATCCGTGAATGCCATCTTGTGGTCTAGGATTAGGATGTCGTCCGTAACGCCGCGTTCAAGCAGGGCATGACACAGGCTGAGGCCGGACGCTCCGGCCCCAATAATTACATAGCGTTTCGCTGACAAAGCCTGCCGTTTCCTAAAAAATTAGCGAAAGAAAGTCTAGTTGAGCGACGCCAGCTTGCCTAGCTCCTGCGTGTCTACCGGGACACTGAGGCCGCCGACAACCGATTGCAGCGTATCCTGCGCTTCGATTTCGGTGCTGAGAATATCGACCTCTCGCCGCAGGCGCAACTCAGTTTCGGTCATTTCGAGAAGCACCTGTTTTTCGTGCAGCGGGATTTGCAGAACGCTGGCAACGGCATAGGACAGATACTCAGGGTCCTGGGGCAATTGAAGCGTACTGAGTGTCCGCCCGCTCATGGCGAACAGCGATTGTAAATAAGCCCGGAAGAGCGACGCGACGGCATCGAAATCCGGTTGAAGCGTCTCCGCATCTGCTGGTTCTTCCTCCATTAGGCTTACGGACGCAGACAGGTACGGCTTGTCATGGAACGTCCGGGTGACTTGGAACCGGGACTCGCCAAAAACCAAGATGTTCATGCGGCCATCCGGCATTTCCTCGTACTGCGCGATCCGGGCCAGGGTGCCGACTGAGTGCGGCACGGCCTCGTCCCCAATTTCCGCGCCGCTTTGGATCAGTGTAATGCCGAACGGCGACTTTTCTTCCCGGCAGCGCAGAATCATTTCGCGGTAGCGCGGCTCGAAGATGTGTAGGGGCAAAGGCATATCCGGGAACAGGACAACATGCAGCGGAAATAAGGGAATGTCATCATAGTTTACCATAACGCTTCTCGCTAACGGCTATTCCGGCAGAACTGTGATATAGCCGAGGTCCTGGCCGAGCGCAAAGAACTCGTCGGCGCTTTTTGGCACGGCATAGGTCGTCTTGTGCGAACTGTTGTACAGCTCAACGGCTTTTTGGGCGAAAGCCAGCGGTGTCAGGGCATTCAAGAACAGCCCCTTCCAGCCAAGCTCTTTTGTCACCTGCGCTTTGGCCTGCGCCAAGACATCATCGGCGTTGGGGCCGGTCAGCGTTTCATCCACCTGCCGCCCCGCCACATTCATCGTCACCCGAACTTTCATTATGTCAGTATACCCATTTATTTAGGATTCGCCTGTAACGCTGTATAGTCAGTGCCTGATGCGGAAGAGCAATCAAAGCTTGTTTTTGAGGATGCGTTCCATTCGGGCGAATGCCGGAAGTAGGCTTTGGAGAACAGCAGGGTCCACAGTAGCGAGAGCCTCCAAGGAGCGTTTGTTTTTCATGTAAGCGTTTGAGCAGTCCTGGGTTGCGGCCAAAAGAGCATTCTGGACGACATGACTGTCTTTCGCTTCAAGATTAACCGTTGAAGGGAGTCCCCCAGAGCGAAGGCACTTTTTATACTTCTCATAGAAACGTGAGAGACCGTCTTTATCCGCGATAATCCAGGTTTCCATGCATGTCGTCATCAGGAAAACCTGATCGTCTGTCGCACCTGTCGGGCAGTTCCAGTCATCACGAATTTTCAGATGTCCCCAGGGGTTTTCGCCGTTTATAGTGAGGGCTTCGCTGTCTACCAGCAAGGCGACATAAGCCATTTTTCCGGCCAGATGCTCCGTCTTAAAACTGTCGTAAGCTTCGTTCCGGCTGCCGCAGGCAATGATGCGCGGAAGCCGATTTGTCAATCCGATCTTCAGCAGCAGCTTTTTGAACCCCTCCCGGCATCGAGCCTGGATTTCCTTGCTGTCTGCGCCCACACTACCTCCTTCGACATACAGTTTGGCATCGGTCACCAGCGCGTTCCTCCTAATTCGCCGCGTGTCCAGAGCTGACCAAGGCGGTACTTCCCAAGCCAGTCGCTCAGATATTCAGAACTGAGCCGGCACATCTGTGTCTGGCCCTCGTGCTTTTCGCATACGATCACGGCTTCGGGGCGTTCAGTCATCGCGTCAACGAGAATATCGGAGTGCGTGGTGACAATGAGCTGAGTCCGCTCAGATGCTTCCACAAGGATATCTGCGATTTTGGGCAGAATGTCAGGATGCAGGCCAAGTTCCGGCTCTTCAATGTAGATCAGCGGTGGCGGGTTAGGATCGCAAAGAATTGCCAGTAGGCAGAGGTAGCGCAATGTACCATCAGAGAGGCGTGTTGCCGGGATTAAAAACTGCCCTTCCATAAAGAAGACCTGGACAGTTCCGCCTTCAATGATGGTTTCAAAGTCGTCGGCCCCCTCATAAAAGTCATGGAGGTACTGCATCATCCGGTTTTTTGCGACCGGGCTGCGGCGCATTTTGTTTAGGAAAAGCCCCAGATTGGAAAAGTCTTCTTCCATCCGGTCATTTCGCATATCAGCCTGTTGTGGCAGTCTAAATACTGTATTTCTCCCAAATGCCCATTCTCGATAGGTGCTGATCTTGCCATACTGGGTAGCGAGGTAAGTAATTTCAGGGTATTGATCTGGGTCGCGCCGTTGTGCCAATATGGATAAATCCGGCTCTACCGTTTCTCTTGCTAACTTACGTTCAATGCCCTTGACATTGACGACTGGCCTACCATTCTGGTAACGATAGTAAAAGTAAGGTGTTTGCTCACCGGGACTAGGATGCTCGTCCTCAACTCGCTCGTCACAGAGGTGAAAGCCGTGCGTTTCCGATTAGAACTCCATAACGTGGCGCAAAGGCTGCTGCCCGTTTGGGTTTGCCACAACTGCGCCAACAGACGCAATTCCATCAGAGTCGCCTTTCTAAATCCATTCGGAGGCACCCCCTCCTAGCCGCAACGTGGTTCCGAGGCTCACGGGGCTGGAACGCAAAAGACTGATCGCTTCAATGAGGTTGGATTTACCAGACCCGTTTGCGCCGATAATCAGGTTGAGAGGCCGGAGCGCAAGTTCCATCATGTCCGGCCCAAAGGAAAGAAAGTTCCGCAAGTAAAGCCTATGCAGAAAGATAGGAGATGCTTCTACGGCATGCTTTTTTATCTTATTAACCTTTGACTGTGTGATCATGTTAGAGACTGTACAGAAACTCAGAACACGGGGCTGAACCCCGTGCTTTATACAAAGTAATGCCGAAGGCATAGAAGAGCAGCTCCCCGCCTTCGCGAGCCTAAAAACCCAGCGAAGTTAGTCCCCACGAAGGTGGGGTCTTGCACCATTGAAGCCCTGCTGTTCAGGGCAGGGGACCAAGAGAGGCTTCTTTGCCTAAACCGCCGGCGGCAAAGTCTGCCGGAACTGGCGCAGCATCTCGATTTTGGCAGTTGCAAGCGCGACTGTGGTATCGGCAGCCCCATAATAGACAAAAAGCTGATCATCTTTGATGACCAATCCCGTGGGGAACACAACGCCTGATCCGTCGGGACGCATTTCATACGGGTCCTGCGGTCCGAAAACCCATTCCGGCCAGCGCCGCAGCAGCAGGTTGGGGTTTTCTTTGTCCAGCAGCGCCAGCCCGAACCGATATTCCCAGCTATTTTCCAACTGCATGACCCCGTGGAAAATCAAAAACCAGCCGTCGTGTGTTTCCAGCGGCGGCGGGCCGGCCCCGACTTTGCCGCTGTCCCAGCCTGGCTGCTCGGCTTCCTCTAAAACGCAGCGCGGGCTGCCCCACTGAATTAAATCGTCACTTTCCGAAATCCAGATATTTTCCAGCGGCCCCGACGTCGGCCGGTGCAGCATCCGGTACTTGCCGCCGATCTTGCGCGGGAACAGCACGGCGTCTTTGTTGTACGGGTGGATGACCATGCCGAGGCGCGTCGCCGACTTGAAATCCTGCGTCGTCGCTAGGCACACCCCTGCGCCGTAGCGCGAGTAGCCGACATAAGTGATGACATACTCCTCGCGCTCTTTGACATAGGTGATGCGGGCATCCTCGCAGCCCCAGTTGTCATACCAATCCGCGCCTTCGTCGGGCGACAGCAGCGGCGTCGGCTCGATACGCCAGCCGGCGACGCCGTTCTCCGAGCGGGCGACATGAAGGTAAGATTTGTTGTCGTCCGTGATCACTCGCAGCAGCAGGAGGACTTCGCCGTCTACCAGATGCGCCGCCGGGTTGCAGACGGCTTTGCACGGGAACGGCATATCACTTGGCTTTAGTATGGGGTTCGTCGGCTCCCGGACGAAAAGCTCGCGGGCGCGTTCAATATAAGGTGCAAGTACGGCGTTGTCTTGTTTTGTATTGTCCATAAACTTTATACCGTGATAACGATCTTGCCGACTTGGGCGTTGCTTTCCATGTAGCGATAAGCGTCCGCGATCTCAGCCAGGGGGAAGACGCGGTCTATCTTCGGCTTGAACGTGCCGTCGGCCAGCTTGTCGTAGATATACGTTTTCATCGCCTCCCAGCGCTCCGGCGTACCGCGCAGCACATTGAACGTATAGCCGGTCAGGGCGACGGCCTTCATGAAGCCGGACATAGGATAAGGCGTGGGCTGTCCCGAAAGCGAGCCGTAGAGATAAATCGTGCCTTCGGGCGCAGTCGCTTGGGCCAGCGTGGTGACATACTCGCCGCCGACCGGATCAAACACGACACGCGCTCCTTTGCCGCCGGTAATTTCGGCAACGCGGGCGGGCAGGTCTTCTTCCTGCGTGGCGATGACGTAATCCGCGCCCAAATCAAGAAGCTCCTGCCTTTTCGCAGATGTGCGCGTTGTGGCAATCGCTGTCGCGCCTTCCGCTTTGACAATTTGGATGGCGGCGAGGCCGACGCTTGACGACGCCGCCGTAATGATAACAAAATCGCCGGGGCCGACATGGCCGAGGGGAACCAATGCCCCATAAGCCGTGCAGTATTGCATCCAAACCGCCGCGCCTTCAATGGCGGACAGCGCCGGGGGCAGCGCGGCTAATACGCTCGCCGGCACAACGGCCTCTCCGGCAAGAACCGGGTACTTGTTCATGGAGTAGCCGGGAATGGTGCCGAACTTCTGCCCGACCAGGCTGGGATCAACGCCGGGGCCGACGGCGGTGACGACTCCCACGGCTTCGTAACCGAGGCCGGCAGGGAACTGCGGCTGCTCGAAATACTGCCCGTGATAGTACATGCTTTCGGCGCGGTTGAGGCCAACGGCTTCCACTTTGAGCGCGACTTCGTCCTGTCCCGGCTCCGGGACGCTGACTTCTTCGAGCGTCAGCACTTCCGGGCCGCCAAGTTCGTGAAAGCGAACGGCTTGTGTCATCAGTGTTTTCCTTCAATAATCGTTTCGTGGCCTTATCATACCCAAATGACAGCCTAATGCAAATTTAGATGTGCTTTCATTCGCGTGATAATCCAAGCTGCTTCGCAATCATGCGGTCCAGCGTCCGCTTGGGCAGCCGCTGGGGGAGTATCCAGTTTTGCAGCGCTTGAGGAACGACCTCATAGGAAGTGCGCGGCTTTGCCGTCGTCAGCGCCTTCCAAACGGCCAAGCCGATCCGCTCCGGCGGGTAGCCCTTGCGCCCGCCCTGGATCATGCCGCCGACAAACTTCGCCATCGCCCCAGCGTACTCGGTGGAGGCGTAGTCCGACACATCATCGGCGGCTTCCGCTTTGTCCCAAATTGCCGTGGCGACCGACCCCGGCCTCACGACGATGACATCAATTCCATGTATCATCAGCTCCCGCCGCAGCGCCTCGGAAAAGCCTTCCAGCCCGAACTTCGAGGC
>JAABUO010003246.1_pt1 | contig 19462 bp, 16 predicted proteins | sample 5559291 | NCBI WGS metagenome assembly JAABUO01 (sample SAMN10711878, study PRJNA513372) | rock metagenome | isolation source: Antarctica rocks | place: Antarctica: Victoria Land, Finger Mt sud
AGTGGAGCCCGTCAGCGTGGCTGGGGCCGACGTGATTGTGGTGGCGGTGTCGCTGTTGGAGGTGGGGCGGACGGGGGCGGCGAGGGAGGATGCTGGAGTGGTGGTTATGGAGGTGGCGGGGCAAGAGGCGGAGGCGCAGGCGCGGTCGGTTGGGCAGCAGCCGCCGCCGAGGGAGGCGGGGCAGGATTGGTAGCCTTGGGAGCAGGTAAGAGGAGGGGTGGCGGAGGAAGAAGGGGAGGTGGAGGTTGAGGTCGTGGTGATGATGATTGCGGAGGGAAGGGAGGATGGGGTTAAGGATGAGGAGGTTGGGGTGGTTGTTGAGGAGGTTGAGGGGGGTAGGGAGGATTGGGTGGTTGAGGAGGATGGTGAGGCAGCTGGGACGATCACGACAGTGGTGGAGGTTGAGGGGGTTGGCGTTGCTCTTGAAGAGGGTGTGGCGGTGGCTGAGGGGTTAATTACGACCGTAGTCGTTGAGCTGACGACGCCTGGAGATGGCTGTTGTCAGTCTTGTCTAGAAAGCTTGTCGGAGGAAATTCTTACAGCCAACCCCGTTGCACGTGTATCCCGGTATGCAGCACCCTCCTCCTGCGCTACCAGGACAGCTGGTGTAGCCTTGTTGACAATTTGAAACTTGATTTGAGCAGCTCTGCCCCTGCGCGCAGCATCCCACATCTCCTAGGCCCACATCCGTAATGAGCTGGCAGGCCTCTCCAGTCGGGCAACAGCTATTTGGTCGGTTGATGGTACTGCAGCTCGCTGTACCCGTGGGACACTGGAAGCCGCGCCGACTCAGGAGATGAAGAACCGCGCGAGGCGAAAGAGGGCCGTGGTACACTTCTTCCGAAATGGCATGTAGCGAGAACGGAGCCTGCAGAGGAGGCAGAAATGTCGTGTTGAACCAAGCGTCCGAAGACGTAGAATCGCCTTCATCCGAACGCAACCCCAATGATTGTACCCTCTTTTCTGTCAAGCTCAGCTCATCTCGTAGCGTTGGTGCCTGATTTCCTCCTTCGAACCGCCAATACTCCAAGAAGAACATTTCCCCCTCATCGCTACTCATCTTCTGCACACCGATTGGCTTTTGATCCACCAGCCTCGTTTGTATGTCTATATTTCGTTTGACTAAAGGCTCGTCCTCAGGGAAATATTTGACCCCGGGTGCTAGATTGTAGGGCCATCGAGGTTCAAGGGCTTGCGCGGGTGTAGGAGTACTGGCAATGAAGAGTATCAGTGATGCTGGCACCAGCTGGAGGTTCTTGATGATGAGCATTGACACTCGAGCTTTGTGGGCAGAAAGAAGTGGAATGGTATAGGTTAGAATGGAGACATGGAAGGATTTGGCTGAGTTCAGTTGTTGGACTGAGTATGGTTGATGGATTAACTACACCGTGTCAAGTATGTACAAATGAATTGCAATTACTCTATGAAACGTAAAAGACAAGGAAAGATTTTTCACCGTTAATCATGACATTCATCTATATTCGTGTTCATGGGGGGTTGGGTTCGCGAAGCTGGGCATCGCCGAGGATGGCTGGGAGTCGACTAAACCCTGCCAGTGGTTTGGTCTTCTGGTGGCAGCTCTTACAATCAACTGTTGTCAAGCCAGTGTGCGAGGTTTGCGAAGGAGTATTATGGGTTTCATAGTTTGGGCTACGATAGTCCCACTGGATTACTGTTCGCACTCACCCTAGGGCCCAATGTTTAGTCACTGAAAGTTTCCCTCAGCTAAACCTGGAGTTCCTCATAGGATTGTTTTTAAGACACACGTGCGTGCATTGCAGCGTGCATTGCAGAGTGCCAGTACTTTGATGAAGCCCCAATTCAACTAGGGAACCACTTATCCTAGCTGTACCATGCTTAAAATCACCTCAAAGACAGAGTAATCCTCGGATGCTCCCATTATTCAACACCATACACCTTCGCTCAAATCAAGCAGCAGCCGGCTAAGTGAACGCTAGATGGAATTGTTTTACATGAATATGAAGATAGATCCAAGATTAGCCGGTAAAAATGGCGGGTAGCCAAGAGGTATGTTTCGATGGTGAGGTTGCTGGCTTCGTTCAGTTTTTGTAGGTAATAAAAAGTGTCACGCAAGCTCACCTTCTTCTTGAGGGTTTGTCCCATTTTCGGCGCCCGTTTCCTCTAGTGCTTCAGCATTGTCCGGTTCTTGACCGACCGCACTTTCATCCAAGGGGACTGCGTTCTCCATCTGCTCCATTGTAGCTGGCCCTCCCTCAACCCCTTTACCCTTGCTTATTAAATACTCCTGCTGTTTCTCCCAAGCTTCCCGCCTATTTTTTTCGTCTTTCGCCTTTCTAAGTCTTTCTGCTTCTTCCACACCCCCGCTTTTCTTCAGTCTTCCCTCCTCCACGAAATTTCCGAGCTCTTTTGTGAATTCACCTTCCCGGCGAGTCTCAAGCTCTTTCTGCCTCGCCTTCTCAGCACGTTCAATGGCCTCTAGCCTGGTTTCGTGATTTGGTTGCAAAGCTCGGACCTCCCCAAGCACACCGTCTTTCGCTTTTATTGGGTCGATATCATGATCCGTAGCGATAGCGTTCAAGCCTCTGGATGTAGCACGCAAACTTACAGGTCCCCCTTGGCCGGCTTGAAGGTTCTGTTGCTTTGTCGCCTGTTCGACCAGGGCAAACGTTTGCGTGGCTTTTTCTAAATCATCTTCAAGATCTGTGGCCAATTCTTCTTGCATCGTGAGAAGGTCTCGATCAGTGCAGACTAACTCAAGCTCTTTCTCCCATATCTTTGTCCAGACAGGCTTCTCGCGTTTGAGGTACTCCTGCATCTTCTTCAGTTCTGCAGTTGCCGCGCTGATGTTCTTGCTGACAGTCTCGAGCTGACGCGGGAGAGGTCGTACGCCTCTCGTTACAACGTCTTTCCGCAGATCTTCCACAATGTCTTGAAGATCATCGACACGGTTGACAATTTTCTCCGAATCCTCGGCAAGAGTTTTCTTCCCAGCATTTACGTACGTTCTTCCAGTAGAGCTATCAAGAGAGGGGACTACACCATCAACTGCCATGGTCTTGATCGAGGATGCATTGCTACGAACGGTAGCCGTAGAAGTGTTCACCTCAGTTATCAAGGATGAGACAGTCTGGCGTACCACTGCAAGATCTTGTCGTAACGATTGTACGCCCGACAGCTGGCTAGATCTATCTTTAGAAATGATAGATGATGTTGGTCCAATACCATTGACCATTAGCCTTTCGGAGGAAGAAACACGGATAGCTTGGGTTGAGGGAATAATAGCCAGGCGCGCAAGCTCTTTCTTTGTGTCTTGTTGAGTGTCTGAAACTCGCTGTATCACGGTTTTTTGGCCATCCACTACAGCTCGAACGCCTTCAACCATGCGACGCAGTCCTCCAAGCCCTTCGTCAATGTGTCTTTTCACTTCGTCCAGTACTTCTACGTTTAGCACGAGCACAGACCGGTCCTTTATGTCTCGCAAGTCTTCTAACTCATGGCGCACGCCAGATACTGGGTCCTGTATATAGATTTCAGGCAAATCGTTGCCGTTACTATGAGTGTTCCAGGCAAATTTCTCAATGAACGCCAGTTGAAGTCTCGCCATCGAGAGATCGGTTGATCCATCTTGCAATACGAATTTCTTTATCTTTGACTTGTATTGTAGAAATAGAGTCAGTTCCTTCCCGGGCTGTGGAGAGTCTTCTGGTATGAAATGCTGGGACTCTGGCGGACTTGAGGAGATAGGGGGATGAACGTCGTTTGCCGATGCGGACGGGCCTGTGTCATCAATTACCTCTCTCGTTGGGCGTTTGCTCAGTATGGGTGCGTCCCCCTCATACTCATCATACATGGGGACAGGATCAAAGTCGTTCGATGGCCCGCTCAAAGTGGCGCTGACGATTGGACGATCATTGGCAGGACTAAATTCAGGTCTTCGAAGCTTGTCTTGTGGTGTTTTTGCAAGAGGACTATTGTCTTGTAATGTTTCTAGTACAGCTCTATCACTTTGGGTACTTTCTTCGGATATTCGTTGAGCAAAGGTTGAATTCCTGATTGGTGAAGATTCTGCAGTTCGGTTGGTAGATCTTTGCCTACTATGAAGTCCAGAGCCTCTGACTCGTACAGCATTCATCGACTCTCGTACGTCTCTGCCCCGATTTGGGATCGGTGAATTTTGAGCCGGAGGCAGCATTGGAACACCATTTGGTGATGCCCCCAGATGCTTCGATATCTGATAGGCGGAATATCTTCTTGAAGCGCGCCTTTCAAGGTCCCCTCCCCTCTGTAATGCGGCCAAAGCATCTTGTTGTTTTGGAGGCGGAGGTGGCGGTGGGTGATACGATGGACTGTCCCGCTGCGAGAGTGCTCGTTGTTCTGGTAAAGAAACTTGCTCAGAATGTGGTGGTATGGCTGGAGCCGCTTGTGATGGACCACTAGAGATAGAAGAGCCAGAAGGAGACATTGGCATTGACCTTTGGCTTTCTCGATTCAATGTACGATTGTTGGTATCTAGTTGAATGCCGCCGCTGCTCTGCCGTGTGGGTTGGGTATTACTAAAGCGAGAAGAAAATCCCGACTCGTCTCCGACACTCACCTCTTCGTTGAGACCATCGCCCATCAACGTACTTCCACCACTCCCGGTACGGCGTTCTGATCCTCTATGGCCTGATCGCCTTGAGGGAACATCCTCTAGCATCTGGGTCAAGCCAGTGTTCAAGCTAGTAGAGCTTGCTCCGCTGGCAAGACCTGTACCAGAGGCATTATCCTTCACCTGCTTCGACCTCAATCTTTGTTGCTTTCTCTTCAGGCCATGCAGGAGGGTAATGATGATATCTCGTATTCGAGGAAGAAATTTATCTAAACTTGCTGAGCTAGCTTCTTGGCTGAGAGTTTCCTCTAATATTGCACGGAGAAGTTCCGGCACCGGTCCAAGATCTGCTGTTTCGACCCCAATTTGGTTAAATGCCCTACAGGCGATGTTGAACTCATACCCAAGGCGGACGTAAACGTCCGAGACCTCTCCTTCTGTAGCAGTATGTCGGGACCATTGCGTGAGCGTTTCCAGAAGCTGCTTAGTTGCTATTAGGAGATGTGTAACACTTTTCTCTATCTGAGAAAGTTGTTGTGATGGCTTGAACGCACACATCAATCAGTATGGTACACTTCAAACATAATACGGGTACATTTGGGAGAGATTCTTGAATACCTACATTTTGTCGTCGATAAGTTGACGATCGACCAGAGCCAGAGGAACTGCGAGGCCCGGGAGCCATCTGAGACGAGCTCGCGGTCACCGCCGTCGACTGAGTGGGGTTCGGCGTTTCGACAGCAGGCGACCTTCGCTGAGTAGAACGCTGTGAGTTGGAAATCGCTTGCATTGTTTTCAATACCCGACAATAGCTCGGTGAGCAGCACTACCAAAACATTATTGTTATTATGATCGGAAGATGAGGTTCTCACGGGTACGAGATACATGCGGTGGAATCTCGCTTCGGGTTTAGTGCAATAATTGATTACCATATAACGGGCAAGCTAAACAAAGTACGCGGTATTCATTCATTGAAACGTTAACCTCACAAATCCACCCAATTGCTCTGACTTTCTTGACAATTCACTGGTGTCCCTAGCATCCCCATCTGTGGACTCAGTTGTTGATGTTATTCCCACCATCTCCACAGAATGTTCTGATAATATTCTAATCATTTACCACCTTACGGAGCACTTGTTGGAGTATTAAAGCTACCCGTGTGAATCTCCCCTTCACTGACACTAATCCACTGTGATTCGCAACCACCTTTTGAAGGTTGCCATTAATTCTGAAGCTAGTGGGCCCCAGTCTCCCCGGCGGCTTAAACCCTGAAAGTACCGTACCGACCTGATTTGGCAACGTACCCGCTCGTTTTAGTGTCTGCTCGTAACATTCAACGACTTTGCTTCAACCTCTCCCAAATTTCACCTGCGGTCTTCCGCATCCTTCCTACAAAGTTACAAACAATACCTTACATTCTAGTTGGGGCTCTTGTGCAGTTCGGCGACAGACAGTCTAACCGCAGCTCGGTCCCGGTCCGTGGGTCGAACGGCGGGACACGACCGTTCCGACATGGCTACGACAATGGTCAACGGAGCTGCGAGCACGGAGAGCAATGCCTCCAATGCTTCAATTCCCAGCAACGCAGGAAGGCAGCAACCAAAGTCAACCAATTTCAACAACAAAGCTGCTGATAATAATCGAAAGCAAGCTAATACTCCTATCGATGGAGGCCAGAGGTAAGTAACCTTTCCGATGAAGCCGACCTGTGAATTGTACTTCACTCTTCTTTCTTCTCCACCGCGCCCTCCACCGTTTATTCTAGTCTTTCATTTCAATCGCATATGCAGAGCGACACAATTGATATTACAACCTTTCCCTTCCACTCTGAATACTCTCGATCAGGAGCAGAGGAAATCCCTGTCCACAGCCTGACACGACTTGAAAATCCCAAGTAAAGCGCTAAAGGCTGATCAAGCTTATTGGTATACCACAGAAGAAATCCTCCTCAAAAAGCCTGGACATCAGGCATGAACCCGATCACTCAACGACCAACCACTCCAGCTCAGCAGAATGGTGCTGGGCCACAGCTGAAACCCACCGCGCAAAAGGCGACGATTAACCAAGACATGAATGCGGCAGACAGACACGCAAATGATCGTCTTATATACCTGCTAGGAAACATCATGGTAAGCTACTTGACAGTGCTCGGCTTTGCCAATGCTGACTCCATTCTTGTAACAGGGCCTCCAAACTTCAGTCACGATCAAGAATGGCGATGTATTCTCTGGAATATTTTTTGGCGCAGACATGGAGAGCCACGAGCCAGCCTACTTATTCAAGATGGTTCAACAAGTCAGATCTGGTAACAAGAGCGAGGTTAACGGGATTCAAGAGCTTTGGGGAGATCATATCGGGGTTGGTGAGGAGCATTCAATGTCTTTCGACATTAAAGAGGTTGCCCATCTGGCTGTGGACAATGTTGCTTTCGATCACCGAGACAAAACCCAGAATGGTAGGTGTCCACTGGCTGTCGCTCACTTCAATCTACTCAATGTCTACATAGGTTCAAATGTCGGATTCCGAACCGATACCGATATCTCAGGCAATGCGGCTGTTCGCGAGCGAAACCTCCAACGTTGGGAACCCTCGGCGGAGAGTGATGTAGATCTATCTCTCGAGCAGTCCGACGGAGCTTGGGACCAGTTCCAGGCCAACGAACAAAAGTTTGGCTTGAGGACTGATTATGATGAGAACATTTACACTACGCGTATCGATAAATCAAATCCCCGATATCGCCAACAGGAGGCGGAGGCTGCGCGTATCGCACGTGAGATAGAGGGAACGTCTGTTGATAATCCTCACGTAAGAGAAGAGCGAGGTCTGAGAAATGAAGATGATGAGCTTGACGAAGAGGAAAAGTAAAGTCTCCGTGATGTTTATAATGAGCAAAGCTGACTTGAAGTAGGTATAGTGATGTTCGTCGCCAAGGACATGAGTATCCACCTCTACAGTCCAGCCATCCCAACAAGTACATGCCGCCGGCTCGCCGTCTTCCAGCAGGCAAACCAACTGTTCCAGGCGCCCCTGTAGACCCTGCTATTATCTCCTCCCAGATTGCTCGGCCAGATGCCGGCTTCCAAGACCGACGAAAAGCTACAGCGAATGATGGAGAGAACGAATTAGGTGCATCAACGACAAAGGAGAGCGTTCATGGAGAATCCACAAAAGATGCTCCAAACACCACCGCGAGCATGGATGTGGTCGCAAATAATCAGCGTCTGTCCGGATCTTTAAAGCCACCAATACCCGCCGCTTCTGCTACGGCTAACGTTGAGACTGATGTCCTTGATTCATTCCGTCAATTTGCCAGTATTGAGAAAATGAGAGTTTCAGACCATCGACGTCAACGTGTGGTCCAGGATAAAGCAATCAAACTCAATGACCTTATGAAGTTTTCCAAAAACTTCACCCTTAAAACACCAGTCCCTAAAGATTTGGTACCCATCTTAGCAAAAGATAAGTCTAAACAAGAAGAGATCATGGAAAAGGCACAGCGTAATGCGGAAAAGAATGCGCCCGCGGCTCCTAAACCTACTGACCCAGGGAGTTCGCGATTACAAGGCGACGGTAGCATCTCCAACACTGGGGAACGGCTAGAGATTCAGAATGGTCGCCAGGCCTATCCACCACAAGGCCCACAAGCTGCATCTAGAGAGAGACAGCAGCATACAAGTATGATGCCTCTTAGTTCTCCTAAATCTGGCCAAGGTTTACTTAGCCATCGCCTTGCAGACAGCCATCGTCAACACAAGGCGGGAATGCCTGTCTCTGTGCCTAATCCAATACCTATACACACAATTCCAAGAAATCCTGCTGCAAGGCCCATGGCTAATCCCCCTTCGATGTCTGAGTCTCAGACATCAAGTGCACTGAGGACTCCCACTTCTGCAACCTCTGCCAATAAATTCAACGTCAAAGCTCCAGACTTCCGACCAAATCCGGCAGCAAATGCATTTAAACCGATTGCAAATCCAAGTGTAACTTCAAGTCCAGCGCCTACTACTCCTAACGCTCGTCCTGCCTCGCGTACGCTTAGTCCAAGCGCTTTCTTTGGCAACAAAAAGCCGCTATCCCCAGCAGAAAGGCCGTGCATCTCAGAGCATTTCAACCCCTTGAAACGGCTCAAGGAAATAGCATCAAACGATGGCAAGGCAGACGATTTGGCGTCAAACGGTGGTATTAGATATGCCTACCAAACTCCACCAACTTGGAAAGCTCCAAATCCTGGCGAAGAAGAGAACACGGTATCTTACAAAGATATGTTCGAAGACGTTATCCCAGCGTCCAATAGAGTGTCTCCGTTACCGAACTCTCCGGCTCCCCCACAATTGCCTCACCAGCATCAACTTCCGCTCCATCTACAACATGGATCTCACCCAGTCCCACATGTACAGAATCCTCCACAGATGCCGTACCACGTTCCACCACCCCCACACCACTATCCTAGTGGATCGCATCAGTTTGAAGACCATCGCGTGCACCTACCTGCATCTTCCCCGTCTGTCTATCAATCACCCAGGATGCAGCATAGCAACATGGCTTATCCTTCTCCAATGAGTCAGCAAGCACAGCTCGCGTATGCCCAGCAAGTAGCTTCTTACGGTGTGGGCCCTGTTGGGCCACAAGCTCCTCAGTTCAGAGCATTCCCTAGTGGCCATCAGATGGTACCAGCACCAGGGCCGCAAGGTGCTCCTTTGATGGTTCATCAGTCGTCCCAGGGAGGCTACGTTGCGCCACCGCATGGTATGCCCATGCCCTACAACTCGCAGATACCAATGTATCTTCCACAACATCAAGTATACGGTGGACAACAATCACAGCCCCCCAGCGGCTATCCTAGTCCCAGTAGAGGAGGAGCTCAGGTGATGATGCACCAAGGCTCGCACCAGGGTTCCCATCAAGGACAGCATCCGCAGATGTACATGAATGCTCAATATCCTCAGCCAGTATATGCACAACAACCACCGCACAGTAAATCCAAGAACAATCCCCTGAGAAAGTCTGATTCTAACTTATGCTTAGTTACAGCAATGCGAGGAGGCTACGGTTCTCCACAGCCACACTACAACCAGAGCCCACAGCAGCAATACCATTATCCTCCATCGAATCGTGTACACAGTAACAATTACGGACCACCTCCTCCAGGACCTCCCCATCATATGCCGGCGCAGCATGCTCATCCTCCCAATGTACCGAATGAAAATGGAGAAGATGGTAAATGAGAGCGGCCCGGGTATACTCGCAGATCTCAACAGTCGCCATGACCGGATTCTGCACGGCTCGTCGCTACTTTTGCCCGTGCGGGGCAAGCCCAGCGGCCTTCTCAGCAACTGCTACTGATGCATCTCAGGATCGTTTGCACACACTTCCTTTACCTTTTCTCAGATTTAGCGGCATCATCATACCCCCGCGGCGGCATCAGCGACCGGCGTTTTGATGATCACGGGCAAGGTTCCGTCAGTCGTGACTCGAGCCCAATTGCTTTCAAAAAGGCAACGAGCGAAGATGATGTCGGGAAAAGAATCCGGTGCTGGGTTTGACAATGGAAAGTCAGAGGGATCAATGGATAAAGTGTCCCAGGCGAGGGCTCTAGGCTAGTAGATGTTCGGTGTGTCGCAGGAGAAGTGAGGGATTTGAACAAGATATGCTTTAGCCGGTAGCCTCATGCACAATTAGCACAAAGCATGAATCCCATTCTTTTCCAACGCTTCTATGAATTAACAATAATTACTCATCTGAGTCGTGTTGGAATCGGTCAGCTCACCTGAGTTGTGCTTGGAGCCGGCAAGTTTTGGCGGCCGAACCATCAACGGGGCCCGAGGGTCGGTTTTTGGTGAGGATCGCTTAATTTAATCGGCAACGACTTTTGCAACCGACCCTCGGCCCCTCGGTTGTTGGATGGATCGGTTTATAGTGATCTACGTACGTAGTACAGTAAAACCTCGCTATCACGATATTCGATACAACGATATCCTCTTTATAACGATATATATTTCGAGATCAACAGGGATTATTTTGTATGTATGCCCGCCTTTGATATAACGATATCCTCCCTATAACGATGTGTTTTTCGTGAAAAACCTCATCGTTATAGCGAGGTTTTACTGTAGATGGTAATCAAGACGCTTGACCCCGGGAGACGGCACGGACGGTGGCCTTAGGCGCACACGGCACCTCTATACCCTTCGGACGTACTCGGCACTCCGGCTTGTCTCGGATCTTTATTTCTCCATCCAACTGAGCATTGATCTTTCTTACATTTATTTCATGTTCTACATACTTTAACCCTTACTACCCAATACAATGGATATTGTGGATCGTGACCTCGAAAAGGCCGAGCGAGCAGCATCCCCAGAGAGATTTTCAGAACCAAAAGGCGAAAATGATTTACAGAGACAACAGACGGCCGCCTCGAATGCGACGGGCTCATCGATGTCGTCTGCTTCCGTCGTCAGGGAAGAGATTGGAATGTCAAGAGTCAATACCCAGCAAGACCTCGAACGGCATCCCACAGTTCTGAGTCGCATAGCAACAGAGCGCTCCCAGCACAATGGTACCGTAGGACGGAGTCTGACGTCGCGAAGTTCGAAGAAGCCGTTGCCTCCGTTCGGTGCAGGGAAGCCGTATCCGCCTCCTTTGCCAGAACGCGAGGAATATGTGGTGCAATTCGAAGGTCCGGATGATCCGCTGCATCCACAGAATTGGTCGATCAAGAAGAAGTGAGCCATTGCCTAAGCGCCTGGTGTTGTGAGCAATTACTGACACGCTCAATAGATTCCTCATTGCCTCGATTCTAGGCTACACAACATTAGTGTCGGCATTCACCAGCAGTATCTTCTCAGCAGCAACCGGATCCGTTGCCCAACAATTTGGAGTCTCACAAGAAGTTGGTGTGTTGGGCCTATCGCTCTACGTCCTCGGATTCGCGACAGGACCTATACTATGGGCTCCGCTATCAGAACTGCGAGGCAGAAAATTCCCCATCCTCATCGCCACGTTTGGCTTTTCCATCTTCCAGGTGGGCGCCGCCACGGGTAAAGACCTTCAAACCGTCCTCCTTTGCCGCTTCTTCGGTGGACTCTTCGGCGCCTGTCCACTCGCTGTCGTTGCCGCCGTGTTCTCAGACATGTTCGACAATCGCACCCGTGGTCTTGCCATCACAGTCTTCTCTATGACAGTGTTCACAGGGCCGCTCCTCGCACCCTTCATTGGCGGCTTCATAATCATGAATCCCCACATGGGCTGGCGCTGGACAGAGTACATTGTAGCAATCATGGGCTTCCTCGCCTTTGGCCTCGACTTAATCTTACTAGAAGAAACCTACCCGCCAGTCGTCCTCGTGCAAAAAGCCGAAGACCTCCGCCGCAGAACGAAGAACTGGGGCATCCATGCCAAGCAAGAGGAAATCGAGGTAGATTTCCGCGAACTCATCACCAAGAACTTTAGTCGTCCTCTTCGACTGCTTGTCACGGAACCCATTGTTCTGCTTCTAAGTATCTACATGGCCTTTATCTACGGCCTGCTTTACCTCTTCCTCACAGCCTACCCCATCGTCTTCCAGGGGATCCACCACATGAACCCCGGTGTTGGCGGCCTGCCTTACTTCGGCATGGTTATCGGCATGCTTCTGGCGGGGTTATACATCGTCCTAACGCAAACTTCCTACAACCGCAAACTGTTGGCGAACAACAATGTCCCCATCCCAGAATGGCGTCTTCCCCCGGTTATCATAGGCGGTGTCTCATTCACATGCGGGCTATTCTGGTTCGGATGGTCTGGCTACAAGCCCGGCATCCACTGGATAGTGCCCACCCTTTCGGGACTCCTGACCGGCTTCGGTCTCCTCTCCATTTTCCTCCAAGCCCTCAACTACCTCGTTGACGCTTATCTCATGTTGTATGTTACTCCCCTTTCCCAAAACCTCCTTCTCACTAAATAAACGGACACTAACCATCCCAACAGCGCCGCCTCAGCAATCGCAGCAAACACCTTCCTCCGTTCCCTCGCCGGCGCCGTCTTTCCCCTCTTCGCAACCTACATGTTCAACGGCATCGGCGTCAACTGGGCCGGCACGCTTCTGGGATGTGTCGCCCTACTCTTGGTGCCGATCCCCATCATTTTCTACAAGTTTGGGCATCGGATCAGGCAGCGGAGTAAATTTGCGCCGACGGCGCCGAAGGTGGCGGCCAGCGAGGAAGAAGTCGGGGCAGGAGCCGGTACTGTTTAGCGGACTGTTGTTGCACCGTGAGTATTCGTCATTGGCAGGTTAAAAACATTAGCAATGCCGAGCGTTGGGGATTTCCCCTCGCATTTGGGGGAGTGAATAGGGGGATATCTGATCTAAAAATCCTGAGCGTGTTGTTACTTGGGTAGCTTACCTACTTTTCTAATAGATACCCTAATTTTTTCTTATTTTTTTCAAGCAAACTATATAGCTCCAATAATCACGAAGAAAGAAAAGAATCCATACACAAGTCCATATCGAATCACAACCATTTGTTTAATTCCAAAGGCTTGCTCATCCCACCTATGCACGCGTTCCTCAATCTTACCTGAAAGCAAGCACAGCACGGCGTCTATAGGAGGAGGCATTTTTTTTCCTCTCCAGCAGTATTACTCCAGCGGGCCAAAGAGCTCAGGGTAACCGGTAGACAAGAAAGGGAAGATTACCGCCACGGGTAATTCGAGGTTCGCGGACTTGGAGGTTCGAAAAGTATATCTGAAACAAGAGGCCCGCTTGAAGGAAAAAGAGATGGGCATGAAGATGAAGGCTTGGGTTCTCGGGTTCGGGGGAAAGCTTGGACAGGTATTGGTGAAACGAAAGGTAGGTGTGCGATATCGTTTTAAGCCGCTGAGTGAGAAGGAATGAGGATGGGTGGATGGGGTGTGATGGATGGGTTGGGGATGCGGGGTGTTTGGCGTTAGGAAAGCGGGTTTGGAGATGCTGGGGATGATGTTGTTTTTGGGGCGAGGAGGGAGATTTCCATGGCAGCCATGTGGCGAGGTGAGGTGAGGATGTTTGTTGCGAGACTGTGGTATGCTGGAGATATTGGAAGGTTTATTGGGAGTACTGTTCAAGCGGGAAATACAGCGGGAGTTCGAAAACGTCGGACACAACGAGTAGAACCCCCAAAGTATCCCATCTAGCCCCCCTTAAATCGCCAGTATGAGCGAGGGCTGAGACAAAGAAGGAACTGCCAGCTCTAAGCACGTGCCGAGCACATAGATATGCGCCAAGATGGCAAAGAGGAGAGTGGGGTCTGATATTGGTTTCACTATCTTTGGCTCTGTCACGCGCGGAGCGTTTGGAGCTGGAGTTGCAGCGGGGAAGGGGTTGTGGACTTCGATAGGTTTGGCAGACATTGTAGGTAGATATTGAGATCGCTGGGTCTGGCGTTGAGGCTATCCTAGACGTAGTTTGCACGAATACAGGAGGCGTTTGGATCTGGGGTAAGTTGGGTGCAGCCACCGTGGCATATGCGGTGAGTTTGGAGTCGGCCCAGCGTATGTTTGGAGAGCAGGGAGTCTGGATGGGAGGGGGTTCTAGGGTGGGGATTTTGAGGGGTTGGAAAGGTGGATGGTGAATGAAGCTGCTGGTTGGGGTAATGTTAGGGTGTGTGACTTGCTTTGGATGGGTTTTGAGATTTTGGGACTTAAGCATGCTTTCTCTCATAAGTGTAACATCTTGAGATGGATGGGATGGTGTAGGAATGTGGTGAAAAAGGGGAATAAATAGTGCCGATAGTAGATTACAAACTGAAGAAACGTTTTACACCCATCACACCCACGTGGTCCTAATATTTGCGATTTACGATTTACAGTAGCGATTTCGAGTAGAGAAGGTAATATCCGTACAATTGTGACATGCTACACTTTCCCTCGTTCAACTCCACCCGTTTCAATCATTCTTCACCCCGGCAACACCTTTCGGTTTCCGTTTCCCAATGTCCCAGCCCCATCCGCGCAGAACTTTGACCACTTTCGGCGTTACAGCCGCTGTCAGAGGCACCCGTAGGAAGATAAAGCTTTTATGGATTGCATAAGCCAGAGCGAGTTGGGTCCAGATGCCTGTTCGTGTCTTTGTCAGATCACAGCACTCCGGCGTGATGTTGATCATATAGATTTCACTTACTCGCATTCTCACTGATATTTCTCGCGCCCGCTTCTTTGACCCCATGGTCATAGCTTGGGATGCCAACCTCCGTGCTCTGCGGGTCCACACTCGCATACTCCTCCACCTTGGCACCAACACTCGCGAACTCCACGGCTTGTTGCGGCTCTTCTTCGGGCGGAAATGGATAAGGCACGACGCTCCAGAACCAATCCATGATTACATGTTCCCAGTGCCCGAATCTGTCCGTTCCGAGCCATTGTACGGCGAGGAAGCAAAAAGGGAGGTCGAGCGCTGTTAGTGCGGCGTAGACGCCCAGGGCAGACCAACCGTATTCTCGGCTGAGCTTGCGGAGGCGCTGAGAGAGCGATAGCGAAGGTTCGGGAGATCCGAGGTTTGGGGTGGGGTTGAAGGGAGGTTTGGTTGAGTTGAGGCGCCTGTTGAGGAGGTGATTGATGGGTTTTCGTCGAGTGGTTCGGGATAGGAGTTGTATTAAGGGCGACTGTTCTAGAGACGAGGACTTTTGCTGGAAGCTTCGTCTCGAGGTTGTGGTCAAATTTCGCTGCAGTGGGTTTATAGTGTTTCGAAGGTATAGATATGTTGTTCGGTGAAAAATCTGCAGAGCCTTCATATTGATCAACTTTCCGCCCTTCTGCTTTAGGATTTGATAGAATCTGCTTGATCCCCCAAGAGTGAGTTCAACCGAGCGAAGCTTCGGTGTTTATGTATACTTAAGAAGGAGGACGGTTTGGTGGTGTTCTTTCATGCATCTACTTACCTTTTGAGGATGACGTTCATGGTACGCGGTACGCACTTGGCATCACGTAAGCAATGATAGGGCTGATTTTGACCATTCTCAATGGGTGGAGATGATTTTTTCTTGAGAGCTAACAAAATCTACAATTCTTCATTCTCTTCTCATGGCTGCTTCTACTCCTCTAGCCGAAGAAGTTTCGTACAGCTATTGGCATTACTAGTCGTTATCCATGTGAGACTTCGTATTGTAATTTCACTGACCTCTTCCGCCAGGCGATAGGATCCGGCTTAGGAGTCCAATCATTCTCCTATGGTTGTTGTTCACAAGAGCTATGCTGTGGGATTTGCTAGATTTAAATAACCCGTAAACAATCACAGTCGCTGGTACTAAAGCGGAATATCGGAGGTGAAAATGGGATGTTCTTGGACAAAGGCAGAGCCATGCCACTGCAACTTTTCGATCCTTGTCATCATTACATAGTGGCAAAGAAGCGAGCGAGAATAAAGCAACCGGAATACTACCATCCGGAGGCCATGGCAAGAGCCAGGATTTCTGAAGCAACCTATCGACCTATTTTGTTCATAGTAGGATAATGGATAATGAGAGGAGAAAACAACAATGGTTAAGGCAGAGAAAGGTTCAGATATCCAGGTTGTTCCCTAATATCAAACTCAGAGGCGCACCATTGGATTGACTTTTGGCACCTGATCTCGGTTACTTGCTTTCGAGTTTCGAGTTTCGAGTTTCGAGTTTCAACGTTTACCTGGTTACTCCGTATCACTGATACGAAGTACTCGTACAAAAGTCAAAGAATTGATTCTTGAATCTTGACCTCTTGAGTTGGCGGTCGAGTGACAGTGATAAAACTCTATTTGCTGAGAGGACTCTAGTGTCATGCAGTTGACTGCCGGATCATCCTTGCAGGCTTGCAGTTCTCCCCCCAATGTCAGCCCAATCACGCCCCGTCGCCAATTTTGCTAACCAAGGCTCAGCATACTTACGGTACTGTCGAGACTCCTAAGAGCCTCAACTTTAGGGTCGGTCCTGGATGGGTAATCACAAAACAAGAGGTGAGAATTGAAACCTGGAAGGGGTACACAAGAGCTGCGAGATTGCGCACATGGTGCTGTGTAATTACGGCTCTTAAAGTCCTATGGGCACATCAGAGGCCGAACTCATGCTACCGGTGCTGACGAAGTTGCCGGTGAACAGTTACATGTTTTAGTATCGGCGATCTTAGAACTCCGCTTATTGTGCGGCGTCGAAAGTCCATGCTGACCATTTGGGGATGTGTCCGTCTATGATTGGTTTCAACATACACCATTGTTAAAGCCGCTACGGAGTACCTTATGCTCTGGCAACAATCCCATGAGAGCCTTCAGAACGGTCGCTTGAAAGGGTCATAACTAAGGTAAAGAAGTTCTGTCGGATAGCGCGTGGTATGACCTTCGAGGGAAGAAAACTTGTTTGGGTATCAATAAGGTATGGGTCTAGGAGAACAAGCGAGCGAGCCAAGCCAATTCAGGGTTGCATTGCAGGAAGACCTTGCTTATACGGACGTAGTATGGAGATTGATAGCGGGACATGATAAGGGTAACCGCTGTCAATCCCAAACCGGAGGATTTCTCGCCTTAGCCTCTGAGTCGACTACCGAATCTTTTCTCTTCTAGAACAACTCGAGGGGAAACAGATCTTTGACAGCTGCAGGGCCGTTCTGAACCCAGATTCTGAAGAAATCCGAAAAGCTATACATCGTAAGACTTCAAAGAGATTGCAGGCCTGGAAGTGCTCGACTTTGACCTGTACACCGTACAAAAAGCACGACGCCAATAATGGCGTTACAGGGCTGTACAGGAAAAGTCAAAAGAAGTGAAAAGTAAGTTTTCCACCCTTGACCGTTCATCCGTAATCGCCAACAGCCGCCCTGGTATCGTTTGATGAGAGGTCACATTATCCTTCCAATGACAATGTGAGCTTCAAGCACTTGTTGGTCATTGCTGTTGAGGATTGCGATAATTAAATAATAATGCTGGTCACTTACCGATCAAGCTCCCCTGTTACTCCAGGAAGTTTACCAGATATCCAGCCAGGGCCCGCTTCATCGCCGTCGCGATTTTCGCAGGATCATGATACAAACTTTGTGTAACGCAGATGCTTTGCAAACATCCCTTGAATCGCGCTTGGTTGGTTCCTAGTCGTGTCATTGAGCATGGCACGACCGCACGACCGCCTTCTTGCGTAATATGCCAACTGAGCACGGTGGTATCAGGCCTGAAGTAGCTTTGACGGGCGGCTGGCTTGGGATGCAGCTAAATGAATCCTGGTAGCAGTCCAACGTTCGATATCAGTAGCTTTAGCACTGACTTTCCTTGATGGTCGTTGCTTCGAAACAAAAACCTTCCACATGAGAGGGAAGGCGCTCAGCCGTGTGATAGGCGTACTGCCACCTAGTGCCCGCTCGGTTTGCTGGCAGCAATTTGATTAGAAATATTATAAGATGGCTGAATTCCAGCTTCTACCCCTCGGTGATCCTCATTTTTCAATTACTTGATTTCCACCTCTCCGCATGCTATCTCCTACTGCATTTGTGTCTTCAAGCAACACCTCGTTTGGATCATCGATAATGAGCAGCACCGTACCCGCTCAGCTCACTGTTGCCAGTGCGCTGGAGATCGTCAAGAACAGCGAAGATGGACAGGTCCATCCAAGTGTCAGTGCAATTCTCGAACGAGCCATTGGCGAAGTCTGGCGACGCATTCAAGCGCAACCGACAACCTACGTCATGGGCAGGGAAGAGTTTGCCGTGTTCAACTATTATCGCAGCCGGTTCCAAAATAACCCAGTCGCTCAACAAGCGGTGGCGAGGTTTTGGAACCATTTCCGAGGCGACGCGTCCCAAGCCAGCAATGGTCGCTGACCTTACCCCACGACTCTGTTGCGAGCTCAGAATGGAAGAAGAAACCAGCAGGGCTTCCCCATCAGCTTTCTACGTCCCGCGCAAGGCGGGATGCTGACCTCTCGCAAATCGATACGGATCGCGTCTTCAGTCACTGAGCAAGCAAATGGCAGGCTCAAAGTTCTTCGGCATTTCCATGGAGTACTATTTAATAGGACAGGAGAGTGGAAAGCTAAGCGGGTGTTTCTCACGGCTTTTGCATATTTGCGTGGATACACTGTTGGTAGAGGGTGGTAGGGTTTTGGCCGCCGGTTTTCAACGCTCAGCGATATCGAACTATGACGCTTTCAGGACCTCAGAATCCATAGAATAACTTCGGCCGGGTTTCCTTCTGGTCTATTCCTATTCGAAGCTCTCATTTACCCTCGGTGTTCTCTGGATGGTGTTTTGAAAGGATATGATTCACGATGAACGTACATGTACCGGCCTCAGCGCTCGTCACTTCTTAATAGCAAGCCCGATCTGAGTGGAAGTCTACGGGGAGTTTTCAAAACTCATTGGGATGGATCTGGAGTAATACTTTTCTGTTATTTCATCGGATATATCTCTATCGCCCACCGTCTCCGGCAACCCTGCATGAAATGGCACGCTTACCGTGCAACGGGCACGGGGTCCTTGGTTGATGGAGTTTTAGGACAATCCGCCCTACGAGGTACTAGCACACGATGTGGGATATAATGTACATTATTATCATATACCCCCTTACAGCGTCATTGTTCTACGAGGGGCGTCCTGCCTTTTTTTTTTCGCTGGGTACCGACTCCGATAGTTCTCGCAGCCTGATACAACCTTGGAAATGAGAAGACCGCAGATGTTCTTGGCTCCCTACACAGTGCATTCGAGCCTATGCTAATCAAAGGGACTATTCTAGCTGAAGTATTTTTCCCTTCAAGACTCTGCACAAGGCTCTTGGGCGATCGACGTGGTAATATTACTCGACTTTTAGTGTGGTCAACAAATATGACTAGAATTCGTCTGAACCCAGAACACGGTTTTTCTTTGTCTTTTTGTTGTTCGTGACCCAACTGCCGGATTTTCTACTTTGAATGATTCACCACACGGAAG
>JAABUO010003248.1_pt1 | contig 19450 bp, 13 predicted proteins | sample 5559291 | NCBI WGS metagenome assembly JAABUO01 (sample SAMN10711878, study PRJNA513372) | rock metagenome | isolation source: Antarctica rocks | place: Antarctica: Victoria Land, Finger Mt sud
GTAGCAGCGAACTCGGATCGCCCGAAAAATTCGAATTGTCGTCCGAGTTGTAATCGTATCCGAACTGCAGGGAGTGCGGACCGACCGGTTTCAGATACGTGAGCTGGATATCGCGGTCTTTGTCGACTTGCGTCTGGTTGTAAGACGTGGAAAAGTTGTTGCGCCCGGCGGCGTCGAGCGTCGTCACGGCGGCGTAACAGGGATTCGCCGCGCTACACGGATTGTTAACCGACGTGAAGGCCGCCGTATTGGGGCCTTGGAAGCACGGACCGAACGCCCCCGCTCCGCTAGCGGGGTCGGGCGCGACGAACGTCGTCCCGCAGTGCGCCGGGTCGGTCACGAGATAGAAGGCGCCGGGTGCGACGATGCTGCCTTTAGGGGGCGCGTACTGCGTCGCGCCGGCCACCGACGCTTCGTTGGCGCCGTCGATCGTGCGATTGATCAGCGTGAACGCCGGGCGGATCAGGAGCGTATCTTTGCCGATCGACGTGCGTAATTCGGCTTCGAACTGCGGCTCGTTATCGAGAATCGTACTGCTCGGATTGAGGCTGCCGAAGAGCGTGACCGGCGTTCCCGCGTTCGCGAGGCTCTGGTATGCCGGCGGATTGTAGGCGGAGAATTTGTCGCACACCGGCAGACCCGCCGCTGCGCTCTGAACGGGCGTCTGGACGCCGGGACCTTTCGCCGTCAGGCACGGGAAGATCGTAGCGGACCCGAGGTTGCGCGCGTACGAGCCGCCCTGCGGCTGCACGAGCCCCTGCACGCCGAAGAACGCGGCGGTAAGCGACGTCGCTTCGCTAAACTTATAGCGTGCTTTGAGAAGCTCGCTGCGCTGCAGGAGCCCGGTCGAAAAGTCCGTTCCGTAGGCCACGATCGGCGTCGCGGCGTTGCTGTTCGTCGAGGCGAAGCCGACCGTTCCATGGCCCGGCCGGTCGACGCCATCGGCGATATACTGTGCGATCAGCGAGAGCCGGTCGCCCAACAGATTGGTGTTCAAAAGATACGACGAATAGGCACTGCCGAAGGTTGTTTCGTAGCCTTCCGTCACGTCGCCGAAGGAGCCCGGCGCGAAGTCCGGCGTCCGGAAATTGATCGTACCGAAGACCGAGTCGCCCGAGGTCGGGCCGAATTGTCCAGGTCCTTTCGTGGTCTCGATCGAGCCAAACGATTGCGCGGGAATGTAGGTCGTTAGCAGCGCACCGAAGTTTCCGGCGCGGATGATGTGTCCGTCGACGGCCGTGTTCGCTTCGTTGAGCGCACCACGAATGACGAAGTTGGAATTGGGGGATTGGCCGCCGCGCTGCTGCGTGATACCGGGCAGTTCGGTTGCAAGCTGCGCCAGATCCGGCGTCTGGCGCTCGGTGATAACGTGCGACGGTAAGACCGAAACCGACGACGTCGCGCTATTTAACGACGGCCGGATACTGCGTGTCGTCGTGCGTCCGATCGTGCGTAGCGACGTCAGTGTGGAGTCGGTGAGCGAAACCGAAAGGGTTCGCGTCTCGCCGGCGATGACGGCCTGCGTTCCGGCATCGAAAGCCGAATAGCCGGTATGCGCGAAGGTGAGGTCGTAGACGCCGGGTGCGACGGCGACGGAAAAGCGTCCCGCGTCGTCGGTAGTCGTCGCGTAGGTCGACGGTCCTACGATTCGCACGTCGGTGCGAGGTAGCGGTTTACCCGCGCTATCGGTAACGGTTCCGGCGAGCGCGGCTTGTAAGGTCGCCGATGCTGCCGGTTGCGCTGAAGCGAACGCCAACGCGAACGTCATGGCGAGCAGAAAGCAAAGAACGAACGCGGTGTAACGGCGCAGGGGCACGAGCATACAAGACCTCTCGGACAACGTGTTGCTCGTAGTGTACGGTCGCGCGGCTTATGATGACGTTATCGTTTGCATACCGTCGCTTAAGAATCGCGCGCGACTGCGCGTGCGATGAGCACCTGCTATTGCAGCGGGCGCACCGTTCGTGACCGACCGCGCTCCTGCTCACGGCCGTCGTCGGCTCCGGCATCATGGCCGAGCGTCTCGCCGGCGGCAATGTCGCGGTCGCGCTCCTTGCGAATGCGATCGCGACCGGCGGCGTTCTCGTCGCGATCATTCTCGCGTTCGGGCCGATCTCAGGCGCGCATCTGAATCCCGCTGTGACACTGGCCGATGCGTGGCAGCACGGCGTTGCATAGCGCGATGTGCCGGTCTACATCGTTGCACAGCTCGTCGGCGCGATCGTCGGCGTCGCAACCGCGAACGTCATGTTCGGCCTGCCGCCATTGCTCGCATCGCACCACGCTCGCGCCGACAGCGCGGTGTGGTTGGGCGAATTCGTCGCGACCTTCGGGCTGCTCGCCGTCATTTGGGGCTGCGCTCGAGCCCGCTCCGAGTCGACGCCGTTTGCCGTTGCGGCCTACATCGTGGGCGCCTATTGGTTCACGTCGTCGACGTCGTTCGCGAACCCGGCCGTCACGATCGCGCGCTCGCTCAGCGACACGTTTGCCGGTATTCGTTCAATCGACATAGCGCCGTTCATTCTTGCGCAGCTCGCCGGCGCCGCGGCCGCGACGGTGCTGTTCCGCTGGCTCTCGCCGGTATCGACCAGCACCGCCGAGGCTGTGCTTCTTCCATGTCGTTGCCTTAACGCAAATTCGAACTGTTGACCACGCCGGAAGAAACTACTACGAGCGCAAGCGCGGAGAGGGGAAGACGCACCGTGGTGCGGTCCGCGCTTTAAAGCGTCAACTTGCAACGGTTGTTTTTTTGTCGGTTACGGCTAGCGGGAGCGCGCTTTGAGTCGAAGAGCGGCTTGAAAGCGGCGTAGTCCTTTTCTCGTCGCGAATGGCGCGTGTTACCGTCGGCGACTGATCAACTCTTCCACCGAGCCGGTCACTGTTGAGACTAGATCCTCGCTACGTGTACGGCAGAACGCAAGGGCCGCTCCGATCCTCGCTGAGCTCCGGTTCTCACTCGGCTTTGCCGCCCATGCCGGAGCGTGCGCGTTCGTCACGCCGTACGCCGCGTCGGGGCTCGATGAGTATTTTGCGGAGTGCGTGCGTGCCTATGCGGAGTTGAACGATGCGCATCCCGGTGGCCGCGTGCGTGCGAGCGGCTGCATGTGTGTAATCCGGCCATGCACGCGATCGTTGCCGAGCTCTTCGGCGTCGCGCCAGTGTCACCGTGCCGTCGTCAAAAGGAGTTACTCATCACTCTGACAGTAATGGTTCGCAGTAGTAATGGTTCGCATAACATCGTAACCAAGCCGCCGCTGCCTAGACGCAGCGCGGGCCGTGATTGTTCGGCGGGATAGCGCAACCAGATCAAACCGAACGAGGGAGCCAATGGATAAAGACTCCACCCTGCCGCTGCTCAGCAACATCCGCGGCCCTCATCCCAATGATGCAACGACCAAGGTCGTGGCGCTCAATCCGGATCGTTCGACGACCGCGGGTAAGCCGCTCACGAGCAACACCGGCGTCAAAATCGCCGACGACCAAAATTCGTTGCACGTTGGTTCGCGTGGTTCGGCGCTCTTGGAAGACGCGTTTTTCCGCGAAAAAATCATGCACTTCGACCACGAGCGCATTCCCGAACGCGTCGTTCATGCGCGCGGCGCTGCGGCGCACGGATACTTTCAGATGTATAAACCGCTCGGGCAATATTCGAAGGCGCAATTTCTTAATGATACGAGCGCGAAGACGCCAGTATTCGTGCGTTTCTCGACGGTCGGAGGGTCCCGCGGTTCGGCTGATACGGCACGCGATGTGCGTGGCTTTGCCGTCAAGTTTTACACGCAGGAAGGCAACTTCGACCTCGTCGGCAACAACATGCCGGTTTTCTTCATCCAGGATGCCATCAAGTTCCCCGACTTCGTGCATGCGGTGAAGCCGGAACCCGATCGCGAAATACCGCAAGCATCGTCGGCCCACGATACACTCTACGACTTCGTATCGCTTACGCCCGAATCAACGCACATGATGCTGTGGCTAATGTCGGACCGGGCGATTCCCCGGTCGTACCGGATGATGGAAGGCTTCGGCGTCCATACGTTTCGACTCGTCAACGCACAAGGCACGTCGCACTTCGTTAAGTGGCATTGGAAGCCGTTGCTGGGCCTGCATTCACTGGTGTGGGATGAAGCGCAAAAGATTGCGGGCCGAGATCCCGACTTCCATCGGCGCGATCTGTGGGACACGATCGCCGACGGACACTTTCCCGAGTGGGAACTCGGTCTGCAAATCTTCACCGAGGCGCAAGCCGGAAAATTTGGTTTCGATGTGCTCGACGCGACCAAACTCGTGCCCGAGGAACTCGTACCGGTGCAGCGCGTTGGGAAGATGACGCTCGACCGGAACGTCGACAATTATTTCGCTGAGACGGAGCAGGTTGCGTTTTGCACGACGCACATCGTGCCGGGCGTCGATTTCTCCGACGATCCGCTGTTGCAAGGACGGAACTTCTCGTACCTCGACACCCAGCTCTCGCGACTAGGGAGCCCGAATTTCAACGACATCCCCATTAACCGCCCCGTGTGTCCGTTTTCGAACAATCAGCGCGATGCGAAATTTCGCCGGCCAATCGATGTCGGACGCGTGTCGTATTTCCCCAATTCAATCAATGGAAATTCGCCACACGAAACCACGCCAAATCAAGGCGGCTTCGAAACGTATCCGGAAGCGCTCTCGGGCCAAAAGCGCCGCGTTCGCAGTGATTCGTTTAAGGATCACTTCACGCAAGCGCTGCTTTTCTGGACAAGCCAGACCAAACCCGAGCAGGATCACATCGTCGATGCATTCCGGTTCGAACTATCGAAGGTGCAAATTCCGGAAGTGCGCGAGCGAATGGTCGGCAATCTCGCGCTCGTCGATATGGCATTGGCTGAGCGCGTCGCGGCCGAACTCGGGTTCACGGCGAATCCCAAAGCCGGCGTGAACAACGGCACGCGAAAAGGCGCCGTGCATCCGTCGACGGCGCTAAGCGTCGTCGCATCTCTGAAGAAGCCGTCGATTCTTACTCGCAAAGTCGCGATCTTGGCGGCCGACGGCGTTAATATCGCCGACGTCGAGGTAATGGGGAAAGCCTTACAAGCGCAAGGCGCCAAGGTTGCGGTTCTCTCGTTGCGCCTCGGCCATCTAAGCGGTGCAAACGGCGGAACGCTTAGTGTCGATTATCGAATCGTCGCTGAGCCGTCCGTCCTGTGGGACGCCGTCTTTGTGCCAGGTGGAGCGCAGAGTGTGAAAGCGCTGGCGCAGTCCGGCGCAGCGATGCTCTTCGTACGCGAGCAGTATAAGCATGCAAAGCCGCTTTGTGCGCTCGGCGACGGCGTAGCGTTGCTCGAGAGCGCCGGTATCCACGCCGCCGATGCTACTAGCGCCAAAGCCCTTGGTGTGATCGTCGGCAACGCGCAAGCAGCGCAGGCTGGAATTGCCGTCGCATTCGAAGCGGCAATCGCGCATGGCCGCTTCTTCAACCGCACGGACTTGGACGCAATGCCGGCATAGCGATCGTTCGAGAGGGGCTAACGCGACGGCGTGCGCCCCTTGAACGGGCGGCCGGCGGCTTAAGGCGGCATGTTTCTAGGCCGGCTGAACGCGGCCAATTCCGCTCAGCCAACGACGATCACCGTCGCGCTCGGCAACATGAGCGGCAAAGACGGCTTCCAAATCGGCAAATCGCTTGAGCCACCCGGCGTCCGTCGTCGACCAGCCGTCCAACTCGCGGACGATGACCTTCGCTAGGACGTTCGATGGATCGCTGTGCCGGTAAAGCGCGGCCGATCCGGTTGCCGTAGCGCTAACATCCTCCAAGGTTTCTGCAACTTCATGCAACCGCAGCGCCGCCTTGCAGTGCTCGAACGCCTGCCTGCGAGCTGCCGCTCCGTTTGTGCTTCGGACACGTTGCAATAACGTCGCGACTTCTCGATGTCCCTCAGCGAACCGGTGCGGGATGCTTTGAGCGACCGCGCGAGTATCACTGCGAGACGGCGCTGCGGTCACGCCGCTGGTGGTTGCGACGAGCGAGCCAGCGATAAGCGCCGCCGCCTTACGCCGTGAAACAACAAATGAATCCGACATGCCGGGTTCCTCCGCGCAGGTGTGTTTCGTTCCGGTTTGCATGCGAGACGTATGCCCATTTTTTGCAATGCCGATGGCAAGAGCGGCAAACGCCGCGGAACCTCGCCCGCGCGCCGCGGGTTAAAGAGACGCGCGAAGCTGCTTGCGGCGCAGGCGGCGGACTACCGTAGGGGCGATCCGAGACAACTTATGGCAGTAGTTGATGCTGACACCGGAAAGCACGGTGAGGAGCGCTCGTATGGATCTTGGCGATTGTTGCGACGTCTAAACGGCGTCTCAACGCCTTTCGGAGGCGTTTCTTTAGGCGTGCCGTACAACCATGGATTCGCAAAATTCGTCTGGCGCGAAGATCCCGACGTCGATGCGTGCACGGTCTGGGCACCATTCGATCACGATACCGCGTACTTTGGCTCGAATGAACAGCAAGCTATGATCAACTTTCGCGTTGACGATCTCGATGCCTTACTTGCAGACCTCGCGGCGGCCGGCGTTGAGATCGTTCCTGAGCGCAGCGAAGACGCGAACGGGCGGGTCGCTTGGATTACAGATCCCGAGGGGAATCGCGTGGAGCTTTGGAGCCGCCACCCCGAGCCGAGTAAAAAGGTGTCTCGTAAACGGTCCTTTGAGGGAATCCGCTGCATAGCGCCGTCGGCACCGCTTTCGCTCGCCGAACTCGATCCGCGACCGCGTGCGCCTCAAGGCTAGCGACCTTCGCTACAAAATTAAGAACGGAGCCTTCGCAATTGACTACCGAATTTCTTTAGATGATATCAGCCTCGCGGGAATTCCCCAAGATCGGCATCTAAGCATGGACCGGATTCCGTGCTTCAATCCGCAGCAGCTCGAAGCGGCGTGCCGGGTGTTAGCCGATACGACTGACGGCCTCACGGGTGCGCAGATCGCGCAGATCCTTCGAGAAATGAACGTCACCGACGTGTCCCCTGAAATGACCAAATGGAAGCGCCTATTTAACGCACTCATCGAGAAGCAGAACCAACACCAGGTCGGCAATCATCTGATTATGTTTATTACGCGGGCGATGAACCCAGTGAGCTACGCCCGCGAGAAGGCCGCGTTTGAATGGCGCCGCGATGAGCTGAATGTTGTGCTCGCTTTCGTCGGCCTGTATCTAAGAGAAGATGGCAAGGTTGCACGATCGAGTAAGGAGACGACGCTAACCGGCGCGCGTGCGCGAGCCGGCCGTATGAGAGCAGCTCTCGAAAGCCGAGCTGTACATTCTGAGGTCCTGAAATATTGCCGCGCTGAACTTATTGAGGAGAACTACTTCCACTCGGTTCTAGAAGCCACAAAAGGCATGGCTGAACGCATTCGCCAGCTGTCCGAACTTGGTTCTGACGGCGCGGATTTGGCGAAGGATGCGTTTAACGTTGGCAATCCGCTCCTTGCTCTAAACCCGCTGCGAACCGACACGGAAAAGAGCGAGCAGGCTGGCTTCGCTAATCTTCTGATCGGTGTTTTCGGCGCGATACGTAATCCGCTCGCCCATGCTCCAAAGATCGTGTGGCCGATGCCGGAGCAAGACGCGCTAGATATTCTCACTGTGGTTTCCTTTGTTCATCGAAAGCTCGATGGCGTATCGAAGGTATGAAAGTCAGCGACAATATCGGCCTCGGAAGTCGCCACAATAAGAATCTAACATTCACGAAATATTTCAATCGCAGCGCTATCCCACGCCGGTCGTTGCGGCGAGCATCGTCCGCGTAATCCGTTCGGCAGGCGCTGTCAGCGTTTTGCAGGTAAATTTGGCGCATCGTCATCGTGCCGCGCAAGAATCGCCGCTATCCGGTTCGCGTCGTTCACGCAGCCGGCGAGAGAGTCGTCGCCATAGTCGTCGATGCCTATAATCAGCGCGCGCCGCATTTAGAGCCGATGCCGGCGCCGGCGTGGTCATGCCAGCGTGAGCCAGCGCGGATGTACCGGCGGGCGACGGGGATGCTCTTCCAGCGGCCTTGGCGCATGATCGCGGCCTCGGACTTGTTCGCGCGGGCCGCCGACGTCGCAAAGCCGCTGCGCAGCGAGTGCGCCGCGTAACTTTCCGGATCGAGGCCACTGCGCGCGCCGATCTTCTTCACCCGCTCGCCGACGATCCGCGCGGTGAGACGTCCACTGCCGATCCGTCCGGCGCGATCGACCGCGCGGAACAGCGGCCCCTCGGTGATTGCGCCGCTCGCAAGCCACGCTTGCAGTGCGCGTACGGGGCAGGTCCGCGGGTCGGAGCCGTACAGCACGGCGACTTCCTCGAGCTCGCCTTCCTGGTTCGTTTTCGAGCGCCGCAGTCGCAGCACCAGCCCCTCGCCCTCGAACCGGACGTCGGCGACGTCGAGTCCGACAAGTTCGCTGCGGCGCAGGGCACCGGCGAAGCCCACGAGCACGAGCGCCCGATCGCGCACGTCGATCCGCCGCTCGCCGCAGGTCGCCACGGCGGCGCGCAGCTCGGCGACGAGCAGGGCCGTCTTCGGCCGCGGCGCGATCCCGCGTTCGCGGCGGATGCCGGCGAAGGTCGCGCGCACCATGCCGTGCTCGGTCGGGGAGTCGTGCCCGGCGGCGCGGTGCATGACCGCGATCGCGGAATACGCGGTCCTCGCCCGTAGCGCGGAAACCAAGAGCGATGCGACGAGCGAAGGAAGGGGGGTTCGGAGGGAAACCGACGGTCCGAGTCCCTGGCGCGTATATCCAGCGCCGCATTAGCCAGATCGTTGCGAAGCCGCGCGAGCCGGAGCGTCCACCGTAGCATGGCGCCGTTTTCCTCGGCCTGGCAACGGTTCTCGTCGCCGGCATCGTGCGCGGCGCGACGAAGGGATAACGGCTGCTGCTAGTGTCCGCCGCCATAAATTGGGCTGGGCCACACGAACACGGGCACGCGCGTCCCACGAAGAGCTCCTCGATCACGTAAGCCTCGAATCGAACGGCGCTTTGACTCGAGAAATGGTCCGCATATCGTTAAACGACTCGAGCCGATGAAGCCGCACACTGAGTTGTCCAATCGGACCATCCGGTAGGCCGCTTCCCCCGCGGCACCGCAGTACCTAGACTTGAAGACGATGCCGCACGCGCCGAAAATCTCGCGAACGCCACCCGTCGCGCCACTCGCGCTCGCCGCACTCGGCGTCGTTTTCGGCGACATCGGGACGAGCCCGCTCTACACGCTGAAATCGTGCTTCGCTATGAGCGGCGCGAGCGCGACGCGCCCGGCCGACGTGCTCGGTATCGCGTCGCTACTCGTCTGGACGCTCGTCGTCGTCGTATGCCTCAAATACGTCACGTTCATCATGCGCATCGATCACGATGGCGAAGGCGGCATCCTCGCGCTCCTGGCCCGCGCGATTCCACCCGCGCGCGACGGCTTGCCGGTGCGCTTCGGTGTCGTTACCGCCGTCGTCATCGTCGGCGCCGCGATGCTGCTGGGTGACGGCGCGATCACGCCCGCGATCTCGGTCATCTCCGCGATCGAAGGTCTGGACGTCGCGAGTCCCGCCGTCCATCCGTATCTCGTCCCAATCGCGGTCGGAATCCTCATCGGCCTCTTCGCACTACAGTCGCGCGGCACGGGCAAGGTCGGCATCATCTTCGGCCCGGCGATGGCGGCCTGGTTCCTCGCCATCGGCATCGCCGGTGCCATTGGAATCGCAACGCATCCGGCTATCCTCGCGGCGCTCGATCCGCGCCACGCGGCCGCCTTCGTCACGACGCATGGCGGCGGCGGGTTCTTCGTGCTCGGCGGCATCGTCCTCGCCGTCACCGGCGTCGAAGCGCTCTACGCCGATATGTCGCACTTCGGGCGCCAGCCGATCGTCGTCGCGTGGTACGGCCTGGTCTTCCCGTCGCTGATCCTCTGCTACGTCGGCGAAGCCGCGCGCATCCTCGAACGCCCGGAACTGCTCGCGAATCCGTTCTACGCGCTGACGCCGGGCTGGACGCTGTACCCGGCGATCGCGGTCGCGACCGTCGCAACCGTCATCGCTTCGCAGGCGCTCGTGTCGGGCGCGTTCACGCTGGCGGAACAAGCGATCGCGCTCGGCCTGTGGCCGCGTATGCGCGTCCGCCACACCTCGGCCGACGTGCGCGGCCAAGTCTACGTCCCCGCGGTCAACACCGCGCTCGCCGTCGGCTGCATTCTGCTCGTGATCGCCTTCAAATCGAGCGACCAGCTCGCTGCCGCGTTCGGTCTCGCGGTCTCGTGCACGATGCTCGCGACGTCGGTCGCGTACTACGTCGTGATCCGCGACGTGCTGCGCTGGTCGCCCGTGCGCGCGGTGCCGCTACTCGTCGCTTTCGTCGTTGTCGACGGCTCGTTCGTCATCGCCGGCTTGCCGAAATTCGTCGACGGCGGCTGGGTCCCGTTCGCCGTCGCGACGGCGCTTTCGTTCGCGAGCATCGTTTGGCTGCGCGGCCGCCGCCGCGTCGTCGCCGCGATCCGCGCGGAATCGACGCCGCTCGCCGATGTCATCACCGCGTTCGGGAAGCCGATCGCACCCGACTCACCGGCGATGGTTTTCCTCACGCCCGACGAAAACCGCATCCCGTTCATCGCAAAGCAGCGATGGATCCGCGATCGCGCCCACGAGGAACACGTCGTTCTCTTGCGACTGCAGCGCGGCGCGAGCCCGACCGTTCCGAACGCCGACCGCGTGACGGTCGAGCGCGTCGCGCCGAGCCTTACGCGGATCGTCGCGACGTTCGGTTACATGGAACCGCCGCGCATCGCGCCGATCATCGCCGCGGCGAGCGCGCGCGGCCTCGACCTCGACCGCGACGACACGTCGTTCTTCTACGCCGACCCGAAGATCGAGGACCCCGGTGGCGGCGACGGCAGTTTCGCGCAGCGCGCGTTCGTCATGATGCAGCGCAGCGCGCGTCCGCTTCCCGACGATCTCGGTATCCCCGCCGAACGCCGCATCGAACTCAGCGTCAGCGTGAATTACGACGCGCGCGACGGTGCGTAGCATGCCGGCGCTCTCGCCCAGCTGCAGGCGCAGCCGCGCACGTGCACGTCGACGGTCCGCTCCGAGTCGATGCGCTGCAACGCCGCATCGTCCCACGCGAGCTCGAGCAATTGCCGCGACTGAGCGCACGCCCGGCATCTCGCGCGGCTTCAGACATAGCGCACGTCCGTGCAGCATCGCCTCTGGGCGAGCGAAGTCTATCGTCAGCTGTCCGACTTCGACGACGTCGCGCTCGTCAATCTTTATCGTTGGAATCAGCGATTCGCTCGAGGCCTGGATGACCTCCGCTTCGATTGCTATCCGGCCATCGCCGGTGCTGCGTGATGGGTGCGCAAGAAGCCGAAAGCGGCCACCAGGGCAAGGGCGAAGCGCTGCGGGAGAGGCCGTCCCTGGCCCTCTCCCAACTGGGGATTCAGGATAGCATCCGTCGAGGCAGCAGCGCAGGCTGACTACGGGTCGCAAGTCTGGCTATTGGCAGAACTGTCGCGCTGGCGCTCGCTGCGAAACGGCTACCGGCGCGACGTCAACTACGGTAAGTGAGTAATCTCAAATCAAGGCGCGAAACCCGAATCAGGGCCGGGTACGATGAAGTCCCAGATGCGATCGGCGGCACCGCCAACGTTGTCTGAGGAGACTGTTTCGATACGTCGTGCGGCCCAATTATCCGCAATCCAAAAACACATTAGGATGCGGTCCCCGCGTCTTACGCCGAGCACCCACGGGTTCGGCCCAAGCCACTTCCGATACCACGCCACCTGAATTGGGCTAGAGGTCAGTTTCGGCACATCGGCGTCCGTGCCCGCGGTGAGCTACGCCTCCATACGACGTGGCTCGAGCGCGTCTTCTACTGCGGATGCCCATTGGTGGAGAGCCTCGTCATAGGGCATCTCGATCGTGGGCAGCTCGGGTATCTCACCGACGATGGTTCCGTCGGCGGCGATGGTCCAAACGGCGAGGTACAGACGCCCGTCAATGTGCGGACTGAGCACGAAAACCTTCTTGAATACGTCACGAAATCGGGCGCGACGCACCGTATTCGCTCGACGAGCTCGCACGCTACTTCGACCTCAACGAACCGGCACTGAAGAAGAACCCGCCGATTGGAATCGGCCGCAACGTCGAGACCTTCGATCGTCTGCGGCGCTGGGCATACGTCGCCGTCGCCGACTGGCGGATCGGCACGTCCGAGGCGTGGTACGGCGCGGTCGCCGATCGCGGCGGCCAGATCGCAGCCGACGTCGGCGCCGCGAGCCCGCGCGGTCCTCTCAAGGCCAACGAGGTCGGTCACATCGTCAAGAGCGTGGCGCGCTGGGTCTGGGAGCGGTATGGCGCTGACGTCCCGCCGCTCCTACGCGAGAAGCCCGGAGTGGCGCAACGCGAGCGCGAGAAGGCCCGCCAGAGGGCCCGGGAAGCGGCCCGGGAGCGTTCGCGTATGAGCGAGCCGCGATGAAATACACCGCCCCGGCACGCCAACGTCGCTCAGCGGCCACGGAAATGCGGCGTGCCAGCCTCTTGTTGCGCGCAATCGCGACGGCGCTGCGCTGTTCCCTCGCGGAGATCCAACGGGTGCTCACAGCCGGTGTACAGGGTTCGCCCGGCCTATCAGACTTTGAGGGCGCTGCGGCCCCGTCGCCAGAGAATGCGGATCCGCCGGCGTCACGCAGTGATTTTCCGATGTCTTGTTCCCGTGGTGTTTTGACACCGACGCTCTCCGGGTCGCGCGCAGTCGTCAGCGCCGAAGGCGATGATGACGAGCACGTCCCAACCGCGCGCAGCGCGGAACCGAGTACCAGCGTCGTTTGCGATCGTGGAAGGGGGGTTCGGGGGAAACCAACGCGGTTGAATCGCCGGTCGCGTATATCCAGCGCCGCATCAGCGAGATCGTTGCGAAGCTGCGTGAACCGGAGCGGCCGCCGTAATCGGTCGAGGTCATTCGCGATCGTGTGATCGGCGTTGATCGTTCACGCGCGATGTGTTCGACGTAGTTGCCAGAGTACTGTTTGACTTCCGATGATGTAACTCGCGCGATCCGATGCGAGAAAGGTGACGGCTTGCGCGATTTCATCCGACTGGCCGTGCCTCCCAAGCGGAATCTTGAGGCCTCGGTGAACTGCTGACCACGCTGGAAGAAACTACTACGAGCGCAAGCGCGGAGAGGGAAAGACGCACCGTGGTGCGGTCCGCGCTTTAAAGCGTCAACTTGCAACGGTTGTGTTTTGTCGGTTACGGCTAGCGGGAGCGCGCTTCGAGTCAAAGACCGACTTGAAAGTGGCGTAGTCCTTTTCTCGTCGCGAATGGCGTTACCGTCGGCGACTGAATCAACTCTTCCACCGAGCTGGTCACTGTTGAGACTGGATCCTCGCTACGTGCACGGCGGAACGCAAGGGCCGCTCCGATCCTCGCTGAGCTCCGGTTCTCACTCGGCTTTGCCGCCCTTGCCTTCCGCCGTGCCCGCAGCGTCTCCGGACCCATCAACAGCGACCGCCTCGGGCGGAGAAGGGTTCACACCAATGACGACGCTCTACACGATTAGCGACGACCGCACCAAGTTTTGCCGCAAGGCGATGAAAGCCAATAACGGCATCTGGAATCCAGTAACCAATGCGTGGATGTTCACGAACGCAAGCGATCATGCAAATGCGATGTGCGAACTGTATCGCACGACGCGGCCCAGCGCTGCGCAGCTTGAGACGCTGCTCGCGATGGCTGTCGACGGAACCGGGTCTCAGGCATGGGATTTTGACCCGAGCGTGACGATCACGGATTTCACCCAACTCTCGCGTGATGAAGCATCTCGGCTGCTGAGCGCCGGCTACACCGTGCGCCGGTTGCTCGGAATCCATCCGGTCGAAGATGTACCGGCGGACGCGAAGTCAGACGCGTTTGACGCCTCCGACTTGGAGACTCGCATCGAGCGGAGTCGTCGCGCGCAGCGTAGCGCGTAGATCCTGCAGAAAGTATGGCGGCGCTTAAGCATCGCCGCCAACTTTCGAGTCGGGCTTGCGCTAAGTCGTTCTCACTCCGTTCCGGTCCACGTTCGGCTAGCCCCCCTTTAGCTCTGCCACTCGCGCTCGTTCTTAGCGACGCTAGCTCCTTAATTTTCAACGCCGATATTCTTCTTCTGCTCGCCGGCGCACCGCCTCGGCCTGTTCTCGACGGGCTACTTCAGCGCGTCGATCGCGTTCTTGAACGCAACACGAACGGCCCGATCCGCTTAAAACGAATCGGGCCGTCTGGTGCTTTCATCGTTCCGCTCGCGCGGGAACCGTTAGCGCGTGAAGAATCCGATGCCGACGTAGGGTGCGATGCGCGTTTGATTCGACGGACTGCTGTTGCGTGCCGTCACGCGATCTCCCAGAAGCCCCGCGTCCAGAAAGACGGGGCTGCCGCTGGGTTTGATCGCGGCGCCGACTTCGTATTTGAAGAGGCGATACGTGAGCCCGAGCGATCCGGGGTTCGGCCCGAGGGACCGATATCCGCCCGTCAGGTTGGGATAATAGTAGGTGCTGAAGTACACCGACAGCGGGCCTTCTTTATCCGGTAGTTTCTCGAGCCCGATTCCGAGGCCGCTGCTGCGCGGGTAGCCGGCGTTATTGTACTTCGTGAGGTAACTGACGCCGAGATACAAGCGTGGTTCGAGCAACTTGAGGCCCAGACGTCCGTCGACTTGCTGTTCTTGCAGGTCGAATGCGGGCACGAACGTTTGTCCGCCGCCGATCGCCCTGACGGCCGAATCCTCGTGTCGGACCGTGTAGCTGCGGAACTCACCCTCGACGAGACCTTGGAAATTGCCGGCGTTGAATTCGGTACCGCCGCGCAGACGGTAGGACCCTTTACCGCCCGTACCCGGCGAGAATTCATCGTGGACCCTCGGATGGATGAGATAGTCGCCCATCACGAACATTTCGCGCCGCTGTGCGAACGTTTGATAGCCGTGACCGGGCTCCGGCGGCGCGTACGTTTGCGTCGGCGCGGGCGCCTTCGGTTGTGCGGGCGCTGCGCCGACCGGTGCGTACGTCGCTCCCGGTGCGGGCGTGGATTGCGCGTTCGCAGCAGAGACGGACGCTGCGAGGGCGACGATCGCACCGAGCGTTACGATACGTGCATTCGTCATCGCGGCTCCCCGGCGTACGGAAAGTTGTTTTGATAGTGTTTCGCTGCCGGCGTTACGAAATCGCTCGTCAAACAAGGCGTCTCCTGATGGTCTTCCGGTGCAAGGCCGAGCTTCGGAATAAGACTCCCAAAGAGCGCGCCGAGTGAGAGATCGATGACGGGGCTTCGCAAGTCGCGGCCGCCGAATTGGCGATATGGATCGCCGAGCGAACGTTTGATGCCGTAAATGAGCGGCGGCGGAACCGCGCGCACGATCGCGACGGGTAATCCACTCTTACCGTTGGTTTCTACGGCAAGATAACGGGCGGGGCCCGGCGCCGAGAGATCCGCTTCGATCGCATCGGGAATGAGCACTTTGATCGCAGCCTCGGCGACGGCATCGGAACGATGCGCGGCTTTGAGTTCGAACGTACGGATCGACTGCGCGAGCAACGTGTCGTTCGTGATGAGGCTGCGATTGGTTGCATCGTGATCGGCGAAATTTTCGGTCGCTTCTTTAACGGCCGGTCGCCCGAGGCGCTCGACTTGCGTATAGGTCGTCCCCGCAGCCGCATCTCGACCGATAAGCGTGTTGAACCGTGCGGCAACTCCCGCCAGCATCGCGACGATCGATGTGGGTTGGGCCGTTTCATCCGTCACCGGAAGGGATGTCGTCGTCCAAACGTTGATGCGGCCGACCGTTCCATCGGGACCCGCGAGCATCTTACGCGGCACTTCGACGGCGAGCTGCAAGACGTTGAAGCCCGCAAGCGTATCGCTCGCGTCTTCTTTGTGGAAGCACGTCAGCGAAGGTGCCGGAGGATTGGGTTGATTTTTATAGTCGCGATCAGGAATGATTTTGGTGAAATGCGCGAGATCGAAGTAGAACGGATCTTCACGCGGACCCGCAAAGAATTTTATGCCGCTTGGAAGGGTCGTCGTTTGACCGTATGCGACTGAACCGGTTTGCGTTCCGAACGTCGATTGCAAACCGTCCATCGCCGGTTTTGTGGGTCCGTACATCGCAATTTGCTGCGATGTGCCGACGCCCGTCGCTTTGAATTGAATCGCGAGATCCGTCGTGAAATGGTCGCCCGTACCGATATGAAATTGGTACATGGCACCAGGATCGAATTGCCGACTCGTTCCCATGCCGGTCGGAATGAGCGGCGAGACGTCCATTGCAAGCACGACGCTGCCGGCACCGTGTGGACTCGGGTAGACGAAAACATCCGTAATATCGATGCCGGCCCGGCTCACCGTCAATGGTGAATCCTGGTGATCGGACGAGCGGGCTGGTTGAAGTGTATAGAGGCCAAGTGCCGTGAAGAGCGCGAGTCCCGTTGCGGACGCGGCCAAACGTGTGCCAAGTGAGTGCAAGCTAAACCGTATACCTATCGAGCGTTGTTGTGATTGGCGCCGAGTCGTTACCTTCCGGCGCGGTTGTTAGGCCATTCCTGTTGTTTATCGGCTAAATCCATCGAAAAACGATTCGTGGGTGAAGCAATCCAAATCAAGTTTTTGCGCGTTGGTTGCCGACGGGTGAGGTCACCTCTTAGCGTCGTACCAAAACCGGTCCCTTTCGGGAATGATTCGGCACCCAGTAACGAAGCGATTTTGCGTCTCCCGTAAGTCTGTGCCAAAACGAAAGCGTGGAATCCCTCGCCGGCGACGTGCGGTTCGCCAGGCTCCAGCCCTACGGCCGCGACGTTGTCCCGACAGTCGACGCAACGAGACGTTGCCGATCGCGACCACCGGAGCGCGGCGGAAACGCTCGCTAGTGCCGGGTCCTCCGCCGCATAGAGCGCTTGAAGCCGCTCCATCGGCATTTGCCGAAAGCCGACGAGGGTCGCGGTCAACGCCGTTATGTGGCGCATTCCCGCTTCGTATTCCGCTACTGCCGCTGACACCGCCGCTGGGTCACTCGGGTCATCCGGCAGGACGACCGGAACACGCTCGCCGCCGGTTGCTAGCGCGACGATGCTATCCGCCCATGCACATTGATTTTGAATCTCGGGTGTACCTCCGACGTCGAGCGCAATCGCTTTCTGAACGAGCGAATCATCGCCGACCGGATACATCGCCGACGCCACGCTGTACATGTCCCGGACCATCATGCGCCCAGTTTCGTCAACGGCTCCATCGCTCGCGCTGCCTTCACTGTAAATCTCAGGGTGGTCGTCGACGGTACGGTGAGAAAACCACCATGCGACGAACGCGGCGACGCGCATCGCGGCGCTGCGATCGGTGAGGAGACAACCAAAGTCGGGCAACGTCTCGCTTTTTGCAAGCGCTGAGCAGACGCCGAAGGTCGATTCCGAAAGCGCTCGAGCCCACGTTACCAAGAATCCCGGCGTTATAGCGTCGCCTCCGCGCGACGGGGCCTCCAAAGCAATCCAGGTAAACAGGTCGCGCTCTTTGCGGAACCCCGCCTCTATATCCGAATCCGACGCCTGCTTCTTACCGAACAACCGTTTGAACAAAAGACACACCTCCCGAAAAGTCGTGGGGTCGTTCCTGGTCGACGAGCGTGCGCGTCGAACGACGCGACGTCGGCACGCGAGCGCAGCTTGGAGAACAGACGTCGCCTTATTCGACAAGCGGTGTCGCTGCGATGGCCGGCACGTATACTCCCGTGCTGATCTTGCAATGGCTCCGTCGTCGAGCAGCCATTTCAAGACGTTCGCAACGGCGCTCGTGATGTGATTGTGGGTTGGATGTTCCGCTTTGAGCGTAGCGGCATGTTCTGCAAGAATTTCGCTTGGACGAAAGCGTCGAAACGGGAGTACCTGGATGAGGCTGTGCTTCCAACTTCCTTCCGAATACCGCGCAAGGTGGCTCTGGCGCCATTCGGTTTCTGGGTCGTACGCTGCGCTCTCGAGCCTCTCTTCCGGAACATCCTGCGCCGGTAGTTGGCGAGCATTGATGCCGAGGAAATACGCACGGAGCGCGGCCTCGGTCGTTCCAGATCGTACCGCGCGATCGCGATCAGCGCACGTTGAGGTCGACGCGGCGCACGGGATCGGGTCGTCCTGTTATACCGTGGTTTTCCTCGTTATAGAAGAGGAACGAGTGCCCGCGCTCAGTGCACCGTAATCAAAAAAGCGCCAACGAGCGCTCCGAGACCGCGACGAGCCCCGCCCCCACAGCCGCCGCGAGCGCCGGATTTGCCTCCGTCGCAATCGCACGATCCGCCGCAACGTATCGGTAGCCGCCGAACACGGCGACGAGCGCTCCGAAGAGCGCAACGGCCGTTCCGAAGGTCGTCGAGACGTGCTGAGTTGCCATCGTGGGATGCAGTGCGCCCGCGAGTTCGCGAGTGAAAAGTGCGAAACGAGCGACGACGAAACCGAACGCCACGAAACTTAGCGACGTGCGCAGATATGCCAGGAGCGTTCGTTCGTTGGCGAGGACGTCGGTCGTGCGAGGCGCCACGCGCGCGTCGACCGCTCGTTATGACGGTTCGGTTGCGTCGAGGCCTTTCACGGATCAAAGCCACCGACTCCCGACCCGGGGAAGCTCGTAGAAAAACCGGTTCGCCAACGTGAGAAGCGCATGCGCGTCGCGTCGAAGAGATATCCACATTTCTGCGAAAGTAGGCCGATATGCATAAGCAGCTTCTCCGTTCCCGACTCCCGATCGTGATCGGGCTAATCGTGGCAACCGGGTGTTCCACGTTGCATACCAATACCACGGCATCTTCGGCGCCACCGTTGACCGCGAACGGACGGAGCATCTTTCAGACGGGCAAAGACCTTAGCGGCGTACAGATCGTGGCACGAAAGCCGCCTCTTTTTTGGAGTTGCGCCGCTTGTCATCGAGCGGACGGCTCGGGAGTCGTGCGTTTGCCCGGCGATGCCGTCAGCGCCGATCTGCGCCACGCGGCTCTTGTGACCAAAGCAGAAGCAGCCATATACGATTGCGTTGCTCGAGCGCGCGATTTCGACTGGCATCGACAACACCGGCGCACCACTCAATCCGGTGATGCCACGCTGGCAACTCTCAAAACAGGATCTTCACGCCGTCGCCTATTACGTGTTAACGGAATTTAAGTAATTACAGCGTGAACATCGCCCGTCACACCACACGGGCCACACGGGCTGCGTCCGCGGACTCTGCCGGCGAGGCAGAGACCTCGATCTATCGTTTACTGCTTGCCCCCTAGCAGGCCTGTGAAAAAGGCGGTGCATTGGCCTTGGTCTTCTGAGGTTTTGGCGTATCATAATGGCAAGTCTCCTTGATTCTGTTGGGAGCGGCCGTTGCGGTCTAAAGATGTCCAGCACTCGTCGATGTGGACGACGCTCTCGCCTGAGGACGCGGTTCCGGGCGATCAT
>JAABUO010003249.1_pt1 | contig 19450 bp, 20 predicted proteins | sample 5559291 | NCBI WGS metagenome assembly JAABUO01 (sample SAMN10711878, study PRJNA513372) | rock metagenome | isolation source: Antarctica rocks | place: Antarctica: Victoria Land, Finger Mt sud
CGCCTCGTCCTTTTCGGGCCCCGCGCCGCGCCGAAGGCGGCCCACAAGACCTATGGCCCGTCCATCGTGAGCTGGCTGCTGGATCGCCGATGACGCGGGACCGCGCGGATTCCCCCTTCATCGTCCGGGCGCCGCGCCTGCGGGCGGGCGACGAGGCCCACGCCATCGTAGCGGCCGGGGAGGCGCGAGCGGCGGCCCTTCTGGCCGAAGCGCAGGCGCAAGCGGGACGTCTGCGGGCCGAGGCCGAGGCCAACGGGGCGACGGCCCTGGAGGAGGCGCGCGCGCGCGGGCTCGACGAGGCCGCCGCCGAGGCCGGTGTCCTGATGGCCCGGGCCGCCGAGGCACTCGACCGTTTCTGGAGCGAGCGCGAGGCCGAGCTACGCGACGTGGCGCTCGCCGTGGCGCACCGGGTTCTGGCGTCCGTGCCGCCCGACGAGGTCGTGGTCCGCCTCGCCGCAGAAGCGGTCGCCGAACACGGGCGCGACGTGAGGCTCGCTCTCAAGACGTCCCCCGACATGGCCGACAGGCTCCGCGCCGCCCTGAAGGGCTTGGGCGTCGGCGACCGCGTCAGCGTGTCGCCGGACCCGTCCCTCGCGCCGGGGGATTGCACTCTGCTCCACCCCCAAGGGCGCACCGAGATCGGGCTCGTGGCCCAATTCCGGGCCATGCTGGGCGCCGAAGGGGCCGGCCAGGCCAAAGGGGGCTCGCCATGACGGTCGATGCTCTCTCGCAAAGCTTGAACCGCCTGTCCGGCGACCTCCGGGCTCTGCAGCCGCGGCAGGCGCGCGGCCGGGTGGTGCGGGCGGTCGGCACCGTGCTGCGGGCCGTGATGCCCGAAGCGAGGCTCGGCGAGCTCTGCCGCATCGGCGGCATGCGGGGGCGACCGCTCCTGGCCGAGGTGGTCGGGCTCGACGGCGACGAGACGATACTGGCGCCGCTCGGCGACGTCGCCGGCTTGGCCGCCGGCGCCGAAGTCGAGCCCACCGGAGACGTCCTCCGAGCCCCGATCGGCGCGGCGGTGCTGGGCCGCGTGCTGGACGGCCTCGGCCGTCCGCTCGACGTCGCCGCGTGCGGGCCGCTGGGTCCCTGCCCGCGCCGGGCCGTGATGGCGGACCCGCCCGCGGCGCTCGAAAGGCAGCGCGTCATTGCCCCGCTGCCCTTGGGCGTCCGCGTCATCGACGGCCTGATCACCTGCGGCGAAGGCCAGCGCATGGGCATCTACGGCGAACCCGGCGGCGGTAAATCGACGCTGCTGTCCGCGCTGGTCCGCGGCGCCGCCGTGGATGTCGTCGTGGTGGCCCTGGTGGGGGAGCGTGGCCGCGAGGTCAGGGACTTCCTCGAACACCAGATCGACCAGACGACGCGGGCGCGCACCGTAATGGTGGTGGCGACGTCCGACAGGCCGGCCGTCGAGCGCCTCAAGGCGAGCTACACCGCCACCACTATCGCGGAAGGCTTCCGCGACCAAGGGCTGCGCGTCCTTCTGGTGCTCGACAGCGTGACGCGCTTCGCGCGCGCTCTGCGCGAGGTCGGCCTGGCGGCCGGCGAACCGCCGACCCGGCGCGGCTTCCCGCCCTCCGTGATGGCCGAGCTGCCCCGCCTGCTCGAACGCGCGGGCCCCGGCGTGGTGGGCTCGATCACGGCCTTCTACACGGTGCTGGTGGAAGGTGACGGCAGCGGCGACCCCGTTGCTGAGGAAACACGATCGATCCTCGATGGGCACATCGTCCTATCGCCCAGTCTCGCGGCCTCCGGCCATTATCCGGCCATCGACGTGCTGGTGAGCCGCAGCCGCGTCATGGACGTGGTCACCGACCGCGAACACCGAAACTTCGCGGCGGCGGCGCGGGCGGTCATGCACCGCTACAACGAAATAGAGTTCCTGGTGCAGGTCGGCGAATACAAGGCCGGCTCGGACCCGAGCAGCGATCACGCGCTGGCCTGCATCGAGGCCGTGCGGGGATTCCTACGCCAAGGATCCGAGGAATACACTTCTTGGGAGGACACTCGCGCGTGGCTGGCTCGGCTCACGAACTGAACGCCCGCCGGGCCAGGACCCTGCTCCGCTGCCAGAAGGTGCGGGAACAGCGCAAGCGCCGCGACGCGCTGCGCGCCGACTTCGACAGCGCGGCGGCGGCGGCGGCGGCGCGGTCCGCGCGGGCAGCGTCGGAGGCTGGGCAGGCCGCCGCGGCCGAGCGGCTGCGCCGAGCCTACGGCGACCTCGGCGGCCGTGTCGTCGGGCCGAGCGAGATCGCGGCCCTGCCCGCGCTCGAAGAGAAGCTCGCCCGGGAGGCGCAGGAGGGCGCCGAGGCGCTTGCGGCTGCGGAGGCCGCAGCGCGCGAGGCGCAGGCGGTCGCCGCGGCGGCTCGCGACGCTTTAGTCGCCGAAACACGCGCGACCGAGAAACGGTCCAAGCTCGCTGAGCGGTCCCGGACGCTGTGGCGGCGCGGCGCGGACGTGGCGGAGGAGATGGAACTCGACGAGCAGGTGGCGGACACGTGGCGGCCGGCATGAGCGCCGACCCCCTGACGCTGCCGCCGGTCCGCCGGGGCGAGGCGAGGGCGGCGCGGGCGCGATGCGCGCCCCGCGCCGCACTGTTCCTGCCCGACATCGATCGATCCATCGCCTTCGATCCGACCGGCGAGGGCCGCTGCGGGCCCGACCCGGTGAGCGTCGGGCTGACCTGGGGTGAGCAAGCCTTCGTGGTACGATGCCCGCGAGAGGTGATCGACGGCCTGCTGTCCGCCTTCGATGCGGGCGTCGACGGGCCGGGGCTGCCGCCCGACGCGGCAGCGCTGCTGCTCGAAGCCGCGCTGCTGCCGGTGCTCGAGAGGGCCGAACGCGCGACCGGACGCGACATCCGGCTCCTCGAGCTCAGGCCGGACGCCGGGCCGGTGCCCCCGGGCGGGCTGGGCCTGTCGCTCGACGGCGGCGAACGGCGATGGGGGCTCCACGTGGCGGCGGGGGAAGCGGGGCGCGACGCCGTCGCGGAACTCCTGTCGGTCTGGCCCGCCGCGCCACGGGCGATGGCGCGGCTGCCGTTCCCGGCCGCAGTGCGGATCGGGACGACGCGGCTCGCGCTGTGGGCGATCCGCTCGCTATGCCCGGGCGACGCCGTGCTGCTGGAGGTAGGCCGCGGAGGCGGGGGCATGCTCGTCGTTGGCGACGCTTGGCTGGCCGAGGCGAACCGAGACGGCGACGGCTGGCATCTCAGCGGTGCGCTGCGGCCGGCACGGTCCCGGGACGAGGTGGAGTGGACGATGCAGGATGAAGACGACGTGAAGCGAGATGCCGAGTTCACCATCGACGTGGACGAGCTTCCCGTCCGCCTGGGGTTCGACGTGGGGCGGCTCGACATCGCCCTCGGCGAGCTGCGGCGGCTAAATGTCGGGTCGATTATCGAACTCGGGCGGGGCGCCGAGGACATCGTGCGAATCAGCGCCAACGGGCGGCTCATCGGGCAGGGCACCCTCGTGGATGTGGAAGGGAAGGTCGGCGTGCGCATCGTCAGGATGCTTGACAATGGGTGAGAGCCAGCCCGGCATCATCGCCGTCCTGATCGCTGTCACCTCGCTCGGCCTTCTGACCATCGTGGTCGTGACGATGACGAGCTTCATCAAGATTTCGACGATCCTGTTCCTCCTCCGCAACGCGCTGGGCGTTCAGCAGACCCCGCCGAACATCGTCCTTTACGGCGTAGCTCTGCTTCTTTCCGCCTACGTCATGGCGCCGGTGATCACCAAGGTTTACACGATCGGGACCGCACCCGGGCAGCAGTTCAAGACGTTCGACGATTTCAGGAGTCTGGGGTCGAAAGCCGAGGTCCCTGTGAAGGCCTTCATGGAAAGGTTTACCAGCCCCGGTGAGCGCGAATTCTTCGCCAACGCCGCTCAACGCGTCTGGGGGCCCGACTCGGGGCTGGCGGCCGCGCCGGACGACCTCCTCGTCGTCATCCCGGCCTTCGTGTTGTCCGAGCTGCGGCGCGGCTTCGAAGCTGGCTTCCTGATCTATCTCCCGTTCATCGCCGTCGACCTCGTCACCACGGCCGTCCTAATGGCGATGGGCATGTCGGCCGTGTCTCCGACCACGATCTCGGTGCCGTTCAAGCTGTTTCTGTTCGTGGCGATCGAGGGCTGGACGCGGCTGATGCACGGCCTCGTCATCGGCTACGCGGGCTGAACCGCCATGCAACACACCGTCCTGCTCGAACAGCTTCAGGCCACGCTCAGCATCGTGCTCTTCATGTCGCTGCCCCCCTTGATCAGCGCCATGACGGTGGGGCTCGTCGTGGGCATCCTGCAGGCCGTCACGCAGGTGCAGGACCAGTCGTTGCCGATCGCCTTCAAGCTCCTCGTCGTTATCGTCGTTCTGGTTTTCGGGGGGCCGCTCCTGGTCGTGCCGTTGGTCCGCCAGTCCGAGCAGCTGTTCGACGGCTTTGCGACCATGACTCGATGACGGGCGATCCCGGGGGCTTCCTGGACATCGACGTCGAGGCCGCGGAGCGTTGGCTTCTGGCCTTCGGTCTTTCGGTGGCGCGCCCCACCGCCATGCTGACCGTCACGCCCGCCTTCACGCGAGTGGAATTCACCGCTTTTCTCCGGGGGGCCGTGGCGAGCGCCCTCGCCCTGCCCATGGTTCCCGTCATCGCCTTCGGGCTTCAACGTCAGGGTTGGTCCGCGCTGGGCCTCGTGGTCCTGACGGGTAAGGAGGCGTTGATCGGCTTCATCCTCGGCCTCCTGCTCGGCGCTCCGTTCTGGGCGCTCAACATCGCCGGCGATTTGCTGGACGCCCAACGCGGCGCGACCCAGGGCCGCATCAACGACCCGGCGGGCTTCGGCGACGTTTCCATCACGGGCACGCTGCTGGTGATGGCCGCCCTCGCGCTCTTCGTCGTTACGGGCGGCCTCGATACCCTGACCGACCTCCTGTACCGGAGTTGGGCGATCTGGAAGCCGCTGGAATCCTTCCCGCAACTCGATGCGCGCACGCCCGATCTGCTGCTAAGTTTTCTCGACCGCATCACCCGCCAGGGGCTCACGCTCGCGCTACCCCCGATCACGGCCATGCTGCTGGCCGACGCCGGCCTCCTGATCGTAGCCCGCTTGGCGTCGCAGCTCCGCATCGACGACCTCGCGCTCTCGTTGCGCAACATCGTCTTCATGGTGTTCCTCCCCCTCTATGCCCTGTTCCTGATCGGCTTCATCCGGCAGGATCTGGGCACCCTGCCGAGCCTCATGGATCTTCTACGCGACGCGGCGCCGGCCGGGGGCGCGCCGTGAACGATTCGAGCGAAGAGAAAACCCTTCCGGCTTCCGACAAGAAGCTCAGAAAAGCCCGCGAGAAGGGACAGATCCCTCACAGCAAGGAGATGGTCACGGCGGCCGTCACCGTGGTGTGCTTCGGCTATCTCATGCTCCGTGCGCCGGGCCTCGCAGCCTATCTCGAGGACGGATTGCTGTCTTTGCCGGACGCCTACGACGCCCCATTCCTCCAGGCCGTGGGGGCGGTGGGAGGGCGGCTCGGGTTGGACGCGCTCGCGGCGGTCGCTCCGTTGGTAGGCCTCATCGTGGTCGCCGCGGTGGCGACCAACATCGTCGTGAACGGGGGCTTGGTCGTCTCCTTCGACCCTATCGCGCCCAAGCCTGAGAAGCTCAACCCCGTCGAGGGGTTCAAGGGCCTGTTCAAAATAAAGAGCCTGCTGGAGCTGCTGAAGTCGATCTTGAAGGTCGTGGTGGCCGGCATCCTTGTCTTCCAGCTGATCGAGGGGGCGCTGCAGGCCCTCGTCGAAATCCCTGCTTGCGGCCTGTCTTGCGCGCTCCTGGTGCTGGGGGCGCTGCTGAAGCGGCTGCTCATGACCATGTCGGGGCTGTTCCTGGTGCTCGGCGCCCTCGACATCGGCCTCCAGAGATGGCTGTTCATGCGTGACCAGCGTATGACCCGTACCGAACACAAACAGGAGCGCAAGGACAGCGACGGCAGCCCCGAGATCAAGAGGCACCATCAGAAAGAGCGCCAGGCCGACGGGCCGAAAACGGGGCTGCGCAACGCCACCTTTGCGATCCGCTCGGCGAACGTCGTCCTGGCGATGCGTTACGCCCAGGGGGACGCGCCGGTGCCGGTGCTGGTCGCCCGCGGCCTGGGCGATGGAATGCTTCCCTTGCTTAATGAACTGCGGTCGCTGGGTGTCCCGGTCGTTTTCGACGCCGAAACGGTGGCCAGCGTTGCGCCACGCCTCAAGGTGGGTGGCCTGATCGCCCGGGACATGTTCCAGTCGGTGATCGCCTGCATGAACGAGGCGGCGGTCTTGTGAGTCGCGCGCCCGGCACCCCGGCATCTAGGGCGAGGGTACCACGGCCTGCGCGGCCGACAGCAAGCAGTTCGGGGCTTGGGAGAACTGGAACTCGGCCAATGACTTCATCCTCTAGCAGGCCGCTGAAAAAGGCTCGCCGATTTGGCGGTCCTGTGATTCACTAAGCCCTGGTTCACGGGAGCGAGCTCATTGCGCGGACAGGACAGTCGGAGCAGATCGCTGTTTTCCTACGTGGATCTGGAGCAGCGGATCCGCTCGGATCATCCGCTGAGAACGATCCGGGCTTTGGTGGACGAGGCCCTATCGTCGCTCGACGGGCGCTTCGGCGAGATCTACTCGGAGATCGGCCGCCCCTCGATCCCGCCCGAGCAGTTGCTGCGTGCGATGCTGTTACAGGCCTTCTATTCCGTACGGTCCGAGCGGCAGCTGATGGAGCGCCTGGATTTCGACCTTCTGTTTCGTTGGTTCGTCGGGCTCGGCATCGACGATGCGGTTTGGGATGCCTCGACCTTCTCGAAGAACCGAGACCGGTTGCTGCGAGGCAGCGTGGCGGCGGGGTTCCTGAGCGCCGTACTGGCGATCCCGCGGGTGAAGCGGCTCCTGTCGCAGGACCATTTCTCGGTCGATGGCACCCTGATCCAGGCCTGGGCGGAGCGCAGCCAGGGGCCACGCCGAGCGGAGCTCGGTGGGGTGGCAAGCGGAGGGGTCGATGAAGAGCTTCAAGCTCAAGGACGGCGCCCCGCTCGACACGCCCGAGCCACCGTCGGGCGGGCGCAACGCCGAGGTCGACTTCCACGGCGAGCGTCTCTCCAACGACACGCACCGGAGCACGACCGATCCTGAGGCGAGGCTCTACCGCAAGGGACGGGGCCGGGAGGCCAAGCTCAGCTTCATGGCGCATGCCCTGATGGAGAACCGCAACGGATTGATCGTCGACGGCTGCGTCACACAAGCCCACGGCCACGCCGAGCGCACGGCCGCCCTCGTCATGATCGAGAAGCGGGCCGAGAGGCCCAACCCCATCACGCTCGGCGCCGACAAGGGCTACGATTCCGAGGATTTCGTCAACGAGTTGCGTTCCCTCAACGTGACGCCGCATGTCGCGCAGAACACGGCGGGCCGCAGATCCGCCATCGATGGGCGGACCACGCGCCACGCGGGTTATGCTGTCAGCCAAAGGATCCGCAAGCGGATCGAGGAAGGCTTCGGCTGGGGCAAGGAGTTCGGGTTGCTGCGCCGCATCCGGGTGCGCGGCCGCGAGCGCGTCGACATGGCCTTTACCTTCACGGCGGCCGCCTGCAACCTCATCCGCCTGCCGAAACTGCTCGCTGCACAGGTGGCCGCATGACGGGGGCCATTCAGTCAGGCCGCAAAGGCGCCAAAGCTCCGGATCGGGCGCGCATCGGACCCATTCAGAAGATCACACACCAGCGCCACGCCTGCAAAAAGCCGCCTGATCACCCCTGAAGTCGACAAGCCGCCTAGGAAAACGACGAAACGAAGCCTTTTTCAGCGGCCTGCTAGGGCCGCGGCGACGAGATCGCCACCAACCGGCTGGAAGACCAGGAGGCGACCATGCTGTCCCTGCACCCGTTGCAGAACTGCATGTTTACGTGAACACGCTGATGATCCAGCGCGTGCTGGGCGAGCCGGCGTGGATGGCCCGCATGGGACCCAGTGAGCGGCGCGGGTTGACGCGGCTGGCCTGGGGGCACGTCATCCCATACGGGACGTTTCGGCTCGATATGAGCGCACGCCTGCTCCTCAACCCGCCCACCCTGGATGCTGGCTCAGGCCAGTTCCTGTTCCAAGGCGTCTGAGCTCCAGCAAACAACCCTACTTTGCGGCTCGTAGCAGCGATGTTGGGTCGACCCCAATGAGTGTGGCGCGACCGCAGACGGCATGGGCCAGTTCGTGGACGGCGAAGCTGCCGTCGCCCACGAAGACGATCTAGCCTCCGGGCAGGGAACGGCAGAGTTGCAGAATGCCTTGCCGGGCCCAATCGGTTAGGAGCTTGTGCCGGCGTCCGCCCTGATGGTCGGCGCGTTCCGACGGTGCCAGCACGGTGAGCACGGGCAGAGCTTCGACGCACATCGCCCACGGCACAGGCGTCAGCACCATGAAACTCAGCCAGCGAAGTCCGCTGGCTTTGACAAACTGGCCGTGGCTAGGGCGTGTTGACGTTCCCGCTTCTTTTTCGCGTCAGACGATTCGATCAGCGTTGATCAAACCTGACGTAGTTTTTTCGGTCATTTTCGGCGGGGGGGGGTTCCCCGACGTGCAACACTCTGATTCAGGGCTGGAAAGCGGAGGCCAGCTTGGATCGGACATGTTTGAGCGACGAGCAGTGGGGACGGGTATCGCCGTTGCTTCCTGGCAAGATCGGTGGTCCTGGGCGCTCGGGCGCGGATAATCGACAGTTTCTCGAAGCCATTCTTTGGATGGTCAGAACGGGTTCGCCGTGGAGGGACCTGCCGGACAGCTATGGCAACTGGAACTCCACCTTCCAGCGGTTCCGTCGTTTGGGGCGGTTCAGACCGGCACCGCGCCCAATTGAGGAGCTGGTGGTAGCTGGCGAAATCGCCTGCCTCCACCCGTCCTGTCACGCGCAGGCAGGCGGTGATCGTGCGCTTGCCCGGAGCGAGCACAGCGCCCATGATGATCACCAACACGCGCTCCCAATTGAGCGCCGTGAAACAGGGCTGCAAGACCCCCAACCAGCTGCGTAGACTGTCAGGAACGGGATCGCCGGAGGCTGGCCTCACGCAGAGGATCGGATGTTGCTCCATCCCAGGCTTCGAATCCTCCCACGCCGCACAAGCAAGTCTGCCCTCATGGGGCCAAATGATTCACCCGACGACGAGCCGCCTCAAACCTCACCACCTTCGGTTTGTAGAAAGTCGAGCTCAGGGCTCGATCGAAAAAACGAACAAAGCCGTCGTTTTTTCGATTGACATGAGCAACGTTCAACCTGAAACTCACTCATCGTAAGGTGAGTGGGTCCACAGTAAGCACTCTCCTGCCGGGGCCGATCTATCATTTGGTAGACGCCGTTCGGCGACTGCTAAATCTGCCGATAAACTTGGGTTTGGCCGGGTCCGTGTTCGTTTTCCAGCTGCCAGAAGCAGCACATAGAGTGGGTCTGTGGGGACCAAGTGAGCGACATCGTTCTTCGATCTAGACGTTTGGCCTCGGTTGGCGGGCGGCTTAGAGGGCGCAGGCCGTACCTCAGGAACCGATGGTGCTCGGCTCCTTCGATACCGTCACCGAGCCGACAGATACCTCGTAATTTTCAAGTTTGAGGTGAGAGTCATGGCACGCATCGACAATGTTTCTTCTCATTAAGAGAAGGCATTGGATAGGGATAATAAAAAGACCAATCGTCTGATGCTGACATATTCAGCGAGCTGCTGAACCGGCAACTTTTTACCTCTGGCTTGCAGGAGACAATGAAGTCCTATAACGACCATGAGTGGGCATGGACAACTTTGATCAGTCTTCATAAGGTGAACTAACTGGACAGATGGACGTCCGGTGTCGATCTGACCCAAACGGGCTGCCGGCCTGGGAAGGGCGGAACTCGATGGCAATGTCTGCGGTGCAGCAGGCATCGAATGTCGGTGTGATCGCGCTGGTTAAAGATTCGCGAGATGCCGGCAGACGATCAGTCGATATCTAGTTGGTGGGAACCTCGTCCGAGCTGGGATAGGCGACTTCGGCGAGCATCGCTCGTCTATCACGAGTTCACCCGGCAACGATGGAGTGAATGCGTCGGGTGGCATCGGATCAGGAGCGCAGTCGCGCTCCCGACAGGTGACCCGATCCGACCATCAGGGCCTTGGAGGATAAGGTGAAGAGCTACTTGGAGCCAAGCTGCAGGCCTATCAGTCAGAGAACGGCGGCCAGCCCTCCTCCGGCCAGAGCGGCGTCTTGCCTTCCCGCGTCGAGATCTCCGCAACTGCCAACGAGAGGGGCGGGACGTCATCTTCCGCCGGACCGTCGACGGCTTCGTCGCTCAGCTCAAAAACCCGAAGAAACCGTCCATCAACCGCACCATCGTCGACCTGGTCGCGGCGGATGTCCTGCGGTTCGCAAGCCGGACCCAGGAAGTTTCCGCCTGAGGCTGCCCGAGAGAACGGCAGCCGCATCTTCGGGTCTGCGCTCGACGAGCAAGCAGCGCCGTGGGAACGTCCGCGGCGAAGTCACAACAGTTTATCTTCTGTTGTCGATGAGCACTCACTCCGAGCAGATGATATATTTTGTACATGGTACTGGGCCCGTGTTGACAGATCATTGAGGGCGTCTATACTTGCCATTGGTCGTGCGATCTGACATTTAAAATTGATCTGCCGCGACACCCTGTCCGCTGCCGACGGTCGGATCGGACGAAATCGAGGGCGGCCTTCGCGGTTTCGACATCCAACGACCACCGCCCGAACGGAGGAACTCCAATCGGGTCGTGACCGGCCAACGCCAAACCACCACCGCCGGGGCAGGCATCGTCGAGCGCAACGCATCTCGGTAAATGTACGGTCTCCGGCCTGCGACAGAAGAGGAAGTCATCATGGTCGATAGAGCAAGCAATGACAGGCCAGGCCAACATCCGAGCGGCACCGCCCCGAACACCCAGGAGGCGGCGGCCGCGTTCGCCCAAACGAGAGCCCAAGGCGGTCCGTCCAACGCCGAGCGCAGGTCATCGCACAACGGACCGGAGGTCGGATCACGTCGCAGCGGAGCTTCGGCCTCGGGAGGGCAGCAGAACGTGCAGACGGCCCTTGAGTCGGCCGTTCAACAGCGGGACAGAGATGGGGAGCGCCGCCAAGGGGACGACCGCGATCGGACCGAGATGATGAGGAGGTCACAAGACGCGGTCGGGAGGAGGCAGGTCGCGCCCTTCGTGCCCCAAGGCTCGTCGACCATCGAGGCGCTGGCCCTTGGTGGATCGGCGGAGCCCAGCGCACATCGAGACATCGAGAACATGAGTCGCGATGAGGCGAGGGACTTTCTCCTAGGGGTGGTGCGCCCCAATCTCCAAGCCGGGTTGGCCCAGGCGGCCCAGGTCCAGTTGCCCCAGGCGCCGCCTCCCGTCGGCGCGTCGCAGCGTTCGCCCGAACACCTGCGGACGTGGACGGGCAACATCTTGCGGATCGGTCTGCGCCAGGCGCTCAACACGGGCTTGAGCCAAGCCACGCGCGAGGGGCTCGCCATACCCGCCGATATAGCACTGAGCGCGCTTTCCCCTCAGGCCAGAAGTGCCATAAGCCTCACGATAGCGGCTGTGATCGGCGCTGGGTTAGTCGGTGAAGCCATAAACCGGGAAATCAGAGGGCTCGCGACACGGCAATCCCGCGTCGGAGACATCGGCGGCATACTCGGCCTCGGCACCGGAATCACCGTGGCCACAGCCATGAGAACGACCGACCAAGTCGCGACGGTGATGGCGAAGTATGGGTTCAACGCGATTATGCGAGACAGCATGAACGCTTTCCTCAATTACAATACTAACTTACCCGAAAATGCACCTTTTAGCTTCGTCGACTCCGCCATCAACTCTGCCGGTTACTTTCCCAATCAATACGCCGTCTACTCAGCCCAGACGACACCGGGTTCGCATTCGGGGACGAACAGAGCGCTCAGCGCGGGCCAGACGCCCCTTCAACGCGCGGGCGCTGCGCTCGGCTACGGTCAAGCGGGCGCCTTCGGCGAAGCCCTCTACGACGTCGTCGAACTTACTCTAGGAGCCCGTCGGGCGGGGACGATGAGGCGCGATCCGCAGACCGGTGGAGAAGTCAACACGGGTCCGGGCTCCGCAGGCGTCGCCAACCTCCGGGTCACCCTCAATCCCCACGTCCCGAACTTTGAAGAGTGGTTTGGCGTGGTTCGGAACGTGATGACGACGAGGGCGGCGCTGCTGGCGACGTATGCCCTACTGGCTCCCTCGATGGACGCGGCCACGTCTGCGACGTTCCGGGAGATCCGGACCAACGACACAGTCGCGAACCTGTTTGCCGCCGCCGTCGTCGGCGCTATGGCCTTCTTCCTCTTCAACTGCCGCATTTCCATCAACGGCGGCCCGGAGGTCGAAGCCGCCCTGAGGCAGGAGGAGGAGGCGACCAGCGCGGCACCCGAGCCGATCCACCAGCAGACGGCGACGGCCCAAACGAGTCCCGGGCCGCAGGCTCAAAGCTCTACAGCGGTAGAATTGGATCTGCCGGCCGATATCCAGGGTACCGTCGACAATATGCCATCCGTGGAGGAGTCATTGGCGCAACTCCCCTCGGTGGCACACCTTCCGGATCCCGGTGCGGTGAGGAATTCCGCCGAAGTCGAGCAAGCTCAAAGCACCATGGAGCGCTTGGCACTCGCCCCGTCCGTGGCAGGTCTTTCGGATCCCGGTGCGACGAGGGACCCCGAGAGCGCCAGGCAAGTCCGGGGTAATCAGTTCCAGCCCTCGTGACGCCAAATCAAAGGTGCGGCCGTCTCGACGGCCGCACCTTTGCGAGCGATCCGGATCGCTTGGACGTGAGGCGCTCCCGAAGATCGTGAGCGACAGACAAGGGTGAGAAAGCGACGATGCCGACCGTGCAGAGACCCGAGTTCTCCGACGACCACGTTCTGTCGTCGGACGGTGCCGATGACGACAAACCAGCGGCCTTCCATCAGGCGGTCGCAGAACAGCGGCCTCATGGTCGAGGCACGAAGCCGCCGCAGGCGGGCGGACGGCCCGCTAGCGAGGCTGCCGATATCGTGGAAACCCTGACCTTTCCGTCCCAGGTCGTATACAGCAAGGCATATAGGGATTTTAACACCCCTCAACCGGGATCGCGTCTGCTCAGATGGCTGAAGCACATGCTGATGCGGAGTTCTCAGGCCGCCATGCACGTCCCCACCGACCCGGATGATAGCAACATTGAGGAGCGCTTAGAGAAATTTCTCGGCCGGACCGCCGAGCAGGTCGAAGAAAAGTTAGAAAAGGAAACCCCCATCCCGCAACGTGATAGTCTTGAAGAGCGATTGCAGAAATTCCTCGGCGTTACGGACGAGGGCATGCAAGACCTGGAAAAGCGGCTGGAGAAAGAGCAGCCTTTGACCTTGACCGACAAAGCTCTGCAGGAGCGGCTGGAGAAGCTCAAGGAGGGTGTGAGTCGGTCCGATGACCTGAAGGGGCGATTCGAGAGATTGAAGCGAGGCAGCCCACAGAAGGATGACCTGGAGGGGCGACTCGAACAGCTGAAAAGGGCCCCACGGGAGGACAGCGTGGAGGAGCGATTCGAGAAGTTAAAGAGGGACGGTGCCCCGACCGGGGCAGCTTCGCCGGAGGCGGAATCTACTTCGCCCTTGCAGGCCGACCCCGGCGTGGAGCGGTCCGGCGAGCGGGTTGCCCAGCGACAAGCCTACGACTCGAGCGGCAGAGCGGTCGACTATCAGCCCTGAGCCCCGCGCGAGACCGCGCCTCTCTCGACGGTTCCAATCCCGGACAGACGTGGAGCGGTCGCGCCGTCGGTTCCAGGGCTCGGCGCAGGGTCGAGATGGGGTGGAGACCTGCCGCAACTGTGGCCTTCGATCATGGGATCGCCGGACGGCGAGGAGGACGCCAGTGCGCTCGGGTTTCGGTGCGCGTCTGGGCCGCGCGCCAGCCGCCATGGGTGACGTCATCGCGAGAAGCTTTCGCTCACGAAGACGGTGCGGAAGAACCCTGCCATCGTCGACGCATGTTAGGAATCACCAGATTCCGTGTATGTTCGGCGCGATTAAGGCGGTTCCGCTCCGAGATGCTGAACTGAGGAAGGACACCGCGGCATGTTGTCTTTGGATCGTCAAAAATCCGCCCGTCGCCCACAGCACCGCGCCCCCGCAGGAAGGGGGCGGAGTACCTCAAGATGCTGCCACGTTCCGAACCATGACGGAATCCAAGCGCACCAACGGCGACAGTCCCCCGGTTCAAAGTGGGGCGGTTCGGCTGCGTCGAGCGGCTCCGACCCGTCCCGCACGGAAACCGTGACCGACCGGGCCGTGGCGGCTACCCTGGCACGAGCCGGCAGGTGCATCGCTTCGTCGCCGAGCGCCGGAGGAAGCCTACCCGGTCGGGCCGAAAGCCTCGGCAGGCAGCGACACTCGAGCGGCCGACGGCGGGACCGCCATTGCTGACATCGCGGCAGCTCGCCGGCTGCTCGTCCAGCCGATCTCAGCCCTGGACGCCGTCGCAGCAGCCGTGGCGGCTTACGTCGAGCAGGACCCGACCGCCCGGGCGGTGACGCAGCTGGCCCGCCGCTTCACGGCCCTCGTCCGCGCCTCGGGTGTGGGCAAGAGGACCGCCGAGGGCCGAGCGGCCGTCGCGGATCTCGACGCCTGGGTCACGGAAGCAAAGGCCTGCGACGCTTCCGCGATCGCCAGCTTCGCCGCCGGGCTGAATGGAGACGCCAGTGCCGTCAGGGCTGCCGTGACCGAGCCCTGGAGCAGCGGTCAGGCCGAAGGCCAGATCAACCGGCTCAAGCTGATCAAGCGCCAAAGCTACGGACGAGCGGGCCGCGATCTCCTCCGCCGACGCATGGTCCTCGCCGCGTGATCCACGCAAAGTGAGCAAGAGCCACCGAACCGATACTGCTGGCGAATGCGGTCGTTCAGGCGGGCGCTGTCATGAGGCGCACAAAGGCCGACTGACGGGTGGGCGCGAGAGGCTTTTCGGCGAGCCAGTCCGCAATGCGGCCGAGATTGATCGCGGCGGCCGCGAGAACCTGCTGAAGATGGGTCTTGGCTGAGCCGATATAGCATGAGGGTCTGCCAGTCTGGGAAGACGAGGTAGGCCGTGATGGTTCTGATATGCTCGAAGAAGCGCGTCCGAGCCCGCCTGGCGGTTCTGGCGTCGATCCAGAGCTGTTCGAGACAGTCGCAGACCGTGTGAATGGCAAAGGCCAGCAGGTTGAAGGCTGCGAACATCATGGCGAGGTGCTGCTTGCCGTGACCGAAATTGTGTTCGAGGTGGTAGCCGTTGGCTTTGAGGACGTTGAAGCTTTCGTTCTCGATCTTCTAGCGGGCTCTGGCGCAAGCCACGATCTCGGCGACGGTGTCTCGCGTAACGGGCAGTGAGGTCACGAAAGCATTGTCGTAGGTCTGTTTACCTTTGGCGTCCGTGATGGTGACGCCGACCCAGTTGACCAGCTTCGCGTCCTTGCCGTCCCGCAGCGGCGCCCCTTCGAACCAACGATAGCGGTAGGTCAGGCGTTTGCCGGGCGCTTTCTGTGTGACCGTGCGCTCCTCGATGGTGGCGCCGTCCATGAAATCGTAGAGCGCCTTGTGGGACGACGGCGGAGGAGGCTTGGGTCCCGGGCCTGCGAAGCAGGTCTGGGAAGCCTCCGCAGGTTTGGCCGTGAGCAGGAAGTCACCCCCGGCCGCCGTGATGGCGTCGGCGATCGGCTGGCAGGCGAAGAGATCGTCGCCGAGGTAGATCGGCCGCAGGTCCTTCATGCGGTCTGCGTGCGTGCCGAGCCAGCGCTTGGCGGCGTTCGAGCCGAGCTCCAAGAAGCGCAAGCGTCGTCCCGCGCCCTTGCCCGCCAGTACGGCGTCGACCCCAAAACCGTCCTCAAGTGGCGCAAGCGGACCAGCACGGCCGACGCCCCGATGGGACCGGCAAAGCCGCGCTCCACGACTCTGACCGAAGCCGAGGAGGCCATCGTGGTCGAGTTCCGCAAGCGCACGCTGCTGCCTCTCGACGACGTGCTGGGCTGCCTCAAGGACAGCATCCCCAACCTGACCCGAAGCGCGCTCCACCGTTGTCTCGTCCGCAACGGCATCTCTCGACTTCCCAAAGACCCGACGGACAACTCCAAACGCAAGACGTTCAAGAACACCGAAATTGGCTACGTTCATATCGACAGCTCTGAGCTGAGGTCTACCGAGGGTAAAATCCACATGTTCCTCGCTATCGACCGCGTATCCAAGTTCGTCTACGTCGAGTTCTACGATAGCCCAGGCAAAGTGGAAGGTTCTGGCTTCTTGCGTGGAGTCGTGAAGGCTTTTCCCTATCAGATCCGCAGGGTGTTGACCGACAACGGCGTGGCTTTCACCAAGAATGCGTAGACCAAATATGACATAATGCAACATCCGTTCGACCGCGTGTGCGACGAGAATGGCATCGAGCACAGGCTCACCAAGCCCTATCATCCCTGGACCAACGGTCAGGCCGAGCGCATGAACCGTACCGTCAAGGACGCGACCACCAAAACCTTCCACTACGACACGGCCGAACTGCTGCGTGCCCACGTCCTGGCCTTCGTGGCGGACTACAATTTCGCCAAGCACCTCAAAGCGTTGAAGTGGAAAACACCCTTCCAAGCCGTCTGCAACGCCTGGACAGCCAACCCGGACATGTTCAAAATCAACCCGCACCACCTCATCCCGGGACCATACACCTAGCATTTTCGAGAAGATGCCAGCGGTCGGTAATCTGGACGGCTTGGGGAGCGCCTTTGGTCGCCGCGTCGCGGTAACCACCGCCACGATCGCGGCAGACAACCTCGATCTTGGAATGGTTCTTGAGCCAGGTCGTCACCGTACCGACCTCACGATCAGCCAGCAGGTCAACGATTCGGTGCTGTTCGAGATCGCAGACAATCGTTCCGTACCGGTGGCCACGCCGCCAGGCAAAGTCATCGATGCCGACGATCTTCGCTGATGTTGGCGTGGGGTCTGAACGACGTTGCAGGATGCGAAGGAGGGTATCGGCGCTGACCGGCATGGACAGTCGCTCCCCCGGGCGACCGCCCAGGACGACACCGATACAATGAACCAGAAGATCGGGGCGGCGCACGCCTTCCGCCTCTCGAGCTGATTCACGGGTCGGGTACCTCGTTAGTCGGCGTAGCGGCAGGTTGACGATCTCTATGCGAAGATCGGCCAGCTCACGGTCGAGCGGGATTTTCAGCCAAGAGGTCCGGGCGATGAACACCCCGGAGCGTCGAGGCAAGCTCGATCCGACCCACGAGAAGCTGTCGATCCGCCGCCAATGCGAGTTGGTCGGCGTAGCCCGCTCGGGCTTGGCATCATTTCAGGCGATGCAATGCGGCGCTGCAGCTTGTTCGTCATAGGCGCCGCCCCGGCCGCGTTCGCTTGAGAAGCTATCGTTCGATCCGTCGTGCCGGCCTTCGGCCACTTCTTCCAGACAGGCGTCGCGGGCGACAGCTCCGCTCAGCCGATCATCATCAGGTTGGCGTTGCCTCCCGCCGCGGTGGTGTTGATGCTCACCGAGCGCTCTCGGACCAGCCATTCCAGGGGGTAGCGCCCGTCAGCGTCTGGGACGTACACTGCGACGATCGGGCCCTCCCAATCGGCGAGCGAGCGCCCGAGGACCTCGAGGTCCTCGCGAGGGCCGCTGAAAAGGACGGCGTCGGCACGGGCGACCGACGTTTCCAGGATCCGGTCCGCCAGCTCCGCCGGCAGGGCCGGAAGCCCGGCCAGGGCGCCAGGCGTCACCAGAGCCCGATTTCCGGTCGCCAGAGCCGCACCGATTTGTCTGAGGACTTCGGCCGATCTTGCGGCAACACAGCGGACGGCACCGCGGGCCTGCGTGCTGTAGAGGTTACGCTCGCCTACAGGACCGGCGAGCTCCTGTGTTACCTCGAATGGCGCACCGGCGAGGTCGCGCAGGAAGTCCGCAGCCGCGGCTGCCTCTCCGGCCTCTGCCAGCCACCGCGCCCAGGGCTGTGCGCTTACGGGTTTAGCGACAGGCACCAGTCCCGTTAAGCGCGGAGCGCGTGCTTGCAGGCGCCGGAGGTAGAGCGGGCCTCCCGCCTTTGGCCCCGTGCCGGACAGGCCGTGTCCGCCGAAGGGCTGCACGCCCACGACCGCGCCGATGACGTTACGGTTCACGTAGATGTTGCCGGCCTCGACTTTGCTGACGACCCGCGCAATCGTCTCGTCGATGCGAGTGTGCAGGCCGAAAGTGAGACCGTAGCCGGTTGCGTTGATCTCACCCAGGAGGGCGTCAAGTCCGTTCCTGCGAAATCGGACCACATGCAGCACCGGCCCGAACACCTCGCGCTTGAGGGCAGAGACGCGGGGTATCTCGACGATCGTCGGTGCCACGAATGTGCCGCTTCGGCAGGCCTCGGGCAGCTTGGCCCTGTGAACAGGATTACCAGCCGCGATCATGGCTCGGACGTGCGCCTCGATGCCGTCCCGCGCCTCCTCCCCGATGACCGGCCCGACGTCCGTGGCGAGCCGGTCCGGGTTGCCGACCGACACCTCTGCCAAGGCGCCGCGCAGCATGTGGAGGATGCGGTCGGCCACATCCTCCTGGAGGCAGAGGAGACGCAACGCTGAGCACCGCTGCCCGGCGCTGTCGAAGGCGGACATAATCACGTCCGCCACGACCTGCTCGGCCAGCGCCGACGAGTCCACGACCAGCGCATTCTGGCCGCCCGTCTCGGCCACTAGCGGCACGAGGCTGCCATTCGGGTTGAGGCGCTGAGCAAGCTGACGATGGATGAGACGGGCAACGTCAGTGGAGCCGGTGAACAGCACGCCTTTCGTGCGGGCATCGCCGGCCAGTCGGGCGCCGACCTCACCGAGGCCGGGCAATAGCTGGAGGGCGTCAGCCGGCACGCCGGCCTCGTGCAGCAGCGCCACTGCTTCCGCGGCGACGAGCGGGGTCTCCTCGGCAGGCTTGGCCAGCACGGCGTTGCCGGCCGCCAGCGCCGCGGCGACCTGCCCGGTGAAGATTGCCAGCGGAAAATTCCAGGGCGATATGCAAGTCACGACGCCGAGCGGCGTATGCTCGCCGGCGTGAAGCGTCCTCTCGGCTTCCACGGCGTAATAACGAAGGAAGTCCACCGCCTCGCGCACCTCAGCGATGGCGTTCGAAAACGACTTGCCGGCCTCACGCACGATGAGACCGAGCAGTGCGGACATGCGCGTTTCGAGAAGGTCGGCGGCCCGCGCCAGGCAGGCGGCCCGCTCGCCAGCCGGGACGGCAGCCCATATCGGTGCTGCGGCTGCAGCACGGGATAAGGCGGCGTCGACGTCTACGGGCGAGGCTTCGACGACGTGCCCGACGAGGTCGTCGTGGTCGGCCGGGTTACGAACCTCTGAGGCTGCCGGCTCGGTTGTACCAGGCGGTACACGACTGATCTCCCCGTTTAATCC
>JAABUO010003250.1_pt1 | contig 19437 bp, 19 predicted proteins | sample 5559291 | NCBI WGS metagenome assembly JAABUO01 (sample SAMN10711878, study PRJNA513372) | rock metagenome | isolation source: Antarctica rocks | place: Antarctica: Victoria Land, Finger Mt sud
CCCGCCGATGTGCTGTTCAGCTTCCGGTTCTACGCGGTCGCCGCGCAGCTTCTGCTGTGGACGACGATCGGGCTCGTGTTCGCACCGCTGGCCGACCGGTTGCTCGCCCCACGCCAGCCTGGAGCCGATGCCGTCCGGCAGCACGCCGCCGGCATCTGGAAGTGAGCACCGCGCCAAGCGGCCCCCGCATCGGCGCTGAGGATGTCGCCGCGCTTGCGTGCTTCGGTCCCTACTTCACTGTGGACACCCACGTCGCGGGCTCGGCGGTGCGCCTTCCGTGGCGGCCGATGACCCCGCTCTCCGACGAACCTGAGGTTCTGCGGGCGCGGGTCGCTGCGGTGCGGGCCGCGCTGGCTGCCGCCGCCGGGCGCGCAGCAGCAGACATCGAATGGCGGGTCGCTGCCTCAGTCACCCAGCTCGGCCTGAGCGCACGACTGCTATCACCCGTTCTCGGCCTGGCGGTCGTGTCCCGGCGGGTGCTCGAACTCGACTTCGCCGTGCTGAGGTGGCAGCCCGAGATTGGCGGCGCATTTCCACAGTCCATTGAGGTGAAAGAAGGCCCAAGCGCATCAAGGAACGCCCACCCAGCGCCTACGGCAGGCGAGCTGGCCCGGTCGATTGTCCGAGCCGCCGTCGAAGGTCCGGTTCCAACGATGCTCAGGACCCTGTCGCAGACGTACGCGCTGTCACCAATCGTCGCGTGGGGAAATGTCGCCTCCGCGCTCAATGGCGCAGCCACCGTCCTCGCGACCACCCGCCCGGAACTCACCAACCGGGCCTACGGGCTGGTATCGGCGGCGCTTGCCGAGTTGCCGTTCCACGACACCGCCCACATGCCAGGGCCCAGCTACCGCCGGCGCAGCTGCTGTCTGATCTACCGTATCGGCACCGGCCAGCGGGCCGATACGTGCCGTGACTGCGTTCTCGCCCATGCGACCGACTGAAAGCAGCCTCCCATGCCCCCCAGGTAGCACCCCGTGAGGCTAGTGGCCCAACCGCGGTCCAAGCCGCTATTACGCGACGCTGCACGAGCACCCTGCAGGGCCGTGGGCTCGGCGGCGGCATGATGACGGAATCCCCGACAACCAACCACATCGAACGCGACGGCTCTGAGGACGAGAGGTAGTAGTGCTGGACCGGGAGATGTAGGCGGTGGGCCGCAATCCGAGCGTGACGGCCCCGTCCACCGTGTATGAAGTGAGTGTTTGCGGTCAGAAACCGAGTTCGCTGGCTTTGCGGGTGAGCTCGACGAGCTGGTGCAGGCAGTGTTCGCGCAGCGGTTCGGGGAAGTCGGCGGTAAGCCGGTTGAACACGATCCTGCCTTGTTTACGGGTCTGGACGAGGCCGGCGGTGCGGAGCAGCCGTAGGGCGTAGGAGACCTGGTCTTCGTTGATGTCCAAGGCGAGGGCCAGGTCGCCGACGCAGAGTTCTTCCGAGACGTCGAGGGCGTAGAGGATCCGGAGCCGGACCGGGTCAGCCATGAGCGACAGGAGGCTGGTCAGCCGGGCGATGTCCTCCGCTGCGGGCACTCGGCTGCGGGCGTGCTCGACACGTTCGGCGTCCACCGGATGCAGATGGGTCTGCGCGGCCGCCGCCTCTGCGGAGTCCTGCGCGGTCATGACGTGCTCCGGGCGCTGCTGTAGCGGTCGGGGTCGGCGGTGAAGGCGTTCCGGCACCCGGTGGAGCAGAACCAGTACGCCTGTCCGTGATGCTCAGCGTGTCCGGCGGCGCGTTCCGGGTCGACGGTCATGCCGCACACCGGATCCGTCGCCGTCGGCTCGTGTCGGTGAGGTAGGCAGCCGGTTCCGCGATGAACGCGTCCCGGCACCCGGTGGAGCAGAACCAGTAGCCGTGGCCGTCATGCTCGGCATATCCGGCCGCGTGAGCAGAGTCGACCGTCATGCCGCACACCGGATCCGTCAGATGCCCGTCGTTGCTTTCGCGGTGATCGTGGGCGTGCTCGTCGGCCGGTGCAGTGCCGCCGGTGTAGGCGTCGGGGTTGACGACGAACTTGTCGTGGCAGCGGTCGGAGCAGAAGTACATGCTGTGTCCGGCGTGCCGGGCTCGGGCGGGGGCGTCGTCGGTTCGGACCTGCATGCCGCACACCGGATCCTTCGCCAGCCCAGCGCCGCCGCCGAACTTCTCGGCGTTGCGGTAGAGCCAGTACAGGGAACCGAACACGATCACTGCGGCCACGTTCAGGACGGTGGTGTAGTTCCACCCGACATGCACGCCGGCGATCCGCCCGGTGCGGTGTGCCGGGGTGAGCGACAACGCCCGGAACAGCACTTCGGTGACCAGGCCGGCGGTACTCATCACCGCCCAGAACACCAGCGCCAGCCGCAGCGCCAGGCGGGTGCCGTACAGCTTGCGATAGATCAGCACCAGCGGGAACGCGAGCAGGTCAGCGAAGATGAACGCCACCACGCCACCGAAACTGATCCCGCCGGACCACAGCGACGCGGCGAGCGGGACGTTGCCCACCGAGCACACGAAGCTCACAAACGCCAAGACAGGGGCGATGATGACGTTCTCGATGCTGGACAGCCAGCCGTGCCCGGTCAGGAACAGCGTCTGCCACCAGCGCACCGGCACCGCCATCGAGGCGAACCCGGCGACCAGGAACCCGATCAGCAGCTCCTTGCGCAGCATCGTGACGTCGCTGATGGTGTAGCCAGCAGCATCCGACCAGCCCGCGCGCGAGCGGATCCTGGTCGCGGCGGAAACACTGGTGGCCCGGCCGTCGGCTCCCAAGTCGTCCTCGCTACTAGCGGTGAGCCGCTTCCGGGCTGATTCCACCTCCACAACCGGGAGAACCCGCGGCAGGATGAGGGTGAGCAACGCGATCATGATGACGCCCCCGACGAACTCAGCCAGCGCGAACTGCCACCCGATCAGCAACCACAACACCACCCCGAGCTCCACCACCAGGTTGGTGCTGGCGAACATGAACGCCATCGACGAAGTGAAATCCGCACCCCGGGCGAACAAGGTCTTCGCCAGCGCGCTCGCGGCATAGGAGCAGGACGAGCTGACCATGCCGAAGAACGACGCCTTCGCGACCGTGCCCGGTCGGTGGTCACCGAGGGAACGCTGCATCGCCGCCTTCGACACGAACGCCTGCACCGCCCCCGACAGCGCGAACCCGAGGACGAGCGCCCACAGCGTGTCGTAAAACATCCACCAGCCCTCGGCCACACTCCGCCCTATGGTGTCCAGCACGCTCATCGCTCACCTCTCCACACACAATCGGCCGTCGTCTGAGCCCCGGGCAGCGGGGCGACGCTTCGGTCACGCCGCGACCGGACCGCATCACGCAGCTCGCGCCACAGATCACGCAACTCCCGCGCGACGAACCCAGCCCTGCCGACCGGGCCACTGGCGCAGCTCGGCACGTCCGCCGGCGCCGCGCAGGACCGCCCGCCACCAGCGTAACCTGACATCCGTACGTTCATACGGATGGAACCTCGCGGGGGCAGCAGACTATTCCCGCTGGACAGGATGTTGTGGTGGGCTCCAATAACCCTGCTGGACTGCGGGCGGTCATGACCAGGCCCGGATACCGGCGGCTATGGGCGGCCCGCACCGTCTCGCAGTGGGGTGACGTCGCCCAGTTCACGACGCTGGCGCTGCTGGTGCTGCACTTGACCGGCTCCGGTCTGGGCGTGTCCGGGGCGGTGCTGGCCGAGATCGCGCCGGTGCTGCTGCTCGCACCAGTCGCCGGGCCGCTGGTCGATCGGCTGCCCCGGGTCCGGGTGATGGTGACCGCCGACCTCGCGCGGCTGGTGCTCGCGGCCATCCTGGCGTTGTGGCATTCAGATATCGGCGTCGTGTACGCGGTCGCGTTCGGACTGTCGGCCGGATCGGTGTTCTTCAACCCCGCGGCCGGGTCGCTGCTGCCGACCTTGGTCGACAAGGAAGAGCTGGTCGCCGCGAACTCCGGCATCTGGTCAGCCGCCGTGCTCAGCCAGGTGCTGCTGGCACCGCTGGCCGGGCTGCTGGCCTCGACCGCCGGCGTCGGATGGGCGTTCGCCGTGAACGCCGCCAGCTTCGGTATCAGCGCGCTACTGATGCGCGGCCTGCGGGCCACCGAGGCGCCACGGCTGGTGGTCACAGCAAGCATCTGGGTACAAGGCCGGGAGGCGCTCGGCCTGCTCGGGCGGGACCGGCTGCTGCGGGCGCTCGCGCTTGCGCAGGCTCTTGCCGCGCTGTCTGCCGGGGCGACTAGCGCCCTGCTGGTGCTGCTCGCGGCACGTCGGCTGCATGCCGGTGGCGGCGGATACGGGCTGATGCTGGCCGGGATCGGGGTGGGCGCGTTCTGCGGGCCGCTGCTGCTAGGCCGCCTAGGCAAGCGGGCGCGGCAGCCGCAGCTGGTATTCACCGCGTTCGGTCTGCGCGGCGTGGTCGACCTGGTGCTGGCCAGCGTGACCGCGCTGCCGGCGGCGCTGGCAGCGCTGGCGTTCTACGGGATGGGCACCTCCACCGGCAACATCACGTTCTCCACCGTTATCCAGTCCCACGTGCCCGAGCAGCTACGGGGCCGGGTGTTTTCAGCGTTCGACCTGGTCTGGCAGGCGATGCGCCTTGCCAGCCTCCTGCTCGGTGGCCTGCTCGCCGACGCGTACGGCATCCGAGCCGTGTTCTACCTCGGCGGGGTGCTGCTCCTGGCCGCGGCGCTGACCGGCTTCACCACCTCCGCGGCGTCGTAGGCCGTGCACGGCCGTCGGCAGGTTGTCCGTCCGGGGCAGAGCGAGCCGCGCGTATGACCGGATGTGACGGCGCAGGTACCGACACCGCTGGCTTAGAAGTGGCGGCGCGATCATCGTCGGCGCGTGCGTCGATGTGGTGCCGTAAGCCGACCGCTCTACGCGACGCTGCTAGAAGCGCAGCACCCATCGGGTGAGCATGCGGCGATAGACCTCAGGCGCTGTGTCGCTCAGCGATCGGCTGCTGTGTCGCTCTATATGCGGACGAACCCTGCCTGGCCTAGGGTCGTACTCGTGGTCTGGCTGCACTCATCCCCGGCAATCATCGCCGACGGGGAGTGGGTTGTGCCAGCGACCGCCCGTGGAGGCCGGTCGCGTACGCACCCAAACGGCTACGGCGAACACGAGCTGCGGTGGTACGACCCGAGTCGGGTCTACGTGTTCGACTCCGGTACTGCCGTGCCGACGGACCACCTGGATCGGTTTTCCTTCACTCGTCGCGATTACTACCTGTATGAGGTCGAACTCGACGGCGAACTCGGCTGCGACAACGACGCCGGCGCCTCTGTGATGCAGTCCGCGACGTGCGCCCGTGCACGGGTCGTTCGGTGCCTGCACCGACCAGAGCCGCTGAACAACCGCGACACGTGACCCTCTAAACGGAGTTCTGGACCGCGACGCACACACGGCCAACGCACTTCCCAGCACGTCATCGAGCGTAATCTGCCGGTGGCCGATCCTCAGCGGGACGGCCACCTGCCATATAGCGTCGTGACGCCGTGCCAATTACCGCCGCGAGTCACAGACTGTCAGCGGAAAGTGGCGGCCGAGCTGCAGCGCTATGTGGCGTAACCGAGCCGTCCCAGAACCGAATGCCTGACCGGACGCTCGCGCGTGAGTGAGGCCAGCGCAGCCGATACTGTCGGACGTATGGCCCGCCCAGGAACTTTCGACCCCCAACGGGGCTACCCGTCGATCGTTCCCTACGTCCGCTACGCGGACCCTGCCGCGGCGGTCCAGTGGCTTTCGGAAGTGATCGGCGCTCGGGAGGTGTTGCGGATGACGCTGCCCGACGGGCGCATCGGGCACGCCGAGCTGAGTCTTGGGACGGGATTGATCACGCTGGGGCTGTCCACGGAGCCGCCCGTCGGCACGCCGTCGGCCACGCGCTCGACGCTGACTGCGATGACACTGGTGTTTGTCGATGATGTCGACTGTTTGTCGATGATGTCGACGCCGCCGTGCAGCGGGCGTTGGCCGGCGGCGGTGAGCTCGTCGATCCGGCCAACGATCAGCCGTGGGGACTGCGGCAGGCCATCGTCGCCGACCCCGAGCAGCATCTGTGGGAACTCAGCGGGTATCTCCGCGAGGTCGGGCCGGCCGAGTGGGGCGCCGAGGTCATCGACCAGTGAAGCGACAACGACCCGGGCGCTGCCCGTAGCGCGATCCTCCGCCCGAAGCGGCGAGGTGACGGTGCCCAGTCGCGCTGTCGTCTGTGGTTGTCTGTTCGAGTGCCGGTCAGTCGTTGGGCCTCGTTCGTCGCCGATCCCGATCGGCGACGGATTCTGCACGAGGAGGGCAATCAGGAGCACCGTCTGCGGGTCGAGCACGACCGGGGACGTCTTTACATCGAGTTGAGTGGCGAGGATGGCATCGGTCCGTGGACCGTGCTGGCGGTCGACCGGGCGTCCCGGCGATACGCGGTGGCCCAAGCCGAGACCAAGAAAGCCGCGACCGAAGCCGCCGCTCACGCCCTGACCCAGCTTCTTGGTTCCTGATTGAACCGACGCCGGGTGCCAGTTCGCCGGTCCGGAAGCCGATCGTCTATCGGGTCGCATGCTCAACACCTTTCCAGTCCCAGTAGATGCGGTGGTAGGCGATGAGCGGACCGTCGAGCTCCATGATCTCGACCAGGTCCAGTTGGTCCTCGCCGGGAGTCTGACGGGGGTACTCCCAGGTCAACGTGGTCCCGTCGAACGTGTATTCGCCTGTTCGGTAAAGCGACGCGAGTTCCGTCTCGGCCGGCCGGCCGGCCGTGATCTTCTGGATGAAGCGGTCCAGCTCCATTCGTCCCTGGACGATCCCGCGCGAGGCCTCATCGAGCACCCTTGTCACCAGCGGGCTCTCGATAGCCGCGTCGTCGCTGTACATCGCGGCCAACCCGGCGGCATCTCGCTCGCCGATACGCCGATGCCACTCGTCGAAGACGAACCGTGCTTCTTGCGCTGTCGCGGTCATGAACTCTCCGTCGCTTTGATGGTGAGGACAGATCATGAACCGATCTGTCACCACCGATGTTGTGGGGCGCAGCCACGGTAGAGCGAGAATATTTCGGCGTCCGCCGAAGCATTGCTGCAATAAGCTTGAGGCCATGGGACGGGACTGCTCGGCCTGCAGGTGAACTTGCATCTGTGGCCCGAGTCAGTGCTTCCACCGCCAGCGAGCACCTCGCAGTCCTGGTCGCCGCCGGGCTGCTCCGTGTGGAGCGGGCCGGGCGCCAGCGGCTCTACAGCGTCGCCGACCAGCACACCGCAGACGCGTTAGAGCGCCTGGGGCAGTTGTGTCATGAGGTCCCCGTTAACTCGCTACGGCAATCACGAGTCCAACGCGACCTGGCTGATGCCCGAATGTGTTACGACCATGTCGCGGGTCGTCTGGGCGTCGACCTCTTCGGCGCGAGCATGAGGCTCGTCTGGTTCGACTCCGACCTGCGCATGACGCCCGCGGGACATCAGGCACTCGACGGAATCGGCGTCGACGTCGCTTCGGTTAAGTCTCGGCGACGGCCTCTGGCGCGAACTTGCCCGGACTGGACGCAGCGCCGCCCTCACCTGGCTGGTGCTCTCGGCGCCGCTCTGGCGTCAGTCCTCATGGACAACCGTTGGATTGCCCGCCGATCAGGCAAGCGCGGACTAACCGTCACATCCGACGGTGTCGAGGCGTTCCAACGGATCTGGGGTCTTGACCCAGCATGAGAAGCCGCCCCGTCGGCGGCGCCGGGCAGGGATCGCTTAGCGGAACGCAGCCTCGAATAGGGCCGGGAGGCGGGCGTCGGCGATCCTGAGCGCCGTCATCTCACGGTAGTAAGCAGAACCGATCCGTCGACCGGCACAGCGGCGTCAGCTACTGAGGGCGTCGAGCAGCTGCGCGTAGACGCCGTCGATGTCTCCGTCGATCGTGGTCATCACTCGTGTGGCCGGCCGGGCCGCGACTACGGCCAGCAGCTCGTTGTGGGTATCGGCCAGCTGCTCGCGGCCGCCGGCCCGGCGTTGCAGCTCGGCTGCCTGGCGGTGGGCCGGATCAGCCGAGGTTGCCGAGCGTCGCTCGAAGCGAGCCACGACGTCGTCGCGGTCGCTGAGTAGCGCGAACTCGATGAACGCGGCGCCGGCCTCGGACGCCAACTGCTGCAGCACCTCGACGAACTCCAGCCGGCCCAGATACTGCGGCACCACTACATCGCGCCCTGCGTCCAACTGCGTTCGGGCCATAGCAATGGCCAAGTCCCGCGCCAGCAGCCCAGCGTCGGTCGGTTGGTCCAGCCAGCACCCGAGCATCCCGCGCACCTGGTCGATGTCGAGCACCAAGGTCAACGGATGGTCCGCGGCAAACCTGCGCGCCAGAGTCGACTTCCCGCTTCCCGGTGCCCCGTTCAGCAGCATCAGTCGAGGCACTCACCCACGCTACGACACCATCGCCGTTCGGCGAACGCCCTTCTGGAGCGCTGTCCGATAGCCGACCGGCGGATTCTGGCGGTCATCGCAACAGGACATCACCGATGAGTTCGATCTCGGCTGGACGTGAGCGAGTACCGGATCGAACTGCGACCGGCCGCCGTTCGCGCACTGCGCAAGCTCGATCCGCCGATCCGTCGACGCCTGCAAGGCGCAATTGCGCTCTTGGCACAGAATCCGCGCCCGCCGGCCGCCCAAGCTCAGCAAGGTCGCCCGGTCTACGCGTTCGGGTCGGCGATTACCGCATCATCTACACCGTCGCCGACGATGTTCTTCTCATCGTCGTAGTGACCCTGGGGCACCGCCGGGAAGCCTACGAACGTTGACGTAGCTGTCCCGCTCACGGATCGTGCTCTGGGAGGAGCCGTCGTGGGTCAGAGGCCGGCGAGTCGTCGGCGTTGGTCGACCTCGTTTGCGAGCAGGTCCAGTTGCGGGCCGCCGCCGTCGGCGGCGTCCTTTTTGGCGTTGTAGGTGCGCAGCCACAACCCGCTGGCCCAGGCGAGCCGCCGGTCGCGGTCATTCCAGGTCCTGCCTGCGGCGTGCTGGTAGGCGTCGAGGAACGCCTCGCTCTCCTGCACGGTTGCGGCGTGCCTGCTCCCCGCCCCGGCGGGCCAGACCGCGGCTGCGGCTCCCACCACCGCAGGTTCGGGCTGGGCGACGAGGCTGTCCCAATCGTGCACGGCCCGAGGTCGGCGATCGACCCAGCGCAGGTTCTGAGATTCCCAGTCGCCGTGCCCGAGCACCAACGGCAGGTCACTGGCCGACAGCAGTAACGCCCGTGCCACGACCGCCACCTCATCGACCCAGTCGGGTCCGGGCTGCTCGTGCAACGCCCGGCCCGGGGTGTCACGCGCCGGCCACAGCTGCTCGCCGGTGTGGTCCCAGCCCACCCACGGCGGCGAACAGGCGCACAGCGACGCCAACTGCGTCGCCGCCACATACGGGGTGAGAGCGACCAGGTCCGCCAGCAACGCCGCGAACATCCCGGCCGCGTCACCGCCGGGCGGCATCATCTGCCCGCCGGGCAGCAATTCCTCGGCGTGCACGGCCTGAACCGGTTGGCCTATCCGGTCCGGTCCCGCCAGCGGCCTCGGGCACGGAAAGCCAAGCCCGGCCAGGACCCCCTGAACTGCCACGCACGTCACCAACCGCTCCTGCCACGGCCGGACTTTCACCACGACCTCGCGGCCATCACGCAGACGCAGCCCCAGCACGCGAGACAGGTGACCGGTCTGGAACGTCACCGCCTCAACATCGCAGCCGAGCCGCTCGGCACACCACCCCGCCACGTCCACGACCGCATGCCCCCGTCCCCACCACCACCGCCGTCATGATGCGCCCATCCCGGAAGCCGATCGGCTTGCGGGCAGGCGCCCCGTGCCCCGTTGGGCCTGCGCATCGCGCCGACGCGGAGCACACTCGAAGGGAAGGTCGTCCGCTGTGCACCCAGCAGCCGGCGGACCTCGAGTGGTGGCCAGGACTTGTTCCGCAACGCAGGAGGTAACTCATGGCAGCCAACAGAGGTGTCGCGTACATCGAGCCGGGCAAGGTCGAGGTGCACGATACCGACTACCCCAAGCTCGAGCTGCTCGATGGCCCGGGCGTGAACCCAGACAACGTAGGTCGCAAGCTCAACCACGGAGTCATTCTCAAGGTCGTCACCACCAACATCTGCGGTAGCGACCAGCACATGGTCCGCGGCCGCACCACGGCTCCCCCCAACCTGGTCCTGGGACACGAGATCTTGGGCGAGGTGGTCGAGGCGGGCTCAGACGTGGAGTTCATCAAGGTCGGCGACCTGTGCTCGGTGCCGTTCAACATCGCCTGCGGGCGTTGCCGCAACTGCAAGGAGGGCAAGACCGGCATCTGCCTGAACGTGAATCCGGCGCGTCCGGGTGCGGCGTACGGCTACGTCGACATGGGCGGCTGGGTCGGTGGCCAGGCGGAGTACGTGACCGTGCCCTACGCCGACTGGAACCTGCTGCGCTTTCCCGACCGTGATCAGGCAATGGAGAAGGTGCTGGACCTGACCATGCTGTCAGACATTTTCCCGACCGGCTTCCACGGTGCGCTCACGGCGGGGACCAAGCCGGGCTCGACGGTATACATCGCGGGCGCGGGACCGGTGGGGCTTGCGGCCGCGGCTGCCGCCCAGATGCTGGGCGCGGCCGTCGTGATCGTGGGCGACATGAACACGCAGCGGCTGGCTCAGGCCCGCAGCTTCGGCTGCGAGACCGTCGACGTCTCCAAAGGCGCGCCGCAGGATCAGATCGAGCAGCTGCTCGGTGTGCCGGAGGTGGACGCTGCCGTGGACGCTGTCGGGTTCGAGGCCAAGGGCCACGGCGCGAGTGCCACGGAGGCCCCGGCGACGGTGCTGAACTCCCTGATGGATGTCACCGCGGCCGGCGGACAGATCGGTATCCCGGGGCTCTACGTCACCGGCGACCCCGGGGGCGTCGACGAGGCGGCGAAGACGGGCTCACTCTCGCTGAGCTTCGGCACCGGCTGGGCGAAGTCGCTCGCGTTCACCACGGGGCAGTGCCCGGTGATGAAGTACAACCTGGGCCTGATGAAGGCGATCCTGCACGACAAGGTCCAGATCGCCAGGGCGGTCAACGCGACTGTCATCTCCCTCGATGACGCGCCGCAGGGCTACGCCGACTTCGACAAAGGCGTCGCTCAGAAGTACGTCATCGATCCGCACGGCATGGTGGCCTGAGTCCGGATCAGTCCTCGTCGTCCACCCAGCCCAGCGTGCGGGTGACGGCTCTCTTCCCCGGCGTACGACTTCTGCGCTTGGTGTCGCCCATGGACGGGGTCCACCGCTTGTCCTCGGCCCAGACGGGGGCGGATGTTGTCCTCGCTGTCCCACAACCCGGCCGCCAGCCCCGCGGCATAGGCCGCACCCAGTGCGGTGGTCTCGGCCACCTGCGGCCGAACAAGGGTCGCATCCTCCGAGGTACCCGACTGTCGGGAAATGGTGCACAGCAGCAGGTCGCCGCGGTGTTCAACAGCGGTGACCGCCGCCTGTTTGAGTCTCATACGCTCAGCCAGCGGCCCAGCCGAGCGTTCGGGTAGTTGGCTTCGCGCGCCCGACCGGGAACTTGCTTCCAAGACCAACCTCCGGGATTACGCATCCGCACTTTCGGCGGGCTGCGGAGGGAAAGCAAAATACGCGTGCTGTAGTCCCGGACACGAGCGACGCCCTCCAAATATCCCGCCCGTGTCCATCCCGGCTGCCACGCACCGGCGGTGTATGCCCTGGCCGCACCGCCCCGGGGCGGCGATCGATGGCCCCGGTGTGGGCTCGTCGCACACCCGAACTACACCAACGACGGATCGTTCGCCGACGCGGCACACACCGCGAGGCAGGGGTCGAGCCCAGCCGACCGCCTCATAGCCGACGTATCCGAACGCCCAGTAGCCCTGGCCGCGTGGCCTGCTCGGCCTCCATCAAGACCGACACCACCTCAGCAGCCGAGTTCGCGACCAACACCCGGTGCGGCGAGCCGAACAGCAGACCGGTGCCCGCGACCAGGTCGTCGAAGCGCGCCCACGCTTCATCGCTCCCGCTCACGCACCGCTTTGTCACCGGACCATCACCGGACCATCACCGGACAGTCCGTCCGCTACCCGCCGCTCTGCTCGCGGGGCCGTGGCTTATGGTTCGGGTTGTGCTTGATCGTTTGTGGGCTGCGGCTACCGGTCATCCGTTCCTGGCTGCGGTACGTGAGGGCACGGTCACCGACTCGGCGTTTGATCAGTGGCTGGTGCAGGACGAGTTGTTCGTCGCTGACCTACTGGTGTTCCAGTCACGGCTGTTGGCGCGGGCACCGCGGCCAGCTCAGGCGGTGCTCGCCGGCGGCTGTGTCCTGCGCTCTGCCCCATCCGGTGGCATTCGGGTGCGCGGTTTGGTGCGGTTGAATCTCGGCGGTGACTCGTTGAGTCAGTGCCGCGACCGCGGCCGGGCCATACCTGACCTTGACCAATTCGGGTCCTGGCGTCGGGTCGGGTCCAGTGCCAGGCCGGCCGTTGGGCCACTGCAGCCCTTCCAGGTAGTCGCGTCGGAAGCCGACGGCGAAGCCCGAACCTTCGGCGTAACCACGCCACTGGCTGAGCAGATCCCCGTCTGAACAAAAACAAGTCACGTAGACGCTGGCAGGCGCTTGCCCGACCGGTGGCGTGTCCGTGCGCACGGTGTTGGCCGCGCTGCGCATGACCGTTCCTCGGCTGTATTCAGCTCCTCCGCCCGGGGGGCCTTCGGAGTCAATGAGTCGTTGGCCTTCGACGTTTAATGCCTCAACGACTTCCGCTCGGCCGTAGCGCATCTCCTGCGCGTCGTTGAGGTAGGAGGCGTCAGTGGCCCACAAGGTCAGGTTTGTGATGATTCCGAGCAATCCGTAGGTGTTGGTGTAGTGGTAGAGCACGTCGGCATCGCTCGGGTCCGTGTCAGCCACGCAAGCAACCTACTGTCTGCATCGGCTCAGTTCATCGGCAGTCAGTCCGGTCCCGGCAGGCAGCTTCGGAAACCCCCGGCACACCTCCCAGTAGACGTGCATCGAGGCGGACAGCGGCCACCGACCAGACTTCGCCGATCTTCGAGATCCGGGACGGCAATCCGTTGCGGCAGTGATTGCGTGCGCTGGCCGACAGAGCGCCGGCATACATCACAGACGGCACGCTCAGTTGCGAGCCGTACCGATCGAGGTGAACCGGAAAGCGCAGTCCTGGCTCAGATCCTCAGCCACGGATCAAAACGCATACGCGCGGGCACCGACAGGTAGCCGACAATTCCTGCCTCTCGTTGCTCCGGATGGCGATCACAAATCACCGGGAGGCGTCCGCGGACATGCAGAGGCCACCCGGTGTGATCTCCGCCGCGCGATGTCCAAGCCACGCTCCAGGATCGTGACCCTGTATCGAAGTGGGGTCACGATCTGGTGTGGGGGTCAACGCGCCGGGTCAACCTGCAAGGCCCGGAAACACGGGCCTAGAGACCCCTCACGACGCTAGATGGAGCCTCCATCTGCCAGGCCGAACGTCCGCCCCTCTACAGGCCCCGTGTCTGCTGGGGTATATGCATCTACCGGGACATACCTGATGCGGTTGACTGCCGTTCAGAGCAGTTCAGAGCCGTTAGGCGCAGATCGATCCTCCAGAAATCCTCCACCCGAACTGGTGTGGGTGGCACGTCGCCGAAGCCGGGGCTCGCTTGCATATGAGGCATATCGGGCCGACCGCCCAACGTCCAGCGCGTCGTCGTTGAGATCGCTCCACAGGTCTTGGGGTGATGAACCCACATTGCTCCCGGTCAAGCCGCGAACGGTCTGGACGCCGCGCTTACCGGACTCCGTGACGCCTGCGTCGTGTCTTACGTGATGCCCAGCTCTTACGGGTAACGCGCCGGGACCCAGACAGGATCGCGACCGCGCAGGCTTTCTCCGGATAAAGAGAGCAAGTCATGGACGAGCGGAAACAGGCAGTACCAGACGACGACGGCCGCGATACCGGCCCGGGCGAGAGGCCCTCCGAGTACGTGGAGGGCGCCTCCGAACTATGCACCGTCGAGCAGGCCCTAGATCTCGTCAGCGAGGTTGGACCGGAACCTGCGGTCGAACTGCTCGTGCAGACGCGCACCGAGGCCGGCATGCATCACGTCATCGACATCCGGCCCGACGCCGACTCGGCCGGCTGGCCGGACAGCACCGATGGGACGCCGATCAATCTCGCCGAGGTGCGCTCGATCGTCACCGCGGTACTCGACCTTTCCGACCATGAATCCGGTTCGGCGGTCACCCGGGTCCAGGTGACGTTCCGCGGCCCCCGGGTGACGAGCTGTCAGCTGCGCGCCGACTGGCCGGGAACGGATCGGTACTAAACCGGTAACTGCGATGGCAAGAGTCGTAGTCAACACACCAAGCCACCGCACGAATACGAATTTGAGGATGAATTATGAGTGATTCGAACACGATCGTTGCGGCCGCGCAGCAGCCCAGCACCATCGGCATGCTGCTCAGCCACCGCCCACGGGTGGGGCTTGCCGGCGCGATCACCGCCGTGGCGGTCGCCGCGTTGATAGCCATTTCCGGCGCGGGCTCATCGCATACGCACAGCGCAACGCGGGACACCCCCTCGGCCACGGCCACGCATCACCTCGTGCTGGCCGATGACCGCGGACCGACCGTCCCGGCCGGCGTGCCCGCTGGAACGCCGAACCCGACTCTGTAGATATCGCGATCGGCCCCGACCGAACGCTACTGGTCGGTCGGTGCGGTGGACGCGGGCCGCTCGCCACCCGGCCGCTGCAGCTCCGGCGGCACTCCGAGACGTGCGAACAGCTCCGCGGCCCGCTGCGCACACACCGCCGCCTCGGCAAGCGCGCCGAGCGCCCGGAGGGCGCTCGCCTGACCCGCAAGCGCATAGGCATGCTCGGCGCGGTAGCTCACGGCGGCGGCGACAACATCGGCGCGTTGATGCTCCAGCAGCGCACGCTCCGGGTCGCCGAGCGCTGCGGCGGCCTGGCCGAGGACGTTGCCGACCTTCGCCCGGCGCGGCGGGGATGCGCTGAACTCAATGAGGCCTGACGCGCTCGCCGCGAACTTCTGTGCGGTCTCGACACTGCCGAGCCGAGCGGCCACCAGCGCCGACAATGCCAACGCCATAGCTTCGTGGCCCGGCTCATTCGACCCGTTACACAGTTGGCGAGCGCGCTCCAGGTTCACCGACGCTGCGTACAGCGAATCCGAACCCACCTCGGCCATCGCCAGATCGGTGACGGCGACCAGCTCGATACCGCGCTCCCCCAGATCGCGGCCGATCGCGCACGCGGCCCGCGCGGCCCCGGCGGCCTCCTCGTACCGTCCCCATTGCTCGTACAGCGCGCTGAGCGAGGTGAGGCTCTCTGCCTCGTTGCTCGGAATCTCGAGTTCACGCTCGATCGCGATTGCCTCGGTCAGGTGATCCAGCGCCTGTGGCAGGTCACCGAGCAGGCTGCGGTAAAGGCCTAGCACGCCCAGGCTGTGCGCCTCGGTCCGCCGGTCCCCGAGTCGGGCAGCCAGGTCATACGCCTCCTGTGCCACCTCGGTGCCCTCGTCGAACAAACCGAGCTTCCAGCATGCGACGCCGAGGTTCGACAGGCTCGTTCCGAGCAGGCCTGGGTCGTCGATGCGCCGCGCCGCAACCACCGCGGTGCGGCTCAGCTCAGCGAACTCGCTGATCAGCCCGATCGAGTTCAGCCAGAACAACACCTCGCGGGCAAGTGCCGCCGCATGCCTGTCCAGCGTGCACCGCTCGGCCAGCCCGACGCAGGCGATCAGCGTGTGCTGCTCAGCGGCGAACCACGCCTGCGCGTCCTGCCCGCTGTTGAGCGCGGGCAACGCGGCGGTGGTGGGATCGATACCGCTCGAACGGTGCGCATGCCCGGCGAAGAGCCGATGCGCGGCCTGTGCGGCAGCCAACAGGTAGTAGCGCAACAGCCGCTCCGCGAGAGCCTTGTTCAACGGTCGAGGGGTCGCGCCAGCGGTGCCTGGCGCCGGTGGTACCCCGGCAGCATCGAACTCACCGCCGCCCATCCCGACTGCGAAGTTGTGCACGAGATCGTGGAACGCGTAGCGGTCGAGGGTCGGTTGTTCGAGCAGGTGCACGTCTACCAGCGACTCGAGCAGATCCTGGGTAGAAAGCGGGTCGAGGTCGAGCAGCGCGGCCGCCGAGAACACGTCGATGCGCTCGCCCGGATGGACTGCCAGCAGGCGCAGGGCGCGGCGGCCCGCGGCGTCCATGGCCTGGTAGGACAGCCGCAGTGTCGTGGCCACGCTGCGCTCCCCCGCGCTGAGCTCGTAGAGGCGGCGGGTCTCGTCCTGCAGGCGGTCGACGAGGTATTGCACCGTCCAGCGTGGCCGGTTGCGCAGGCGAGCCGTGGCGATGCGCAGCGCAAGCGGCAGGTCGCCGCACAGTCGCGCCAGCGCCTGCGCCGCGTCCGGCTCGGCGGCGACCCGCTCGGCGCCCAGGACGCCCCTGATGAGCTCGGCGCTGTCCCCGCGCGATAGCACGTCCAGCGATATCCACTGCGCACCGTCGAGGCCGACCAGGCGCGTGCGGCTGGTCACCAGCGTGACGCAGTCGGGTGAGGCCGGCAGCAGCAGCGCGACGGAGGCGGCGTCGGCGGCGTTGTCGAGCAGGAGCAACACGCGTCGGCCGGACACGGTGGTGCGCCATAGCGCCGACTTTCCCGCCAGGTCCTCGGGCACCCGCTCGGGCGGCACACCGACAGTGCGCAGCAGGCCGTCCAGCGCCGCGCCGGGTGCCAGCGGCTCCTCGTCCGCGTACCCGCGCAGGTCGACGTAGAGCTGCCCGTCCGGGAACTGCTCACCGAGGTGGTGCGCCGCACGGACCATCAGCGCGGTCTTGCCCACGCCGCCCATGCCGTCGACGGCGATGATGCCGCGGGCCGCGCCGCACCGCAGTACCTCGCCGAAGTCGGCCTCCCGCCCGCTGAAGTCCTTCAAAGCCATCGGCAGCGTGCACGGCGCGGCAGCTGCGGCGGCCTCGTCGGTAGGCCTAGCGGCCGGCTCGGCAGCGGCGGGGTTGACGATCGCCGGTACCCGTGGTGGAGCGGCGGCCTCCGGCGCATCGCGCAGGATGGCCTGGTAGACCGCACTCAGCGCCGGGCCGGGTTCGATGCCGAGTTGCTCGACCAGCAGAGTCCGCGTCCGGGTGTACTCGTCCAGGGCCTCGGCCTGCCGGCCCGAGCGATACAGCGCCAGCATGAGATGCCCGCGAGGGTTCTCGCGCAGCGGATGCTCCTGAACCAGGCCCCGCAACTCAGCTACCAGTTCGGCCGCCTCACCCAGCCTCAGCCGAAGCTCCACCAGCCGCTCGGTGGCGTTCAAACGCTGCTCGTTCAGCGAGACCGCGGCCGCCTCGATGACCGATCCACCGAGCCCGCTTAGTGCCGGCCCGCGCCACAGGGCCAGCCCCTCGCGCAACGCCTGTACGGCGACAGTGAGCTCACCGCCCGCGTGCGCCTCGTCGGCCCGCCGCACACAGCTCTCGAAGCGGGCCAGATCGAGCCGGTCGCCGACCTCAGCCCGGTACCCGGGCCCGTCGGTGACCAGCACGCTGGGGCCCCCGGGCAGGCGGCGCCGCAGATCCGCGACGGCCTTGCGGATCTGGTGGGCCGCGGTCGAGGGCGCCTCGTCGTCCCAAGCGGCGTCGACGAGTCGGGCCACCGGCAGCACCCGTCCGCGCTCGAGTAGCAGCGTGCCCAGTACCCGGCTCTGCACCGCACCGCTGAGGCGGATCCGCGTCTCACCCGACCACGCTTCAAGTGCGCCCAGGATGCCGAAGCGGGTGCTGGACTCGGCAACGGTCATGTTCCTCCGTGAAGTGCCACGAATGCACGATATGAAATCCGACGATAGCAGCCAGTCGCCCGGTCGAGCGGGCGTCGAGGCTGCCGCTCCGCGTCGCGGTTCCCGGCCGAGTCCGCGGCCGGCCGGGATCGCGACGGGACCGGTACAGGAGCCGACCGGGAACGGTGGCAGCCACGGTCAGAACATCGATCACCACCGCAGACACCCGCCGGAGTACCGCCCATGCAAACCCGAACAGACGCCGCGACCGCACCCAGGCCGCAGCGCGATGCCACGCAATCGGTGCAAGACGCTGTGCGGCCGGCCCCGATGCAGGGCGAGCCCACGTCCCGGCTCGGTGCCGTGCTGCGCGAGTTGCGGCAGCGCGCCCGGATGACCCAGGAGCAGCTCGCCGGGCTGTCCACCATCAGCATCCGGGCTATCCGCGACCTCGAGCAGGGCCGCGTGGCCACGCCGCGCCAGGACACCATCCGGCTGCTCACCAACGCGCTGCGCCTGGGACCTGCCGCGCGCACCCGGCTCGAGCAGGCCGCCTGCCCCGATGCCACCACCGAGGCTGGGGCAGACGCACCGCCGCCGGCCCTTCGTCGGCTACTGGGCCGCGACGGCGAATTGCGCGCCTCGGTGGAGCTCCTCGGCTCGGGTGCGACCCGGGTGCTTCAGGTCACCGGGCTGCCTGGCGTAGGCAAGACTCGCCTGGCGCAGCAGATCGCAACGGCCGTGTGCGACGAGCACGGCTTTGATGTCGTCTGGGCCGGGATCGACGCCGGGACGGACGCACTGCATACGCCGATCGGCGAACTGGTCGCTCAAGGGGTGGCGGACGGCGCGCTCGCGTCGAGCGCCGGTGCGATCGCAGCCCTGATCAACGATCGGCCCACGCTGCTCGTCCTCGACGGCGACGACGCGGGACGATGCGCGCCCACGGAGCTGGCTGCGCTTTTGGCCGCATGCCCGAACCTGGCGATCCTCGTCACCGCGCGGGCCTGCGTCGAGGTCCCTGGTGCCGCGCGCGTGACGCTGACCGGGCTCGCCACCGGAACCGGCGATGACGCGGCCCTGGAGCTCATGATCGTCGCCGCGCGCTGCGCGTGCCCCGGCCTCGCCCTCGGCCCGGACGTCCAGGCTTGGCTGGCCCAAACGTGCCGCGACCTCGACGGCGTGCCACAGGCGATCGAGCAGGCGGCCGGGTGGCTGGCCCTGTCCTCACCCAGACGGGTATGTGCGGCCGTGGCCGACAACCCGCTCTCCGTGGTCGGCGACAGGTTCGCCGAGCAGCTGCGCGCGGAGCTACCGCCGCGGCGCTCCCGGCTGGGCAGCGCGCTCGAGACGCTCGCCGGCCTGCCTGACGGCTGGACGCTGTACACCGCGGCCGACGCGCTGGATGCGTCGTTCGCGGACACCGCGCATACAATCCGCGACCTGCTGCAGCAGGGATTCGTGCGCCGGCATCCCGGCGCGGCAGCCGAGGATCCCGATCTCTTCGCGATTCTCAATCTGGTCCGGCACGCCATCCACATCGCGACACTCAGGATCGCCGAGATCGCGTAGCGTCACCGACCCACCGCAGGCCGCGCGACTGGGTGAGCGCCCTTCACTCCGCGTGGCAGCGCCTCGACCCGGGCCATG
>JAABUO010003252.1_pt1 | contig 19434 bp, 15 predicted proteins | sample 5559291 | NCBI WGS metagenome assembly JAABUO01 (sample SAMN10711878, study PRJNA513372) | rock metagenome | isolation source: Antarctica rocks | place: Antarctica: Victoria Land, Finger Mt sud
AGCCGCTTCTCAGCAGTAGAACGACGCTTCCGTACTTGCCGAACCAACACTCCAAGATCATCCATCCCAACATCGTCTACGCAGAACATCGATCAAGCCAGATGGGAAGACCACACGCTTACCATGCTGGAGCGGCGCGGTCTGGGCGCATCGCCGGACACCGTCAAGCGTGCCGTGCTCGCTTCGTGTTCCAGTCCAAATGACCTTGTACGCGCTCGAAGATAACAGCGCGCTCGGTTGTCTGCACAAAGGTGCTGGTGACAGCACGCGCCTGGTTCTCCCAAGTCTTGAAATGGAAGAAGTCCGTCATTGAAGAGCCATTCATCTCTGCAGTAAGGGGTGGAAATGTATTGACCCATGCAACGATCTCCGAAGCGAAGAGGACGATGCTCTCCGGGGCGTTCGGGTTAACTGCCCTGATCTCCGCGTCGAGCAAGGCCTTGACTTCAGCTTTTCTAACGGCTGCGGCCTCGTCAGCAAGGCACAATCGATAGGCATAGCCCAGCTTGAGAAGGGCCTCGGACATACTCTTTGCTCGTTCCTGAAAATCTCCTCCTCGATCTTGTTGTCTGGGAAATCTTTCAATGCAACTGCCTTATATTGGGTAATTATTTACTTGACTGACCACGTTATTCCGGCATACTAAGTTCATGAGCAGCCCTCGCACACTTCAACAAGCAATTATCTACTTCGCAGACTATGATAACGCCCGCAACTTTCTTGTGGCTCTGCGCTGGGAAGATGGCAAGGTTCGCTGCCCTCAGTGTGGTTCAGACAAGGTTACACACCTTGCCGCTGCGAAGCTGTACAAGTGCTACGCGAAGCACCCCAAAGCGAAGTTTAGCCTCAAGGTCGGGACGATCTTTGAAGACTCCGCGCTGGGCCTCGATAAGTGGCTTGCCGCGATGTGGCTGATCGTGAATTGCAAGAACGGCATCAGTTCATGCGAGATTGCGCGCGATCTGGGAATTACTCAGAAGTCAGCATGGCACATGGCGCACCGCATCCGCTTCGCTCTCCACGAGGGTTCGTTCGACAATATGCTTTCCGGCGAAGTGGAAGCGGATGAGACGTTCATCGGCGGCAAGGCCCGCAACATGCACACCAACGTCAAGGCCCGCAGAATCACCGGAACGGGCACCAAGGATAAGGTTGCCGTCATGGGAATCCTAGAGCGCGGCGGTAAGGTTCGCACCAAGGTTGTCGCCAACCGCAAGAAGCACGCTCTCCAGACTGAGGTACGCAACCACGTAGAGGCTGGTGCGGCCCTCTACACGGACGCGCTGCTGTCGTATGAGGGGTTGGCTGGTGACTACGCGCATCAGGTCGTAGACCACGCCGTAGAGTACGTCAGCGGTCGTGCTCACACGAACGGTCTGGAGAACTACTGGAGCTTGCTGAAGCGCGGTATCAGCGGAACCTATGTCAGCGTTGAACCCTTCCACCTGTTTCGCTACCTTGACGAACAGGCGTACCGCTTCAATCAGCGTCAGAATATGAACGATTTCGACCGCTTCAAGCTGGCTTGCTCACAGATCGTCGGCAAGCGGCTCACTTGGGACAATCTCACGGGGAAACAAGTAGCCCCAGGCCCGCTCCCTAACTGAGAAAGAACGGAAGCGTCAGAAGCGCGGGAAGCGTAAGATAGTGACCAAATAGAAAACCCTCGACGGGAATCGAGGGCTTGGGTCTGGCACACACACAGATCATACATCGGAGTGTGTGCCGTTATGGCCGAATACCCTAAAACTATTCAGATATTAGATCCCTTAACCATCAAAGAAGTGATTTCTCCGATAGGCTCGGAACATCGTAGAAACCCACGACAAACTGGATTTGCCCAAACGGCACAAACAAAGCTAGCGTTCTTGGCAAAGCTGTTACACCTGCGAGTTCAAGGGCGTCCTCAGTCCAAGTTGGGATGACTAGCCACAAACCGGCATGTTCGACACTAATGATTGTAGCTCTCGTAGTGGTGGTCGGATTGAATGCCCGCATCATGATTCCGACCTCTTGACCGACAAGACCTTCGAGCGAGGGGATTTCTGCGGGTATCATGGTGCCGACAATTATACGGTGCTGTTAGCCCTTCGCGGGCACCGCCTCTTTGTCTTGCTTGAATGGGCTTGGGGGTAGGGATGTTTTGGAGACGCGGAGGACGGCCTTGACCGCTTGCTGAAATCGGTCGAACGCCTCTTGGCCCTCTGCCATCTCGGGATGCGGTCTCGCTCGTGTCGTTTTCATGTGACAGATTGTACGCCCTCGCGTAGATTTGGCGGATGCCAGACGACGAACTTATCCTTGCGATCCCTGACGAATACCTGCGAGAAATCGGGCGGATAGCCGTCAGTTGGAATTATCTTGAAGGCCTTTTGCACCACACTTTGATCCAGGCTCTACTGAGCGATTTCTCTACTGATGGCCGCGCGTTGGCAGTTTTTGCGCACATGGCCTTTCCGCAAAAACTAGATTCTTTGAGTTCTATGTTGCGCATAACCTATGGGGAGGATGGCGACACCTTTACATCTTACCGGGAACATGTTCAGCCGCTACTGAGACAGTCCCAGGAGAAACGGAACGCGATGCTGCATCAAACTTGGTATACCCAATCCGGTATAGTACGCAGGTTTGACGTGAAGTCTCGGGGTTCTCTAAAGATCACCATCCTTCCTGTAACACTTCAGGAACTCACAGATGTCGCCGCGTTCATCATTGAATCCCGCTCAAAGCTATTTGAGCTTGTCGCTATACCATTAGCGCGCAAAGAGCAGCCGCAAGAAGGACAGTAATTAAACAGTTCGTCGGCGGGAACGCACTCGCTTTGGCGAGTTAGTCTATCCAATCCACCTTCCTGAATATCAGGACTAAGAAACATCCCCAAAATGTGGTCGCACTGCCCTGTCACGCTATCTCCAATCTAGGCTAAAAGCCTTGGTCAGTCAAATATGTAGTTGCCGCTTTTAGGCTTGGGAGCCTGAAACAGCTTCTTCATGCCGTCTTCAAACTTCTTCCAGGTATCTGAGCCTTCGTGGTATTCGTGTTTCATAGAAAGACAGTGTACGCCTATGGAACAACCACAGAGGCTGAACCGTAAGGCGAGACGTGCGGCTGAACGGGAAGTAAGAAGGGTCCAATTACTGAAGCGCATTCAAGGAATGCTCATGCCGAAATCAGGCCAACCCAAACCCGAAGGCGCACAACAGCGCCCCGCAGACGCCCAGCCCACCACAAAGGATGAGAAGCCAGAAGGGGACGGCAATGCTGGAGTGGTGCCTGAAATAAGAGTCCAACTGCCAGAAAATTTTCTTGCTGGCTATAAGGCTGCAAATGAAGATCAGACCGCCCACAACAGCAAGACTAGGCTTGCGTCTTGGCTCACGTTCGGAGCTGTACTGATCTACACCGCGATCACAGCATGCCAATGGCAAGCCACCAGGGATGCCGTTATAGCTACGCAGCAAGCCAACGAACTTACCCGGCAGTCCGTGCGCGCTCGCATTATCTTTCAGAATATGCATCTGACTAAGCCCGTAAGGGCTGGGGAGGCTATTCGCGTGGCGTTCAACCTTAAGAACATTGGGCGATCCGAGGCGTTCTATGGCGTATCCGTTGGCGTCCATCGCTGGATTGCGCTCCCAGAAGACCCCAATCTTATCGCTACTCCAGTTCCCGACAAGGTTATGGAGCCCGATGCCCCGATGGATGCTGCGATCTTCGATGATGTGCTGCCCACTCAGGGATACCTTGACGATCTGCCCAGAGCAGAAGTTTACGGGCCGCCTACCCATCTGACCACTTACTTCTTGGGACGGGTGATCTACGAATCGCTGGGGCGCTCCTATGAAAACGACTTTTGTGTTTATCTCGTTAGACGAAGCACTAATCCCTTTGCCACTGATCTTCCAGAAGACTTTGGAGACCCGAATTATATGTTCATGAAATGCTCCGCTGAACGGAACGGCCAGCATGAAATACAGCAGAAGACAGGGCGATAAGATTTTCATGGTTCACCGCTTTTTGTCCGACAGAAAACCCGCCGAGAGGCTGGTTTGGTTTGTCTTGAGACCGTATGCAGAACCCGTCAACTGCGGTCTATGCGTCAAGTATGTAATTGCCATTTAAGTAGCCTGATGGATCGGCCGCAGATCCCACCGTAACTTGGGTATCTACTCCTCCGCCTGGATAATTGGTGCGAGGGTTGTCGAGCACCGCCGATAGTGGGATGCCGAGCGTTGCGGCAGAGCTGCGGACGAGGCGATCTATCAGATCGGTAAAGGGCTTTCCCGTCGAGTTTCTCAAGACCTATATCTGTTCAGCTGCGATTCTAATCATGGGTTGCCCGCTTTTGCCTGTCCCCACAATTCTAGGCTTGCAGCTTGAGAAGGCCGCTCCTACGAGCGGCTATCTTCAGAAGCAAAACGTCCAAATGGACAAAACTGGAATTGATTCCATTCAGTAGATGGCGTGCCGGGTAGGTCCGCATTTGGTAAGAGATTATCGATACGTATCAACAAGTTGCCACACCTCTATGGAAAAACTTGACACACGCAGCGGCGGAGGAGCATTGTGTGTATCGTCCCATATTGGAACCGATTCGAAAGCGCCGGCCTAGCAAGCCCCGGGGACTTTCAACAAAGCTTTAGATTGCCTTTACGAGGTCAGGAACATGAATTTGACTTATTTCCGCCGCTCCATCCTTCGGATATCCGCCACTACGCTGCCCCTCCTGCTAATTTCTCTGCCGGCTCTCACTGTGAGCGCGCAGGAGTCTCGCGCCACGTTGAATGGACGGGTGCAGGATGTCTCGCACGCCGCCATTCCGAATGCGACTGTGACCGCCCTGAATACGGCGACGGGTGTGCCGGTCACCACACATTCTTCAGATTCCGGTGACTACACCATTCCGTTCCTGACTCCCGGACCCTACGTGGTCAGCGCGGATGCACCCGGATTCAAAACCGCTAAGCAAGGCAACGTGACTTTGCACGTTGGCGACACGGTGGCTCTGGATTTGAGCCTGCCGGTCGGCGATGTCAGCGAAACAGTTACTGTGTCCGGCGCTCCGCCGCTGCTGGATGATGCTGCGACGAGGGGCGAGTTGATCGACAACGTGCGCGTAGAAGAGCTTCCAATCATTGGCCGCAACCCGCTTACGTTGGCGAACCTGGTTCCCGGCGTGGTGTTCAACGGCAACCAGTCTTTCCAACGGCCTTTTGACAACGGTGACAACGCCAACTTCTCTGTTAACGGTGGCTTACGCCAGACGAACGGGTTCCTGATTGATGGCGCGCCGGACGACGCCTACTCGGACACGGCGGGAGACCGTTCTCACGCCAACCAGAACGTTGCGTTTATACCAAGTGCTGAGGTGGTGCAGGAGTTCAAGGTTGTCAGCAACTTCTATGACGCGCAGTATGGCCGCACAGGCGGCGGCATCTTCAACATCATCACGAAGAACGGTACAAACAACTACCACGGTTCGCTTTATTATTTCCTGCAGCGCTATCAGCTTAATGCGAACAACGTTGGGAACAAGTTCAATCATCAGCCCATCTACGCTGCCGACCCGATAACGAAGAAGTTTCTGGCTGCACCGCAACTGGACCAATTCGGCGGGGAAGTGTCGGGCCCGGTGCGTATTCCGAAGCTGTATAACGGCAAAGACAAGACTTTCTTTCTTTTCGGGGTTGAACAGTACAACGAAAACACGCCATCTCCTGGATTGACCGGGACAATTACAGCCGCAGAGCGGGGCGGCGATTTTTCGCAGAGTGGGCAGACGGTCTATGACCCGTACACCACCCGGCTCAAAGCGAATGGGACCTGCTGCACCCGCGACCCGTTCCCCGGAAACATAATTCCGGCTTCGCGGTTGACTGGCGCAGGCACTCAGCTTGCCAACGCGTTTCCGGCACCGAACACCCCTTCGGCTACCTCGAAAAACAATTACAACGTAGGCGCTAACCTGAGCCGCGACCGCTATCGCACTTGGATCGGGCGCCTGGACCAGAACTTTGGGCAAAAGGAACGCGTCTACGTCCGGTATGCGCATGGCCGTCGCAACCAGACCGACCAGGGAAGCCAGAATTATCCCCTGCCGCTGCTGGACGCACAGGATCCGTTGGCACGCGTGAACGATAATGCGGTGATCGATTCGCTAACGGCGTTCAATCCGCATATCACCATGGATATTCGCGGATCGTTCACCCGGTACAACGAAACGGTGGATCGCAGCCGCGTTCTTGGTTACGACGACACGAAACTGGGGTTCTCTTCGGCGTTCAGCGGGAGCCGTTTCGTCCCAGTGCCGCCTCGTCTCTCGTTCCAGTCGATCGGTGGTGTGAGTTTGCCAGATGCTGGCACCCGCGGCCCGCGCTTCGGCATCAGCAACACCATCGCGCTACAGCCGAGCGTACTGATGGCGTATGGAAGGCATTCCATCCATGTTGGCGCTGACCTGCGGGATTTCGACTACAACACGGGTGGCGGTTCGTTTGTGTATGGTGGCGGCCAGTTCTCTTTCACGTCGAACTTCACCCAGCAGGACCCCACGGCTTCATCAAGTCCGACGCAGGGTTCTCCTGTTGCTTCGCTGCTCCTGGGAGCGCCGTCCAGCGGTATTATCCAGTACACACCGCGGCTCGGCTACCGGTGGCGTTATTACGCAGCTTATGTTCAGGATGACTTCAAACTGTCGAACCGGCTCACGATCGATGCTGGCCTGCGCTACGACATTGAAGGCTCACCGCATGAGATCGCCAACCGGCAAAACCGCGGCTTCGCGTTCAATCAGGCTTCGCCTCTGGCGAGTGTCGCGGCCTCTTCGGCAGCCAACTGCCCGGCCTGCGCGAGCCTGAAGGGCGGTCTGCTGTTTTCAGGTTCCAATGGTCAGCCCACCAGTGCATTCAACACGCAATATGGACATATCCAGCCGCGAATCGGTGTTGTCTTCCGCGCCTATCCCGACACGATCTTCCGTGGGGGTTACGCTTTGTTCTACCTGCCAGAATCGGCTTTTGGAGCGGCACAGGGCTTCTCGCAAGACACGGCGTATATTGCGAATAACTCGACAGCTCCGGGTGCGACGATCGTAGATCAATATCGGCCACGCGGGAATGACCCCAATGCCGAGCCGCTGAATAATCCATTCTCTACAGGCATCATTCAGCCAACCGGCAGCAGCCTGGGACTGTCCACCTTTCAGGGCCAGAGCATCATCTTCAATAATGTGAACCGCAAAATTCCGCACGTCGACCAGTTCTCGTTCGGGATGGAGCAGCAGCTGCCGTACGCTGTGAAGGTTGACCTCTCATACGTGGGCAGCCGCACCCGGGACGTGAACACGAACGACAACCAGGCGGGTGGCGCTCGCAATCTGAATGTCTTGAGCAATGCACAGTTGGGATCACTTCGTCAGGCGGCGATTTCGGCCGGGTTCGTGCAGAGCTCGGGTATTTATGCCGGAACGGCTAACCTGAATGGCTACTTAAGCCAGCCTGTGACCAATCCATTTGCGGGATCGCTGCCCGGAACAAACCTCAACGGAAAGACAATCAGCCGCCAGCAGCTGCTGCTGCTCTATCCGCAGTTCCTGGGCTTGAACTATGGGCAGGAATCAGTGGGGCAGGTATGGTACGACTCGGCGCAACTCTCGATTGAGAAGCGTTACTCGCATGGGTTCACGATTCTTGGCAGTTATACGTGGTCGAAGACGGAGGAAGCGCTCGCGTTCCTGAACAATCAGGATGCAGCCCCGTTCAAGAACATCGCCGCGCAGGACCGTCCGCAACGTCTGGTGATCTCCGCAGTTTATGAGCTGCCGATCGGCCGCGGTCACAACCTGCTTGGCAACGACAACCGCGCGGTGGAGCTGCTAGTTGGTGGATGGCAGTTGAGTCTCCAGGAGACAATCCAGTCAGGCGCACCTGTCGGCCTAAATGGCAATTACGCCCTGCTTGCGGACCCCCGAATTGGTGTGAACCGCAGCAAGCTCCAGTACTTCAATACGTGCACACGACAATCGTCGGGCAAGCTAACGGGTAACTGCGGAGCCACAAACATTGTGGCTTGGCAGCAGATCAACTCGACCGAGGGCGACCTGCGTCAGACCGCGTTCCAGTCGGGATATATTCGGAACCCGAGCGCGCCTATCGGAAACGTGTCGGCAAGCAAGCGGTTCAATTTCACCGATTCTGTGAATGCGCAGTTCCGCTTCGAGGCGTTCAACGCCACGAACACGTACATTCCGAACGGGCCGGATACGAATCCGGCAAGCAGCACGTTCGGCACGATCAGTGGTGGAACGTCTGCCCCGAACGGACAATCGAATATTCCGCGTGTCGTGCAGCTCGGGTTCAAACTGAACTTCTAACGTCAGCTTTAAGTTTCGGCCGCCGGGGAGCGCTCATGCTCTCGGGCGGCTGTTTGCTTAAGTTCGGCGACCAGTCTCTCTCTGTAAGCGCACATTCAACTCACACGGTCGTAATTTAAATCACGTAAGATGCGCTTCAAAACATAGACTACAGCTAACACCATGGCCACACTTACAGCGCGAAAACTTGTCACTGCAACGGGCGTTGTCGACAGGCCAGTTATCACTCTGGATGGTGAGCGCATCACTGCAATCGCGTCTCACCAGACCGTGGAAGAGACATCGATAACGCACGACTTCTCTGATTGCATTTTGACCTCCGGCTTTCTCGATATTCATATCCACGGGGCAGCCGGGCATGACGTTATGGAGGCCACGTCTTCGGCGCTTCATTCCGTCTCGTCTTATCTCGCCCGCGCAGGTGTTACGCAGTATCTCGCGACAACTGTGACTGCCTCGCTCGATAAGACCCTGCGTGCTCTCGAAGGCATAGCCCACTTCGTCGAATCACAGCCTTCGGGCGATGCGGCGAGAGCTGTGGGCATTCATATCGAGGGGCCGTTTCTTTCGCATGCTAAACGTGGTATGCATCCATCAGAGTTTCTCCTTGCTCCTTCGCCTGATCTGCTCGAAAGATTCTGGGAGGTGTCCCGAGGGAACATCAGGATGATGACCATTGCACCCGAGATTCCCGGCGCGCTGGAGACAATCGCGCGCGCAAAGGAGCTGGGGATCCGTTCGTCCATGGGGCACTCGAATGCGACTCAGAGGGAGACGATCGCAGGCATCGATGCAGGAGCCAGCAGCGCGACTCACACGTTCAATGCGATGCGCCCATTGGATCATCGTGAACCCGGCATTCTCGGCACCGTCCTGGATCGCGACGACCTCTTCGCCGACCTCATCTGCGATGGAATTCACGTCTCCGCCGAAGCGGTGCGCCTCTGGTTCAAAGCCAAGGGACCGCATAAGGCCATTCTGATTACCGATTGCCTTGAAGGGGCCGGTATGCCCGAAGGCACTTACAAGCTCGGCGAAACCGTCGTACACGTCAAGGGATCTACTTGCACGACAGTTGACGGCACCCTCGCGGGAAGTGTCATGATGCTCGACCAGGCCGTAGCGAATCTACAGCAGTTCACAGGCGCAGATCTCCCTACGGCCGTGCGAATGGCTTCAGTGAATCCTGCGCGCATGCTGGGTTTTTCCGATCTCTTAGAGGTTGGTGCGCTGGCAGATTTCAACGTCTTCAATGAACAAGGCGTTCGCACAGCGACCATGCTGCGCGGTCGAATTCTCAAAAGAGTTCTTCCAGCGGATGCCAGAGCACATGGTGGGGTCTCAACGTGAAAGGAACACCTGCTTGAGTAGCGAAACGGAACCGGTCGGTTTCGCAGAGACAGGTTTGGTGTACAGTTGGAACCGATTCCACATGCTCCCTGATGCTATGTTCGCACCAGTGAGCGGGCAGGCCGGGAAAAGGACTTAATGAAGATTACGTCGCACCTACTCAAGAGTACGGCTGTCGGAGCGCTGGGCGGTCTTCTGTTTGGTTTCGACACAGTCGTAATCTCCGGGACCACTGCGCAACTCACCTCTCTGTTTCACCTGACGCCTGTGACCCTTGGACTCACTGTCTCTATCGCGTTGTGGGGCACGGTGGTGGGGTGCCTGATCGCGGGTGTGATGGGCCAGAAGATTGGTGGACGGAATGCCCTCCGCGTCATGGCCGTGATGTACATACTTTCTGCGGTAGGCTGTGCCTTTGCATGGAGCTGGCCCTCGCTGATGGTCTTCCGCTTTATTGGAGGCCTGGGAATTGGCGGCTCTTCTGTACTTGGCCCGGTTTACATCGCGGAGTTGGCTCCAGCGACCTGGCGCGGACGTCTGGTGGGTGTGTTCCAGATCAATATTGTCGTCGGGATCTTGATCGCCTACTTCTCAAATTATGTCATCTCCGCAATGGGCCTGGGCGCGACGGAGTGGCGTTGGGAACTCGGTATTGCAGGGGTGCCCGCGGCTCTGTTCCTCACGTTGTTGTACTCCATCCCACAGAGCTCGCGCTGGCTAATTGCACAGGGCCGCACGAACAGCGCACTGAAGGTTTTGCGCAAGATGGGTTCGGAGGACCCGGAGCGGGAGATGCGCGAGATAAGGACATCATTGCATCAGGAGCGCGGCAGGGCGGAGGAGCCGTTGTTCCAGCGCTCGCTCAAGCTGCCGATCTTTCTTGCAGTATCAATTGGCTTGTTCAATCAACTGGCCGGCGTGAATGCGATTCTTTACTACTCGAGCGATATCTTCCGTGCTGCGGGGTTTAGCAGGATCTCCGGCAACCTTCAGTCTGTATTGATCGGCGTCATGAATCTATTGGCAACGTTCATAGGAATGGCGCTGATCGATAAGCTCGGCCGCAAAACGCTTCTGCTGATCGGATCGGTGGGGACGGGGCTTTGTCTGGCTGGCGTGGCTGCGGTCTTCTACACCCATTCGCACCAGAACATGCTGGTCTGGTTGCTGGTTGTGTATATCGGATTTTTTGCAGCGTCCCAGGGTGCGGTGATCTGGGTGTACATTGCAGAGGTCTTTCCCACGAAGGTCCGTTCCAAGGGGCAGAGCCTGGGCAGCGGAGCGCATTGGGTGATGAATGCAATCATCGCTGCCGCATTTCCGATTGTGGCCAGGAGGTCGGGCGGCGCGCCGTTTCTTTTCTTCGCCATAATGATGGTTGTGCAGTTCGTGGTGGTGCTCTTGGTTTACCCGGAGACGATGAGGGCTACGCTCGAGCAACTACAGGCGCGACTCGAGTCTCCGCAGCAGGTTGTCGATTGACCGTTGGTCGCACCGAATGACCCAGTCTATCCGCTTTATAGCGGAAGCACATGGGTTGGACACGGCCCAGCAGATGATCTCTCATGATGCTCCCATCTGTTTCCAGGCGATTACGTTGTAGCCGTGCGGCTTTGACGCGGATTTAACCTCGCCCTTGCCAGTTCCGGCGTTCCAGCTAAGCGTCAGTCCGTTGCTGCCGGCCCGGTGCCAGGCAAGCGATCCGTCGCCGTAAACTCTTACTGTGAGTTGCTTACTGACGACCGACTCGCTGGAGTCGCCGATGGTCGCGACAGGCAGAACCGACCCCTCTTTTACAAAGACCCGAATGGGCTGGTTTTGCTGCACAATGGATAGCGTTCGGCCGCCCTCGACCGTACTTCCAGTCCAGAGATCGTGCCACCTCCCTTTGGGAAGCACGACTTTGCGTTGCTTCTCGCCCGCGAAGAACGGGGCTACGAGCATGCGGTCACCAATCATGTACTGGTCATCGACCGCTTGCATTGCCGGGTCATCCGGGTAATCCAGGATGAGAGCGCGAAACGGAGGGGTGCCATCTGCCGCATACTGCGCGAACGCGGACTGTAGGTAAGGAATCAACTCCATGCGCCAGCCGATGATGGTCCTCGCGCGCGCTTCGAGTGATTCCCATCCCGCTGCGAACTCGCCGGCGTTGTTTTTGTCGCGATCGATCTGCTTCCAGGGTGGGTTCTTGATGTACCAGGCGTTCACCATGGCGAGCGGAGAAAAGACCACCGTCTCAAGACGCCGAACGAGGTCTTCCTCGCTGCTGGCATCTCGTACCTCCGGGCACCAGAGGAGACCCGAAAAGCCGGAGTTGACAAGAGCGCGGACGAAATCGCGGTGCTCGTAAAGATCGCTGTAGAGCACAAAAGGATAGGGCGCAGCAAGGGCTCCGCTTGACCGCACCAGGCCGAATGTCTGCTTCCTGCGCTGTTGGAACTGCTGCCAGATTGTTTGTTGATAGCGCAGGCCAAAGACAGCGTGCATCTGCTCGCCGTCGACGCCAGAGGGGAAGCTGCTGAAATCGGGAAACGACCAGCCGTGCGTGAAATCGGAGCTGTCGCACTCGTCGAGTTTGAATCCGGAGACCCCTAGGTCGATCAGGTGCGTACCGTGGTAGTCGCCGAAAATTTCGCGTGCCGGCGCAGCGGCGAAGTCCGGTACGAGACCTCCCCAGACGCCGTAGTCGCCTGCATGGGAACCCAACGGAGCAAACAAAGGGGACGAGGGATGGGTAAACGCATGCTCCCACAGGTTCACTTTAAAGTTGAGCCGCCCGGCATCAAGAAGGAATCCCGCTGGGTCAGGGAAGCGCGTTGCATCCCAGACAAACGAGCAGGAGTAGGCGTGTGTCTGCCAGCCGGGCTCCAGGCCGAGAACATCGCAGGGTATCTTACGTTGACGAAACTCGATTGCCGTGCGCAAAATGGCCTTCTGGTCCGATTGGCCCTCGGCACGATACCAAAATCCCAGTCCCCAGGCCGGCGGCTCCAGACCACCTCCGGAGAATAGGTTGTAGCGCTTCACCACGTCGATCATCGTGGGGCCGGCAAACAGGTAAACATCCACGCCTCGGGCGCGTGGGACTTCGATGGTGATAGCGCCGCTTGCTTCCAGGGGCAATGTGCGCGTGGAGCCGGGTGTATGCACTTCAGCGCCGGACACATCCACCGCAGGCTGAACGGGCGGCTTGCGTGCATTCCCACAGTAGAAATCGACATGCCTGCAACTATCGACGAAGACCCCATAGCCTCGCGTCGAGACATAAAACGGAACCGGTGCGTGCGAGTCCCCGGTATCGACCTTTGGATCGGCATTGACGCGCATGGTCTTCTTCTTGCCACGCTGTGCAAACGAAAGCATCTGCAAGCCAAACCCGTAGAGATTCTCAAATGGCTCGAGGGGGAGTTGCACCAGACAGCCGCGAGCAGTGACTCGCCCGTTGGGAGCGACGATCGGCGGAGCCGAGATATGCGGCAGATGAGCGAGTGGAGTTACAGCGGGCGCTACCAGGCGCGAAGAGACTGGAGTGTAGGCCTCAGGTGAAGCCAGCCGAGCCTTCCATATCCCCGGGTGAATCTCAGTCCAGGGCATGGTACCGGCCGACGGTCCAGCGGTCTGACTTTCAACCGCATCGCCAGACACCAGGGCTGCCAAGCCTACGGTTGCGGCGGTCCGTTGCATCATCTGCCTGCGGTTCATCGGCTTGCTCCTTATTACCAACCATTCCCGTTGCATAAGGCTGAATGGGCGCCAGCATAGAAGGACCCCACGCAGCCTGTTGCACCAGAGCAGAAGCGGTATGATTGAAGCCTTGCACCGCGTCTTTGCCGAGGTATGAAATCGGTTCCAATTCTACTGTACGTTCCAAGTGGTCGCGACCGGGCTGCGGCTTGCAAGCGAAATGCCTGCCGGAGACGGTGGCGGATGTGGTGCTATAGTTGGTCGTCACTGATGGAAACGATTCCAGTTCGATTCGCAAACGATTGCCGCGACCGCTGTTGAGCAGGCGCAAGAACCTGCTGCGGCCTCTCATCGCCGGGTCCGTAAAGTAGGAGAGAAGATGAGTGGTTTTTCCGAGCTAGGGTCGTTGTCGCGCCGAGGCTTTCTTGGGGCCGCCTCCGCTGCACTGGCAGCGAGCCAAATGCCGGAACTTCACGCGGCTGCACCCGGTCCGCCTCTACTTTCAAGCGGCGTTACCCCGCGAAAGATCTCGGAGAACCTCTTCGTCCTCGAAGACACGTGCAATGTTTTCCTCATTCGCGACGGCAGTCATGGTCTGCTAATTGATTTTGGCTCAGGCGCTATCCTTCGACATCTGGCTGACCTGGGCGTATTCCAAATCGATTTCATTCTGCATACTCACTACCACAGAGACCAGGCGCAAGGCGACAAGCTTGCCGTCGCGCAGCACATTCCCATCGCGGTGCCGGAGCACGAGCGCCATCTGTTTGAAGACGTTGAGCGATTTTGGCGCAATCGTCGCATCTTCGAGCTGTATCAGGTTACGAACAACTTCTTTTCCCTGACGGAGAATGTGCCCGTTGCAGTTAGCTTGCGAGACTATGACACGTTTCGCTGGAGAGATCACGAGTTCTTTATCCAGCCTACGCCCGGACACACGCTGGGCTCCATCAGTTTGGTAGCGCAGGTGGATGGCCGCAAAATTGTATTTTCCGGAGATCTGCTGTACTCACCGGGAAAGGTGCAGAATCTCTATGACTTGCAGTACTTTTATGCGGAGCACGAAGGGGTGGACTTTTCAATTTACTCGCTTGCGGTGCTGATGCAGATGCAACCGGAACTATTATGCCCTTCTCATGGGCCGGAGATGGTTGACCCAGGCGGGGGCATGCAGCAACTCTCGGCGAAGTTGAAGGAGTGGTTCCGCTACTGGCATCCCGGTGGAAGTGCGCCGACCATTGAATTTGAGCCGGTGCAGGTAAGTCCGCATCTGTTTGCACATCCGCTGGCGACTTCGACTTTCTATGCCATCGTTAGCGACAGTGGCAAGGCGATGTTCATCGACTATGGGTCGGCAAGCTGGACATTCTTCCAGGCCTTCCGCGACGCGACGGACACCTATGACTACATGCGCTTCGTCGAGCATAGTATCGACCGGTTGCAAACCAAGCACGGCGTCAAGAGCATCGACGTGGCAATCCCAACCCATATTCACGACGACCACCTCAACGGCTTTCCGCACCTGGCTAGCAGATATGGAACTAAAGTCTGGTGCTACGAGAACATGGTGGAGATTTTGCAGAATCCGCAAGGCAGAAACCTGGGATGTCTGCTGGGGAGGCCAATTCACATAGACAGATCTCTGCGGAAAGACGAGACGTTTCAGTGGGAAGAGTTTGAGTTCACAATCAAACATTCGCCAGGGCATACCAACTACGAAATGGCCCTGTTTACCACCATCGACAACACCAGGGTAGCGTTCACGGGCGACGCCTTCTTCAATTACGACAAGGGCCGCAAGATGACGCACAATCTGATCTACCGGAACGATATAAAGACCGGTGATTATCTGCAATCGTGGCGTAATCTTGTCGAGATGCGGCCCTCAGTCATTGCGCCGGGTCATGGAGAGCCATTTGCGTTGACCGAAGAGATGCTCACCTCATTCGAAGCCAGCGTGAAGCTACAGGATGGAATTTTCAAGGAATTGATTGCCGATCCGGACACCGATGTAGGATTGGATCCTTCGTGGGTGCAGATCTATCCCTATCAGGCCGCGGCCTCTCGCGGCCAGCCGGTCAAGCTGGAGCTTCGCGTGCGCAATCACCATGCGGTTGCAATCAATGTAGAGTTAGCTATGATTTTGCCGGTGGGCTGGGGGTGTTCTCCGCAAAGAGTGCGACTCACAACTCCAGCAGGCGAGGTCAGCGTTGCCCCAGTGGAGATCACGATTCCGTTCCGATGGAATGGTACGGGAAGGAGAGCCATCGCAGCCGACGTCAAAGTTGATGGCAGGTATGTCGGCCAGATCGCTGAAGCCGTCGTGGACGTTGTATCGCCGCAGCGGCCTGAAAAAAGTAATTAGCAGTCCATCTGTTAGTTGATGCGACCCTACTCAAATTGAAATGTGAATTGAGGTAATTATAAAAGCTCTGGTAAAGACTCAGATAGCACAATCCATTGAGAATCTACAGAAGGTTCTTAACGACGACTCTATTCACGAGGCGGTAGTACGGGCCGCGCAGATTACGGCTGAGGTCATGCGCGAAGGGAAGCTGATGGTGTGCGGCAACGGCGGCTCTGCGGCGGATTCGCAGCACCTGGTTGCTGAGTTCGTTTCGCGGCTCACTGTAGATCGGCCGCCTCTTCGAGCTATCGCGCTCACGACGGATAGCTCGATCCTTACCGCCATTGGGAATGACTATTCCTATGACAACGTCTTTGAACGCCAGGTTGAGGCGCTTGGCCGGCGAGGCGATGTTCTTCTGGCGATTTCGACCTCAGGGAATAGCAGCAATTGCATCAAGGCCTTAAACCAGGCACGAAAGATGGGGATTTATACAGTGAGCTACACCGGCAACAGCGGTGGAGCAATGGCGGAACTCTCGGATATCAATATCGTGATCCCTTCCGGCAGGACCGCAAATATCCAGGAAGCGCATCTTGTCCTGGAGCACATCTTCTGCATGGTTGTGGAGCGCTTTTACTTTGGCGCCGACTTTGGCTCTCAGCCGGAACATCTTGCCGAGTAACCAGGGGTGCAGATACCAATTGCAGAGCCTGCACCAGCTATCGCGATTACACCGAAGCCAACGCATGGCAGACAACATTTTTCATCCAGCATGACGTGAAGGGGTACATGCAATTGTTTGGCGGGCGCGAGCCATTTGCGGATAAGCTGGACGCTTTGTTTACCGCGGAACCGGGGGTGTCCAACGAAAACGTCGCTGATATGACCGGCTTCATCGGGCAGTATGTGCATGGTAACGAGCCCAGCCACCACATTGCGTATCTGTATGTGTGGGCCGGGCAGGGCTACAAGACGCAGGAAAGGCTACGCGAGCTCCTGCTGACGCACTACCGAAATGACTTCGATGGACTCGATGGCAATGAAGATTGCGGGCAGATGTTGGCCTGGTATGTGATGAGCGCGCTGGGGCTCTATGCGGTGGACCCGGTGAGCGCACGTACGTTCTGTCGGCTCCGCTGTTTGACCGCGCGTCCGTGCGGCTGGGCGGAGGCGCGAGCTGGTTATCGAGACGGAGCGCACAAGCCCGGACGATAAATACATTCAGTCAATCACGCTCAATGGACGACCACATACGAAGCTTTGGGTCGCGCATGCGGACCTGTACAAGGTGCGCACCTGGTCTACAAGTTAGGTCCGCAACCGAATCGAAACTTCGGAGCCGATGAGAACGACATGCCCCCGTCGCTTACGACCTAGATCACCAAGACAGTTGCGATGCTACAGTTGGGGGTCCGCTGTTCAGCTCATCCGATACTGCATGGCATTGGCGTGAGAGCGATATTCTGGAAAAGGCGGCCCAACGCACATGATTACAAAAGGTCGAAGTGTTCCAGCTCTGATGGACGTGGCGCGCCGTGCCGGGGTAGGCGCGGCGACTGTGTCTCGCGTCATTAATGGTGGGGAGAATGTCAGCAGCAAGACATTAGCAGCGGTGCAGAAGGCCATAAAAGAACTCGGCTATCATCCCAACCAGGCTGCCCGAAGCTTGAAGGGTGCACCAACAAAGACGATCGGCCTGATTGTGCCGAGCGTTGCCGACCCATTCTTCTCTGCGGCCGCCGCCGCGATCCAGGAGGTGGCCCATGCCCATGGCACCTTGGTATTGCTGGCTGCTTCGGACAACTCTCCGTCGCGCGAGCAGGAACAAATTACCACCTTCATCCAACGTCGCATCGACGGCTTGATCCTTGCTCCTTCCGATGCAGCCAACGCCGGAATCCTGACGCATGCAGGATTTCCGACCGTCTGCTTCGATCGGCCTTTTCCGGGAGACTCTTTGCCGACCGTGCTTGGCGACAACTATGGCGGTGCCAAGGCGGCAACCGAGCATCTTGTGCGTAGTGGCTACAAACGCATCTTGTGCATGGGCGGGGACAAGCAATTGTTTACCAGTCAAAAGCGTGTACGTGGCCATCGCGATGTGGTGCGCGCCGCCGGGCTTGACTACATGGCTGAGCTCAACGTCCAGGACTATTCGTCGGCTGAGGAGGCAATCCAGCGACACTTGCGTGGCGAAAACGGCATGGATGCGATCTTCAGCATTAAGAACGCGATCACCGTGAACGCATATAGGATTTTGCGCAAACTGGGGATTTCGATTCCGGGTTCCGTGGCGTTGATAGGGTACGATGATTTCGAACTAGCCGATGCTCTGGAGCCGCCAATCAGCGTTGTGCGACAGCCGGTCGTCAGCATTGCAACCAGTGCGGCGTGCATGCTGTTCGAAGCGCTTAGGACTGGCGAACAAAAGCGCCAGAACGTTATCCTGAAGGTTGAACTCGTCCATCGCGGATCCTGTGGCGAGTTGCGAGTCGCCAAGGACACCGTCGGCTCGCGTTAGCGTTTACGGAATCACGCTTGCTCTCTTCGCGGGCCTTCATCGTGCAGTCCCATCGCAATGCAAATGGCTGCGATATCACCGATGCTTTCGCCCAGCTGGGCGGGAACGATGGAACACGCCGCGGCCGAGGTTGGAAGGGCCTCCACCCGCATGCTAGCGCGAGCCGGATCGAGCAGCTTGTCACCCAGACGAAGCGCCAGGCCACCCACGATGACCCGTTCCGGATTGAGAATGTCCACGAGAATTGCAATTGCCTCGCCCAAACGCCTTCCGGCCTGCTCGATAATCCTGCCGGCAACCGCATCTCCCTGCTCAAACGCAAGCCCGATGTCCCGCGCTGTGAGTGTGTCCAACTTGCCGGAAAGTTGCGTAAGTTCGCCCGCCTCGCGGATCATGGCTGCGCCCTGGCGAGCCATTCCGGCGCCGCTGGCCCAGCCCTCCGCTGATCCCGCCTTGTCATGGCCATTGGGGCCATCTTCCGTCAGGCGCACATGGCCGATCTCGCCGGCCATGTTGCTCGCCCCCCGAAATATTCTCCCGTCTAAAATCAATCCCGCGCCAAGCCCGGTGCCGAGCGTAAGGAAAACCAAGTGCTGACAACCTTGGCCGGCGCCGAACTGATGCTCGGCTACCGCACCGGCGTTCGCATCGTTCTCGATCCTGCACGGGACGTCAAACTCGGCTTCGAGCAAATCTTTAATGGGCACATCGTCCCAGGTCCATAGGTTGGGCGGCCGCTGAATCATCCCTCGCACGCGATCCAGTGGACCGCCGCAACTCACTCCAATTGCGCTGATCTTGCCGCCGGTCTCATCCGAGCCTCTGCGGAGGAGAGCTACGACTTGTTTGAGGGCATGGTCCGGCCCACGCTCCGGAAACGTCGGGAACTCCGCTCGCCACGCAATGTGCGGAGGCGCGACCGAGAGCACAACAGCAGTCTTCGTTCCGCCGATATCAATGCCTGCCAGCAACCGAGCCACTCTCCCTACTCCGCGTTATTTCCACTACTCTTCGAGCGCGTTAACTTCCTTCACTTTCCTAGTGCGTCTGTCGATCCGTAGGGTTTTGATTTCGAACGGATGATAGGTGCCAGTCCATTGGGTGTGTGCGAAAGCGAACGTGAGGGTAGCACGACTCTCCTGTCCGTTGGTTTCG
>JAABUO010003253.1_pt1 | contig 19432 bp, 26 predicted proteins | sample 5559291 | NCBI WGS metagenome assembly JAABUO01 (sample SAMN10711878, study PRJNA513372) | rock metagenome | isolation source: Antarctica rocks | place: Antarctica: Victoria Land, Finger Mt sud
GTCACGGAAGAGTTTTGCTTCAGAGCTTGCATGGCACCGCTCTTCTTGCTGCAGGTATGCAGACTCTGATTGGCTGGTATGATGCGACTCAGATGTGCAGGCTTTGCTGCTATTCAAGGTGCTGTGTGTAATACTATCACGTCGCTACCAAGTGTATCGTGTCAAGATAGCAGGCAGGTCTTTTGCGAGCGTTTGACCCTCATAGGAAAACTGCTCTGTTGTCTCTTGCCCAGCGTGTGATGCCGCCAGCGTGAACAGCATGCGCTATATGCAGGCTTTCAGCAAGAAACAGACGGTCTTTCTGACTCCCATCATGTTTGGAGTAGCACATGTACATCACTTGCTGGAGATGGTCAAGTTCCAGGGAGCAAGACTATCTTCAGCTAGTGCTGTGGTAAGCCTGCCAGAAAATTGCTCACACAGATACGCTCTGTGTACAGTTCTCATTTCATGCTCATTTCCGTCAGCATGCTGGTGTTTGGGCCAGCTGCATGTGTCTCTGCCCAGTATGCATCTGCAAGCTTGTCTGTAACAGGACCTGCTATTTGGCAAATGCAAACAGGTCATTCTGAGCTGCCAAGGATTCATCTGCGTGTGACAGGTGTCATTCCAATTTTTGTACACAACATTGTTTGGGTGGTATGCTACACATGTCTTTCTCAGCACAGGACATCTGGCTGGTGCTGTAGCGGTGCATTCATTCTGCAACTGGATGGGCTTCCCTCCCATTGGAGATGTGCCAAGTCATCCACAGAGGAATGCAGTTATTGCTGCTTACCTTGTTGGCATTGTTGCCTTCACCAGTTTACTTCGCCCTTGCACTGAGCCAGCAAAGTACAGTTGTGCATATGATCGGCTCATTGCAGACAGCGTGTTATAGCAGAAGCGCGCTGGACATGCAAGACGATTGTAGTCGACAATGGCAACAAGTCAGTAGCTGTCTTTCAGAAGAGCGTTCTGAAGCTGCAGCAGTCAAGACAAGAGTGACAGTGGTCGCTCTGTGATTTACTATGTTGCCTGTAAGGATGCATGTGAACCTGCATGATTAGATCGTGTGGTAAGAATGAAATTCGTGTGTTGAAAACCTGTGTCAAGGTCAACCGTTGTATAGTAACGACATCAGCTGATAAGAGTGGCATGTACAGAAGCACGTTTTGTTGCAAAAGGTGTGTTGACCCTGACAAAACATGTCTACTTGCCCTTGGCTTTCACATCGATAAAGCTGCTGCTCAGACCATAAGTTGCCGTCAAGAACTTGGGTATTTCATGTAGCAAAGGGCCTTGTAGAGCAATTTCCTTGCCAGTTTCAGACTTGCCAGGAAGCTTTGTCACACTTGAGGAGGTCTGAAACTTGCGTTGCAGTATGCCAGCCAGCTCGTCAGCATCAAACCCAAATGACTCCACATGGATGACTCTGGTCACATGCTTGCGCCCTCCTTGCCTATCCTCCATGGTCAGCTGTATATTGCGTATGCTCCCCTTCTTCACAACCTCAACTGGGCCCTGCAGAAAGTCAGGCTGGCCAAATCTCAACAATGAACCTCAACTGGGCCCTGCAGAAAGTCAGGCTGGCCAAATCTCAACAATGCAATGTGTCAGCTTGCTCATTGGTACCAACATGTTTTGTACACGTAAAGACGGCTTGTGCATCATTTGCATACTGAAACGGTGTACAGTATATCAACACCTAGTTCACACTGTCAAGTACGACACTTGCAAATACGATCCAGATACTCCGACCGGCATATGAACCCTGAGAATTGCTTGGATCTTGAAAATGCAGCACAAGGCATGATAGCCCTCTCACCTGTTCTGTGACCCTTGTGATTTTGTGAAAAAGCTGCAGCTTGCCAAGGAGTCGCTTCACAACCTCCTCTAGAGGACAAGCATCTCCTTCCATTTGAGGTTCCTTTTTGTTGAACAGATTGCTGACCATAAGTTTATCCAGCTTGACGCTGCTGCTGTCTATCTGGAGGCTGTTTGCTGCTGCATAGTCATCAAGCACAGCCCGAATCTGCTCTTCGCTGTACAGCTCATCTTTTGGAGCTGCACTGCTGCCCAGTAATGGCCTGAGCGTGGAGGGAACCCTGCAGTTGAGAAAAACAGCATTGCTTGCACTTGCTGTGTTTGGGCTGATACAAAGCGTATACTGTGAGCTCTAGTTCCAATTGGATGTTACAGCAATGACAGCAGCCTCCAGAGGGTTGAGTAACAACTTTGTGAGCTGACAGCCAGAAGTTGTCATTGTGCATCAATGCAAGCACTATATGACTTGCTTGTAGTGGAGTTTAGGACCAGCAAGCAGTCACAGGGGAATGGTAGAGAAGACATCTCTGCATTGAAGACCCTTCGGTGGGCACACCTGTACCAATAGCTGACTGTGACCTGTCCCTGTGGTGCTGCTGCAGTGCCGTTGCCACTAGTGCTGCCGTCCTTGCTTTGCCTGTCTGAAGCACTCCCACTCTGCACCAGGATCGACAGTGTGACTTTATTCAGTAACATGCAAACATGGGAGTGTCCCTATGCCATCCAACATACATGCTATGTGCAGCTTAAGTTGCTGCGCTCTGGTCAACAACAATGCTCCCCACAACCTTAGCACGCAGATTAGGGCAGGCTTGAGCTGTAGCGGGCAGGACAACCCACATCAGTAGCAGCCTGCATTTGCTCAATGCCTGGCACCACCACATCCTCTTTTGAATTATTGCTGGATTGTGCAGGCTGATTTGCAGCTTAGAGGCTACAAGTCTGCACAGTGACTTCCAAATGTGCAGCACACAAGAGGCATTTGCATTTGGGTGCAAACAATATTCTGTGTTTTTATTGCAATACACCAGGGACATGAGCCAAAACCTTCACAAGCGTGCTGAAGCTAGCCTCTGATTTTGTGAGTCACCAAAGTGCCTGGTGAATTTGTAATCAAGGTAAGTTTGCCTAGCTGAAAAACTGCATGTGACTGTGATGCAATTACGTGGCTGCTACACGGGCTGCATCTCAGGTGTGATTTGCAGAGTCTTGCCTGATTGCTTGCAGATAGCCAACTGCTGAGGGGCGCTGTGTACAGATCATGCTGCCGGTTGATGGACACCAGGCTATCCTGCTTGTGGACTTGCTTGGTGCCAAACAAGCCCTGTGAAACAGCAGGCAGAGTTGGGATTTGTACAAGGCTTACAATAAAACTGGTGACAAAGCGAATTGGGTGCACTAGCATTATTGCCTTGATACTACACAGACTGAAGGTAGACATGAGACACATGCCCCATCGCTTGCTGCAAGATGAGGTGTCTGGCCCTTGAGCGCAGGCCAGCAGTGGTCAACTCAGTAGTATTGGCCCAATCCAATGACTGCATACCTTCTTTTCAAATGCTTTGAGCAGCTTTGCTAGATTCTTGTAGGTACTCCTCTTGATGTCCACAGCAAGACCTACAACACCAGCTGTCATGAAGACTGCTTGCAAGCCAGTACCAAGATGCAGACAAACTTTGGTTTGACAGAGCAAGAGACCTCTGGTCTGTTTAAATGTTGTAAATATGCAGCCACTGAGGAGCTAATTTTGTGCACCTGCAGGCTTGCACCCCAGCACTGCTTTGGAGTAGAACTCATTTGTCTGCATGGGCAGATCATCATCATCAAGAGTGTGCAATCCAGCAATCAGCAGGCCCTCAACAATGCTGTCCATGTGGTCAGGTGCAGCTGACTCAGATGCACCATCATCTGGCACATGAGATGCTGGAGATGGAGATGAAGAAGGGGGTGTTGTTGCGTCAGGAGAGGCCTTGTTGCCGGCGAGGTGCATCCCATTGACTTCGGCTGTAGGAGCATCAGTTTCTGTTTGGGCAGCTGACTCTGAGGCTGAATCTGGTTGCACTGAGTGATTGGACGAAATCTGCAGACAGCAATGAGTTTGTGAGGGTGGGCAAGTGAGCGATGCATAATGCCCATGACCTGCAAGCATGACAGTACCTGAGGGAAGACCCTGGTTGGAGTGAACGACGGATCAGGCACTGACTTATTGCCCAAGGCCCACAGCATGTCAGGATAGTGATGCAGGAGCTTGAGACCCTTTCCCTTGAGGCCATTCCTTTTGATGTCAGCACTGCTGGCCTCCATCACTCCAATTGCAAAGGGGAATTGGTTCTGTGGTATTGATGCCAGCAGGAGGTCACCAGAGGCAAATGAGCCAAGCCCCTGATCTGGCACTATCAAGCCCTGCAGAAAGAGGTCTGCTCCCCCTAGCACCTGTTAGGCAACAGAGAAAGTACTCATAAGGTGGTGTGACTGGAGTGTGGCTGACTGCTGACACCTCCAGCATAGGCTTGCCTTTGGGGAGACTTCTGAATGTGTGTATAGGGTGTTCAGTAGCTTTGGACAAAGCCATAGAGCATAGACAGTCGGTATCAGCACGTCTTCTCTGCCAGTTGGGTCAAAAAAAAGAGGGTTGCCACCGATGCATGCATACACCTGTGCCTTGTTGCTGAGTCGTAACAGGTTGACATCTGTCTTATTTGCAAATAGTCGCTTATGGTCTTCGTCGGACAAACTTGGGTATAGTCTTTCAAGGTCTTTGCGGAGCTTTTTGCCATCTTTGCCCGACACAGGACGCGTCTGAAGGACAGCGATGTTTTTCTTGAACATATTGCAACAAACGATGGCCAATCTTAGTTGTGCATGCTGCTGTCACTCAGAAGTGAGGTTACATTACAATATGTCCCTTTGTGCAGTTGCACTTCTGATACGTCCAGAAGTGGGAGGTGCAGCTCTGCGTGCAGCTTGGAGATACGGCAGCCGCGCTGCACAGCTCTGCACAGCGATACAACGTTGGCTACACTCTGTCTGTGAGTGTGTATTCTGACCTAACATAACGACGTCGTTATGAACAAACAGGCGCTGACAGATCTAGACAGATGAAGACGCCTTGATGCAAGCCACTTCGTTGGTTTCGATGCATATCTGGTGCTATCGCAGTTGACTGGTGCTGCCTTCACATTATAGTTTATACAACTTGCTTGAACGGTCAACCAAGCATGCCGTACACTCAAGACTGGCCTTCAAGCTTTTTCTGGACGACCTGGGTTGCGTGACTGCACCGGGTTGGCAAGTGTGCTGTCTTGTTGATGCCAGCAGTGTGTCGCTGGGCTGTGAAAGTCGACAGTTGGCACCCAGAGCAGGGGGAGTGGAACTTCTTGCTGAGACTTCTGTCCTCCGAGGTTCGAGCTGAAGTGCAACGATATAAGTTCGAAGCTGACCAACGTCGTTGTCTTGTAAGCAAGCTTCTACAGCGCAAGTGTGTCAGAGACGTGTGCTCAGTACCTTTTTCTGAGATCAACATACAGCGCACCAAGGGTGGGAAACCCTTCTGTGCCAATCACTGCAATCCAGTTGCAGCTCCCAATTTCAACTTCAATGTTTCACATGAGGTAGCACACACATTGCTGCTGACTGTTGCAAATGGCTCTGCAAATTGTTTGCAAACGACAAGGTATCCGATGCAGGGAGGCTATGTTGTCTTGGCAGCAGAGCCAATGTGTATCTGCGGCATAGATGTTGCAGCCCCTCCAGAAGCGAGGTCAGCCAAGACTCAAACTCCAGCTGAGTTGTTTTGCGCATTTAACAAGCAGTTCACAGCTGAGGAGGTAACACCACATTGGCTGTGTCTTCATGCATGCATGCACTTGAGGTCCGTCAGTGCAATCTCTAACATCTGCCTCTGCCTCTGCCATGGCCTTGCAGTGGACCTGCATCAAAGCTGCCAGAAGTGAAACTGAACAAATGCAGGCGTTCCAGAGGCACTGGAGCCTGAAGGAGGTACATATGCAACTGAACCTCTTGCAAAAATATAAGCCATTTGTGTATCGGCTTAACTGCATGAATACGACAATGCATGTCATACTGAAGGTAGCTCTGACAGCTTGGTCATGCGCCTTTTTGAGTACACAATCCCTTTCAGTGTGCAACGACATGTTGCAAGAGGCAAATACATGAGCACGCTGAGTGTATCTGGATACGGCAACATAGTCCTAGAGGTAAAGGACATCTATGGAGACAACTGTGTGTCATTGACAGGCCTTTGTGAAGGCCAGAGGTGATGGACTGGGATTTGACTTAGGCAGAGTGCAATTTCAGTTGTCAGCTGCACTGCCCTCTGGCAGTCAATCAGCAACTGCCAAGGTGGACGGCAACCTCTTGCTCAGGTGTCCTGCCTGGCTAGTGATGTTCATTCCAAGGACCGTCATGATGATTCTGCTGTCTTTGCAAGTGTGTATCATGCTGACGTGTGTGTTCAAGCTTGCACTGCTGTCGTTCTGATGGTGATGCAAGAGGTGATGCTGCTCTGTATGCACATGCAGATTGTGCTGCTTGCTGAATTGCCTGCATCATCTGAATAGTATGCCCTTAATGCCACAGTGAGATGGTCTCACGTCTGCTGCCATGACGGCCATTGCAAGCCAATACTTCTGAGCTGCTCACATGCAAGCACACAGTCGACTCGGCTGTGACCGTATGTGCACTTATGTTGAGCAGCAATGTATGATCAGCTGACCGCTTGAGCTGCTGTTTGCAAGCAGGTGGAGATTTGCCATCCAAATGCTGGGTGAGCAACATGTGGTCTCGGTGGCTCTTGGTCCTCCTGAAGATGTGGTCGACGCATGGGGAGTGAGTTGCCACCAGTCTTGTTCTTCTTGCCAAAGCTACTGTTGTATCCATATTTGTGTCAACACATTGGACTGTGGCACGCACACTGTATGTACCCACCAATTGTTTCCTGCAGATTTGAAGGTCAGACCTCTCTTATGTGTTGTTAGACCTCTCTTTTGTGTTGTTGATTATCGTCTCTTCTGTATGTTTCCTAGTTCGCTCTCTGTGGAAAGCTGCTTTTTTTCCAATCACATGGTGGCTGGCAGCTATGCATACGTACAGTTTCAGTCTGGCAGGACGTTCCAGCTGCTCAAAAGTGTTAATAACTTTCTTGACTGGCTAATGCAACTTGAACGCACACCTGAGGTGTGTTGCATTCTGCAGGTGTTCAAGGGAACATTTCAGAAACCCAATTTGAGTCTAGCAGAGATGCAGGTGCAATCCGCAACTGGCTGTGTTGCATATCTGACCTTGTGTAAAATGTTTCTGATTGGGACACAGTCACCTGATTCATGATGTTTGCTGCAATATCCATGGGGCCGTGGTGATGATCTGTTGTTGCTCGTTCTAGGGTGAAGTGTCTGATTGATTTCATAGTCAGATCTGCAAGACTGGCTTGCAAATGCACAGCCCACACAACTTGAGCTCATCTGTTTTTTTGCAGGACGCATTTGAGGCTCCACGACCAATGTTTTCAACACTCACCATATCTGATGTAATTCCAGCAGAGGCCAAAGAGGCCTATGCAGCTGCTGGTGGAGACACTCTGTGAGACGTTTGTACTGGGCCTGACAGATGACACTGGCAGCAGCGCAGAAGAGGATGAACGCGTACGGAATGGTCACCGACATCTTGCGCTCTGACTGTGCGGCACAGCCCGTACCCAGCGGGCTGGCCAGCTTGTCCAGCACACGTTCGATGACTTCTTCCACAGCAGCTCAAACTGACCGAGCTTTACGTTGTAATGGTTGCGAGCTGCGCAACGCCTCAGACGAGCTTGTGACGTTGCGTGGCATCAACCTAGGTGGCTGGCTTGTCACAGAAAACTGGATGTGCGGCTTGTCAGACAGCATAAACGAACAAAGATTTGCCAGGGAGACCCTCGAGAGCAGGTTCGGATCAGAAGCGCAAGTGCTAATGCAGACTTGGGAATCTCAGTGGATCACTGCGCTAGACGTATCGAAGATTCAAAAGCTGGGCTTCAACATGGTCCGTGTCCCCTTTAGTTGGAGGACTTTGCAGCATGCTGACGGGTCTTGGATCCGAGATGCAGCCGGCAACATGGACTTCTCGCGTCTAGATTGGATTGTGCATCAAGCTCGGGTGCACCACTTGTACGTCATCTTGGACCTTCACATTTGGGATTCTCAGCAGAAGGACTACCAACTCATTTCGCGATGTGTTGATGAGGCTAAACCATCCCAAGCACATGCTGCTGCACTATGGTATACGTTAGCATCGCACTTCAAAGGCAACAACACCATAGCTGGCTTTGACGTAGTCAATGAGCCCAATGGTTCGCCTGCGAATGTGCTGCACCACGCCTTGTATGAAGCTGTACGTGCTGGAGACCCTGATCGCATTGTCATCATGGAGTCTGTCTCCTGGGATGATTGCTGGAAGAATGTCATGTATTCAATGCATGAGTACGCCTGCATGAGTGAAGACCTGCTGGCAAACAAAGATCGTTGGGAGAAGCAGGAAAAGCCGCTGTTGTGCACTCAACTCAACAGAGGTGCACCGTTGTACGTTGGAGAGTTCATGACAAACAAGAAGGAGTCATGGCAATGGCTGCTTGCACAATTCAACAACATGGGTTTAAGCTGGTCACCATGGACATACAAGACAGTCAACATGGGTGGCTGGGGACTTTACAACGTCAAGAAGTTCCATGTTGATCTCAACCATGATTCTTTTCAAACGATATTGAGCGTCTTCTCATCAAGATTATGTACAATGAACAATGCATCTGCGAATGAAGAGCAGATCAGTGCCATTTCACAGGCTGCATTTGGGACATGCCAAGGCAATATATGACTCGAGGAGCAATGCTCTGATTGGACAGTGGCCAAGTATAGACAAGTGACTAATAGCACACGTGGCTGTTTGCGCCTCTACGAGGTCTGGGGGAAAATCTCATCATCAAATGTTGTGGCATCAGTCATAGCAAGCCTGGTAGTTCAAGTGGCGTCTGCTGGTACCAGCATTTATGCCTGCGATACATTGTGTGTTGCTTGTCTAACTGACAGGATGGCATAATCAAGGAGGATTATCATCGATTCAATAGCAAACATGTTTGTACAGCGTCTTGATTCTGCATTTCGGCATATGGTCAACTGACTTGCAAAATCCGAAACCATGTATGTTTGGTATGATGAGGTACATGGCAGGGTCCAAGCTCTCCCATGGCTGTGCGCAATCCCGTAAAGCCCTAGGTTGAACAAAACCTAAATTGAACAGAAAGTTGGCTACTTTCAACATGTGGCTGTAGATTGTGCTTTTTTAGCCTCTTCGCTCTTACTTGCACGAACTTTTTGTATATATCATCGATATACAGCTGCAGGTACTTATGAATACAACGCCAAAGCTGCCAATAGTGCACAACGGAGGCTTGGCTGATTTACGTGGTTTAGGAGCGCAAAATATACACAACCGTTACAGCAACTTGCAAGTTGGCTGTTGTCGAAATGTTATGTTTATCAATCAGTAAAACAAGCAAAGGATTTCAGAGATACTCGGTGTAGAAACGTTCAACGACTAGAAAGTGAGGATATATTTACCTAACTCAGAGCATTTGTAACGCTTCAAGGATGGCTCATCTCCACTGCCTGACAACGAGCGTTACGTTGTGTGGCGAAGTGTGGCAACGTCGGGAGCCCGGATTTCTTGCGTCAAGTGAGTACCAACGACTCGTCACCACAACGCCATTTGGCTGCTGCATGCTTCATTGCTGGCGTGTGTCCTTTTTTGAAAGACTGTCAGAGTGCATGCCCGCTAGTACACAGCTGTCCGCCAGATATTTTTCGGTCAACAGCAAACTTCAGGCCCCTATTGTACCCCACTGTTTTGCGTGCGTTGCTCCGCGTACAAAGGAACCCTTTTTGGGCTCAGCTGGACGGCAGTGCAACGTTTCACTGGTCGGTGGTGCGATCGCTAGCCGCAAAAGTCCTTGGCTTGCGCGACTGTTTCAACTACGTCAGACTCTGCAGTCTGCTAGACTGCGGCAAAGCTTCGTGAGCTGCGGCTCCGTGTCAAAGGTGCAGGCTTTTGACAGTGATCAACCACAGCCTAGGTTTGTCTTGCACGCAGTTGCCTAGTATTTCTGCTTGGTTCTTGGACCTGAATAAGACCTTGTATGCTTGCAGCCCCAGGCAGGACAGAGAGTATGAAGCAGCCAAAAACTCTGCTGCTGGCTCGCTGTCCCTGAGGCCACATTCCAGGAAAGAACTAGAAGTCAAGCTGAAAAACAAAGGCTACAGTGAAGGTGCAATCCTCAAGGCTTTGGACAGGTTGAAAGAGCTGGTAGGTCCATGTAAGCAAATTGTATCACACTGCTTGTCACTGCAGATGTCTAATGGTCAATGTGTCACCAGAAGCTGCACAATATTGAGCGTAATGCAGCATTGGCAGTTTTGAATATGAATTTCGCAAAGATCTTGCAGGGGAGCCCAAAAGCCTTGTTATGAATGCATGACCCTTATGACTCTGTGTGCCCTCATGAGTTTGTGTGTAGTTGAGGTGCATGCAAGCCCGACGCAGCAATCAAGTTTAACTTGGTACTTTTGGAACACATACTCACAATGCCATCAATACAGCAATGGCCAGTTTCTTCCGCACACCTATCTTTGGTGTTGCAGGAACTACAAAGCGATGCTGACTACGCTGAGGTGTACACACGCTCCAAATGGCGTCAGTCACGCTGGGCCCCTTCACGCATTCAGCAGGTTAGTGCACCGCAATATGCATCTGTGTGCACCCTAATCCATGCAGTGCTGTGGACCTGATGTTCAGCTTGCATAAGCTAAGGCTCGCCAAGGCATGCAACCCCATGCAGCTGTGCTTCTGTAGGGCAAACTTGATGCAGCAGCAATCCTCTGATGTTATGCTCTGTCAAGGAAAATGAGCAGGTTGCGTTCTGCATGGTTGTCACATCTGATGTCTGTGATGCGTTTCCTTCTCAAGCTGTACAGAATGCAGTACCAGTAGTGCATGATGGCAGCACATGCAAGCCATGATCTGTGCAGCAGTGCTGAAGCTTCAGCAGCAGTCTGCAGCATGTGATGATGCAGGCCTGCATCCAAACATGATGCACTCTGCAAAGCTTGATCATCACACTGATGCACAGTCTGCAGGCAGATGAGTGACAGCTGAGTTTACCATTTGCCTGCGCTGTCAGCTTCAGTTAACAATGTTCTGCAGGAGCTGGTCAGGAAGGGGGTGAGCAGACCCGACTGCCAAGCTGCTTTAGAAAGCGTGTTTGGGGAGAGTACTCGCGGCAGAATAAGAGTCAATATGGACGCTGTAAAAGATATTGACAATGAGTGCTCTAGCATCTTTGGCACAGAAGGTAAGAGAAGCCTTTATCAACCGTGGCAGCAAGCATGATGCTGAGTTGACCCCAAAAGCGACAGCGATGTCATCCTGTCAGTAATTCAAGAACGCAGACAATCAGTCTGCGCAAAACAAGGAGTAAATGAGAGTAACATGAAACTGCACTTGTTGACTGAGCTCATACTTGGCCTGAGAGCATGTCTTGCCATGCCGTTACATGCAAGTGTTTGACTGATGTCGGCTGACAGGCCCCATGCCAGTGCAAGGTTTTGGTACCCTGTCAGAGATGATGCGCGGTTCAGGCTGATGTTGGTGTGCTGCATGCAGAGCGTGTTGATCAGCAGCTGCTGGGTTCTGCCAGAAGGCAAGCTGAGATGACAGTGAGTCTGCCTACTGAAGCAAGACGGAGGCGCTTGTCGAGCTGGCTGTTGCGGCGTGGCCATGACTGGGACACAGTCAGCAAGATCCTGGCCCTGCTGCATCTGTGAATGGGATCAGCCCAAAAATCTCTGATTCATTCTGTGTTTCTTGTGTGTGATTCTTCCAACTTTTTAGAGTAACTGTGGCAGGTGAATGTGCGTTCAATCAGTAAATTTCAGTTAACACTGCGCTCATTGAGAGAACTATATACACACAGGCCGATATCAGTCCCATGTTAGTCATCGTAGTCACCGCTGTCCTCAATGCAATAAGTTTCATGCATGACCATAATTCACTCAGAGAACAGCTGCTGTGCAACATCATACTGCTGCAGAGCCAGTCTAGCGTAGGACTCTACAGCAAGATTGTCAAAATGCATGGAGATGTACTTGCACCTACATTTGCAAGTGCAACTTGCAGTTCAGTGCATGCATGAGCACAGCTACTGACTGACAGCAGCAAACACTCTGCCTCTATCTGCCATTCTTGCACAGACGGCACAGGAACCAGTTGCCACAGACATCAGACTAGGCGCTGATCAGCCAGCCAATACAGCTATGCTGCCTGCACTGGGTGATCTGCTGTCAGGGAAGCATCAAATGAGGCAACTGTGGTATGGATGATGTCTGCACACTCCAAGATCTGCTCTCTGTTAATGATCAGGGGTGGCGCCAGCCGGATGATGTCTCCTTGAGTTAGTGTAGACTTGGCCTGCACAGCAGAGTCTTCCCCATCTCGTCTGTGTGACCATTTCAACTGTGTGACCATCTCATCTGTGATGTGTGCTTGACTTGCGCATGACTGCATACTGTGTCTGACACAATATTGCTATCATCCAGGCATTGTACCAGGCTGTGCAAGTTGGTGCATCCTTGGAAACTTGTATCTGAGATGCAGTATATCATGGGTACGCATGACATCTAAAAATGGCAGGCTTGAGCGCTCTCTTGCATGATTCTCTGGCTCAGCTATGTCGGCAAAACACGCACAAGCAAAGGGTGTATTGGGCATTCCTCACAAAACATACCAGACAGCTGAACAAACATGACACTCACTAGCAGCTTGGTACTGCAGCCTGGTTAGAACAGAAGAGTAGTATGTGAGTGGTTGGGTGCAACATGAACCAAGCTCTGATGTGCAAATAGCAGAAATCCTGACCAGAACCTTACTGCCAAAGCTAAGCTGCTGATTACATGCCTTTCAGTCCACACCACTGCAGAGTGCACTTACACAACATGTGCCTGCTGGAGGCAAATACAGCAGAAACTCACCAAAAGGCCAGCCTCCTTGAGCTTTGCACATACAGCATTTGCACCAATGCCATCATAGGGTTCCATCACAATGGCATTCAGCAAGCCCTTGCCCCGAACCTGCATCACCAGCACCAACAGTCACGAGCATGTCTTGCCAACCACCATCTACGCAAGCACAGTATTTTAAATGCCTCAAGAAGAATACTAGATGTGTACTCATGACACATAGCATGCTGTGCATGCTGTGCATGCAACTCACAGCTCTGCTAGCTACATTGTCAAGGAGAGATTGCCAACAAGAGACTGTTAAACACATTGAACGTACGAGTTGCAATCGCACACATGACAGCAGACATATTGTTGAGGCCAGACTGCAGAAGATGCACCTGCAGGAGGCAAAACAACCCATGCGAGATGCAACAGCACACATGAAGGCAGGCACACCATCAAGGCCACACAGCAGATGAAGCACTACAGGAGGCAGAACAGCCCCGTGCTTACAGCAGTGACTCGCTCTGACGACTCTTGCAGGCTGCTCAACTGCTGTCTGAAGAGCTGGCCCATGGCATATGAGTTCTGAGGCAACTCCTCATCGACAGTGACTTGCAAAGCCGCAGTGGCGATCTTGGCTGCTAGTGGGTTGCCCCCGTACGTGCTGCCATGCTGACCTCTGCCAATGGTCAGCATCACCTGCAGAGTAGATCAGGGCACATTCACGCACACAAACATACACACAAACACAAAGCCTCTGAACCCTTTCAGATTCAAGTATTCACAGCAACGCTGTAGAGACCACTGCACAGCGGGGTCTAGCCTTACACACAGCTACAGAACTCCTCAGTGTTCAGTGGGCCGCTTCACAAGGTTTCAGACCTGCATTGAAGCTGTTTTTGTTGCTACACATGGGATCAGGGACGCAACAGAAGCTGCCTGATTTGAGATTTATTATGGTACGTAACCTGGACGCATGATGCTCTTCTTTACTGATGCCGACGGCTTAGACAGACAACAAACCAGTTGACTGCACCAAGCCTGAGATGTCGCTTAGTATGCATTGCAGCATGCAGGATGTTCAGCAACACAAGGATCACACAGCAGCAGCTGTTTTGAGCCTCACCTCATCATTAGCAAGAACGGCTGAGATTGGATAGGTGCCGCCAGAGAGGGACTTGCCCAGCACCAGAATGTCTGGATGTACACCATCATAGTCACAGGTGATGAGGCGGCCAGTCCTGCCCAGCCCTGTCTGCACCTCATCTGCTATCAGCAGAGCATTGTGCTTCTTCAACAATGCGTGAGCTCCCTTCAGGTAGCCATCATCTGGCACAATGATTCCAGCCTCACCCTGTGATGCAGAAGGCCGCATTCTGTCACGACAGGAAAACGACAAAGGTGTGCTTCCTCAGCGCTGGGCAACAAGGACGTATCTGGACTCAAGCAAACGCTTGGTATGCCTGTGAGGATGGGCCTGCTGACCTGGATTGGCTCTATCATGAATGCCACAATGTTTGGATTGCTCTCTAGCTTCTGCTCCAACGCCGGTAGGTCATTGTAGGGGATGATTTCGAAGCCGGGCATGTACGGACCAAAGCCTCCATAGCTTGTAGCGTCTGCATGGCAACCACCCTGCTTTTCCAGGATGTTGTGAGCGGGTCTTGAATCTCATGAGTCTCAAAGAGCAACGAGAGGACAAGAACAGGGATAGGGTAAACCTGTGGATTTCCACAGCCCTGTTGCCTTTTGTTGTGTCAGAGTCTTGAATGTCTGCAGGGCATGCACCAGGCACAAATTCACATCCCATATGCTGCTGGTCTGAAATTGCCAATGACAGATGCTTGCACAATGCGAGAGTGGCAACAAAATAGTACAGCGCCAGGCAGCAGGCATGTCAGCTTGATCAGGAGCTTGCTCACAGAGCTCATTTGCAGCTTGGAACTAAAGGATGATGGCTGCATGTGGCAGGACAGCAAGGATACAGAAAGCAACCTGTAGATGTTGAGACAGCTGACAAGGTCCTGCCCCAGAAGTTGTTCTCAGGGAACAGAATGACAGCCTTGTTCTTTTCTACACCCTTGACATCATAGCCCCATCTCCTGCATGACATCCACAAACTGAGGGGTGCTGGATCTTTTGAGTGTATGCTTTCATGACCCTCTGCTTATGTCACACGAGTGTGGTTTGCGCACCATGACTGTCTGTAACCTCGGACAGGTCGTATGAGCCATCAGGTTGTATGTAAGTGTGAGTGATCATTGGACCACTATGCAAGAAAGTGCATAACCTTAGCTGATATCAGGCAGGCCCGAGATGCATGCAGAGGTGTATGGTGTGCAAGGCTGCAATGCGCATGCCCTGCAGTGAGAGGCTCAGAAGGGCAAAATTGCAGAGCGTATCTGATTAGTTTGCATATCACATTCACCTGTGCTATCAAGCCAGGATGTCTGATGTGTCACAAGCAGCTCCACACCCCAGACTGTACTAAATGGGAAATGAAGTATAATGGTTTACCAGCACAGAGTAGAGCCCTGTGCTATGTCTTGCATATGCCACAATTTGTCTCAGGGCAGACCTGAACCTGAGGCGCACACTCTTGCAGGCATTATGGTACAATACGTTGTTGACTGTCGGTTTGCAGCCTCAGTCAGCTCTGCTTACATACCTGGCGAGCTTACAAGCTGTTTCTCCACCCTCGCCTCCCGTGTTCATTGGCAGCACTTTGTCGTACCCAAACAGCTTGGTGATGTATTCTTCATATGTACCCAGCACATCGTTGTAGAATGCCCTTGACGTCAAGGCCAAGGTCTGGACCTGGTCAACAAGTGCTTGAACAATCTGCAGGGCAGTGCAGTCAAGCATCCATGACCTGCTTCTCAAGGCATGGTTGCTGACTTGTCTGTTTGATGCTGCATGGACAATGCCCACCTTTGGGTGGTTATGACCTTGGTTCGTAGCGGAATAGGCACTGCAAAAATCAAAGTAAGGTCTGTTGTCCACATCCCACACAAAGACACCCTGAGCCTTGGCTAACACAACGGGGCTTGGTGCGTAGTTGTGGGCACCGTACTTGTTCTCCCGTTCGATGAACTGCAGGATCAAAGCGTCGTCACAAGGTCGGACGGAGTCAGTGCCACCCTGATCATTTTGCCTGGCAGCATTTCACTCACACTTTGTTGTGTCGCGGAAGACGCTTCCCCGGCATGCAGCTGGCTGGTTGTATGTAACAGAGCGGCGCTGCGCCAATGCTCAGCCACATGCGCTTGAATTGGACGTGCGCCTGCTCGCGCGCACTGCCTCATATATGGCGACGAGCCGTCAAGGCTCGCTCAATGCGCTCAAACAGTACAAGATATAACACAAACAAGCTTGCGCTGCAACGACAGCGACTTCGCAAAGCTCATGCGGTCTGCCTCAGCCAGCGCAAGAACTGCTTGTCAGCTTGAGGGACCAGGACTTGTAGGCACAGCCCTCGGAGCCGACTATCTGGCGAGTAGGCAACTTATGGTGCAAGAAGGTCAGTGTAGCAAAACATCGCAGCTGGTCCGCGCAGTTGTGCAGTCGCGAAGCAAGGCATCGTCCCAAAAGGTCCCAAACTTCTGAGTTTATCTCAGTTAGTCACCGCACGTGATCTTACTAAAAGGATTACTTACGGTCGAGGCAGACACCGTATGTTGTTAGGTCATGCTCGAGTCAATGCTGTGTCAAGGTGGTTGACCGTCGGCACCGTGTGACATCTCCGCAACAGCACAGCAAGGCCAACAACGTTTGCAATTACCATCATGGCTAGCCATCCAGCAATTTGACCGCTACTGATCAATTAAGCTGCTCGCGTGTCTGAACACGTGACGGTTGCGCAGTTGCAGCCTCAAATCTGTGAAGTTGTATTGAAGAAAACAAATTTTCCACATCGGTCTATATCTCCAAGCACAAAGCGTCCGCGCATCTAGGCGGCGATGGCTCGTAAGCCGAAAGACAACGGTTCTCGAAAATTCGGAGCACCTCTGTATTGTGCTGCCTGGCCAGCAGGATCTTACCCGATAGTAGGCGGTGGAGGAGGCAAACGTAGCAGCGGGATACCAAACAGGTACCACATGTGAAATCAGAGGCTTTCGTACAAAGCCAGTGCCTGCAGACATTTTTCTGCCAAACCTAGCTGCCTGTCTGTGTATACTTGCGCGTCACTCACAACAGTGGCAACTGCAGGGCTGTTGTCCTGAAAGTCGAGAATGGCTCACTGCTGGACAAGGAACAGGGAGATTTGTGCACCAACGAACTGACACCTTTTAATATGGCATTGCATCCCAATGGTCAGACTGTAGTGGTGGGGGTGGGGTCAGCAGGCCTGCAAGTGATTGATGTTGTGCAACAAACAGGCAGTGCACCTACGCTGACACTTGCAGCAGGTAATAAGCACCTCTGCTGACAAGATGCTGATCCGAATTGATGCTATGCTGTACACAGCACGCAGCAGCTTCAAGCAGTCACACCACTCACGCCCTTCTGTTGTTTGAGCAGAGACAACTGCACAGCAGGAGGTCCTGTGCAGCTTTGGCGAGGCAAAGGGCCTTGCATTCAGCAATGATGGCAAGATGCTGGCTGTTGGTGTGCACGATGCTGTGCACATACATGATTGGCCAAGCCTTGTATCTAAAGCAACCATCAGGTGAGTAGCACCTTCACACAACTGTTACTGTTGGCTGCGCATTGGCAAAGAGCACTTGGCGCTGCTATCTTGGCATCTCACTGAGCTGACTGCACCTTTCAGACGAAGGAAAGATGAGTTAACTGATGCAGTGCGCGATGTTGACTTCAGCAGAGCGCACGCCAACAATGCGGTGAGGCTTTGCATGCACCACACCCATTGAGTGCCTCCTGGCACTATTTCTCCAATGGCTAGCTTTGAAGTTCACCTTGTCAAACAGTGTGGTACAGCTGACTGGTGGTCACCTCAACGTTTCTCCACAGGTCATAGCTGTCACTTGTGAGGATGGGTCCTGTAGTCTGTGGTTGTGGAGTCAACCCACATGTGTAGGAAATCTGGAGCTACCATCAGGTGTGTCTTGCCCTGTACTGCAGCATGGTGGCACAGCCCGTCTACCAAAAATAGCTTTTACTGATAGTACTGCAAAGTGTGCTGCTACAAAGGCATTATGACATGACTTGCTGGACACTAACTGCTTTTCCTGCGGCAGGCTCATTCAGCTTTTATGTCGTGATATGCCTTGATTGCAAGATTATGCTCAACACAGTAGCTTGCAGCTTTGTCACATGAGTGATGCAGCAACATGAGACATCTGTGACAGCTTGAGTATGCATGCAGAACTAGCTGGAGGAGCATTCAAATCCTGCAGATTTTCACGAGATGGGCAGAAGGGCTTGTTCACTGTCGTCAATCACCAGGGATCAGGTCACATCCTGTACTGGCATCAGACAGATGTAGGAGAGATGGAGGTGTTGCGGCAGACCAGGACAAACAGCTTCGCAGCGCCCATCACAGCCTTTGACATCAGCCCAAGTGGCACTTTTCTGGGGACTGGCACCTCAGAAGGTGCGTTCACAGCGTGACTATAACCTCCTCTCTGTGATCAGTTCCTGTGCCTTACTCTGCGTTATATGCACCTGTGTTGCCACCTGTGAGTTTGCACCGGCCAAGACTTCAACAAGTCATTGGGACATGGTGGGGAAACATGTTAGATGGTGCATGCTCACTACCAACAGACATATGAGCACTCAAGAATGGCAATACGCAAGGACTGCACCATGCAGGCTATCATTGCATTTACAGTCGTGCACAGAATGCAGACTGCATGAGCAGCATGCCAGAATGTTGATTATTTGTTGAAGCAAATGAAGAGCAATCAAAAGTACTCTGATCAGTTTTCTCATGGACACTGGCTTTTTGCAGGCGACGTTGCTACCTTTCTAGCAGAAGATTTGAGACCGCTTCAGAGGGTAAAAGGCGCACATATGGTCTTCACAACAGCCTTGACATTCTCAAGGGATGAACAGACAATGCTGACAGTCTCAGCAGATGCCAGTGCTTTAGCCACGAAGGTGTCTAGAAAACCCACATCATCACCATCCCAACTTTATCTCCTGATTGCTGTGCTTGTGTGCATCTTGGCATTGTTCTGCATGTTTGCGTGGTCAAGATTGGGGCTGGGAGGTACATCAGGTGCTGTGCAAGATAGGGCTCATATACATGCTTCATCCAATCAGGAACTCTGACATACTGACTGCGGCGTGATGGTACCTCGCCTGCTTGGGAAATTGGCAAGTTTGTGTTGCGTTGATTGTTGTGTGGTTTGAGTGGTGTTCGTGCTTGGCTGTTTGGTCTTGTTTTGATTTTCTAGAGGGCAACTGTCACAGTGTGTCCTAAAACATGCTCAGCTTTGATCTTGACAGTCGCCCAGTGTATTGAATGCTCAAACCTGTATTGAATGCTCAAACCTGTATGCCTAGGTAGTGTTTTAGGAAGTATTCCTGCTGCAACCCATTGCTGAAGCCATAACAAGAAGCAGCAGAGAATATCGTAGGCTTTGTTAGCAGCTGCAGCGCTTGCTAGCAACGCATCC
>JAABUO010003254.1_pt1 | contig 19430 bp, 31 predicted proteins | sample 5559291 | NCBI WGS metagenome assembly JAABUO01 (sample SAMN10711878, study PRJNA513372) | rock metagenome | isolation source: Antarctica rocks | place: Antarctica: Victoria Land, Finger Mt sud
TACTACTGCTGCTGTGGCTTGAAGAAGAGCCATCCCAGGACGACATGGAGCTGAACCTGTCAATGCTTGGAAGGGGGGAGGGGGGTGAGTAAGCCTCTCGCATGCTGTCAGGCCTGAAGGAGGCTGCCCTGGCAGTCATGCACTGCAGCATGGTCACTGAGGCTGCAGACTGAATTGGCCCATCAACTGCAGCGTATCTTGATGGCATCTCTTGTTCCAACCTGCAAGCACCAATTGCAATGACTCAACTCGGCAGTTCCTGGAAGGTTTTGACTTGAGCCAGAAATTTAGATGATGAGCACTTAGTACTCATGTTTTTTATCAGGTTATGGACAACCTTGGCACATCTGTACAACCTAATTGGTTGGCTGAAGATGGAAAATCCTCCTCCTCCTCCAGATAGCACCTAATTTTGAAAGTGCTTGTTGTGATTGGCAGTGATTGGCAGGCACTGCAGCAGGGATGTGTTGATGCAGAAGTCAGGCATTGCTGTACTGACCTGGATGCTGAAGCAGGATCTTTGGGTGGCTGTGCTGCAGCAGTCAGCCGCCATGACTCAGACTGCACATCAGGACTGTCCTGCTCAGCATCAAAGCCAAGCTCAGAGGCTGCAATTAGCAGTGCAGACTCTGTCCTTGGGGACAGCACCATAGCATCCGTCATCTGAGCCGGGTGTGGGATATGAGACGGATTTGCCTGATTGGCTAATGAAGGTACCTGATCAGGCTCCTTGGATGCAGCTGGAGCTTCCAGCCCTTTCCAGTTGCGTAGCCTGAGCGCATCACTCAGCTGTTTGCCTAAGCTTGACTGCTTGTGGGTCCCTTCTGCTTCGGCTTCAGCTGTGGGTATCGGCCCTGCAACTACCTTGGGCAGAACATGCGTTGCCTCATCCTCCTGCTGCTCTTCCAGAGGCTCTGTCTTCACTTTGCTGGTAGTGTTGTCTGTGTGCATTGCTTGAATCGCGGGAGCTGCGTGCTGACTGCTGGCCTGCAAAGCAGTCTGAATGGTTTGTCCTGGCATGCAGCTTGGTGGCAAGGCTTGGCTGTCTGCCTGCATCTGCTCTCCAAAGCGTCTGAATGCAATGGCGTTGGATGGTTTGTCGCTGCTGTGCTGAGAGCCATGACTGGTTTCGCCGCTGAGCAATGGGTTGTAGTGCTTGGCAAAAGCTTGACCTGCAATGCAGACAGCATGTCATCCTTGTGGCCAAGGCGAGAGCAGAACATACACCACTTGTCAAACAAACAGGAAGCTTCAGTAAGCACAACAATCCGGAGTGGGAACCGATACAAAAGTTGCAATTTGATCACAGCTGCTGCATCTGTAGTTCTGCCTATGCATGATACACGCTTTAACCTGGCGGACATTTAAAATGGGGGCCCATTTAAATGTCTGCTGGTGTAAAGTCACAAGCCTGAAACGCACTTGGTGCACATGTAAGATAAAGCACCTTCAGGATCAAAGAGAGTGCTAGAAGCAATGCTAGGAGGGTGCGGAGTGTGACTCCAGGACAGCCTGTGCTCAGTGGGCGCAGGGCAAACGTTGACTGGATCAGCTGCAACTGACACTCCAGCTGTAAACTTGTCAGTGAGCTGCGTGCCGCTCTCTGGTACTGTGTCCTGCTCATTTGCTTTAAAGGTTTGGTTTTCTGCAAGAGGTCCACAACAGACAGTAAGTCAGGCCTGCTGCAACCAGATGCAGGTTCATGAGCTGTATCATCACCTCGTGTGGTTGTCAAAGTCTGCAACAAAGCTTGCTGGAAGCAACAGCAAAACCCCATACTCAAGCCTTCAGCCTCAAGGTGCTATGCTACCGATGCCTTTGAGACCATCGATCTGGGAATTTACTGCGGGTTTACTCAAGGGGTTCCCAGAGCACGCCTCAATGCTCAAGCGCCTGGGTTCCCGTTTAAACGGCATGCAAGCATGCAGCTGCATAGTGGGCCATGTCCTCGGCGGATTCAAAATGTGGGGCTGCCGCTAAGATGAACGCCAGTCTCAAAGCTGTATGCTCTCGCGATACCATGCAATGCCGGAGTCCCCGGTGGAGCGGGAAGCCATCTGTACACGCAGTGATCACGGCAGAGCTGCAGGAGGACAACAGGTTTGGTGCAAGCGCTCGTCTGGCTAGGGTGATGCTAGAGCTTCTAGCAAGTGCAACATCCAGCTCTAGTCCGGGTTTGGAACTATGTTCAGTTGCACTGGTGCTCGATTGCCGTTTGACCAACTTGACTTCCAGCAATTCAAAAACGTTGCTGACCTATCGGAAAAGTACAGTCCGTGCATGGGCCCAGCTTGCTAAAAACACGCCACAATGTGCGTTTCGATCTACTTCTATTGGTCTTGATGGCAGTTGCGACGTGAGCCAGGACAGCAGCGTGGCGTCCCTTCTGGTACTTTTGCGCATGCACACCTTGAGCACAAGGTCCTTGGCGCACTGTACTTGATTGCCTATACCAACGATTCGACAGCTTGCAGCAGAGAACTTTTGACGTGCAACCGGCTAGCCGGCATACATCACGCGGCTGGCGGTTTTACTGCGTTTTGCCAATTTTCGTCTGACCTAGCCAAGACTCTGCTTTCATGACCCTGCCAAAGGCTGGCGAGCTTGTTCAGTTGGACTTTCGTCGCGGAGCAAAGACACACACCAACAACGAGGGGGTCAAGCTGTTGCAAGTGCGCCCGCAAGTGATCCGCGTAGCTCGCTTGCTTTGAAGGTCTTTCGGGCTAACTCGTCTTGATCGCTTGCAGTGGAATATCGAGCGCGGCTACAAACTGGAAAAGATTGTAGATGAGCTCAAGGCCATTGACGCAGACATTATTGCCCTACAAGAAGTCGATATAGGATGTGAGCGAAGCTCAAGCATTGACATAGGTGTGTGGTGCTTTGACTGCTAAAACAATGGCCTCCTGCTGAGACAGAATTCCACTGAAATCACCCTACTGTGTCACTACGCATAGGCAAACACATTGCTGAGCAACTGGGCTTGAATTATGTGTTCTTTTGTGAGTTTGAGGAGATGCATTCTCCTCTTAGAAGTCCAGAACTCCAGGTGTGTGACACCATGCGCAATGCAATGCCCTTTGGGTTGCACGTTCAGGCAAACGATACTTTGCGCGCAAGTGCACACCCCAAAACCAAGATCCACCAAGCTTTCACCAAGCTTTGTGACTTGCAGGGTGGCGGTGTGCATGGCAATGCCTTCCTGAGCAAATTTGACATATCAGATGCTCGTCTTGTTCACCACAGGTATGACTGACGTAACGCCAGCGCAAACTTTGCAAAAAGTGCCTGCAAACTGGCAGCCAACCCATTTTTGCAGAAGCCCCTCATGCCCAAATGCATGATCGGCAGTTTGTATGGCAAATGTCCTGTTGCTGAGTTGTGATGGATTTCAGATTGCATCCAGTCGACTGGAACGATCCAGATCACCCTTTGCAACAGTCAGAGCCGCGGAGGGGACAACGAGCTGTCTTGGCTGCTACTGTGCACACTGCCCAAGGACCTCTGTTGTGCTATTGTCTTCACATGGAGGTTTGTCTCGTTTTACAGTTCTGAAGCTGATATTAGTACCTGCTGCATATGCCTGTTGTCCTTCAGGCAGCATTTAGTTCAAGTCCGCACAAGCTGTGCACAATGTCAAACCGGTTGTCCTATGCTGACAAATATCAGCATCAATTCTGAGCAGATGAACCAAAGTTGGAATCTATTGACCAAGCCGAGCTGGCTTTCATGTTGCCTGTCAAAATGGTGTCTGTGCCGCTTGCAGTTATTTTGTGGTATGCTGGCACGCATTGAGCAATTTGCTGATGTCATGCGGGACAGCAAGCTACACATCCAAAAGGTGAATGTGCCTCTTGCATTGACAGTTGTGTTGCTCGACCATGGGACAGCAACTGTCTGTGTCTATACCTCACGAGCAAGTCAGGAAAGTATGCATGGACTACATTACCTCCCAGTATGTCAGGCCAGGGTGCTGCCGCCGATGTTGCACTATGTGCTGAAGTGTGCACAGACTACATGTGACATTGTGCCTGTCTGGTACATGAACCGTTGGCTTGCTGTCAACTCACGACAGCATCTCATTTGCCCCTTCCTGCTTACCAAAAGAGCAAAACAAAAAAACACCATCACAAACATGATGCAGGGACTGTACCATCAGGCCATATTTGGTGACCTGAATACCATGGCTCATGGGATTGCCAGGTTCTCACCCAAATACTGCAAGGACAAAATGCGGTTTTGGAGCATAGGCCAGTCAGAGGCTGAGTTCTGGGACCACACAGTGTTCAAAGTCATGGATCCAGACACGAGTCCTGAGCAAGACAGTCTTGTACAGCAGAGGAGCAGCCCTGCCAAAGCCATGCAGGCTGTTGACAATCAGCCGGCAACCCAGACTGGTAAGGAAGCTCGTTCTACAAAGCACAATGCTGACTGCAGCTGTAGCCTAGCCTTTACTGTCGACAAACTCATGCTTGTTCTGACCTTCCTCCTGGGTTCCAAGAGACATGCTACTAACTGACTGCAGCAAATAACTTGTGTTGGTTGCATCATGGCTACATCAGAGCTCACAAACACATTGGCATTGCAGCGTCAGCTAAGAGCTCAAGTGAAAATGGTCAGCATGGGGTCAAGTCCTGTGAACAAGATGCAGCAGAGCAGGAGGTGGCAGTGGGCCATTTCCCACCAGGCCTGCTAGGGAGCTTGACCAACGGTGAATTGAAAAATTGGGGCCTGCCATTTCAAGTCTGCCAAGACATCACCAATCCTGGTATGCGCCAGTTCGCAAATCTGCAATCTGTTTTTGTGGCATGGCTTATCTGGACGTAAGAGCGATGCACTCTGTGTCAGAGGGCTTGATGAACATACCATTGCTAGTGTGGAGATTCGGTTCTCATGGTCCATGCCTTGAACAAACACTAATATGAAGGCATATTCAGGTTGTTTGCTAAATCATGATATTGTGCTTGTAGGGTTTGTTGATCCTTTTGACCCAAGCAGCACTGTCACACTAGATCATCCAGCCTACAGATACCTTGGCTTTCATCTGATGAAAGGCAAACTAGACTGGCTGCTGCTGCGAAAAATGAAAGTGCTGGAGAAGAGCATTGGAAATCATGACTACGCTGCCTCAGATCACAAGTGGTTGTCTGCATATGTGCAGCTCTGCTGAGCATGGCAAGCAGCAAGATGCGTATTCGTCAATGCTGACCATGTCAATGGCAATTGTTTGAACTTGCTTTTCCTACCAACTTGCAGTGCGCAATAAGAAATGGAATGGGACTGCTCAAAAAACTGAATCGTTTCCATTCAACCACCCATTGTTTCCCAAGACATGCACGAGTTGTACCTCAAGGCAGACAAACAGCATTTCCTACAGTCTGTTTGGAACGACCATGCTCAAATCGTTGTACCTTATCACCCTGTTTCAAATCTGTATCATTGTAGTCCAGCTCATCTGTTGATAACCTTTGCTGAGGTTTCATTTCAGGCTGAGGTCTTTGCATGGTACGGTCATGTTCGACAGGCTGGTCAAACCCAGGCCCTCCATTCACACCAGCCTTCTGAAACACCTTATCAATCACTGAGCTAGATGACCCAAAAGAAGATGCAGAGAATGGTGAAGACGCAGCTGGCTGTGCATGGCTGTCAGATGCCTTGTGGGAGTTTCCATTGACACCGTGTATGTTGATAGCCTCAGCATATGTTGGCTCGGCCCCTGGAGGAAGACGGAGGACGGGGGCTTCCTGGCTTGGCGGCAAAGCATCACCATATGCCATTTGTGCATGGTCCAGATAACAGCCTGTGGCCCGATCATACTCTAGCTTACAGTCGCCTGCACACACAATCAGCAACAGTGCCAACATGTTTCTGCAAATGAATTGCAATCTTCACATATCGTCTACCCTGTCTGGTGTGAGACAGAGTACGCAACATAAAAGTGCGGGCATTGCGAAAGGCATGCTGTGCTTTGCAGCAGGCATGCAACATTTTTTTAGGGTTGGGGCTCAGCAGCAGCACTCACCAATGGTGCCTGCAGCTTTGTTGCGCACCTTCCTCACAAAAATCTGCACCTGCAGCAGAAAAGTTACACCATTCAGGTTCTCTCAGACACCACTGAGAAAGTACTGGCAGTCTGCGCAGCAGCCGTTGACTGCTGTCCTGAGCATCAGACACAGCTATGGTAATGCCGTGGTAACGCTATGATGACGCTACCGTAACGCTATGGTAACGCTGACTTAAACCCCCCTGCCAACACACATCCCACACACATGACTTGCTGATCTCTGCAGCATGCAGCACTACACCATACCCAGATGCATTACTTGCACTGACTGCATACTGCCATGATGATTGCATAATAGCTTGCAGAACCTATCAACATGAAAAGACCTGAATTGGACTGACATGGTGGGACGTGCATTTTCAGACATGTTATGGATTTTTCTGTCAGTACAAGGGCTTACTTCATTCATTGGGCCTGCTTGTGGATCTCTGTTGCGGTGAATGACCAACCCATTGTCTGCTTTGTTGATGAAGTGGGCGCTGCCGGAGATGTCATACATGGTGGGGGGTTGACCCTTCCAGTCCCTCAGCTGCCTGGGGTGGGCTACAAACCACACATGCACATCATGATGCTGAGCAAAGCGCTTGATCTTGGTCAGCATCTGGCTCACATACTCAGTCTCTGACATGTGAGACGGCCTTTGATGGTCCAGCTCATTGTAGGGATCCACCAACAGCCCTCGGATGCCATACCTGCACAGACAGACAAGGTGACCTGGAACAGCTGGAAGGGACTTGTAAGGTCTATAGGTGGTGACACAATTGCGTTTCCAAAAACTTGACAGAACCAAGGACTGTGTACGAATAAAACGCAGATGACAGCAGCTGCACTCAATGCAAAGTCCCTTGACCAGAACAGCATAACAGAAACAGATTCTTGTCTTGCACAATGGCTGTGTCCACATCTTGAGGGTCCTGAGCATTGTGCTGCAAGTCATGGTGCATTGCAGCTTATCTGTCGCAGTTCTGCACTGCAACACAATCTGCGACATGATATTCAGGACCACCAGGATGTGGACACAGCAAATGTGCAAGACCAGCTTGCATAATGAAAGGTCTCATCCAACACACGCATTGACCCCAGACTGTAAGGTATGAAATGAAATGAAATGAAATGAAATGAAATGAAATGAAATGAAATGAAATGAAATGAAATGAAATGAAATGAAATGAAATGAAATGAAATGAAATGAAATGAAATGAAATGAAATGAAGTGAACTGCAATGAAATGCATTGATCTATGTTCACCTGAGCACAGCAGCCTTGGCAACATTGAGCAGCCAGTCAACCGAGGGCAAAGCCTCATCTTCATAGCGTATGGGAAAGAAGCGGTCGTCCACCCAGGCTATGCCCTCTCCCAAGTCATCTGCTGTCATGCGAGGCGTGCTGCCGGCACAGCCGCCATCAAAGAAGGGCTTGCGCAGGTGCTTCTCCATCAGCTGCCGTGCATGATCTGTCACCTGTAAAACCACTTCCCAGTCAGCTGCTCATGCAGCCAATGATGACAGACGGAGCAGAGCTGAAGAACCACCAGCAGCTGCTGTGGATGAGCTAACAGCTTCCTGTCAGCTTCTCCATCAGCTGCTTTGCATGGTGTCTCAGCTATAAGTAAACTTTGTACGCAGAGATTGGCAACACATTCACCTGAGCAAGCCTGCCAAGGCTGCGCATTGACCCCAGCTGCCATGCATGCATGGCAAGTTGCAGCCTACCTTTTTCTCCATGGAGCAAAGCCCGAAGCGCCAGCCAAACTGGTCAGCCAAGTTGACCATGAGTGCGTCTATCCACTCAGACTTTCCAGAGTTGGGGACTCCAGTGATGATGGTGAGCTCACCGGGCACAACCTGCATCATCCCACAGGCTCATGTGAGTCAGTGAGTGCTGAGGCATGCACACACAAGCATGCACACACAAGCATGCTTCTTCCCCTAGTCTAGCACATGCATAAGAAAAGAAAAGCCTTTCAGGAGCTTCATGAGATGGCAGCCAGGAGTGTCCAGCACAAGTCTTGCCATTAGCGTCCATCCTTGAATTGCATGGGCAGCTTGCACATCATGCATTGCTTCCAGTCTTGGGCGATGGTCTTGTGCATGCAACTACTGTCTGGCTCAAGTGCAATATCCCAAAGTGTAGACACTGGATGTGCAAGCAAGGATCCCGGCACTTGCTGCAGAGTTTGCTCAAGATGCCACAACCCCAACACGTGAGTCCACTCACCCGGTAGACCTCATCCAGGGACTGCCAGCCAGTGGACTTGCCCATCTGGTCACCAAACTCCAGATTGTACAGACTCCACACATCTTGCTCAAAGTCTGAGAACCTGCAGCCAACATGCAGCAAGATCTCAAAATGCAGCGCAATGTCATACAGTAGGGCACACTTGCAAGGCAGAACAGCCCCACAGGGCAGGGTGCAGTCGAGGGATGAGGTCTATCAGTGGAGTGGACTAATAAAGGCAAAAGCTTGATGATAAGCTGAGGCATGAACTAAACATTCTGCACTCTGAGATTGCAGTAGATAGGATCAACATGCAATCTGGACGCTTATTGATAGTTGCAGCACTTCACTCTTTGCTCACACAGCAGAAGGAAGAAGGAAAGGCAGAGGACAGAGGGCAGAGCCCATCACAAGACAGGTGATAGAAGGCAGAGCCGACCTGAAAAGGCCCCTGATGGGCAGCGGCTCTGCCTGGTCTATGCAGAGCCTGAGAGCATCTGGTCCGTTCTTCATCAGCACCTCATTAGCATCCTTCCTCACACATGCCTCGACCAGTGCCTCCTCAGATAACTCCTCTTCTTCTCCCCCCACTGGCTCTGGCTGAGGCAGCTCCCAGTGCACCCGGTAACATCTCTCCCTGCCTGCATCACACCGCTTTTCTGAATTTTCATGGAAATAAAACAGACACTGTCACGCTTGGCTATTTTCAGTCGTATTTAGCAGCGGAAGGAGGACTTATGCATTCCAAGTCTCAAAATTGTATGTATCCAGCTAATTGTCTGATCCATGAATGGCAATGATGTACAAAGCCCAGGCTGATCTGAATGGAATGTGTCTCATTGCCCACATGCCAACTCATCAATCAGTCAGCCAGTCAACCAATCAATCAACCAACCAACCAACCAACCAACCAACCAACCAACCAACCAACCAACCAACCAACCAACCAACCAACCAACCAACCAACCAACCAACCAACCAACCAACATTTCCTGTCTTTGAAATTCAGTACAGGAGCCAACAGACAATGACTGAGAACGCTGGGTGTGACTGGAACAAATCATTCAATGCTGTTTTGGGCCACCAAAAACCCTGTGGACAAAGTGTACATACATCTGGCCATAGAAAAAGTCCATCAGGATGATGTTGTCAGGTCATCTTCAATCACATGCTGCCAGCTTGCCACATGCAGTGCTGCAGCTCGGTGTCCAAGCCTGCATGTACGATCAGCTGTGACATCAAGGGAAAGGGTTTGGTGGCAGTTTTGAGGACACGAGCATACTCTCTGTGACAATGAACACTCATGCCTGATGTCAACAACACAGTTTCCCTTAGAGCAATACTCATGCCTGATGCCATCAACACAGTTTCCCTTACAGCAATACTCATGCCTAGTGTCATTGACACAATTTTTTTAGAGCAATCAAGGCGCTGCAGGTCAGCTGGAGAAACATCACTGCTAACCGCTTCACTCCAGGGTATGGACAGACCAGTCTACATTGTGTGGGCAAACCCTGAATCCGTAACAATAGCAATTATGGTACAGACTCTGAGTATAAGTCATGCTGTGTACCTAGGCGGCGGGCAAGCTCCTCTGCAAGGGCATGGCCAGGGGGGTCATTATCTGTAGCCATGAGGACGCGTGTGGCCTGGTCCAGAACTGCCCGGCAGTTCCACAGGTAGGAGTACTTGGTGTCGGCGTCTGGGGCGGGCACTGCGGCCTCCTTGACCTTGGCTGGGGCCCCGTCTGGCACGCTCACCACGTTCATGAAGCCTGCCTCTTCCAATGCTAGCTTGTCCATTTCACCTGTGGGTGCAGAGTGCGCAGCGCTGTCAGAACATCAGCTTGACGCAAGGCATACCAACATGATCATGAAGCCTGCCTCTTCCAATGCTAGCTTGTCCATTTCACCTGTGGGTGCAGAGTGCACAGCGCTGTGAGAACATCAGCTTGACGCGAGGCATACCAACATGATCATGAAGCCTGCCTCTTGTATGCTGGCTTGTCTATTTCACCTGTAAGCAGAGTGTGCAGAGTGTGCAGAAAACATCAGCTGGGCACAAGGTAAACGTAATGTGGATGCTGGATGCTATTTGTGGATCAAATTGTGCATCCAGATTAGACTGCCATGATGTACAATGGTAATTATGAAGCCCCCATTTTGAGAATGAGTAACTTGTCATGCATGGCTGGCAGTACAAGACCAAAGGAGGGACGTACTCCTGCAATGTGATGATCTACTGTGCATATGAATTTGAAATGAGAAGCCCCATTTAGCACACAGGACATCTTGCAAGGAGTAAAATGATGTGTCCAAAGCTAGGTGACTAAAGATAGACAAATGCTGTTGCAATGCAAGATTGCACGCAACCACTTTGCACCACGTATGTGAAGATGGCAAGTCATAAAGACAAGAACGCAGCCGAGTTTGACTTTCAAATTTCTTTCTGCATCTGACAAAAGAAAAATATTGGGCAGTTGTACTAAATGTGTTCAGCCATCAGGTTTTTGATTGTAAAGCATGCACAAGCAAGGGGCAATGGCATGCATGCTGTTGACAATCCAACGAGGACTTACCTTCAACGATGATGATAGTGTCTTGTCCCACAACGTCATCCAGCCCATACAGAATCTTCTCTGCTCCCTTCACCTGCCGGAAGCACTTGTTCATGGTACGGTACTTGACATTGACCACCTCCCCGTTACGCAGGTAAGGAAAAGCAATGGCATCCCCAGCAGGCTGGCCCGGCATCCAAGTACTCTCCTGAGCCACCTGGTTGCGCTTCAGGGTTCTTTCGCTGATGCCTCGACTGGCAAAGTATGCCAGGAACTCAGGTGTCAGTGGGCGGAAGTTGCCTGTCTGAGGCTTCTCCACCTTGTTGACGGCGGTCTTCTTGCTCTTGGGCAGAACTGCAGGAATAAGAAATTGCCCTTAGCATTGCCCTCAGCATTGCCCTCAGAATTGCCCTCAGCATTGCCCTTAGCATTGCCTTGATAAAAAACTCAATTGGAGGGAGAGTGGAGGAGGCTGATGGTGGGCAAATGATGTATGAGCCTGTGTGAATAGATCTAGGGCAATGCATAGCAGATCTGGCGGCTCATGAAGCAGTTGCTGAGAATTGACAATACTGCTGTGAGCCAAGACTTGGAAGATGTGATATGCGCCTGAATCTTGCAACATTTTGCTTTACGGGCTGCTGCAACTCGAGCAGACAAACGCATTTCTCAAGAGCTGCCTCATACACAATGCCAGTTGATGGATAGACCCATGCCTAAACATTCTGACAACCGCTAGACGGTGCAAGCACCTGCTGCAGACCTGATGCATAAACAGGCATGATATAGTTTACTTGGCTACCTACACCAAAAAGCTGTTCTTCCAGCAGTGCTTTCCAAAATGCACACTTGTGAGCATTTCGCTCATAGACAGCACCTGTGTCTGTCTGTCAAGCTGACTGAGGTGTTGAACCTGATGTGCTATGAGCATGCATCACACACCTGCTTTCTGATCAATGCCACCTTCCCAGCCACAAGTAGCCCTATGGCACTTCCAGGCAGCCGACTGACTGTCCACGCTGATGTTGACAGCCAAGCTGTCCTCATGCTGACTGCCGCCATGACAGCGTGGACACCGCGTCTTGGGCTTTTGACCAGGGGCATACTCTTGCAGCGTGATCTTCTGCGTCTCTAGCAGGTCCCTGATGGCGTTGCCGCCTTGCTTTCTGGAAGCTGCCACATCAAACTGGACCTCCTTCTGAGCGTACTGACTGGGCTCTGATGCTGAGGTTTGAGCAGATGCAGCGTCACTGCTGCCTGGCAAGTGACTAGAGCCATTGCTGGGAGCAGATTGTGGCTGTGGTGGTAATGGTCTTGAGGGCTGGGGAGAGGTGACAGTAGCACCAGTGTTTGGCTGATAGCTAAGTCCATTGCTGCGCGTATGCTGTGCCGTTGGGGACTGATGGGGGTTGACAGTGGGGTGGTTGCTGGGGGAGGCTTGCTGAGCTGGTTTGTGACCGACCTCAGCTGCTGCAGTGGGCTGGTAAGGCCAGGATGATGTTGGGGGAGGAGAAGTCTGCTGAGCTGGGTTCAGATCATCTTTGGCTGTGCCGTAAATTGCTTCATTGACTGAAGTGGTTGTTGCCGCAGCCGATGTGCTGGCATTACTTGAGTCTGATCGCTCTCGTCTCTCAGCATCAGCATCAGCACCCTGCAGACTGGTTGCTGCACGCTGCTGAGCAGTGCTGTTATTGCTATTGACAGCATCCTTGGCTTGGGTGTCAGCTAGGCCATGGGCAGCATTGGCCTGTTTCGCCTGTAAATGCTCTGGTTTTGCACGTGAACCAGCTTCAGGAGCTGCAGCACCTTGTCTCTTGACTACATTTGATGGGATCTGCCTGGCAGGATCTGGTGCAGCCGGAGCTTTGTCGGTGTTTTCAAAAAGCCAAGCAGGAGAGGCCTTTGGGGAGCGGCCAGGCCTCGCTTTAGCCTGGCCAGAAGTTGGGCCAGTGGCAAAGGCACGTGCGAAGGGCTGAGCATGAGCGCCACCAAGGGCAGTACTGCTCGCAGCAGTGCTGAAATCAGCCCGTATACAACTGCAACTGCCGGTCCGCAGTCGAACTGCTCTGCTGTGTCCTGGCTTAATCAGACCTGCAGGTGCTTGATGTGAGATAGAAACGGCGGTAAGTACAAATGTGAGCTGGAATGTCGTTCCACACCTTTGCTTGCGAGTTCTGTCGCAAAGGGGCTCACTGCGCCAACGTAAGAGCCACTGGGCCTGGCAAAAGAAAGCATCAACTTCCACATTCACGTCTCTGGCACCAGACTTCTCATGCCCATGCGGGCACAAGAGTGTCGAAGCGGTGCAACGGAGGTGGTGGGCTACAACAGAGACCGGTGCGCTTCCGGAAAAACTCCCGACACCATGAACGAAGGTTTGTCGGAACCCTCTCTCCGAACCCTAAAAGCAATGTCTACCAGTTGTCTACCAGTCTACCCTTGTGTCCGGGGCCAAACTGATGGTTTGGCATCCTGTGCTCAGTTGTCAGTTGAACAAGCATTTACCCCCTGATCAGGATCAGGACTGTTGTTGCTTGTGGCACTGCTACGTAACAGCGATGATGCCTCCGCATTGTGTCCAAATGATTTTTGTGACCTGTACTTGGTACAGTAAGCATAACAGACAGCATGACCATGGATTGGCCAATTATTGCTGATGGTGCGACGTGGACGCCCGTGTGCTCAGCCTCGAGGTCCACAGGCATCCGTTTCATTGCAGACATATGACATTTGGCATGCAACACAAGAGGCATGCAATCTTCAGCTTCTCTACAATTAAGTGTGACTTTGAGTGACATTTTTCAATGTTTAAGTGATGCATGATCTCTACTCAAGACACTTGACAGAGACAGGAAAGTGCTCTTATTGCCTGGCTGTGGGGTTTTGGACTCAGCTGATACATAGGATGCATCATATGAAGGCGAAGCTGGCCAAAGCCACCATACTATTGGAAGTGGCTACAAAGCATGGCCCATGCATCAATCAATCAAGTGTGAGTGACGATGTCAAGCTGAACAGGCATACAGCCGTTGATGCTGCTGCTATTGGCAAGTCTGGTGCTTCGAAGAGTATATACTTTGCTTTGTCAATGCACTTCAACGATTTTCAAGCAAGTCACGTGACCAGCGTGACTAATTATGTGCAATGACACCCATGTCAGTTGCAGTTGTTGATGCGCTTCTTCTAATAATTTACTGAGTGCACACTGTAACCGGTCGCAGCATCAAGCAGGCTTGTGCATTGTACTGTTCAATGCCTGTCTGGAAGCAAGATCATGAAACAATGATACTTCAATGCTGTCGACAGCATCTGACATTGTTGGAGAAAACAGCAAGGGTCAAGTTTCATAATGGCATTTGAAAGTCAAAGTATGCAGTATACTTCTCATCAACTATATTGCCCAGAGGTGAAATGATGTAGCTTCTGTCCTGGCCATGTAAAGCTTTGCTGCCTTCTGGATACTTGCCCTTAAAACTTTCAACAACCCAGTCATCACCAAAAGTTGAATTTGTAGTACGCACTTCATTTTGCGTTACATTGACATGCATCATATGCAGGCTTACTGATGCTTCATTGGCATCTGCTGCATTGCTGAGGCTGAGCTGCATGGCAAGGCCATGTGAGCGCAAATGGTCTATCTGAAGATGTTGCATGAGTTGCAGGCTTAGCTGGCCCTGCAAAATCAACATGGAAAATGGCAACAGCAACGAAGGAGGGAAGCGAAGAGACATCTGGGCCCCATCCAGAATAAGATTGGATCATGGTGAAGATATGAGACAACCAACAGGTTCAAGTTCCCAGTCACTGCATATGTTGTCAAGTCACTGCATGCAAAGCAATCAATGGCGTGCCAACCAACATGACTCTGGAGCAAAATGGTCAAAACTTGAATAGCACGCCACTGGTTGTCATATGAGTTTTCACATAGCCAGATGAAGGAAGTCAACACATGCTGTAATCAGGTTGACTGTGGCGCCATGCGTCATGCATTTTGATGGGCATGCTTGCACTCATGTCATGAGGTCAGTGCATAACATGACAGACTGCTTTGCCATGCTGAATCACAGCTGCTCAAGAGGATCCACACTGTGTTTGCAAAGGCAATCAATCGCAGCAGACATAGGCAGAAGGCTGATCTGAGCATCAGCCATGTGTCCAGGCAAGTATTTGCAGAACTGATCACCTGTGAGTCTTGCATGATGACATGACCAGGCTGATGCATGCTCTCCAGCACAAGCTGCTGGCCATCAGACATTCTAGTGACAGGCCTTGCTTCACTGCAGGCCACGCACACACATCACTATGATAGGCGTCAGACGTTGCCTCTGTTCAGCATCACAACGGCAGGCCCTTGGCACTGCAGTCACAGGAACCTAGACTGTGAACTGTTCATGCTGGGCAAATCCCTCTGTGAGGGCACAAGCCAATGGAAAGCCCATGCTGGCGCACACCATCTAGCCCGCTGGCTAACAGTGGATACATCAGAGAAAGCACGACACAAGGCAGCAGCATCAGCACCTTTTGCGGCAACCATCATCACTAAGATCCTAACCTGGCAGAGATGTCAAGCATGCGGAATGTGGCGGCCATGGCGGCAGCATTGCCCTGTTGTAGGGGCCCTGCCACAACCTGGGTGCCCATCTGCTGAAGGTAAATGTGTGAACTGCCTTGAAGCCGAAGGCTGACCAGGCCTTCTGTTGATACTTCGGACACATGGGATGCCAGGTCAGATGCATTAGCTGTGATCTTCCTGGTGTCATCTGTTAGGCCAGCCATCAGCATGGGCCCAGCCATCACTGCCTGCACAAGATGTGCTTTTGTTGCGCTCTTATGAGTGCACTTTTGTGAGTCATGCATGGCTGTTTGGGATGTTCATGGTCTTACCAGATGTGTTGTGTTGCCAGGCGCTCTCTACTAGCAGAAGCATGTGAAAATGGCATGATCATGTGCTTTTGTTGCAAGCAGCTGGGCACTGTGCGTGAGCAAGTGAGTGAGCGAGCGAGCGAACGAGTTCAAGAGTGAGTGAGCCAGTGAGTGCGCAAGTGCAAGAGTCAGTGAGTGAGTGGGGGAGTACATGAACGAATGGGTGAGTGAGTGAATGAACATAGAGACAAACAGATGATGCTGCATGACTGTAGGAGTCAAGACATTGTTTAACAGGCAAGCTTGCTGCGCATTGGCATATCTGCTTATGACGCTTCAACCAGCACAATGCAGCGCACAAAAGACACCGTTCAGGCAGCAAGGCCAAATGCCAAGCTGCTGTGTACCTTCAAGCTCTGGAACTGTGGCCGCTTGTCCTGAACTGTCTGGGCCCTGATGATCATGGGCAACTTGGCGGTGATGACATCACCTCGCAACACACACCTCCCATCAGCATTAGAGAGAAGAGAAGAGAAGAGAAGAGAAGAGAAGAGAAGAGAAGAGAAGAGAAGAGAAGAGAAGAGAAGAGAAGAGAAGAGAAGAGAAGAGAAGAGAAGAGAAGAGAAGAGAAGAGAAAACCTTTCGGCATCAATTCAATGAGAAGCCAAATATTGAACCGGGCTGCCCAGGCCCATCAGCATTACCCACGTTCTCATACACCTATGCCTTGACCTTCCCCATTTCTCCAGCTGGCTGGTGAATTTTGACATGCTGAGGATGAGCACATCTGTGGGCTCAGGGTCAGTGCTAGGGCTGTGGTAATTATGTCACCAACATGCCTGAATATGGCTTGGTCTGTTTGCCATTAAATGCTGAGGCCAATTTTGATTTCATGAGCTGATCTTGGCCGAAATTTCTTTCATTGCTGCTGATCACCACGCTTATTGAACATTTACGTCCTATCTCTGTTAGAAACAGATCAAAGCAGCTGTACCAACACCATTTTTGGAAGAGCCGAGCAGCATTACATATATATGCCTAGTGACCAAGCTTGTATGTGACAGACAACAAAACAAACATTCGTCCAGGGTCATCATCACATGAAACTGTTCCTCTTTATCAAAGCATTTGCTCACCATCCCACTGTCATCACATCAGTGTGCACTTGGTAGTCATGATGCAGTGACCTTGCGGTTGGAAGCATGTGCAGATTCAGGGTGGAAGTCATGAGTAGACAACAGCTACAACAGTAGACAGCGGACTAGACAACAATGCCTCTACCCAGAGGAACATGAGCTGAGGCTTGTGAAGCAGCTCACCTGTCTTGAAGACGCCTTTGATGCTGCAATAGCTTCCAGCCGACAAGGCTGTGCCCACTGACGAACCCAGGTTGGAACCTGCTGACTGATGCTGATGGCATTCCCGCCAAGTCTGACCATTCAGCCGTACCTTGCCAAGGCACAAGGCATCTTTCCAAGTTGTTCGTCAGACTGTCAGCCAGGGCTGACGGCAAAAACCTCTATATTTACACCTCTACCACCTAAGCGTCATGCGTCATCTGCCAGTGATGCTCAAGGTCATGTCACTGAATGCTCAAGACCTGGGCTCGACAGTGGATCACGGGCAAATGCACCTTGCATGCTTCAGATTGATGCATATGTACCGTGCAGTGCAAACAGAGAGCAGCAGCAAACAAACAATTTAGGAGGCAACCACTGTTTTGCCCATGTAGGCATCATTTTGGCAGATCAGAGAGGTCTTCATGCTGCTAAGCCTTTCAGCCGACTCAGCCTTCTCACAGACTCAAAGAGCTGGTAAGCAGCAGCTGCACACAGCTAGCCATGGCATTGATGGCTGCTGTAACATGCATGGCTGGAGCAGCATTGATCCAACCATTCTGTCAAACCTGAGATGCGCCTTCTGCCACCCAGCTAGGAATCCTCAGCTGCACCACAATCATGCCTGTTCCAGTCCCTGCCGTGAAGGCGATCTTGGTGAGGGCCGTGTTGTTGGGCCCATGCAGGGTGACAGTCTGATTGATTGTCAAGCCCTGCTCAGGCCATGTGAGGCTGGAGGATACCAGCTGGTTGATGTATAGGTCAGCAACTGGACCGCCAGGTTGCTTGTCCTGGTACAGCCTGCAAGGTAACACAGCATCTCTGACTATGTTCTTGTAGAGCAGCATTCATGCAACCTGAGGGAAAGAGCTGCCAGCTGCTTTCATGTTGCGTCTGTCAAGAATGTGGAATGGTGGCGATGCTGCTGGTGTACTGGACAAGAGAGCACTGCATGCTGCGTCTATACTGTGGAGCAAGATAAGACAATGAGTCTTTGTCCAGATACTGATTGTGGAAAGCAGGGGCAGGGCGGGGCAGGGCAGGGCAGGGCAGGGCAGGGCAGGGCAGGGCAAGGGACTGGCACGGTAGTGAGGGACCGACCCACTTCCCCCAAATGGGGTTGAGGGAAGCAAAGCAAGCAGGGGATAGGGGTCACCTGTAGAAGTAGATGGAGTCTTGCAGCTTGGCAAAGGACTCCACAGAAGAGCCATAGCAGCACCAGAAGCTGTGCAGGGGGGTACCCCAGCCATGTGAGCTCTGACCCTTGCTCTGCCCTGCCCCCATGGGCAGCAGATACAGCACAACACCTACGGTCCAGATACACACAATTGTGTACGCACACATCATGTACTTCAACAGTGCTGCATCACATGTGTTGGTGCCATGTGGACAGGTTTTCCCCTATGCGCTCCTCATGCAATTTTTTTCTGCCATCACAGGATCAGCAAGCCAACTGACTCTGCAGCACTTACTGATACAAATCACCATACAAAAATGCAATCGAATTCTGGGTGTGATACGCACACAGAAGAGTTGTCTGAGTAGCCAGGTCAGCGTCTGAATGTCCAAATAAAGTTACTAAAACACATTACCTGGACCCGGGGCATTTTCAGGCTCCTCTTGCAGCTGCCCTGTCTTAGGGCCCTTTCTGAACCGGGCAAAGGCAGCTTGCCTCCAATTGGCTGAATAGGCATCAAGAGGTGACAGAGCAGCATCAGCACCTCCTGAAAGGTTGTCTGTGCCTTGCAAATGTCGTCTGCATTCCCATAATGAAATGCTTTCAGAAGTTGTGAGGCTGATGGTCTGCCTTCCTTAGCAAAAACTTTGCATGAAAACCTCATTGACCATACATTTCAAGATGGGCTGCACCGATTAGATAGTGTATAGGCACATGAATGACATGCGGTTGCACTCAGGACTGCACACGGAGCTAAGCAACATGTGCATGAAATCATTGTCGCCCAAGATAGTCATTGTATGGCTAGCTGCATGCGTTGCATCTTGACACAGACAGCTTGAAAAGCGACATTGTAATGTGGAGGTGAAGATTTGCACTGCAACAGGTGGCATCACATCACAAGAAAATCTTGAGTCAGTTCACCTCACCTGGACACACTCATGCCATTTCCTGTGCTGGAGTCCAACTGCAGCAAAGTCTCAGCACCAGTCCCCTGTGCTGCAGCCACGTGCTGATGCTGCTGACGCTGGTTTTCTAAAGACTTGTTCTCAAGGTGATCAAACGCTGGCATGCGCTGGGTCCCCAGCAAGCCATTCATGATGGCCCTCTCATAGTAGTCGGCATAGGTGACATTGCCAGTCCAGCTGAACAGGTAGCGCGCTATCTTGAGCATGTTGTACTGTGTGCATGTCTCCTCTGTCTCCAAGGCATGTT
>JAABUO010003255.1_pt1 | contig 19429 bp, 26 predicted proteins | sample 5559291 | NCBI WGS metagenome assembly JAABUO01 (sample SAMN10711878, study PRJNA513372) | rock metagenome | isolation source: Antarctica rocks | place: Antarctica: Victoria Land, Finger Mt sud
AAAGTGAAGTAGGTCCCGACCAACTTCACTTTCTAACGGAGGTCAAATCTGCTCCGTCAGAAGTGGAAGGCCATCGAGAGCTGTGGTAGTGAGTTGAAGCGTCGCTCGTCGCAAGTATCGTTGCGACGATGTTTGCGCTCCGCTGTGCCGCTCAGCTGTGGTCTGCAGATTTCGAAAGGAATCGAAAGATTCCGTCAAACCCGCATCCGTAATGAACACATTTGACCCAAGGTCAGACTCGGTTTGACCTAAGGGATATCTGACCCATGGTCAAATCGCCGTGCGGATGGGGCCTCAGTCAGCAATGCCAATTTCTCCAAAGTTTGACCAGATTCCAGCCAGACTGACCGCGCTTGCTGGATTCAGACAGATGAGCACTGCCTTGGAGAGTCTCGAGCAGCAGTACGCTGCTGAGGTCCTGAAAGTGAACGCTGATGAAGATCTCCTCAAGCGTCTTGAACGCGGGATTCGTGGTCTCAGAGAAGTTGCAGAGCCTACAGGTCAGTGCTCAGTTGAAACACACTGTCACATACGATCCGAAGACAGTCAGAGCAACCTCACACGCTGTGGCCTATGCCGCTTACTTTTCCCATGGCACCAAGTTGGGCTGCTTTACTGCATAGTGTCTGAGCAGAATAATTGTCGCTTTTCAGCCTCTTCTGTGGCTTGAGGGTTTTCTGTGGAATTGTGTGCATGCCCAGCTTGCCTACATTTTTACCTTGCCTCTCAGAACATTTAATGCAGCCTCTCAGCCTCGTCTGTGGTTCGAGAGGTTGCTGTTGATCTCACAGCATATCTAGAAGGCACTGGTACACAGCACTTCAGCAAAATCAACACAACCTCTCGGCTTTGTCTGTGGCTTGAGGAATTGCTGTTGACTTTTTGTGCATGCCCAGCTTGCCTGCGCCTTTACAAAGCTTCTGAGCAGAGTCTTTGCACACTGTCAGACTTGTCTTTGGCTGGAGAGAATGCTCTTGTTCTGAGAACATGTCTAGCAGGCATTGTCACACAGCAATAGAGCAGGATCATCATACCCTCTCAGTCTTGTCTGTGTCTTGAGGCATGCTCAAGCTTGCCTGCATATTCACAAAGTTTGTGAGCAGCCCCGACGCAACCTCTCAGCCTTGTCTATGGCATGAGCCTTTGCTTTTGATTGGAGGACATACTGAGCTTTGCCTGCATCTTCACAAAGTTTTTGAGCATATTCGATGCAGCTTCTTAGCCTCATCGGTGGCTCATGGGTCTGTTAGTGTCTGCACACATTATCATGCTCAATCGCCTGATCACTGCAGAGGATGGCCCTCGTCTGTCGGCCTTCTTGGCTGAGTGGGATGAGTCACGCAGAAACCACAGCATAAGATCAGCTCAGGTGTCACATATAAACACAGAGATCTGGAACAAAGTGCAAACAGCACGCGTTACTGTCGCGTTTTACGAGGGATCCATGTTACAGACACACACAAGAAGTTTGCAGGGAATCAATGGGATGATAAGTATGAGGGGACTCAGGCAGATGGACACCTGCCCTACATTTTGCAGAACATCAAGGCTGACAGCCGTCAATGGCAGTGGGTCAATGTGCAAGGGCAAAAGAATGTCTATGCACTCCTTGGGGTACAACTTCAAAAGGCACAACAGACATGGTATTGTCACAATACCATGTCTAGAGCACAATAGTATTGTGCTCTAGAAATGCTGTGCGCAGCAACATGTATACCTCCGGCATGTGGGTGTTGCTTGAGGTCAAGAAGGCTCCTGTTCACGATGATTCATATCAAGCCATGGTGATCTTGCTGCTAGCCAATTTCCTAAATCCAAAATTTAAGCCGTCTGTGGTGATGACTGACTTGCGTGACAGCTGGGTGTTCTTTTCGTTGGAAGCAGAGCATATGGCACTTTGCTCAGGACCGGCCAGCCGCTGCTGGGATTTTGGAAGACATGCTGCAGCAAGAGGAGCTGAATAGCTCAGAAATTCAGACTTTGCCAAAGGAAGACTGTGATAGACTTGGCATATACAACAGGCGGATTTTCAATCCTAATGCTGGTGGTCGTAAAGATCAGCAAGATACAAGCCTTGCTGACACAATTCAGTCTTTACCAGCTGAAGAAGCTGCCATCACCAAGTGCAATACATTTTTGACCTTTTCAACCAGATTCCAGGGGTGCCAATGTCAGAAAGAATGGGCCTCCGACCAGCGTGCCCTATTCTTGGAATGAACCAATAATGTGCCAGTACCAGTGGCACACAGCTTACACTCGCTTCCTTGTATATGTGATACTCATTTGTGGAAAGGCTGAAAGTTGACTGCAAAATTGGGATCCATTTGGATCAAGCAGACAGTGTACACTATGTTGGTCAGAATTGGGTTTGTGCAACTTTTTGGTACCGTGTTGTAAACGTTCAAGTGAATGGCTTTCACTGTTTGCAGGAAAGAGCCTTATTTGTCAATTGATGCCTGTGCGCAAGACAGGTTTGGTCCACTACCTTCACAAGAGCAGAGGCATGCATATTTGTACAAAGTTTGACCAGAGAGTTTCTCAAGGTTTCCACTGCGACCCTAGAGCTGCAGAAGTCTAATCTTGGGCTGAATCAAATCAGGCGTTGGTTCCTTAGGGGGACTGATGTCACTGAGTCAGTCGACACCTAAGTCAGTCGACACTTGATAGCAACTTGATTGAAATCGATTGATATCAGCACAGCCTGAACTAAGTCATCTAACTCTTTGCCAGCCTGATTTCAATCAGCCTGTATTAAACGTAACTTTGCTTGTTGCCAACATCAGGTGGAGTAATACCAAAATGATCAACATGAGAGACCACAATTAAACCACGAACCAAGCAGAAGCATTCATGGGGACAAGGTATATTACTGAAGCCAAACTGCAGGAAGAGTGTACATTATGTCTTGTCACAAGTTGCTGGTCACAGTGTTTCAAATGTAATGATTGCGTTTTGCCTGGGCTGATTAAGCTGATCTGGGCATCACCAGTAAGGCAAATCTAGATTGGCTTTTGTGGAATGTCTGCAATAACTGGCTTTGCATATCCCACAACTATGACAACCCAATCCTTTGATCACCGCTTTGCTCTGATGGCCTTTGTGATGGAGTGGCAGTCTTCACAAATGAGACATCAGCGTGATGACACCCACCACTCATGGATTTTTACCACAGCTTCCCCACAATGCTTTTGCTGGTCACCCATTTATTGAAAAGTATGGGAGGGCATGCAAGGTCACTGCCTGGATAGGTTCTTGGGCACTGCGTCGAGCTGCAACACTTCATAGCCTGTAAGCATTTCATTGCAGCTTGTCAGCATTCAAGACAGCTAGACATGGACAGAGCAACCATAAACCTCACTTGAGAACCCTGCATAGGGTCAGGAGTTTTACGTGCAATGCATCAATGTGGTCAGAGCACATTGTCAGAGCCTGTGTGCAGCAAAATTGATGCTGCTCATTCCTGTGACAGCACTGACTACAAATTTGCACACCCGGGTCAGTGCACACGTCTGTCAGTGCATGCCATGAGATGCAATACAGCACCCAGTGTTAGTACATGATGGCAAGCAGAAATACATGTCACAGTCACTAAGTAGATGCTGAGCAGTGAGCTGGGATAGCTGTACAGGTAAACAGATGTGTCAGCAGGACGAGTGCTACATCCTGACATGCTGCGCAGCATCAGAAGGTTCATCAAGTCAGTGAGGGGTGGCCTCAGGAAGATGAAGGGACACATATGGTGCATATGCATAATTGTGTTTGCATTGTGCTCAATACCCATGTCTCAGTTGCCAAACAATGCACATAAAGTACAGTCCTGTGAATGCATCATGCTTGGGATGATGACTCACTTGTTGATCGTAAGCTATACAGTGGTCTGCCAATCACAGTGATATTGTACATGCCAGCTTTTGGGCCTGACAACACAGCATCGTTGTCATCCAACAACTCAATCTGCATGCAAGCAGCATCACAAGATCAGTCTCAGCTGTGCAGGCAAGCAAGCACCTTGCGCTGTGGTGATCATTGATGCTCCACCACTACAAGAGCAGGCTCTTATGCGCCAGTTAGCCTCAGATGGCATTTTGTCAGGAGCACACTGTTCAATGTACAGTGATGCACCAGGCGGCTGCTGCTGAAGCTTGCATGATGGCTCATCAGGGTCTGCACGGTAATGGCATTCATGGAGAGTGTGAATGGAGTTTGTGAATGGACCTGCGCTTTGTAAGGATCACGCCCTCAGACAGAAGCAGAGTACACCTTGGACGCAGCATTGCCACGGCGTGGAGCTCTTGAGTGCGCAGTTGACGTACCTTCACTAAGCTTCCAATGCTTAGCACTTTGATGGCAAACTCCTGACCTGGCGGAAGTGCAGCTTTGGCGTGGTCAACAGTCAAGGTTCTGGTACACCATGTTCCCTCGTTGCCAACCCGAGGAGCAAGGTCTAAGGGCAGCTGGTACTGTTTGAGCCCAAAGTGAAACCTGATTTGCTGTGATTGAAGCTGAAGACTCTGCAGCAGCATCAACATGAGTGTCAATGAACAGCAGCAAAAATAGCAGCAGCAAGGTCACAATGAGTGCCCATGAACAGCAGTTGCAGCAGCAGCAGCAGCAGCAGCGGCAGCAGCAGCAGCAGCAGCAATAGTGCTATCACTGGCACAACTTCACACTGATGATGGCAGTGATGGTGTGATGCCAGTGACAATCGCAGCAGCAGAATGTAACTGGGCAGTTGTCAATGAGCAGCAGTGACAGTGACGGCAACAGCACTATGACTAATGGTCGGCAGTGACAGTTACTGCAGCAACTTCAGGTGACACGTTGCTATCTGCAGCTACGACAGCAAGTGTCATTTTGGCAATGGTTACAGTGCATGCATCATACGCTGTGCTGAAGCGTTGCGCGCTTGCCTTGTGCATCACAGTGTGCTGCAAGTGTACAGGCTGATAAGCACATTGTATGATGCTGGTCTATTGCATGATGGCCATAATGAGCTGCAGGATGGAGTGTCTTCACAGTGACCCTTCTGCGCCACAGCGGCATAGTTTGAGATGACTGAGTAGTTGATTGCCCATGTGCGTACAGACCATGTTAACCCTGACCAACTTGCTGAACAGACTGCTGTAGTGGTGTCTGTACACCTACTGCCAATTCAACAAATGCATTTTGTGAGGGCCTGCTCACCCTTTGATAGGTTGACCCAATCCTGATTTTGTCCACTAAAGTTGTGACATGCCGCAGCTTCAACACTAGCAGCTGGGGATCATGCAGGAAGAGCTGTCTGATGAGTGGCAGCTCAAGGAGATCAACCGATGCTTCCATCATACGATTCTCTGAACCCTCTCTGACTATCAGGCTGTCCTCTCCAATGGTTTCTGCACATCAAAGTAGCAGCTTGTATGCATTTCAGCCAAAGCTGATGGCATCTTAAGGCTTTCCTTCCTTGCTGTTGACTGAGAGCAACCCAGTCATATGCATGAACATAAATCTCTGCAGGAACTGTCTTGGTTGCATAACATAGCATGGTCTGGGGCTGCAGTCATGAGCGAGCAGGTCTTGTCTGTGCTGACTTGAACATGCACAACAATTGCACTGCTGCCACTGACAGCATGACAGTTGGATTGCATCCTGGTTTGCAATAGCATGACTAGCAGCAAACAGATGTTGAGTCACCACTGGGAGCCAAGAGCATCTCTCTGCATAATCCCTTATGGAAGAGTGACTGAAGATGTGCCTCTTGTGCAGCTGCAGCTTCTGGTTCGGCCTCTGTCAAGGTCGGACCAGCAGATGACTGGCATTTCTGCATGGAGCAACAGGCATGGCTTGTTTGATGCATCAGCTGAAAACTAAACACATGTACAGGGATGCACAGGACAGGCTGCTCTGGAGAGACAAAACTTGCCCCGCACATACCTAGCTCATCATGAGTCGTAAAGTGTTCAATTAATTGTTGATCAATTATGTGTGAAGGCACATTTACACCAGGTAAGTTCAGGTAAGTTCAAGGCATAGCTTGAACAAGAAGCTGTAGTGCTCTGGACGTGTTTGCTGGGAGCCGAGGTTGCATTCAGTTGGCTTGTAATTGCGCTGGATGCCATGCATTCAAACAGGAGATTGATTGTTTCAAAAGACAGCAGAAGACAGGGCAAATGTCCAACAGCCCTATGACGACCTGAGATATGCCCAGCCATGCGATATTATTGTGGTGTGCTGCTTCATGTTGTGGTGGATGCAAATTCGTGTTCTCTGTAGTTCTTGCCTTTGTGTCCACATTGGCAACAGCTTCAGCGAAGTTGGTACACATGTTACACCACTGTTGCCTCCAGAGGCCGTTTGAAATGACTGTGTGTCACAAGTTGATTTTGTGCATGCAAAGACTGGAAAGCAATCAGCACCAAACAAGCACTGCAGATAACTGAATGCTACAATCACCTAGCCTGCGGAAACGTCTGCTTGTGCACTCTGTTTGTGCCAGATCAGCTGGCTGCAACCTGCTCAAGATTTTCGCCAGAGCATCCTCCTGGGCAGACAGGAGGAAGTTTCAGCCGCGGTAAATGGACAACGAGGAAGCATTGAATTTGCGCAGTCACCGCCGATCTGCCGTAGACCGCGGCAACAGAGGCCATGCAGGCTGGCATGTTGAAACCGCAACTCACCGGGAGGACATCGAAAGTTGCGTTGGAACACTCAGCTAAAGCCATCGGACTAGAAGCTTGGAAGCGTTGCCATATTGAGGTATGTGTGGCCAAGCGCAGTGCTTGACAGCACAAACACAACTGGCGTGTCAGATCAACGCGTGCTTCGTTCGCATTATCGTTTCCGCCGCAGGGCGCAGCATGGAACGCTTTGCGGGTCGCTGCAAAATCTGGGTCTGCACCTCTTTATAAAGCAACAGCTTGATTGACCTACCACAGTTGGTCTGCACTGCAAGCTGCAACTGCATACTTAGTCATTATTTTGTCAAAGGTCACAAGTTGCTTTAACATCAGCGGTAACAGTCAAAGCCTGGCGGCAGGATGCCTGCTGCGAGGTGTGGCTGCTGGTCTCATTGTTACCCTGGCAGTTGATGCCAGCTGCGTTGTGCTGCTGCATGTAAGCATCATCAGGTCTCGGTTCATGTTGTCATCACAGCAAGCCCTCTTGTACAGTCATGCGGTGCCTCAGGCAGAAGCTCAGAATTAACGACATCAGCAGCTTCCCTCTTCCCAAACTATCATAGTGAACCAATTGCAGCAGTTGTTGCAACAAAACCAGCAACTGGAGCAAAGGCTGGCACAACAGCTATGGCAGCAGGTAAAACAGCAATAGCAGCTGGTGCAGCAGCAGCAGAAACAAATGCAACAGCCTCTCCAGGCTTTATGTCCATCGACGTGGACGACCATGTCCATCCATGTCCATAGCACACATAAATGCGGTACAGCAGCGTTTAAAGGAAGCAGACTCCCACCGGTGGTACCAGAAACACAACTTTTCGTGACAAACCCTCAGGTCAACGCCCACGTGCTGTCAAGCTACCATTGCGAGGAAAACGCTGCAGGACGCGAGTTGGGCGTGCCGGGATCTCTCAGCATCGAGGGCAGACCCGATCGTCGAGCCGCACGGGGAACAGCTTGCTGCCGGTCCGACAAGTGCATCGCAACCGATCGATCACTTAGTCACTTGCTAGTCACTCCTTCAGCGTTCTCGGGCATTGAGCCCACCGGGAGCTGGGTGAAACAGATGACACGATAATGTAGAGATGCTGAATCGCAGCAAACAACGTCGCAGCGGCCAAGTGACGGCCGCATTCTTCCTATGTGTGCTCTTGAGTGGTAACAACCTGCGCGGTAGCGCAGCAAGGTCCTTGCAAGTGCAAAACACTGACAGCTGTAGCAGGCGAGTGTTTTGGTTCATGGCCATTACCAGCAGATCGAGTCTCGAGTACTGGCGTTACGGTGAGCCAAGTCGAAATATGTCGCTATGTGGGACCGAGCGCTCAGCGTTGTCTTGCGTTACTTGCAATATCACTCCCTTAGCTGTGCCACATGATTTTCCTGCATGGGCTGCATTACATCCAGGCTTTGTGAGGCATAAGTGGTACCTGCAGCCAAAGTAGCAGTACTTTCTGCAAAGGAGCACTCGCCCAATTTGATACCGGTGCTGCTGTATGGTGGCTCAAGCGGGGTGCCAAGCTTAACTGGAGAAGCAAACATACACTGGTACCGTGAACAAGGTGGCATTGTGTATCATCACAACCTGACGTTCATGTCAGACCTGCAGGTCAGGATTGGCGTCCCATCTTGCTGCGATTTGGCCTTCTGCCTCACATCATGCAGATACCTTTTTTTGGGTGCCTGTGTTGCCATCGCAAGTCTGGGCATGTGTCGCATCTGCCGATAAAGTTGCAGTCTGCATGCAGTGTTGTCTGCAGCCTGGTGCCTGCACTTTGCATATGATATATCAAAGTATGCATATCTACTTTTGAGTCACACTGTCTTTCCTCTTACCAAGGCGGTAGTTGACAGGCTTTGTGACTGAGTCCCTCACAGAGTCAAACTGATGTCTGCATGTGCTTGTCCATTAGTCTGCGGTCACAAATGTGTGCAGCAATCTGCTATACCTATGAATTCTATATTACATGCATGGCATCTGCTTTGGCTGTTGTTTTGGGCCCCTGTTGTGGGTCCGTACTACACTTGATGCGCAATTTTCTGATGGCCACTTGCTTTGGAACTGATGCATCTGAAGAGGGATGGATACAGATTCTGAGGCTTTGCCAGGGATGGCTGGCCCTGGTGCCGTAGCCTGTATCTCTCTCAAGATTTGAGTTCTATGTCTGTCATGCAGGCGCTTGCTGAAGCAGGCTTACGAGGAGCAGATTGGCCTGAAGAAGTAGAGGGAACCTACCTGAGAATGGATGTGCCCCACGTTGTGCCGCATCTGCTGAGCTGGCTTGAACAACAGAAGCCAGGTACAGTTAAGCGTTGACACCCGTGGGGTTGTTACTTGCAAGGACTGGGCTTGTTTTGCATGTTTGTGGTCAACTCCAGGGAGATTTACAAACACCAGCAGGCCTTTTGCCTGTTTCATGGCCCAAGTTTGTGTCTTCATGAGCTGTTGAGACTGCATGGCTTATGTTGCAACTCAGGCAGGTCTGCTTTCTGCATTCTTTCTGTACTTGACAGTGTGCACATGACTCCATAATAGGCAAATGCAGTCAAGGGTGCAGGTGCATGCTGCTAGGTCATTTGGTACAAGGTGTCAGAGCCCATAGCTTACACCTACATACTAGTTTGCTCATGCCTTTGATCAGCTAGTAACCAATACTGAAATTTGGTGATGTGACTTTTTACATGGTGCCAAGCAATGATTGACCTTTGATGTTTTGCCTGGCGCAGTATGAGGTCAATGTCTGCATGAACATGTGTGAAAGGCGATGGAAGATGACCTGCAGCTTCTGCACATGCAAAATGTATAGCAGCCAGGATCGCTTGATGTCAACTCAAGCTTGCTTGTTGCAGGTGTGACGGGCCACATCAATAAGAATGTAGCACTGTACACAGATGCAGATGTTATGTTTTACCATGAATTCAACCCCTGCAAATTAGACCTGCCAGAAGTCATGGCAATTGGACCTGAAATGGACAGGGTGGCAGATTCCTGGAGCGAGCTCAATTGGAATGCTGGTGTCCTACTAATGAACCTGAGAGGGTTTGCAGCTGTGCTGCCCGAGATGCTTCAGTGGGCAAACAGTCTGCATTGGAATTTTGAGGTTGCAGATCAGAGCATGATCAATGACTACTTTCCTGCTGTGCATGGGAGGCCTTTAGACATCCTCCCAGAGCCCTATAACTGGAAAGCTTATTGGGGCTGCAGTCCATCCATTGTAAGTGGCAATTCCTGATGTTAATGCATAAGTATGCTGTCTGTACTGTGTACTTCTGCCTGTGCACAAAATAAGCCAGCATGTCATGCAGCACTGCCGTCCAGCATTTAGGGCTGCTTGCCTTCTACACACAAGATTCTGTGTAGCATTTGCGACAGCTCAAGCTGTTGGTGTGCAATGGCTGCAGGACAGTCGTTACTGCAGCTTGTTTACTCTGACGCACAGTCCCTGCAGGCCCACTTTTTTCAAATCAGTTCTGCATGACAGTCAACTATGAACGCAAACATGTCTATGTATCAAAATGATGACTTGTGTCAAGTCTGACACAATGCATTGACATGCTCTGCAGGTCATTGTCCACTGGCATGGACCCAAGCCAGAACGCTGTTTGAAATGCTACATTGCTCTTTGGGAGCAGAGCAAAAAGAATGAGGATGCCATCAAGTTATGCAAATGCGATAGTGGCTATGACTACTTATGGATTATGGCAATGGAAGCCGACAGTGCAGGATTATACAGGAAGGCTGTCAGGGATTATACAACTTATGCCAAGATCATCAATGGTACTGGCAACATCATGGATTCAGATGCCATGCTGGGCGCTTTCTGATGTACACTTTTTTGTGCATGATAATGATCATGCCCACGTGAACCTGCACATTGCTCTGAGCAAAAATGGTGTCTGCTCTTTGTAGCAAAATTCAAGCAGTAGGTGTAGAATGTGTGTAACTTTCAGGCTATGTGGATGGTGAATTTTGCATGCCATGTTTGGTCTTCCACACTGTGGAATCCACAGGTGTTTCCAGAATTGTTTGCTAGCCTATAGGTATTCAAGGCCCTCCCTTCAGCTAACTGTTTATGCAGTACTGCTAGCGCAAAGAGGTTCAAGTGTTTAGATGGTGATTGAAATAAGTGTGGGCAAGACTTTTTTTCAGATTGACAACATGCCCAATCTGTCATTCGGGGTTCCTTCGTACTTTGATGCAATTCAGGTCTCCATTGGTCATCACAGGGTTGAGCACATGTCGCATGCACATCACATCAAGACATTGAATTCTTGGACCCCCTCCCCCCTCATGTCGTACACAGCTTCTGGGATAACCCTTGGTCCAGGACAGGGATTGTAGAACACAATCGACGGCATCCACAGCAAAAGTGTGATATTTGATCTGCGAGCAATTTCAACAAGCTAAGCCACAAGAAACCGAATCACATGGAAAAGATCATTACCTAACGCTGTCCCGTATAAATGTTGATGAGATGTCGCGGCGTGACCACAAGCTTACACAAAGTTCTACATGTTGCATAAGTTGTGTCATTAGTGAGAAGGGGCACATGTTTAAAACCCTGTAGCAGGCACCTACAGCCCCACAGTCAGTCAACCCCACTGTAATCATGATCAGCACAGTTCTTTGTTGTCAACCTCAAAAGCAGCGTGAACATGGAATGTGTGCTGACAAAGCAATTCTAGAAGAATTCAAGAGGACATCATGACTTTCTGTACAGCTGCTCCCTGGTCTGGCTGTTAAGCCAACTGCTGTGCCTTGACACCTTCAGCAGCAGGTTTAACAGCTTTCTGAGCCCTAAAGGCAGCCATGTCCCAATTCTCAAACCACTCCAGGACTTCTGAGGTGGCCGTCTCCTGGTAATGCCGCAAAATGCATTCCTCCAGAATTGGGAATACAGTGACAGGCCCTGTCACGACAAGTGACTCGTCGTTCCCGTAACAGGTCAGCTTGACCAATGATGTCATGCAGCTGCAACCTGGATCCGAAATCAATCTGAACTTGTCTGACGCTGGGGGGTCCGCACTGACTGTAGTGAATGCGGGGCAAATTTGCAAATCCTCCAGTTTGGGAAGATGACCAAACAACGAACTGAACTCCACTATAGCAATGCCTCCAAAGCCAATGGCAGCAGGCCTAGAAGACTGCTGATCTCCGCATCAAACGCGCTGGGGCAATGTATGATGGAAGATACTCTGTCTAGCCGTGATAGGTTCTTCTGCATCCATCGAATACAGGTCTTGCTGTCAGCCAGGCCAATTCATGTGGTGTCTTCCATTTTGGTCGCAAACGAAAGACTGTTGCCATGAGCTGTTGCTGCAATCTCATAGAAGCGCTTGCTCACGCAAGCAATCTTGGCCAAGTCCTGGAAGTCTGACTGCTCGACTATGTTTTGCAGCACCAGGTCAGGAAGCTGCGGCATCTGCAAAGCAACAAGTAACTCTTACATATACGCAGCCCAAAGAGGCAAGGGCCAGCGCAACTTCCAACGTTAACTGCAGATAGAAGCTGACGGCATGTGTCTCGTGAACCTAAGATCAGGCGAACCTACCGTGTAGACAGGCCGCTACGCGGCTGCAGCCACTTGGGTACTTTTGAAACGTGATACCCTCTATCAACAGGAGAACATGCGAATTTTGAGCCGCAAACGCCGGCTTTCTGATCCTGTAGTGGCGCTGCAAAATCGAAAGTTTTTCAATTCATTCATTCATTCATTAGATTTTAAAGGTCGTTGGGGCCAACCAACGATGACCATTGGACCAGTAGACTGAAAGTGTCAGACAAAGATACCCAAATGTTCTAAAGCACTTATGAAAACATTAATGTTCACAGCTGACGCACTCTAAGCTAAACTAAAGGGTATGTCCAGATTGTGCTGCCACCAGGGTGTTCCTATGTTCAAAACATTCCCTCAAAAACCTAGCTATGACTTTGGGATCATGTAGAGTCAAAAAAGAAGACAGTGTAGGGGCTGGGCCCCAAAATATGTTTGTGAATCTGCTCCTGATGGCACAATATGCAGGCCAATCAAACACAAAATGATGTTCATCCTCTGCTAAACCAGAAGCGCAGAAAACACAGTGGCGTTGCTCCCTAGGCACCTGCTGTGTCAAAGGCAAAAGCCTACCAGTATCTACATGAAGACCATGACATCCACATCTAAATCTGCTGATGAGTTTTCGGCTCTTGAAGCCCTTGACTGTTGAAAGGTAAGGTGCTAGGACATATTCTGGCTGTAAGGGTTGGTACCTAGCAATACCTTTTGCGTTGATTCGCCTCTTCTTCTTGAAAGGAAGGCATCGCACACTCACACTGCCTTGCTTGCAAGCGCAATGAGAGCACATCATAGCTTGCACGCGCACTGACTTGAGCTACTGCTGATTCATACAAAGTCGCATTGAAAGGCATCTACAAAAGCTCAACGACACATCTCACGCAAGAGACTGCTGGCTGTACAACCCAAGTGATCAGGCAGGGACGCAGCAGGAAAGACTGTGAGGTCCCTGAGCTTACAGGAAAAGAGAGCCTACAGTCAACAGGCAAACCTCTGTTGAGGCTGGGCTACCATGTTCCGCAATCAAGTACGTGTGCATGCTGACACACGGACCATGCTTCGAGCGACAACAGACATCAAAAGCTTCGCTGTGTTGCAGTACGACCAAGATGTGGTTACTTGGAGTCCTCAAGGCCGAATCCATCAGATCGAGTATGCCATGGAAGCAGTCAAGCAGGGAAGCGCGGCAGTAGGCCTGAAGGTACAGAAGTCCACTTATGAGAATCAAGCTTACAACTGTGTTTGGTCGTGCCAGATAGTGTCAAGCATGCACTGTTTGCGGTCGGTGTTTTATCAGTTCCATTTGAGAAGGACTTTTGCTGCGTGCATTGACGTGCTGCACGTTGGCACAGAGCAAGACACATGTTGTCCTTGCCACCCTGAGGCGGTCGCCAGAGGAGCTGTCTTCACATCACCCCAAGATGTTTAAGATTGATGACCACTTGGGAGTGGCTGTCTCTGGTCTGAACTCAGATGGAAGAAGCTTGAGCAGATACATGCGGACAGAGACCTTGAACCACAGGTTACAGATGCTTCTTGTGGCTCATACGTTTTGCTGCCCTAGGCCCGCATGGATGTCAGCTGTCTGCTTAAATTCTCACTAAACAAACTTGTTGTGTGCTTGACAGGTTTGTGTATGAGTCTGCCATGCCAGTAGGCAGATTGGTAAGAGATCTAGCAGACAAAGCTCAGGTCTGCACACAAAGGTCTTGGAAGAGACCATATGGAGTAGGCTTGCTGGTTGGCGGCTTTGACAAGACTGGTGCAAAGCTGTACTACAACTGCCCGTCCGGCAACTACTTTGAATACAAAGCAAATGCAGTTGGGGCTAGATCACAGGTCAGCAGCTTCGACACACATTTTTTGTCTGGCACATGTCGTTGCTGGTCATCAGCCACTCAAGTTTGCTGCTCTAGTTGTCAATTGAATTGATCAAGGAATCAAATGGTGTTCTGTTTGACCAGGATTTTGTCACTGTCCTGTTGCTGCTGATTGGGCAGGGTGTGGACGTGCTGCCCTGCCTGTTTCATGCAAGTGATACTGCTAGTGTGATGACAGGCTGCCAGAACCTATCTAGAGCGCAAGTTTGAGGAGTTTGAGGGCTGCAGCCTGGACCAGCTCATACGGCATAGTTTGCAGGTGAGACTTTGTATGCTTCGGCCTGTCATCCACAATTGTGTATTGACTGCAACACAAAAATTTCACTGTTGCACAGCTGTTCAACAGCACCAGGTCATTGCGATTTCTCTTGCTGGTGTACCTTATTGTCAAAAGGCTGCGCCACTCCCACATTGTGCTTGCGTACCTTTGTTGCATGCCACAGCACAGGGTGATTTTACCATATTGCTTGTCAGCTGACTTCAGCACATTGCAGCATGGTGTTTCAGATTCTGGGTTGCAGCAGCTCAGGCCTGTAAAGTAACTCTGACACACCACTGGACGTTTGCATGAGAGTGAGCACATGTGCAGGCAATCTCTGCAAGTATGACAGACGGTGACCTAACAGCCACCAGCTGCACAGTGGGCTTTGTCGGAGCTGACAGCTCCTTCACCATCCTGTCAGATGCTGACTTGGAACCCCACGTAGCAGCTATGAAGGACGCTGAAGACGCACCCGCAGGTATGCAGGTCACCTCCTACTTGCAGCACCAGGTTGCACAATAAAACAAGTAGAGTTCATTGGGCCTAAATCTGTCAGGGGTGGCTGGGATAGAGGGTCTTGGATTCTGAGGCACAGTTTCGCACAGATGAATGTCATTTGTTGCTCATGTTGCTTGACATTACATGTCAGGCTTGCTAAACATGTGCACAAGTGCTGCGGTGACACATGTTGCTTGATAGATTAGCGTGTATCCAATGGTGCTATACAAAAATTGATCTTCCTGGTTTGTGCAGAGGGCAATGGGGAGGCAGGTGCAGCACCAATGGAAAGCTGATGATCACTTCTGAATAAGAGTTTGGTCCGCAACACCTGTTGCAGCTGTTTGCAATGTGTCCTGCTGCTGCTGCAATCACCTGGCCTGGAACAGGGTTTGCAGTCACCTGGCTTGGCCTGGCGGAATCTCTGCAAATTTCAAAACTGTAATTTGCAGCAAGCCTAATTTGCAGTCGTGCAGTGATGTCCTCGTGTGCATTCGTGTTACCATCGTTGAACGCTAGCAAGCTGACAAAGGTGCTAGGCCAGGCATTCAGAGGGCAAGCTGTTGATGTCTTCAACGTCACAATCGTGACGTGTAGTAACAGGTTGCTGTCATTGCATGATGTTGGCATGCTGCCGTCAATGGTACTTACAATAATGGCTGCTCATGTATGACAACGTGGTCATTCGTAGTCGTCCCCTGAGCTGAACTATAAAGTCTCAAGATTGCTACTACATAGCACTAGGTCCAATGTCTGGTGCATCACGACCAATGGCAGCTGCATTAGCTCGCAACACAGCGCCTGGAGAGGGGTAGGGCCTTTGCTGGAAAAGGGGACCAGTGGCTGTTGTATCAGCTGCTCTTGGTTGAGCACCTGCCAATCCAGAGCTCCACCCTCCTTGAGGAGCATCTGAATAAGATGACTGCATGCAAGACATACCGCCTTTACTCGCAGAAGAGAAAAGCAACAGCTTCAGGTGCAATGAAGACTTCTCATGACATGTCCTTCACATTGTGCAAATTGCTCAGGCATTGCAAGTAGACAACACTTGCCATCCACCATGCATCCATATCTACTGCTGCTCACAACAAGCACATGAGCCATGGGCAAAAACAGCGCATTGCGTCTGCAAGCATGCGCCACCATTCAGCACATGTATGGCATACATACTGGATTACTGTATGCATGAGCTCTGCTCTTCCTTGCAAGCGCTTGCTGAACAATGCATCTTGAGACTTAAACCCCCAAGATGGGGGGAACATACCGGGTCCATGGGATCAAAGGCATCCTGTCTGGCCTTCTTAGCAGGCCTAGCAGAGGGCGCTTTCATGCTCCCATCTGCCCTACCCAGCTTGGCTGCAGCTGATGGCCTCAGGGCTACTGCAGGCGCCGACTCAACTGCTGTCACAGCTCCTACATCAAAGACACCAGAAAGGCAGTCAGCAGTGATGTCACTTGCGTGATGAATGATCACAAGCTTGCTGGATCAAATGAAAAACATTGATTGTATGACCAAGTGCTGCAGCTTGTGTTGACACAGCTGCAGGCTTGTTAAACAGCTATGTAGGCTACTTGTAAGCAGACCAGAGCTTTGCCATTACACAAATGCCTGTGCAAGCTCAGATTCATGACATACTGATGCATCATGGCAGGTGAGTCTTCTGCTTTGGACGCTCATGGGCCCTTTAGGCTTCTGCAAAAGCTCAACAGCTATGCAACCTGCTCAATCCTTGCTATCCAACCTTTTGCTATATCACATACAAACCATGCAGTAACTCCATCCACATCCACAAAGCAACATGCAGCCTGCTACCTCAGCCAGTCTGAGGCATAACTTAGTTCTGCACACACCAACCTTGCCTGAACGCAACAAATGTCGCTCCTGATGACAGGAACAGCATGCATGTACCTGAAAGGGCCATTGGCCCTTGGTCCTTGTAGTAGCCTGTGCCTTGGGTGCCCTGCTTGTACACATACCCTGCTCTGGGCCCAGAAAACGCATCAGCAGGTATGAAGGCTGCTGAGTCAGCAGGGGCTGTAGCACTAGTAGATGGGGCCAGGGAGGGGTCCCCTGGTTTATGCCATTGCGTCTGGCCTGCAGTCACGGCTGAAGCTGAGCCTTAATGCTGTGTTGGCGATTGGGAGATTGCTGTTTGCAAGACAGACAGACTCAGGCATATACAGACACGCAAATTTGCATACAGACAAGTGTCTAGACAACCAGACAGACAGACAGACAGTGGTGACAAACGTAGGGGCAGGCAGATTCACGCTTAAGCTTTTGGCTAGACATGAGAGGGACAAAAGCATGACTAAGGCAGGACAGACGCATGCACACCTGTGGCTGTGTTGAAGTAGTACTTCTGGCCAGTGTTGGGGTCCTTAGCTGCGGCCCAGCCTGGGGGCAGGGAGGGGGCTGGCATGGGGGGCTTCGTCCATCTGCGCTCCCCTGTGGAAGGGTTGTACCTGCAGAAAAAACCTTGCTTCTGCACAGATACTGTTTCCTGATGAGCGCTTGTACAACAACAACAGAAGGCATTGGGCTGTTACAGCGTGTGGACAGTATATACTGCCGCAAGCGTAGCTGCCCAGCATGCGGTGACATCAGGAGTGCAGAAAAAAGAAAAAGGAAAGTTTACACTTTTCAGCGATCGTGATGGGAGCCTCCTAAGCCGGCAGCCCGGAGCTTCCAGGAGTGCAGAGGAGGCGTGGCAGCTGCTTGACTGCATGCAAGCTCAGTGAACCAGCCAAATCAATACCTGTGTGCCGTCACCATCATTGCTGATGGACTGACCTTTTGACTCAAGATATGGACTGTAGAGTTGGACAAACATGCGCACTCACCCAGAGGCACCACCCATGTCTGGGCTGGTGCAAGGGAGATCTGTCCACTAATGCAGTAGACACAGAGCATATGGATGATGTAGAAGTCAAGACAGCAAGAGCTCTAAAGCCTGTAGTCACCACATCATGAAGTGACACCGACAGTAAAGTATGTGGTGTGCAGTGGGTGACTAACTGACCAGTAGGGATGGTTGTAAGTGGGATCCAGAGCCTCAAACCAACCCAGGGGAAGAGATGGGTTGGGGGCTGCAGGGGCTGGACTGGGGGCTGCTGCACCATTAGAAGAGGGTATTGCTTCCTGACTCTCACTCTCCTACAGCACCTTGTGATGCTTATTGGCACGGTGAAAACAGGGCAGTGAAGATGTATGCACACAGCTGTAAGGCTCCTTGTGATGCCTCATTGCACAAACTTGCAGGTAAATGCAGAAGCGTAACAACATGGTACAACCTTGTGACAACATGCTTTGTGTGTCAATGCTGCACTAAGGGCTAGGCTGTGCACACAGGTGGGCATTCTCACGACAGACTTTCTACTGCACACTGCTCTGTGTATACAGAACCCAGCAATGGCTTTACCAAACAACAGTCCTTTCGGTTGCTCAGTGCATATGGCAAACAAATGAGCATTCTCAGATGAAGTCTTCTGCTGCAGATTCTTCTTCATACTATGAGCACGGTCGGCCACCCTAGCAATGGGTTTGAACCAAGTTCAACCAAGATTTTGGTGGTGCTAGCACCCTTGGGGGCGCTACGTGCCCTGTTCAGATGCATTGTGGGGCTTGTGGGGACGAGAGTAACAGTTGAGGACAGAGCAAAAAGTCGTGAAAAGGTGACAGAGTTTGCTGTTGCGTTGAGTATACAATCCTCTTGATTGCTTGGTGTTGGGTGTGTGCAAACCTTGATGATGCCTCGGGCCGCCAGTCTGGCTCTAAGAGCAGCTGGAAGCTGCTTTTTGCCTGCTCCAGAGTCCCCATTTGCCTGCACACAGCACTCAAGGATAAGAGCAGCACCAAACGGCATTGTCCTTTATGCTTGACTTAGCAATGCAATAGACTATCTGTCCAACGTAGTGATGATCAATTGTGCACGACAAACAGCTTCAGCAGCATAGCAGACACAGGAAGCGTTGCACTGGGGTTGGCAGTGATTCGGCACAAAGTGCCACAGCGTACCTGTTGTGCTGCGCCTTCAGCTGCTGGAGTAGCAGCAACACGTAGTACAGGGGCAGCTGAGTATGACGGTTTGGCAGCAGCCTTTGCAGGGGCTTTTGCAGCAGCTGCATCCTCAGTCCCAGGGACCGGCGGCTCAGCCTCAGCAGTTGGCGCAGTACTTGCTGCAGTCCCCATGGGAGCTGCGAAGTGCTGCTGGGCAGGAAGGGATTGGGGTGGCTGCAGATAGCCTTGGGGGTTCATGGGGGTCATGGTCATCCCTTGATTGGGGGTCTGCATGAAACCCCCCGATTGCTGCACAGGCATTTGCTGCTGCTGTGAAGACAAGGCAGGGGGAAGATTATATTGCTGAGAGTTGGCAGCCTGCGGTTGCTGTGGATGTTGTCTCTGTTGCTGCTGCTGACGCTCAAGTGCAGCAGCGTAAACATCTGGTGGCATGCTGAAGGCATCCGGCATGCCCTGCGTCTGTGACTGCGGTGGAGGTTGCTGATGTGGGGGTGGCATCTGGGAGCTGCCCTGAGGGGGTCTGGGGAGTCCAGGGGGTCCTGGAGGCCTTGAAGCAGAAGATA
>JAABUO010003257.1_pt1 | contig 19419 bp, 29 predicted proteins | sample 5559291 | NCBI WGS metagenome assembly JAABUO01 (sample SAMN10711878, study PRJNA513372) | rock metagenome | isolation source: Antarctica rocks | place: Antarctica: Victoria Land, Finger Mt sud
CATGGCGCGTCCGCCAATGAGCCAGCATGCTGCACCACGTCCTTCATCCACCTCCCCTACCTCAGGTCCCATGGCCATGCCAAGGGTCCGTCATCGGATTCCATCTGCCACCTACCGCTGCATGCCGTCGGGTGCGGTGTTATTGGGAGACCAAAGCCAAGAGATCCTGTGGGGTGTTCGTCGTTGTGGGCTTTTTGGAATGGGAAGTGGGAGGGGGTGCCCTTTTTAAACCCCCTCCTCGCAATCACAACTCTTGTGTGCCAGGTCCCATTTATTCCAGCCAATGAGAATCGAGCTGGCCACTAATTCTTGCACATCAACTTGCCTAAACGAGACACGCGATGTGTGATTGGCTGAGCGCAAAACAGCAGCAAGCCACCCTTCTCTGATTGGCCTGCAATGAGAAGCATCCCTTCAAACCGATGAATCGTCTCTATGCCTGTCTTGCTCCATTAACCCCAGCTGCTGGACACGTCCCCAGTCCGCTCTGGAGTCGGAGCGGAATCAGCAGAATCAAGCTTCAACCATCTCGTTCTTGCTGCATCCCTTCCATTTTCACTTCCTTGCACTCCGTCTGCGCGTCCAAGATGACTTCCTTGCAAGCTTCCGCCAAACCATTATTTGTTGCCATTCAGCAAGCGACCAACTGATCTCATCGACAGATCACATCCATCTGTCACTAATTATCACTCGCGAGACACTAGTCATTCCAGTTGTGCATCTCTCACGAGGGTCGGAGACCCTTCAGGCTCTTTGCATCTGCTTCTCTTTTTGGTCTGTGGGCTGCTGCATGAATGAGCTGAATGTCATGACACGGCCTATAGACTACCTCACACTTTCTGCTCTCTTTGGACCCGCAGCTTAAACACCTGCAGTATCAATGGGAGCAAGCGAAGTCAGCACCGAGGAAGGCTTTTAGGATGCAAAGCACACTCTGTCGATCCCATCACACCTACCCAAGCTTGACACACCTGCCACACCCTTTACCAGACTTGACCGCCGGCAGTCCCCAATTAGGAGGCCTTGTGATAGAAGAAAGATGCGAAAGATGCGGAGGAGCTGCAGGAAATAGGTTGAGAAAAGCATTGACGGCATGCCATGACTGCATCAGAGTGCGACCATGCATTTCGAGCATCTCATGACTGGAGAGTGGAGCCTGAATGTGGGCAAGTCGGCAGCGTCTAAGACCATTGACCATGCAGCCTGACCTGCTGCAGACCCCTCAATTCTCCAAAGGCTGTTTTCGCACACTACCTACATCATCAGGCGTACACCAACCATCGCTCAGCCGCTCATCTCCGCCGGTGTGCTGGTGCGTCACCGGGTGTCAATATCTCATCAAAAGAAGTCGGTCGCGCCAGACTGCCATCCTACAGTAAGCATCCTCGGCATTGCCTCAACACCATACACATTGTAACATATGACCCTGGTCATTGGGGCTGCAAAGTGGAAGCATTTGACTGGCCGCGTGAAGTCTGTCCCGATTTGAAGACGGCGGGCACCACTGCCATCCCAGTTTATGAATAACACATATACATTGGGTTTCGATAGCAGGCAGTAATCCACGACCGCTAACGCAGCCCGAAGCTCAAGGAGGAAACCATCCCTATCAGGATACTTGGTGGCAGGCTCATTATTGGTTTCCAGCACAACAGTGCGATGTTTTCTCTCGTTGACCAATCAGTGGGCTGCCGGTGGAATGATTAGAGCTCCTGTATTTATCTATCACTACACTAGTTCTGATTACGAATACATATTCGCATGAATGGCCTGGGAGCTGGGCATGGGTTCTGGCAGCACCTGGAGTGGAGCAAAAACTGCATAGGAACCTGTTAAGGGCGCCGAATGAGGATGACTTTGGAGACTCTTTGGAGGTCGACTTCGATGCATTGACAGTTGCCAAGGCTAAACGCCAGACGAATGAGAGGAAGCGCTCACATGACCTACATGTAGCAGGTAAACTTTCTGCACCAAAACTTGTTCTTTATGAATTTTCTAGCTACCGGAGCCGACAAAGACTCGTTCGTCGCATTGAATGGCGAAATAGACGCTATCATAGACTTACGAATTCAAGATTGACCATCAGCGCAAGGTGATCTGAGGGAAATCTTCCTTCTCTAGGTTCTCCTGGTCCCATTTCATTTTTCCGAGGCATCCTTAGCAAATCCAGCACATTTGTGTTTCTGGTAATCATTTCTTTCTCTGTGCCCTCTCCCTGATCAAGAACAAATATATAATCGAGCAAGCCTTCCCATTTGGCGGCCCAGTTCGAAAACCATGGCTCATGATACGTTTCGTCGATATTCTCGGCATCGACTCGACGGTAGGAATGACCATAGCAACTAATCCATCGTTTTGTTTGCTGATGATGAAAGCTTATGAGTTCATCTACCGAGCAGAGCGCTTTCATTTTTATGTCATCTTCGGGTTGAATGTTGGCCTCTTCGCCCTCTCTCTCTTCGTCAACATCTTCAACTTCGTCAGCATGTATTGAAGAGCTGTCTAAACGCAGACCCTTCTCTGCAAGTTCCCGCGTGTGAGAAGTCATGGATATTGGGCGAAGAGTAAGTGCCGGATAGGCACAGTCGTCGGGCGTGGAGTTAAAATCTCCTGCTAGGACACAGGGCCAACCTATGTCCTTCGAAATCCGAGCAGCCCCGATAGACAAGATTCCGGATTGTCGTAAACGCTCGTAAGATGCCTTGTGTTACACAACGTAGTAGGTTGCCTACCTCGGGATGCCAGAATAGATGACACGATCCAATAATAAATCCAAGCGACTTGCGTTTGGTAGATTCCAAGGCCACAATGAGACCAATATTTCTACTTTCTCGTAAGGGGCGAGGCCAATCGCCTGTCCCACAATCAAGATCGATCATTTCTAGCAGATGCAGCGTGAACAATTTGCATTTCCAAGCAATGACAAGACCATGGACTTTTCGCCTACCTCGTCGGAATTCGAAGTGATAACCTGACTTTTCAAACAAAGGTTTCCAGAAATCGTCCATCTTGTCGTAATCAACTTCCTACTGTTCGTCAGTATTTTTATCAGGAGGGTAGTTACATGCCTGTAGACAAAGAACATCGGGAGAGTAATACTCTATCTCATTCGCAAGCACAGTAGATCTGTTCTTCCACTTTAAAGCTTCTCCATTCGTTGGAAATATTGACCTGCGGACCAATGATTGTGCAAGCACATTGTAAGTCATGATGGAACATGTAAGAGACGCAGTAGAAGTCGGAGAACGTAGAGACACCATTGGTCTCTTGATAAAAGAGCAATCATATGCATCTTCTTCCACGAAGTGCTCCGGCCGCTCTTCACGCCGTTTTGCTCTTCTCTCTTCACGAAGTATGCGATGCTCTCTGATGTACTCTTCAGTCACATAGTTTGGCCGTTTTTGGTTTTTCACGTCATTCATCCGATTTTCATAGGTGGAGTTTGATCAGATCGATTTTCTAAACAAAGTCATGGCTCCCAAATCCTACACTGCACTCGGCCTGGAAGGCTCTGCTAACAAGCTGGGAGTGGGAATTATTCGTCACGTCAAAGGTCAGCCGGCTGCTGTCCTTGCCAATATACGGCACACCTATATATCCCCGCCTGGTGAAGGTTTCCTGCCCAAGGATACTGCATTGCATCATAAGGCATGGCTTGTCACCCTTGTCAGACAGGCTTTGAAGGAAAGTGGTGTGACACCAGATTTGCTAGACTGTATATGCTTTACCAAAGGCCCCGGAATGGGAGCTCCTCTACAATCTGTTGCGTTAGCTGCACGAGCTCTTTCCTTGATCTGGGACAAACCGTTGGTGGGCGTGAACCACTGTGTTGGACGTGAGTGACTACAATACTGGAGACTAAGTAAAGATATCGAGATGGGCCGCGAGATTACTGGAGCTGATAATCCAATTGTGTTGTATGTGTCGGGGGGGAATACACAGGTAATCGCATACGCCGAGCAAAGGTATCGGATCTTTGGAGAGACTTTAGATATTGCTGTGGGCAATTGTTTGGATCGATTTGCACGCACACTAGGAATTTCTAATGATCCAAGTCCTGGATATAATATTGAGCAGATGGCGAAGCGCGGAACGAACTTTGTAGATATACCATATGTTGTCAAGGGAATGGACTGCTCGTTCTCTGGGATCTTGGCATTTGTCGACAGACTTGCAAAAGATATGGCAATCAAATCAAAATCGGCCAGCCATGAAATAAATGGGTCTTCAAGCATTACTGTTGACGATCTTTGCTTTTCGCTTCAGGAGACTGTGTATGCGATGCTGGTGGAGACTACGGAAAGAGCCATGGCGCATGTCGGTTCTGACCAGGTTCTTATTGTGGGAGGTGTAGGGTCGAATGAGCGCCTGCAGGAAATGATGGGCCTCATGGCTCGCGCAAGGGGCGGCAATGTGTATGCTACAGACGAGAAGTTTTGTATCGATAACGGCATTATGATTGCTCACGCTGGTCTACTCGCCTTCAAGAATGGCTTTAGGTCGGACTTTGACGAGACTCAGTGCACACAGCGATTTCGCACCGACGAAGTTTTGGTCAATTGGAGATGACGCAAACAATTGTCAATCAATCTACTTGAACACCTTTCCGTCCGCAATGGTCTTACTCTCTCCACCGATTGTGACCGGCTGGTCCCAGCTCCACATGTTCTCGAGGAAACTTTTGTCCTCTGAGTTGGACGGGTCCAGCTTGGAGAATGAGTAACTCTCCCAATCTGGAGCAACGTCAAACGCTGGCTCCGCATTCTTGCCTCGAACAAGGAAGGCACCAGTCAACCCATTGTTTTTGTTTTCACCAAAGACAACCATGCAACCGAAGAGGTATTTTGTTGAAGCAGCCAGGCGGTTGAAAAACCCACCGACAAGATTGGATGACATGAAAATAAGAGTAAGCTCGTCGTTGTATTTATAGTCAACTCTCCATAGACTGTACTCCTCTGCATTGTAGTGTTCCCAAAACCATGGTATGGCGACCTCGCGGGTATCTTCATTGCTGTACTTGCGTTTCCATTCATCAATGGGCATTGAGGGAGCACCAAGAGCTTCAAGTGGATGCTTCGCCTTTGGCGTTGGTGCCGGCTCATCTTCTTCCTCAGCGGCGGCAGCGGCTACTGGAGCTTTGGTTTGCTCCTTCTCTTTCTTTGGAGGGGCCTCCTTTTTTGGCGGGGTATATTTGACTGCTTCGTCGATGAACGTGGCTTCACCCACAACTTCTTTGTACATTTTTTGGTTCACAACCGTCGTATACCATCGCACCAGGTTAGGATACTTCCCGCGCCACTGTTTGCCAAGCACATATTGAAATCCGCGACTATAGTGTCCAGCCAAAACAAGATCTGCAAGTGTAATTCGGTGGCCGACGAGGAAGGTTGTTTTCTTCAAGTAGTCTTCCACAATTTGAGATATTCTCTCAACCTCGGCCTCTCCATCAGAAACGTTCTTCTTGTTATATGGGTCTCGCCCGATAAGCGGTCGGAACCATTTACTCAACCCAGGAAGCAGTTCAGAATTTGCGAATGACATCCACTGGATCACCGAGGCATAATCCTTCTTGGTGACTCCCAATAAAGTCGTTTGCGGGTTCTGGCTAGCCACTAGAATGTCAGAGACCAAGTTCGATCAATTGGAAATATGAATGGGCAGTATCAGTGATTAGTGTATCAACAGCAAATTCTGTCAGGGATAAACTGTTTTGAAATGTATCTCATCCCCAAATGAAGTGAAAAAGAATAGAAACTTACAGTAGATGGCAATTGCATTACACTCATGCAGGAGGTAGCCGTCGTTCCCTTCAAAAGCCGGGATCTTTCCCATGGGAAACTTCTTCCTGAATTCGGCAGAGACGCCTTTTGCAGGGGCCTCTTCCACATAATTGATGTCCAATTTGTTCTGCTTCGCCAAGATGCGAAGGGCAACGGTGCGCGGATTCCCGTCTGTGCAGTATATGGTTCCGAAGCTCGCAGGCATCCTGCTGTTTCTCGTTGGGGGGAGCTGGTGGATTTTTTTTCTTTCGCTTCCTTCCCACCCAATCCACCCGCCCAAAGTCGTGAATGGAGGAACCGATCAGACAGCCAACTTTCGGTGGCAACTTGGTGGAGAGTTTGCATGCACTGTAACAGACACGTAGTAGATGCTGCGGAGACTATGGAGGAATTCATGTCGCGAGCATTGGGAGGGCTCAAGGATGCCACCCTATTATCGGGTGAGATGCACGTCTACGACACCATCCACGAAGAGGAAAACCATATTCTCTGGAATCCAGCCAACGGGAGTGCCTCATATCGGCAATTATTTTGGCACTCTCCAGCAGTGGGTTGACCTTCAAACGGATGAGTACAATAATCTCATCTTCTCCCTAGTCGATTTACATGCTTTGACAACGCCACATAATGTGGAGCAACTCAAGCGCAATAAGAACGATGCACTAATAAGTCTACTAGCAATAGGTATTGATCCCTCAAGGTGTATTATTTTTGAGCAATCCAGCGTTCCTGAGCATGCTGAGCTGGCCTGGATACTTGGATGCTTGACACCTATGGGATTCTTGGATCGAATGACACAGTACAAAAGTAAGAAAAACGACTGCTCAAACACTTTGGGATTGTTTGCGTATCCGGTGTTACAAGCTGCCGACATCCTTCTGTATAATGCGACCCACGTCCCTGTTGGCCAAGATCAGGCACAGCATCTTGAACTTACACGAACACTAGCAGAGAGGTTCAATAAAGCTTATGGCGTCACGTTCAACTTGCCAGAAACACTCCATGCAGAGACAAAGAAGGTATTCTCCCTACGCGACCCAAGCAGCAAGATGAGCAAATCCGATCGAAATCGGAACTCGACAGTCTACCTGACAGACACTGCGGAAGAAATCCAGAAGAAAATAAATGCATCTGTCACAGACTCAATTTCTGGGGTATCATTTGACCCAGTTGCTCGCCCAGGCCTAAGCAATCTGGTCCAGATCCTCGCTGCTGCTCTTCATACGGACTGCAAAAGCATTGCCGAACTCCAGCAGTTCTCTCAACACTCTGAATTTAAATCACTCGTTGCGAATACCCTCATACGTCTACTTGGCCCCATCCAAGACCGCATATCTGTATTGCGGCGCGATCCTGCGTATATACAAGAGCTCAAGCGGCAAGGTTCGAAGCGCGCAGCGGAAAAGGCAAAAGAGATGATGCAAAAGATACACGACAACGTAGGGCTCTTGTAAATACTGCAAGTAGAGGTCAGTTACTTTATTTTTCTAAAGAAAATAATAAGCTTCCCCATTCGGTCGGTTGCCACTGCCGATTGTTGCTGTAATTGGAAACAAAGAAACTCCCACATTCGTTCAGATGAAATATTTCAGGCATTCACTTCTCCAATGCCAATGACCTTTGCATCTGCCGAAAGGAAAAACTGAACGAGACAAAATCCACGCAGCTCATACTCAACTTAAAGGAATGATGAGTAGCATGCGTTGGAAAACAAGGATACAAGAAGAAAATGAGCGAGCGGAGGAACCATATCTCAGCCCTCATGCCATTAATTACAGAGGAGCTATGCAAGAGTACGGTGTTGCTTGTCTGTCTCCTCGGATAAACATTAACGACGAAGCTATGAGAGAACAGGTGCTGTTGAGCAGGTCTGTCCGTGATCAGCAGAAGGCTATAATCGAGAGTAGGATAGGTATGACAATGTCTGAAGATTCCCTCACAACGCAAAAAGTATTGGGCCTGCCAAGTCCACAAAGTGCTCCAGCAGGAGCCACGCCCACTTCTTTTGCTAATAAGCGCAAAACAAATCTAAAGATTTTCCCGCCCGAGAGCACGTTTGATAAAAGCTACGATGGGAACGAAGAACACTTCTATGTACAAACCGCACCACATGACCCTGAAGTCACACGTCTTCCACCAATCTCGGATCTGGACCCAAGAATCCCTTCGCAACCACACACGGCTGTTGGTATGTCTTTGGGTAGTATCGGGCACGCGAATCTTGAAAGGCATAGCAGTAGGTCACCAAGTGTGCGAACAGCACCAACTCCAGGGTTAGCTCCACACCAAAGACACTTCGGTTTCATTAGTCCGAGCATGTCAAACGACGAAATGGAGATGAGGAAGCGGAAAAGGCGTTTCATTAGCATATGTGCTGAGGCATGGGATTTGTCTCACGCAACTTAACGAGGACAAAAACAGTAGTATCATTTGGATCATTGGGGTCATTACTATTTACACAAGTATGGAGTATGATAGAAGCATCGTCTACCGTCCTAAATTTGACTATGATTGAGAGCGTTTGGCGTTGGGGTTGGTATCAGGCACTTCGCGGGGTCCTGTAACTGGGTAGCGCCATGCCCGATAGTTCGTTGAGTTGTTGTTGAAGGTATTGATTTCCAAGACATCTTCTTCACTGTCGCTTTGATCATATTTGAAACGGTCGATTAGCTCAGGTGAGATGCCTTCGATTTGCTTTCGAGGTCCAATACGATCTAGCATGATACGTCCCCCACGGCCAATTCGTCTTCGAAACATTGGTCGGCTGCGTAGAGTGATTGTGTATGTAGAGTCGTTTGCTGTTGGAAAGGAGGGCTTTTCGGATAGTTCAGGTGAGAGTGACGGGGATGGAAGGTAGAAGGTTTTGATAGACCGATAGTATTTAGTCCGGGACTGGACGATGTCTTGGAAGGACTCAGTGGCGTCTTCCCAATCTTCGCTCTGAATCATGCGAGTCGCGATGCGCTCGTCGATCGCTGCCTTGGTGGTTTCTGCCTTTTCACGAATCGCTTCCTCGAGAGTGACAAGGTCAGCTTCAACGGCCCGCCCATCAGAACGCGCTGGCAACCGAGTTGAAATATTGGCTGATTCGGACGGTCGCTTGCGTTTATGAGAAACCAGATCTTCGTCATCGCCTCTGACGCCCAACTTTCGTTTGACGTTCTTTACGGAACAGCGCTGATTGAAAATATTCTCTTCATAGCTTAGACTTTCTTTCCTTAAGCGCTCTCGCTTGGCAACCATTTCTACCAGCTGCTTTGCTTGTAACATCTCTCTGCGGAGGCGATTCAGCTTTTCAGAGCTCTGAGCGTCTGTTCGTCGTGTCTTGCGAACTTGACGGATCTCGCGCCGGCGGAAACATACATAAGGGTCGGCCTCATCTCTCTCCGTATTCTCTGGCTTCAGTGAAGGCATAATACTCTTGCCCAAACGAGCCTCTTTCCGTTGTCGCCAGTGAGGATAGATCTGTTTAGCAAAGCTTTTATACGAGGCTGGATAATTCCGCTCCTCAAAAGAGCCTTCAATCTCCTCATAGGAAAGAATCTGAGTGGGGTCCATAGAAAGAAACGGCTGTTTGTCGCTGATCACTTCCTCGAAATGTTGCACAAGTGTCTCGAACGTATCCTCAGAGCATTGAGTGTTGATAGCAAGCTTCCCAGCATTGATAGAATCTAAGAAGAAGGCATCTTCTTCATCTAAGCAATATGGAACTCCTGCGCTGTCCTCGACAGTGTCCGAGAACCGTATATAGCTTATGGGCTCCGAGAAAGCCTTGGGGTAGTAGTCATTATACTTCTCAACCTTCCCCGAAGCATCAGGAGTAGGAATGTAGCTTCGCTTGACCTTTGACGAAACAGCTGCAGCTTGTGTGACAATTGCAGCTTGAAGATGTGTCTCCTATAAATTGTTAGTATTTAGGGTAATATAACATAGAGAGAGATGGCAAGATCTACAAGCTCCGTAAGGATCCGTAAGGAGACACAGCCAGGCAAGCCGCTCTTTGAATTGGAAATATTTGGAGAAATGGTAGGTACTTACGTTTTCCTCATGATGCTCGATGCCAGTCTCGATCGTCCCCAAAACCCCACGCTGTTGATCCTCATCCAGCTCAATTTCCGATGCTAAGCGCACTGGTAGATTTTGCCGAATGCTGATTTTCCGAGTGCGGAATCTTGCCGCGCTGTTTAGTTGCGCTTGAGCCATCTACAAATCGCGAAAATACCAGTAGACAACTCAGCTAAGAGCGCCTGATCCAGCGATGGTATTTACAGCTTGCAGACAGCGAGCGCGAAAAATTCACGCTTCGTGATGGTGGCGCGCGCGATGAGGTTCCTCTAATACGCAGGAGATATTGCAGAATATATCAACCCAGCACCACGAGACACTAAAGAGGAATTAGCGCTATTATTACTAGATCTAGAGTTAGGAATAAGGCAGCTGTTTAAGCTTAGGCTGGATATTTACGCCTGAAAGGCATCATGGGAAACCAAAATTCACAGCTCCTGGATGGCATGGTGGCCACCACTAATTTTGACACGGAAGAGCTGCACAGATTGAGAAAGCGGTTCATGAAGCTGGACAAGGATAATTCGGGTACTATCGAAAAAGATGAGTTTCTTTCTCTTCCCCAAATTGCAAACAATCCTTTGGCGACACGTCTCATTGCAATTTTTGATGAGGATGGTGGAGGAGACGTGGATTTTACTGAATTCATTTCCGGCTTAAATGCCTTTTCTAGCAAAGGGAACCGAGATGAGAAGCTTCGGTTTGCTTTTAAAGTGTACGATATGGATAGGGACGGCTACATTTCGAATGGAGAGCTTTTTATTGTACTGAAAATGATGGTGGGAAATAATCTGAAGGACAATCAACTGCAGCAGATTGTTGACAAGACCATCGTCCAAGCAGATAAAGACATGGACGGACGAATTAGTTTTGAGGAGTTTGTTTCCATGGTTGAAAATACCGATGTTGCCGGGAGTATGACTTTGCCTGGCATTTGAAAGTAGCTTCATCTCTTACTACTCTCCCGCAAAGGAAGGCGTGAAAGCGGTCGCGTTGCTAAGCGTTTAATAGGCAGAGCAACTCGCAGTACTTGCATGGAAGTGAGGTGACACCTTACATTTCACTTATCTGTGTCAAACATATCGAATCAATTGGTCGTGAACCCGCATTTAATAGGTTTTGTATATACAAAAGGCATGAGCCGAGTCATTTTGAACTCGGGCTGGGATCCATTACTTTTTTGTCCCGATCTATCTCGTCCAAGACGGAAGAAGATTCCTCGTCTTGAATGCTGTCTTCAAGGTCTTTGACTACTTCCTTGTACTGTGAGGCCAACTGCTGCCACGGAGGCCGGTGTTTTTGCAATTCCTCGAGAGTTGCACCCTTCATTCTTTTTCCAACCCCAAGTTCTTCGTGCTTGAAGACGTTAGCTTTCATGCCCACTCCATGAAATTGATGATCAGCGAGAAAGGCTAACCATCTTTCAACAACTTCGGTGTCACCATCTTTGATTTGCACAAGTCTCTTGTGAGTGATACGTTCGAAATTCTCCTGCGATTTTTTGTGCACAAAGGGGCTGCGAGGTACGGTCCATCTTCGGATATGATTTGGCAATGGGCTCGGGCCCAGTGCAGGTAGGCGGAGATAGTAAGCCGCACGCATCGAGAAATCTGCAAAGAATTCTAGACTTCTGACATGGTAAGATCGCAACTGTAAGTCACAGATCGTAATTCCATAGGTCGGAGGTATTCGCAAGGGTTCGTAGTAGAGTGCTTGAATACTTTTCGGCTCTTCTTGGCCATCTGAGAATTGCTTTTTGGCTTTGTCGGGAGTAGATGATTCGGTTTCCTTGTCATTTGACTCTTCAGTGGATATGGTCCGGCGCAACCACTTTATGTGACAAGGAAGAGATTGAGTCTTTAGATTGGCAGTTAAGAGGCATTCAGAGCCTTTTTGTAGACTGTGGTAATGACTCCTCGTGAGGTTCATTCGAGAACTACAGGTGTGCACGTGCGATATATTGTTGTTAAATGAAGTCACCAACCAATAATGCTTCTACGTGATACACTATCCCAGTCTATTTACTAGTCTTTGGGAAGCAGTAATTGTTTGTTGCTGCGGCCACCTATCACCGGCTTCCTCAACTTCTTGAAGGAAAGAGAGACTGTTGTGAATGATACTACTTCCCAGCACAATTCTTACGCCTGGCATGGAAGCATTGAATTGCGCCACAAGCTTTGCTTCTGCGTATGTAGTTCCCCCGACAAAGAACACAATTATGTCCTGCGGCTTTTCTCGTGTCGCTGGCGGGTTGTTCAGGTAGGGGTATAGGGCTTCGCTTAATCTCCCTCTAATCAAAGATTCCAAAGTTGAGCTGAGGCGGGGAGTGTGTTGGGTATAAACGTTTTCGACGCCTTTTAGACCTTTGAATCCACTTCGAGCTCGAGAGAATATACTGTCCGAGGCATACAGCCCTTCCATTCGTCGTGATTGACCAGCATTGGCATGCAGGTACTCGATCGCTCTGACTTCATGAGCTGGAACACCGGCGGTCTTGAGTAGATCCAGAAGCACTGGAGTAGCATTATTTGCCTGCTTTTCATATCTGAGTGCATACAATGCCACAAGACGGACCTTTGTGCTGCTGTCGAGAGGGCGCTGTATATAATTCTGTACAAGCTGAAGTGAGCATAAAATTAGAGAAAACCAACCTTAAGATCTGACGCATGTGAATCATTGCAAGCCAAAGACTGCTCCAACTCACTAACTTCCAAAAGACTTTGAGCATCCACGATGCGGCTCAGCTCGCCCAGAAGCGTGACATGTTTGCTCACGTTGCCAGACAGCTTCCGAAACTCGGGATATTCTTCTACAAACCTTTTCATATCCGCAATGCTTTCAATATCCATATTTGATTTCGTTTTTGATTGATATTGATTAACGTAATTTTTGATATTTGCTCCAAGATCTCCAAAGTTCATATATATGTTGGTTTTATAAAAGGTGTCCTGCTCAGTGGATAGCACAACTTCTTTTAAATCTTGTCGAATATCGGGAACACTGGAGAGATCGACGCGTCCGTTCTCTATCCCAAGAAGCTCATGAACCATGGCCTGGTAAGTCCATTGCGACAAAAGCGGGGTGATGGGGTCGTTTTTCCGATCGAGAATAAGTAATATCGGCGCAGTATCTGTCCTTCGAAAGTCAAAAAGCTGCCCTTCTTGCGTGACCTGGAATGAAATCTCTGAGGACAATTTCTTGGCCATTGGACTATTCTTCTCGTATCGTATAAGTGGCTTTTTCTTGAGAGATAACAGTAATGCAATGATGCCTTCCGTACAGCTTGATAAAGAATCAGGATCCCAAGTGTCTGGGGCATCGCCGTAGAGGCGATTACGGCGCGAAGTGAAGTGGAAGCTGAAAAGGTCCTGATTGATGACGAGGTAGTCTGCGTAGAACTCCATAATTGATTGCACGACTTCGTGATCATCGGCCTCCGCAAGCCTTTCCAAAGAGCTTTTCCTAATTACATTGCTCAGGTAAATAGAGTAATCGCCATATTTCGGATCTCGAAATTCTTCAATTAGATTTTGTATAGATTCAGATGTGGGCCTTATGAAGCAGATACATTTCAAGTGTCGTAATTTCTCACGCCGGTGATTGTCCAGCCGATCGATAAGGTATATCTGATTAGCCAAAAGTGAGGACTGTGTCGTAGCCATTGATATTATGCTGGTGGTGTCCGCATCTAATAGCAGAACATTCATCTCAGAGACCTTCTTGCTTCCTTCCCCCGTCATCCTATGGACATAGCCTTGGACAACCTTGATGATGTCCATTCGTACGCCGCCTTCACATGAATCCCTGGAGCCGAGATCTCGCGATTAGATTGCACGTGATTGATCAGAACTGAGTGCAGTATTGACAAGATGCACAGCGCGGTGTGAATACAGAAGATGATAAGGCTCTTAGAGACATATCTATTTGAGCCGATTGCCAGTTTGTTTGGTCTGCCTAAGGAACAACTGAAGCTTGTGTGGTGTGTATTGGCGTCGTATCCACTATGCGGGATTCTGAAGCGTTTACCGGATTCAAAACCAGTTCTCAAGAACCTATTCTCCATCGCAGTCTCCCTCTTTTTCCTATTAGGAATATTTGATCTGATTACTGGACTTCTAACTATGCTAATCAGTGCTTTAGGCACGTATCAAATTGCTAGCAAGCTGAGAAACCCATTCATGCCTTGGATATGCTTCGTGCTCGTCATGGGTCATATGTCTGTCACGCATATATGGCGTCTGTATTATGGTAACGATGAGCTGGTTGATATCTCTGGTGCCCAAATGGTACTTTGCATGAAGCTTACAGCATATGCATGGAATGTTTATGATGGGAGACTTAAGCAGGAAACGCTTACACCAATCCAACGAAAGCATTGCCTACCTGCTCCGCCTGGAATACTAGACTTCCTAGGCTACGTCTTCTTCTTTCCGTCCTTACTGACGGGACCATCTTACGATTATGCCGAATATAAAAACTGGATAGATACTTCGATGTTCGATGAAAATATTCCGAGCCGTAACGGGAAATTAAAAAAAAGAAGAATACCAAGGAGTGGACGACCAGGAATGTACCGTGCCGTGCAAGGCATTCTCTGGCTCTTCGCCTTTGCAAAATTTACGGGCCCATACAATACTCGCTTTGCATTAAGCGATTCATTCTTAGACTACTCATTTTTAAGGCGGTATGATAATCCAATCTAGGATATAGGACTAATCATTGTCAGGGTCTGGTACATATGTTGTCTGGGATTTACCGCGCGATGTAAATATTATGGCATTTGGCTTCTGTCTGAAGGTGCTTGCATTGTCTCTGGACTAGGCTTCAATGGACTTGATCAACGAAAGAGGCCACGTTGGAATCGTGTGCGAAACATCGACCCCCTCGGAATTGAATTCGGTCAAAATAGCAAAGGGGTTCTCGATTCCTGGAACATGAACACGAACAAATGGCTGAAAAATTACGTTTATCTTCGCGTTACACCGAAGGGTAAGAAGCCAGGGTTTCGTAGTACGGTAGCCACGTTCATAACAAGTGCTGTTTGGCATGGCTTTTACCCTGGATATTATCGTAAGAGCGAGACATGTTCTCCCTAACATGCTAGTTACCTTTCTGACTGGTGCATTCATACAAACAGTTGGAAAGCTATTCAGGAGACACCTGCGACCATTTTTCCTGTCACCGGATGGTAAGCCCTTACCTAATAAGCGCTATTACGACATTTTATGCTGGATAGTTACACATATCTGTTACGATTACATGGTCCTTCCATTCCAAATACTGACTTTTCAAAGCTCTTTGAGAGTCTGGGTCCGCCTCTACGTACGCTAATTCTTAATCAAGCTGATGAAGTTTTTTGTTCATATCGGAATTGCTATGACAATGATACTTCTATCGTCACCAGTCAGGGCCCATGCACAAAAGTATTTGAGGCATGCAAGCACCTCTGCTCCAAGTGGCATTACTATCGAAGATGAAGATAGTGTGTCGGCCCCTCCGTTGGGAATCCCTTCTGAAGACCAAATTATCACTGATAGCCTGGAATTCCACAGGGAAATGGGAGAGAGAAACCAAGCCATGTCACGGAGATCTAAATGATAAGCTGACTCTGCCAACTTGTAATTAAACAAATCCTTCATACAATGGATATCGTAAATGGCAAAAGATTGAAGTGTGGGAGTTATAATTAATTGCGACGAGAGCATGTCTAAATTAGAACGAAACAGGCAGAGGATTACCCAGAGGATCGATGACAAGCAGTACTATGAAGCACAGCAGCAGATACGGACATTAGCTACAAGGCAAATAAAGGCCAAAGACTATGATGGAGCGGTTGACTTGCTCTTCACTGGGTCCAAGGCTTTATTAGAAGCAGGACAGGGTGGAAGCGGAGCTGACCTCGCATTGTTTCTCCTCGAAGTATTTCGTATGTCAGAAAGACATTGTGACGGCTCTTCGAGGGCTCTGATAATTCAGCTGGCCGGGTCGTATCCACAGGGCGATCCGTTGAGGAGACGATTCACATTGGAAGCGATAAGGTGGTCCTGCGATGACGCGCACCCATTAGGTGATGCGGAACTTCATCACTTCTTTGGCTCTTTATACATAAAAGGTTTGATTATTGACTGCTGGGACTCATGCAAGATAATGAGGGGTTCGAAGCTGAGAAGCACTTGCTTCTGGGGACCAAAGAAAGTCCAACAATACTGGCACAGTTTATGTTTGAATGGTACAAAGAGGACGAGATCCATAAGGCGCCAATATACGCCGCTCGTCTAGTGTTTGGCTATCTATTCTATTACCGCATTCGCGAATGCAAGAAAGCTTTATCCACATTCATGGATTTGTACACCACCAGGAACTCTTCGGTTTCACACACAACCATCTCCGAATCATTCCCTGATACATCAATCTTCCCAGCTACACCCATCTTCAATTATCTCTCTCTTTTGATCATTGCAGCGCAGAAAACATCGCCTGAGCTTTACAACAGTCTTAAAAAGCGGTATGCCATACATTTAAACGATAATGTCATTCTCAAAGAGGTAAACTTGTCTGCCGCTGGGGCTAACTGCATGTAGGGTAATGTTAGGATTGGTGAGCTTTACTTTGGAGTGCAGACCAACAAACCCCGCAATATCATCCAGGATCTGATGGGAAGCCTCTTCAGTCCGTCACCAGCGAACACGGAGGCAGATTCTGCTAAGCCTCAAGAGCTTGATTGATGTGTTTGAAGGGCAAATCAGTCCATATCAGCCCATTGGTCTGCTTCTGATTGCTCGGTCGACTGGAAGATCCAAGCCTCCTTCTGTAAAGAGGAGACTGCCGTATCTAAGCTTCTCCTGACTTTGGCTATCATTGCAGTGTCTGCGTGCTTTCGTGTTACAGAAGTTTTCTTCACCTCCTCAAGTAGTTTCCTCTCCTCTACTGCCTTCTGCTCTTGCTCCCACTCGTCATCCAGCACCGGTACTTTGCTCATTTCCAAGTAGCCAGTGGCTTCGAGTTCAAACTCATCCACAAAAATATTATCGTCAGCAGGACGCGGTCTGAGGAATCCGCTCATCTCAGCATCATTGGGCACAGCGCCAAACCTGCGTGACGTGCTGGTCGCAGGTCGTTTGAACAGCTGCCGTCTGATCGCTGTTGAGCCACTTTTGTCGCGTTTGGATGTCATACAAATTCCCTCTCGATCCGCTGCATCGATTTAGAGGGGATCCTGCAGCAGTAAAGAAACCTGTCCAGCTCGCTTGCTACAGTCACGACGAGGAGCATCGATGGAGAGATGATGATGCTTCATTAAGATACTACTACCCAGCAACGTTGGGCGAGGACTTGTTTAAAGGCTCTCACGATAAGTTCATCCGACGCGACGACTCGGTCGATGAGCACCTCGATCATCTTCTCCGGGCCATTGTTGCATGGGAGAAGAAGAATGATAGAAAACTGACGGCCGAATTAATAACATGGGTATGGAATTTGGGTTCCATCTGGATCTGATTACGTAGCGGGGGATCATCACCAAAGTATTCTGCACCCCCTTTGCCCATCGAGATGCATGGACTTACAACATTGTCAACTTCCAGGTTGTTTTCCAAATGGCCTAAATTAACAAGAAGGACTCGCTTTTCATGGAAATTGATAACAACGATAAGTTGGCCCAAGATAAATTGAAGTCGTATAAAGACATGGACAAGATGATATACTGCGGTAAGCATGTGTGAATCTTCGACTAACCACTGGCTATAAGTTTGAAACCCTCTCGACCCTACCAAAATCGTATGATGCTTCCACTCGTGATGAGATCGAGAAAAGATCAGAGGAAGTAGTAAACAATAAAGTACAATACTGTGCGGTTATCAAGACTGGAATTGGGGAGGTGAAAAGTATCGTGCTCGGAGGGGAGGTTGACTGCGTATGGGACAGGAAACCCAGCGATGGAGAAGACCCTCTGCCGCACTACTTGGAGCTCAAAACTGCAAAGGAAATAAAGAGTAGCAGGGATCTCCAGAATTTTCACACTAAGCTTATGAAAGCGTGGGCTCAGTGCTTTTTGTAAGGATCTTAAGTATGCATTACTTATCGGCAGGCTAGGAATACCACGCGTCATTGTTGGAATGCGAACTGCATCTGGTACCTTGATAGGATGCCACGAATACAGAACGAATAAGATCCCTTCCATTGTTATGGATGAGAGCCGGGGCCAATCTAGTTGGGATTACGCTACGTCGATTGCGTTTACGGGTTCTCTGTTATCGTGGATGAAGAAAATTATCTCTACTGAAGGTGACGGAGTGTGGAGTTTGAAATACGTGGAAAATGGCCGTGATGTCTACTTACAAAAGAAAAGCGATGCAAAGACGGGCTTTCTGACCCCTGAATTTGTATCTTGGAGAACCGAGGATTGTCCATGGGTAAAGAACGGCTAGCAACGTGCTTTCTGCTTCGGTCCAATGAAGAACGACCATATTTGTTCACAGTGAGATAAATCTGCGCTTATTATGATTCTACATTGTGATGACGAGAACCAATCCCACAATATGCAAGCCGGTACATTCCAAAAGATCACTACTGTGATTCTTTTGTTACTGTGCCAATTACGAATACAATAAGCGCGATTTTTGGTGCAGGGAGCGCAAACACAACAATATTGCAAGAATGACGGCCATTGCAAGGGCGTCAATCTTGCCTTGAGCTTCATAAACCCACTGACGGGTGTCAATGCTACTTCCTCCAGTTTGCAGATAGAGCATCCAGCTCCCAGGCCATATATGGCGTTCTACTCACTTTACATTCATGCGAAAATGTATTCGTAATCAGAAGTAGTGTAGCGATAAATAAAAACACGAGCCGCCTAAATTCATTTTAATCATTCCACATGCCGCCCACTGATTGGTTGACGAGAGAAAACATGGCGCTGTAGTGTGGGAACCATCAACGCGCCAATCATGAGCCTGCTACCAAGTATGCGATAGGGATGGTTTCCTGCTTAAGCTTCGGACTGCGTTGGCGGTAGTGGATTACTGGTCCCAATGTGTATGCGACAGTGTGCGTCTGTTCATGACTTGGGACGGCCGTAGTCTTCATACTGTGGCAGAGACTTCAGGCAGCCAGTCAGATGCTTCCACTTTGCAGCCCAATGGCCAGGGTCATATGCTTGCAATGTGTGTGGTGTTGAGGCTATGTCGAGGATGCCTTCTGGAGGATGGCAAGCCTTGCAAATTAAAGTCTGGCCCGACCGACTTCTTTTGATGAGATTTTGACACCCGGTGGCGCACGGGCGGAGATGAGCGGCTGAGCAATGGCTAGTGTATGCCTGAAGATGTAGGTAGCGCGCGAAACAGCCTTTAAGGGATTGATGGGTCTGCAGCAGGTCAGGCTGCATGGCTTATGGTCTCAGAGGCTGCCGATTCGCCACTTCAGCCTCCCCTCTCCAGTCAACAGATGCTCGGAATCCATTGTCGCACTCTGATGCAGTCATGGCATGCCGTCAATGCTTTTCTCAACCTATTTCCTGCAGCTCCTCCGCATCTTTCGCATCTTTCTTCTATCACAAGGCCTCCTAATTGGGGACTGC